>Ga0179591_1289579_pt1 | contig 10727 bp, 8 predicted proteins | sample CZOMad2_1_08_16f_FD_182891 | JGI IMG/M metagenome (GOLD analysis project Ga0179591, IMG submission 182891) | Vadose zone soil fungal communities from Angelo Coast Range Reserve, California, USA - CZOMad2_1_08_16fungal (PacBio error correction) | ecosystem: Environmental > Terrestrial > Soil >... | reverse complement strand
CGTAGAAAAAACTGTTCAGCGCTCGTTTCTTCCTTCTTTTCCCCTTTTTTTCTTACCCAAATATTTTGTCTTACTTGTTAGTAGGTCCGTCCGGCCGAGGTGTAGGCTGTGGTGTTCCCTTGCTTCTGTGTATAGGACGGGAGCTATGTTTGAAGGCGTTGAGCTTTCTCTCTCCCCCCTTTCTTTTTTCCTTCTTTCGCCTTTTAGGAGCGGTACGCCCTCTCGAGTGATTCAAGAGAGACGCCCTGGCCTTTTCCTGTCCCCTCTTAATCCGTTGCGTCTCTTTAATTAGGGACGACAACAAGCCCGTTGTTTCAGCTTTAAGAGGTCCATATGGCTCACGACCATTCACCTCGGCGGTCATCTCTTCCTCTCCTCGTCCCCCTTTGCCCAGCATCCGTAAGTAAAATCGAGAGAGCAGGTCCGTAAAGTTGCCCCTCTGATTTTCCCCCTCCAGTCTATGCTTTTTTTCTTGATCGGGAAAGACAAGGTACTCAGCTAGCAGGCGCTGCGTTCGCAGCCTTAACTTTTTCAGAGTTTTGGACGGCGTTTAGTAGAGTCGCGTTAGGATCTGCCCCCCCTATTTTGTCCTTCGTTCATATAGTCCGCCAGCATGTGCCGGGCGACCCCCTCCTTCGTCGCCTCTTTCCCCCGTCAACTTTCCCCCCCTCTTGAACGTAGCTGACACTTTTCTGAATACTCGAAAGTGCAGGCCTCTACTCCCTGTTCTGATCGCTTGAGTTATGACCCCGACTGATTCGAGGCGTTTAGTTACTACCCGACCATCTACAGACGATTTTGGACGTCGCCCGCCTTCCTCTCCCATACCTATCCTCTTCGGCTTTTTCGGCCCCTGCGAATGCGCAGTGTCAAGTCTTGTTCGAATTGGGCCCAGCCCCGATTTCTTGTTTCGCTTTTTCAGTCTTCGGAGGCAGCCTTTGCCTTTGGCCAACAGCGTATTTTTAGCTGATTGGTAGTTTTGTGTTCCTTTTCCTCACTCCCTTTTCCCTATGTTTTCGCGTACGCTTTTAACGCCTTTCGCGTTGTTTTGCATGGTATTCACGCTCGCCTTGCCATGCCCGATTTCGTACTCTTTTTTCCTTCCCTCCTTTCCCCACGGACTGAATCGTCCAAACCCCTGTGGATGATGGTTTTGTTTGTTCTTGGCTTGGCATCGTTGTAGACATCAGAGGAATGGATACCCTCATAGAATGAGGCTCTTTGAGCCCTCAAGTTCCTCCGTACCCACCAGTCCCCATCAGAATGTTATTCATCTGCCCAACTGAGAGTTGCCAGAGCTCACCTTACTACCATACGAGGAGGCGTTTGCAATTTTAAGTCCTGGATAGAGACTTTTGACACCCCGCTTTTTTCTCAGTGCGCTTTGCAGTATGGATTTGTTACTATTTTCTGAACCCTCGCTGATCTTCCCGTTATCCTTCTGAAACGAAGGCGTTGACAAGTATAGGAGATGTGTTACGTGCCTTTTCGTCTGTTTTTTTAACTCCCCCCCGTCCCCGGACACATTATGAGTGGCTCCTGATTCATTGATTGAGCCCGGTACGCGCTGGTTGTTGTGTTCAACCTCGGCGGCAGACCTAACCAGAAAACACCTTAAATTTTGTAGTAGCTCCTCACATTCAACTCTGTGACGACCTTGAGACGTCAATGCTTTAATTTTTCAGCGCTTTTTCTTGTCGCCCCTACTGAACAATGATGAGTTCGCCAGGCCTACCCCCCCCATCTCCACGGCACCCCACCCGCCTTTCCCACCCTTTTTTTCCCCGTCACCCCTTCGTAGTCTTTGATTTTGCATAGCCCGGCAAAGGTAATTTTGTTCACGGTTGTCCGCGCTCTTTGTCCCCCTTTTCCGTCTGTTTTTTTTTTTGGGGCTCCTTCCTTCTTCCAAAACTAAGGCTATGCGATCCTTTTCGATAGACGACCAACTAGTACCCCCACCCATGTTGCGTTTGCCTTCTTTCCGGTCGTGGTTTAATTCCACTACAGACGTAGAGGTTAACGTTTATAAACTTCGATTTAACAAGCTTTCTGTCAGTCTGTTTGGCGTTGGCTTTCTCAAGGTTCAACAGACGGAGAAATGAAAACTTTTTCCTATAGTTCTGTTTCCACTTATTCGCCCCGACGGTAAGACTGGCGCCTCCTGTTTGCGGCTGTTGGTCTCACGCTCCCCCAAGATTAGAACCTGCTTATGCTCCCCCCATTCCTTTTCTTCATCTCGGCGCTTCCATCGTGGCGCGGAGGAGTCTCCAACCCTCGACTAACTAACATGCAGTTGGGGTTCTTTCCTCCCCACCCAGCGACATAAAAGGAAGACTTGAATAGGACACCACCCGCGGTGCATTTGGTTCTCAAGTGCCCCCCAGTGATGACACTCCTTGTTTTGCGTTGACGTGCAGCTACATCAGACGGGGTGAGTTGGTGGTGCACTCGGCTTTCCCCACGAGTTCTGTGAAGACTTCCCCATCGTACCCTCTGCGGTTAGAAGCACCTATCATCAGCGGGTTCCCCTTGTCAATTTTCCCTCTTGGAGTCGCCCAATTGTTTAACTTCTGAATAAGGACCGGCCCCCATCTAAAAATGACCTGGCCCGCCTCTACCCCTATACCTTTCTGCCCCCCTTATCGTGGTAGACGTTTTTTGTTTTTGCCGAAGTCGAACCAAGAAACCCCTTCCATTTTTATTTCCCCCCCCTCGTAGGGTTCTAGCTGATGGTAGCCCCTTTTTTATGCCGACTCATTTTTTCGAACGGTCCTGACATGATTCTCTTTTTCGATAGACGTCCAGCCGAGCGCCCCCACAACAGACGCAGCTTCTTGCTGCACCCCTTCTTCATCTAAAGCCTCATGCTTCTTTCCCAAGATGCTCGCCTGCTCTGCAGGGTGCGCAGCAACTGAGACTTCCTTGATCTCTTTGTTGAATGCCTTTCCCTCGTCATTGTTTTTTGCCACAGGAATTCTTTTCATCTCGACTGTGAAGAGGCTTTCATTCAACATGCGACGCTCTGTGTCCCAAGGCTAGCTTGTTCCCCCGGGAACTGGGTGCCCTACTGTCCGAATTTGTCCAAATCCTTTTTCCGCTGCTACCCAGTACGACCTTGGTTGTAGACCTCATTTCGGATTTCGGTAAATATTTCTTTACACCCTCTCCCCCTCCTCTGAGTTTCCAATTTCCTGTCGCCTCAAATCCAGTAATAGGAGACAGATGATCTAAGGGAAGAAGGGTGCATCCGCTTTTTCCCTCTTTTCCCCCCGATCCCAATCCACCTTCCCTATTAGGAGGCTCTAAGTTATATTCCCATTTTTCCAAGAGGCGGTCTTTTAATGCTCTGATTTCGACAACCCACGCCAAGTTATCGGCTCAGGACGCAAACGCTCCTGTTTGAAAAATTTGGGCTTTACGTCCATACGCTTGGGGGAGGAACGGATTTCAGGATTCCCGAAGTATTTTCTTTCCCCCAATTACCCCCCTGTTTTCCAGTCTTTGAGTCTTATGTGGTACGAGTTAGACTCAGGCGAAGCTTTGCGTGCGGACTGCCCGGTTATAAGTCTCTTTCTGCCCCTGAGACCCGACCATGGTTTTTTTCTTTCCTCCCTTATGCTTCCCGTCGGGCGGTTCCTACATTGCGGGCCTTCCCCGCATCAGGCAGAGCCCCTCTCTTTTCCCGTGGCCCCTCCCATCACATATTGTCTTCTTAAGACTCCGCCACAGGCGGGGTGTTGTTTATTGCCTTTTCCACTTTTTTTATTTTCCTGAAATGCCTTAAGGGCCTTTTTGCGTAGTTCACACATCTCTGAACCCTATATTTGACGACCGCCGGTGTGAGATTGAACATTGAACTCCCCGCGGCCGGACTTTGTTTACAGCATCTTGATTTGATTTTTGAGGGTTTCGTTAGTGTGTCTGTCGGCGCTGTCGCTACCGGAGTCTTCACCCGAGGTCCCCGTTTCTGGCCTAAATTTCTTTTTTTTTCTTTGCCCCCCCCATTTTTGGTTTTCCATGCACCTAAGTTGCCGCGCACGAATACGTCTCACTGGGAATCCATGGACCTCTTTTGACCTTTCCGGGCAAGGTTGATGGAAATTGGCAATGAAATTGGGGGGGGAAGCTGATATCCGACAAGAACGGCGAAATTTTTAGCCCCCTTCCACGTCTTGTTGGCTGGAGGACATGTTGGGAAGCATTATTAGTTCCTTCCTACGCTTGCTGCCAGTAGTCCCATAGATACAGACACAGCGACCATGAAATCACCCGCCTTCATTCGTCCTCATAGAAAGACCCTACCGAAGTACTGCCATCTCCCTCAAAAACAGTTCGCGAACTTCGTCCCCTTGTTTTCCCCGGTCCAGTGGCCGCATCCTCCCTCCCTTTGTGTTGCCCGCTACCGAAAAAGGCTTTCTGAGTTCAGCCCTGTTCAGCCTTGCTTCTTTCCTCCCCCCCCTTTTTCTTTCCTCTCTTTTTTTTTTTTTTTCGTATAGAGACGAGCATGGGCTTGCCTTTCTTGAACGCAACCCCCTTCATTCCACTTTTGCGGTCATTAGAACCACTGATGGGTTCGTGCTCGGGGCCCCAGCCTGTTGTGGCCCTCTCGTGACCGTCCGGGATTTTTTTCCCCCGTTATAGCATAAGCTCTTTTTCTCCTTGGTTTTGTCCTTTCAGCACTTTGATTTGATTGCCTCTGATCGCGAGGCCTCGAAGCCGCTGTCTCCTTGTTCCTGGCCCGAGGTCTTAAAGGCTTTCACAATTGTTTCGTTTTTCTCTATTTTGGTGGTCGCTCGCCGCTGAACCCCCAACGTCCGGCAGTGGGCGCACCAGCCCCCATCCCGTGCTCCCTCTTTCTTTTGGCTTTCCCCCTGCCTCCCCATTTTAGCCTCGTGGGCCGGCAACTTTTTTAGCACACATGGGTTGCCCTGGCTTTCCCCCTCCGCCCCCTGCTGCCCTCATTGCAAGGGCGCGTGCTTTTGTCCCTGCGAGAACTCGCCATTTCCCTCAAGTCGCCCTCCTGAGGGCAAGCCGCGATTGTTTGTACCTGTGATAGATAATCCAAGCTGGGTTTCTTCTTCCCTTGGACCCTAATACCATGTGACGTTCAATTCTGCCCGTTTCGGAAACCAGAACCCGGTAAGTTGTGGGGGTAGTCGCAGTATGACTGAGACCCTCCATGAGTTTTTGGAGGGGCGAAACTTTCGGAGAAGGACTGGCAGGTAGAGACCCATGTTTTATTCGCCCCCCGTTCGTTGACTTTCTACGCGTCTCCACGCAATTAGATACCGACCTGTTCGTCCCACGGTATCTATCCTCTTCCCCCCCCACCCCCCTTCCCGTTTTCAGCCAGCACGCGTGGCTATGTACTTTGACGCTCGCTCTCGCCCGACAAGAGCTCAAAGATGGGGCGTCCGAGGTGGACCCTTTTTCTCTTTCTCCCGTCATCATGGAAACGGAAAAGACTATTTTTCTCTGCCCAATCTCGGGCCACCTTCCTTTTTTTTTTCTGGAATTCCTGAGAGGATTAGGAGGGTGTTAGCACGTCTCACTCCGCATTTTCACGACACTCTTCTTTTGTTGAGGGTTGTTTGAAACCGGATCTGATCTTCACTCGTCCTTTGAATTCTTTGCGTTTTTTTTGTGTCCCGAGGCATTAGCCTCCCCATGCCTTTTAAGGTCCAGCTGCTCTCTTTTTTACCTTTGCTCTCCGTTTAGCACCAAAGCCTCGTGGTATGTTTCATCCCCTCCGTCGTTGATCCTCCAGTCGCGGCTGCCCTCCGTTTGTTTTTTTTTTTTAGTCGACCACAGATTCGGCACTTTATTGTTACGGTTCCCTTTTATCGCCCTGATTTGCAGGGGCACCGGCGTCAGCACAGGATGCTCTAAGTCTCCCTTGTTCTTCAGATCCTAGAAAGGTCCGTATCTGTCGCATTCCCTTCGTCTATTTCCGTTTTCCTCCCAACAAAATTGCCCCCACCCATTGCGAACACTTAACGGTATTCTCTAGTACTTTCGCGTCTTGCTACCCGAATAGACCCTTTTCTCGAAATTCGTGGTGATGATAAGCGGCTGGTTTTAGCGTGGGTGTACCCAGACACGATATGCGTTTTTTTCGCTCTTTTGCCTGTACACGTTCTTACCAAGACAGCTGATTGTGTGATCAGGTTGCCCTAGTGATCGATTAATGATGGTCTGGTTGTGCATAAGAGGCTGTTTACTGTGCCCCATAACTTCCCTCAGAATTACTACAGAGGGATGGTGGATGGTGTGAGAAACGGGATATCGACCACCCGACTCCTTTGCTCTTTAGCCCCGTTGATCCACCGCCCTTGATGTTTCTTTCTTTTTGGCCCCGCGTGTTCGAGCTCACAACTTCCCTCCGCCCCGGCCGCTGTCCTGACTTCCCGAACGATGCTTTGCTCGCAGCCCTTTTCACCTCCTCTTTCCCCACACCCCCCAGATTCTGTCTGTGGAGGACCCCCACCCCTGCCCCCACACCCCCCTTGCGATTTCCCTAATTGTGTTTCTCCTTTTAGGAAAGGGTGAGAATGTTTAATGCCCGTTAATCCGAACATCCCGAAACCTATAGAAGTGGTCCTCTGTCAACTTCCGCTCCAATATGCGACAGCGCCGGTTCCCTCTCCCCAAACAACACACCCCCTATTGTCTTTTCACCTGTAAGCTCTGCCTGCCGGGTGGAACACCTGTGTTGGCGGATGCTGGGGGGAGTCCTATAGATAACATAGGACGCATGTCATCTGCACCAAGCAGTAGGGGTTAGGGCTTGGTCAGAAAGTTGAAGAAATTTTATTTCTGAGAAGTGTGCGATATCAGAATGTGCCGGCCCCCCCCCACCCCCAATCTCCCAGGATTTCGCGATCGACGTCTATCGACTAGTGTTACCCCCACCCGTCTCGCATGACCCCCATATTTACGTTGATCTCTTGCAGTTTGGTGAGGGCCGTATAGATCTTGGTTTTTCCTGCTAGTTCTTTGTGGCCCCTTGTAGCAGAAAAAAAATGCCCCCCCCTCGACGCCACTCGCGCGTCTCTGTCTGAAGAGAAGACCCCGGGTATCAGATAAAACCCAACTATCCTCATCCTTGTCTTATGGACGTATAAGTGCCCCCCCGTTTTCTCCTTCTTGATATAATAATCGTCCCCTGTGGTGGTGGAAGATGGAGGTGGCTTCAAGGAAACTTGATGCCTCTCTCCCCCCCCTCATCTGACCCTGTTGTGAACCTCGGCCCTTTGATCCCCATGCGAATTTTACACCCAAACAAACACGGCCGTCACAGTTTTTTTTCTCGATTTTTTCTCCCCTTACAGCCGTAACGGTTTCCCCTGGAGTCCGATTTTCGATCCCTCTTGCTCCTCCCCGCACACATTCAATCCTCGAGACAAAAATTACAGCGCAAAGTACCTGTCCTTTTACGTCACTCTTCAGTTTATCTTTTCTGGAGCTAACCACGCAGTTTGAAGGTCTGCATGTTTCGATCCCCTAGACCGACGGGTTTTATTTTCTACTGAGGGGAAGGTGCGATCTTGCCGCGCGCCGACAAGTGGACTCAGGTTTAGGGTAGGCGGGATTTCGACCCCCACCCTGGGGCTCCACACCCCGATACGCTGCGCGGTCTTCGCAGGCCATGCCATAGTAAGGGCCCCTCTTTCCTTGGCCTTTTTTCCCAACCCATTGTATCCTTTGCCACCACTCGAGTAACAGCCGCCCTCTCCTCTTTCCTGTGTGATCAGTGGACTCGTCCGTAAAGACGTCCTCCGCACGTTTGCTTGGTCGATTTTCCCTCATTCTTAAATCGCGCCCCACAAGGAATAGATGTCCCCCATTTTAGAGCTGCTCTCCTTACTGTCCCCTGACCCAGTCGCGTTTTTGTAGGGGCCCGCGCGCCTGTGGTCGAGTTGCAATACCCGTCTCTCGCATTTTTTTCCGCCGCTCCTTGCCTTTCCCCGGCGCCGCATCGGAGTAGACGGATTGAAGAGGCTTCAGACCCCGCCTGCTGTCCTTCTCTCCCCACCCCCTCCCAACTCCCTAAACCCAATAGCATACCTTTCTGGGACTTATATCTCATTCGGGGTGAAAGTGGCGCTTTTCCCGCCCACCCGGAAATTAGTTCACCTACGTCGACAGTGCGGCGCTGAATTTCGCAGAACTTGGCTTTGCGAAACAATCAAATTTCGATTTGCCCGTTACAGCTTCCGCGACCCTGCTTTCCTTCCCTGCTTGCGCCTGACTCGCCCAACTAGTACAAACCTGATCAGTCCCGATCCCCTAGTTTATGGAAACCTTTCTACTCCAGATCTTTCCCGCACTTTCCAATGCCCAAGATGTACCTACTGAACTAGATGCAACTGTCTCCTAATCTGTTATCTACCATGCGCTAGACCGTATCAGCAATCCGGATCCTGTCTTGCAGCCTCGAGTCTTTTCCGATCTGTCTATCGGCTGGAGCCCCTAAGTAAAGGCTCCGATGTTTGACCACCGGAGTCATGTCTCGGTGCGGCAACAAATAAGGGTAACACTTTTCGGGTGACTCGCGACTCCCCGAGAGAAAACTGGGCTGGATCTCCCCCACGTCGTGTTAAAGGCAGCTGAACGAACGATGTGTTCATCGCTCACGGACTCGAGCAAGACTGTACAGTTGAATTCGTTTCTCGACCATTATGTCGCTGCACTGAGTCTCGGGCCCCCCCCCCCTATTCGCTGACTCTGTTAAATCATTCCATTTTTTAGTGTGTCAGAGAATGGAAATGTACTGCGGAGCCTCTCCCGACTCATTTTTTTCTTCCCAACATTAAGGGATTCTGAGCTCGCCGTTTCCGCCCCTTTGGTGGGACTCGCCCTACAAACTCTCTTCCGAGATGGTAAAATCACTGCGCTTCTCTGCAAATTGTGCCCTCCTAGCTCTTTTTTAATGGTATAGTTTCCCTTTGATGCTGTAGAGTGAGATGATCTAGCCCCCCTTCGTGACTTCGGGGGTTTACGCTCGGTACCTTATTCAATGAGGACCTCAGGAACTCTTTTTTTGACCGCCCTTCACCACTGACGTGCTTGTATACTTAATGATTACATTCTATCTGTCTCTTTTTGGGTACCCCCTCGTCGTAAATATTTGCGCGTCCCGAACCCCGACAGTTATACACGGCCCCTTTCTAACCTCTTTCTGATCTTTAAGACACAAAGAAATAATAATTTAGATAACCCATAATTCCCCACCCACCCGCCCTTCACTCCTCCTCCTTCTCTTCACGCACTGACTACAAATACATGCGCCGAGTGAAATACCCACCAGTCTCGATGCAGGGGAGTTTTGGTCTGTTTGCATCCGGACAGGTTATTCCGGAGCGAAGGATCTCGTGTAGGGGCGGATGAGAAGATAACCGCCTCTGGCCCTCCAGCGGCGGATTCTAAAGAGCGGCGTCGTGTTTAGATCCCGGGATTGATGGTCGTGTGTTTTTCTTCAGCCCTCCTCTCCCGAACATTGACCGCAGTTGGGATTTGTCACGCGATCCTACTCGTTCCAGCCCACTGTAGTCGTCAAACGCAAATACTCGCGTGTGGTTCCATTCCCTGCGACTCTAACCATTGCCCACTTTCCGTGCCCCGTTCTGAGGATTTCATCATTTCTGAGAGGGTCTTTTTTAGTCCCCCCCCCTTAGAATTCTTGTTGTCCCCTCCGGTCTGGGATTCCGGTGCAGTGTGGGCCGTCTGTTTTTTTGGGTTTACCACCCCTAGATTATAGATTACGGTCCTGTCCCGTGTACCTCCCGTCCGGATCGCTTTTTTTAGAGCAAGTTTTCCGCCATCTCCCCGTCCTCCGCTGGGCGCCCCCCCCAAAGCCCCCCCCCCCCACCACAGCTTCCGACGTCGTGACCATACCGCCCCCCACACCTTTTTTCTCCCCCTTCCATCCACAGCAAGATGGAGACTGTCGGTCTGCAGCCCCAAGCGCTTTTCCCTTCCATTGTATGGGGTTCAAAGTTTTAGCTTTGGTGTGTATCCGTGAGCTTTACTAACTTTCTATTATTTTCTGCCCCTGCACACCCGTCGTCATATCTGCTGACTCTTGATTTACGTACCTCGTTAGCATCGTGTGGTGGATTCCTTCTTTGGACATAGCGGTGCACCTTGCCTGCAATCTGAAAAATAGGTTTGTTATTGAACAGGCGCCCCAACGTCCCCCCCCCGCATTCTAGTGTGGTCGTGCGACTTGTCGACGATGGTGCCCTGCGTATGATTTCTCGCAGCGCGCATTTTTTCCATCTCGCGAATACGTCCATGGTTTTACAGACGTTAAGCCTCTTTTTCTCAACATTTTATGTTGTCCTCCTTTCCTTAAGCTTGGCTATCCCTTGACTTTGCCACAGGTCTTTGCTTTCGAGCATATGCGTTGGTCTGTACCTTTCTTTTTTTGTCCCTGCATGCTGACCCCTGCAGAATGTCCAGCTTATGATATTGCTGCTGCATGCAGATGGATCTTCGCTATTTTTTCCCTTCCTTTCCTTGTCGAGACCTGTCGCAGTCTATAGCCACTTTCCGATGCTGTTTTGCCTTGTATTATCCACGCCGACAATCGCCTACATCTCGACACCCCAGTGGCGATGTGGCTTAGTACTCTTACCCTGTTAGAACACCCCGTCCGCCCCTGCCCCTTGCAAGTCCTTTTGCACCACACGCGTTTCTTAGTCATCCTTTTGCGCGCCCGGTCT
>Ga0179591_1461640_pt1 | contig 10728 bp, 10 predicted proteins | sample CZOMad2_1_08_16f_FD_182891 | JGI IMG/M metagenome (GOLD analysis project Ga0179591, IMG submission 182891) | Vadose zone soil fungal communities from Angelo Coast Range Reserve, California, USA - CZOMad2_1_08_16fungal (PacBio error correction) | ecosystem: Environmental > Terrestrial > Soil >... | reverse complement strand
ATGGGTACTACCGTTCCGATGTGTACCTTGACATGTCCTGTGACTGTAGGGAGACTGGTCTCCGCCACCACTCCCTGCCTTTCCCCTCACCCTTCTGTGTCAGGCTCTTCTCTTCCTCCAGACATTTACCCTGAGCACCTTTTTCCTCCGAGCCGGCGATTGGTTTATTGGCCTGCGTGGATGGCAAGTCTCGTTCTCCAGGGATTTTTCTAGTTTTGTTGCGATCAACCAAAGACTTCATCGGCCTCTTTGATCCTAGCAAACGGAGGGAAAGAAGGATGAAAGAGAAAGAGGCTGAGCCCAGCTGGTGACCGAGGTAGTAGGGACGGAGGAAACACTAAAGAAGAAAGCAAATGGGTATACGATCGGACATCGAGATGTGGGCGACGGGAAGAAAAGGCTAATGAACGTCCTGTTCGTTAGGATAGTAGGAAATCGACAATCTTCCCCGAAGGGCTGTCGTTGGGAAAACAACCATAGGATCGTGCCACTGGTAATGTTCACAACGACGATCCAGTCCCGGGCGGAGCAATGGGTGACAAGCGAGGCGGGCAGTAGCATACTTGTTACGAGAGCGACCAACTACCTTGGTGGCTGCGCGTAGCCATGATGGGATTAAGGGTCCAACAGCAGATAGATGGGGGAGCGCTTTCTTGTTCATGTCTATCTAGATAATTGGCGCAAGGTACGAGCAATTACGGGATCGAACCCCGGCATTGCCGAGGAGACCGAGTTGGCGGTGCTTGAGCCGCAAGCGAGCGATGGGGTCGTGTACGGCCCGTCTTCCCCGCTCTAGGCGACCATGAGGGGACGCTGCCCTGGCGGACCTAGACGAGCAGATATGTTGTCTTCGATGCGTTTCTTAATAAGTCCGCATCACCATATCGGCCCAACAGGGCCCTCAGGATGATCTGCACGACTCGCCAGGAAAAGACGAACATGAGGTTCCGCGAGGGCAAGGGGGTTCTCGCCGAATGTCTGGGGAGGCCAGACACGTGGTGAGGACCGGGAAGGCCAGGGGACGAGATACTTGACGTAGAGCATGGAGAGGATGGAAGGAGGAGAAGTCAAGGCCAGGGCCCACAAAGCGAACGGGCCTAAGACAGGCATCGGCCGCTGCGGCACATAGCGCTGGAGGAACCGGCTCAGGGATCAGGCGAGACCACGGTTGAAGGTGCGCCAGCCCAGACTTGGTCCGTCCGGCGGTCCGGGGGCGATGGTTCACGGCAGTTCCTCGTCACCTTTAGACACTGCCAGGCGGCGACGCTCGGGATGAAGCGGTGGCATTTCGCCCGTAGAGCCGGACTTGCATAACGCGCTGGCGATTAAGCATTTCATCGTGCAGCGAGGCGTGGAGCGTCACTCCAGACAATCGCGGCAAATCAACCGATTGGACGATCTGCGAAGCGGACATTTCGCGTCGCCAGTCCGTGCGGATCCTTGCGCAAGCAGGACGACATCAGAAGCCTTGATCGAGCCGCTCTCCAGAGCTCGTAGGATATTCCGCGGGTCGTTTTTTGCCGGTCGCCAGTCCATCGGCCGAGAACCCGAGCTGGGCAGACGTCGTAAACACAAAGCGCTGCCGGAGCGCCGCCGTTGGCGCAACATTCCGGCGCAGGAAGACACGCGAAAGGGTTCGGGGTCGCCCGGCCTGGCTCGTTCCGAGAGCGCTCCGTTGTGGCCGTCAGGTCGAGACCGTCGTCGCGAAGATGATCTGTAGTCGAGGACCGTCGAAAACAGAACCGGGCCGAATATCATATGGAGAGGGACGACGTTATCGACCTCGTTGAACACGGGGATCAGGACCCGACAGATCGAGGCGACGTCGTGCCGCTCGGCGGCATCTCCATGATTAACCCGGAATTAGGAGGGTATCCTGACGCTGAATCGTAAATATGTACAGTTCAAGGTTCCAGATCAGCTATCTGTCTCTACGCCCTGTTGCCCATTTCAGTTAACATTACGCAGTGCCGACTCGTCGGAACGCTATTCATCGCGAGCCACTGTATCAAATATTCCCGACTATGTGGAGCTCTCAACGTGATCGCCGTCTCAAACCTCTACATTCTGGCTTGCGGAAAATTATCTTTTGATTTACAGCGGAATATTCTGTTGGGACTTTATTGATAAGGTCGTGCCCGAATGATCGATGCGGATCTTCTTGATCTAGTCTTCCTCTAGCCCCGTCTCACCTCGCATATTCTACACTTCCTCCTCATGGGACAATTATAACTCTTATTGCTACACCGAGTTCGGGGTAACAGGTGTGTCTCGCGCTGCACAGCGAGATCGTGCACCGGAGGAATCGTCAAGAATCTGCCCTCGCGAGTTTTGACCGGCCAGGGCCTGAGAAGAGACCCCAATGACAAGGAACCGTTATCCACGCCCGAACCTGACCTCGGCTTGGAGCGGGGCAAGGAGTATTTGGAAGCGGGTGGTGACTCATCACATCATGGCCAACGCGCAGTTGCAAGAGCAGGCCTGGCACGACGACCAAGTGGAGTGCGCGATATGTCTCTGCCGACTTCGCGAAGGGCTCACAGTACGCGTGTACCGTGTCTCACATCTTTCCCATCTTGATGGAAGTGATGATGGTGAATAATCGCCCGAAACTGGGAATCTATCCATTTAGTCATCAAGCGATTCTTGACATCTATTCATTTAGTGGCCCATCGTAATCCCGATTGTAAAGAGCCACTGCTGAAGCCCGACAGAACCGCTGAGCATTGCCCTATGAGGAGACGGGTCCATGGCTAGTGTTGAAACTCCAGCCGCATGCTGAACGAACGCCCTGACTTCAATAATCGAGCCGTATATTTCTGAAGGCCATGTATCCCTGAGTGTCATGCTTTTACGATGAAGCACTACTCCGTCAATGTGAACCTTGTACTGATGTATATGGGTAATATCTGTCTAGCCATGTCTAGTCTGGTCTTGCTGGTATCGATCGCACCTGGGCGATCGATTTTGTTATGTCGGTTACTTCTGTGGTACAATTCCACATAGATTGAGCTCCGTCATTTCGTTGACACGGCGTGCCGGACTCGGGAAGATCTGATCTTCGTTAGTGGTGGTAGTGGAAGCAGCAGAAAGTGAGTCTACAAAAGGCGGATTGAAGGAGATATCTACGAACTTGCTGGGGTATGATAGTCCATGCAATCAAAGGCTTGTCCTGTCTATCTGGGTCTGTCAGATGAACACTATCGGGTTGAACCTTGCCCCCAAATGGGTTCGTGGCGCTTCTTTAGGGAGGAAAATTGCCGCAAATCATTTTGTCTTGACAATTAGAGGCATCAGGTACACTCGTGCTTACATAATGGGTTAAGTCAGACAAAAACGACAGTCGGCCTTGGTTAGCGCATCAGGGCCTTGCCACGACGGTCCTGAAATTGATGTAGTCGTAAGTCTTATTGTCATAGGGACACAAACAGACCCCCAATTATAATCGAGGATGTTTTAAAAACATTTAGAGGGCCCACACCTTAGATATGGCCGAGTTAGGGGCTATAACCTTGTTATGACGCTTGGATTATTCCATTGGACTAGCCGGTTTCGGGGTCCCCATGGGTCAATCACACCGTCTGAACCACCAGTTCACGTTGCTGGACGGAGAGACTTAAAAGGCGCATCCATCGTCGGCTATTTGTATGGACCTGATGGATTACATTCTGTGAGTATTTTAAGCGACTCTTATTGACGGTGAAAAAGGCCTTTTCTTAAAACGCACATATCAACGCATGATAACAACGCAGGAACGAGCTGTCAGGTCCCGATGAACAGAAAGACGGTAACATTTAGGACTATAACAGTGAGGAGATTACCAACTTGAATGTACACCCCTGTAAAATTAGCGTACCATGCGTCTCACCCCCAGTACCCTCACAAACTGGGACGAAGTCGTTTTGGGCGTGCTGGGCATCGGAGGACCAATCCGGCGACGCCAGGGCAACAGGAGATATCGCACACAAAAACTTGGTTCGTTATAATCACGCTGGATATTGTCGGTCCCGGTTGCCTCCTTCCCCTTCAAGCATTCCCAAGATGGAACTTGGCCCCAAAAAAAAAGGGGGGGGTTTTTTTTCCCAAAGAAAAACGGGCAGTCTCAAGCGTTAATTTGGAGTGATCTCAACCTCGACGTAATATAGCTCCAGTGGCGCACCAGTCGAAAAACTCGCCCCCGGGAGACGCACCAGCTCTCTCCAAAGAGCGGTGTAGAGGTGAGTTTAAATCTTTTTAATGACTATCATTACCGTCTTATGTTATACCAAAGTTCTTAACGGTAACATCATCAGTGCGGCCATCGATTTCCAATTCCTTGACGCTACTACCCTGTCTATCGGACTATCTATGTTCACATCTGCCTGCTGTTGGCCCCAATGCGTCCTCTGCACCTTCGAATTCTCCGGGCTACGAATCCACCAAAAATCCAGGACGAGTACCGGTCAATCTGGTACCTTCACCCTTTGGCTGGCAGTTCCTTCAATACACATTTCATTGTCTTCTCCGAGTCAAAGATTGCGGCGAGCTAGTTAGCCTTGGAAGGCATTCGTTGCGGAACCATTTGCTCGTCGCCAAATGTATCCACTCACTTCGCCTATCTACTTCTGGGTTGTATGGGTCCATCATTGTCTCCGACTCTGGCTGCCACCCAATTAGTGACGATTTGGCAACCATCTCATACATCGGGTGGTACTATCCCATCATCGTTCGTCGGTCTTCTCGCAAAGTTCTCGAAAACTCGCTGCATCCTACAAAGTAGGTGTAGTGTATTTGTATGTGGCGCCATAAATTATAGTCGACTATAACTATCACCCAGCCAAACATGTAAATTTTGGCGCAGACGGCAGCTGCCTAACGGTCAGAGGTCTTTGTGAATTCTCTCATGTGGCCTCATCTATCGTTGGGTTTTGTTTGTGTGGGTCGGATCCAAAGAACATGCTTGGACCGTAGGGCGCTGCCGTCTTGCCTCAAAATGTAAAGGTTTGCTGGGTGATAGCTAGAAGTCGGAATATAATGGCGCCAAATACAAATACACTACTTTGTAGGATGACCGCGTTTTCGAGAAACTTTGCGAAGTAACCGACGACTATGATGGAAAGACCAACGATTTAGGAGATGGTATGCCAAAGCGGTCAACATAATGGGGTGGCAAGCCAATGTAGGAGACATGAGGACCCATACAAACCAGAAGTAGGGAATTAGGCGAAGTGAGTGGAGAAGATTGTCGCGAGCAAATGGTTTCCGACAAGCGAATTGCCGTCCAATGGCGTAACGCTCGTCGACCATCATTTGATCGGGAGAAGACGATGCAAATTGGCTATTGAAAGGATGCCCACCAAAAGGTGCAGGTACCAGATTGACCGGACGAGTCCTGACTTTTTGGTGGATCTGCGAGGCCACGGAGAATTCGAAGGTGGAGAGGAAGATTGGGGCCAACAGCGGGCCAAGGAGGTGAACATAGCTCGCCGGATAGACGGGTAGTCGTCAAAGGAATGCGAAATCGATGGCCGCAATGAAGGATGATACGTGAAGTCTGTATACGATAGACGGTAGTGATCGGTCAGTAAAAGATTAACCTCACCTCGACCGCTCGTGGGAGATGATCTGGATGCGTCTCCAGATGCTATTTTTTCGACGTGGGTGCGCCACTGCGAAGCCTATTACGGTTGAGTTTGAGATATCCAAATTACCGATGGAACTGCGTTGACCTTGCCAAGTCATCTGGAATGCTTGAAGGGGCATGAGGCACCGGACCGAACAAGATACACGCTTGATTATAAAGAAAACGTTTTGTGCGATAGGCCCTGGTTGCCTGGGCGGCGCGGTGTGTATCCGAGCCAGCACGCCCAAAACTAACCGTCGTCCCAGTGGGAGGGTACTGGGGTGAGACGCATGGTACAGATAAATGTTACAGGGGGTGAAATTAGTTTTACGCTCTCATGATTATGTCACTAGGTTCCCCGTCTTGTACGGGTCATCGGTGAACTGGACCGCTAGTCCTGATTTGTAGAATGGAGTGATATGCGGGTTAAGGAAAAGGCATTTTTCCCGAAAAGTAGAGGAGGCGCTGAAAAGACTCACAGTAAATGTCAAGCCAGCAAGGTCCAGCAAAACAAAATAGCCGAACAGAGGATGCGCCTTTAAAGCGCTCCGTCAAGCACCGGAACTGTGGTTCAGACGGTGGGCTTTGGACCATGGGGACCTCCCGAAACAGGTAGTCCAATGGAAATCAAAGCGTCATAAACACAAGGTTATAGCCAAGAACTCTAGGCCCGAGCTAATTTGTTCTGCGCACTAAAAACAATGTTGGTAAAACCATCCTCGAGTATAATTTGGGCGTCCGTTGTGTCCTAGACAATAAGACTGACGAATACAGCAAGTGCCGGACGGCGTGGCAAGGCCTGATGCTGCTAAAAGGCAGCTGTCGTTTTTGGCGGAATATCCAGTATGGAAAAGACTGTACATGATGCCCTTATTGTCAAGACACAGGGCATTTGCGGCATTTCCATAAAGAAGCGCCCGAACCAAATTTGGGCTAGCAAGGTTCAACCGAAACGTGTTAATCTGACAAGACCCCAGACCAGTAAGACAAGCCTTGGAATTGGCCTGGACGATCATAAACAATCGTTATATATGACATTCTCAGATACAGCCTTTTGTAGACTGCACTTTCTGTGCTCGCACTACCCCCACTAAATCGCAGATCGATCTTCCCGAGTCGGCCGCCGTGTCACGAATTGAACGGGAGCCTCAAGCGATGTGGACTAGTGTCCACAGAAGTACGACACATGACTACATAGGATCGCCAGGGGCGTATCCTTTCTTTTCCCTTTTTTTTTTCCCCCCCATCGAGACATAGCAACAAAAGACCAGACTCGCCAGGGCTAGACAGATGGATAAGCAATATGACAGCGTACAATGGTCAAATTGGCCGGAGTAGTGTTCATCGTAAAAAGCATGACCTCGGATACATGGCGGCAGAAATAGACGGGTACGATTAGGGAAAGCAGGGGGTTCGTTTCGATGCGGATGGCGTTTTCACCACTAGCCCTGGACTCGGTCCCTCAGAAAGGCAGATGCTCACGCGGTTCGGGGTTAGCAGGGCTGCGTGACATCGGTCTTACGATGGGACACTAAATGAGATAGATGGTCCGAGACGTATGCTGATGACTAATGGATTAGGCGTAACCAGGTTGTGAGATGTATTAACCCGCATCGAATTCATACAAGCGGAAAGATGTGGACAAGGTAGCACGAGTACTGGGTCGCCATTCGCGAAGTCGGAAAGACATATCGCGCACTCCAATTGGGATTCGTGCAGGCCTGCTCTTGCAAGCGTGGACCAGATGTAGAGGAGTCACCCCTGTTCCAAAGGCACTAAGTCCCACTCCAGATCGAGGTCAGGTGGCGCTGTATACGTTCAGGGTATGGGGGTCTCTCTCAGGCCCTGACCGGCAAACTCGCGATGGAAGGTTCTGACGGTGTCTCCGGTGCACGATTCGCTGGCAGGCGAGACACCACGAACTCGTGTGTATCAATAGAGTTATAAGTGTCAATGCGGATGGGAAGTAGTAGAATAATAGGGAAGGTGGACGGGGCTAGAGGAAGAATAGATCACGAGAGTCCGAATCGTCCTGCGGGAACGACTTACGAATACCCTTCCCAACAGAATAATCCGCGTAATCAAAAAGATAGGGTCAGCAAGCCAGAAAATGTGAGGTATGGAGACGGAGATCAGCGTTGAGAGTTCCACATAGTCGGACTTTTCGATAAAAGTGGCCGCGCTATGAATACGTCCGAAGAGTCGTCTAGGAATGTAACGACTGGACAACATGGCTAGAACCTATAGTGATCGTACCTGGAACTGTACAAGTGACGAGTCCGTCCAGGCATACACGCAATTCCGGGGAATCATTGGAGATGCACGAGCCGGCACCCCCTCCACCACCGATCGTACGCCTCGATCTGTCGGTAATGAATCCCGATGTCAAAGGTCGCGCAACTCGGCCGCTCCATGAGGAGATAGGCGGTCTGTTGTCGGCGTGCATCGATACGAGATCATCTCGTAGACGACGGCTCGCCCGACGGCAAACGGTCGGACTCTCGACGATCAGGCCGGCGACCCCGAAAACGTTCGCGTGGCCTTCCTGCGCCGGAATTCGGCCGGACGGCGGCGCTTCGGCAAAGACGCTCGTCCTGGCACGAGGCTCGTTGTGCCGAGGGACGGCGACCGTCAAAACGAACACGCGGATATCCCGAGGCTGCTGGAGGGCTCGATCAAGGCTCGATTGGCGTCTCGGGATGCGCAAGGATCGACACGATACGGTGAAGCGAAAAGTCCCTTCGCAGCCTCGCCAAAACGGTTGATTGCCCGATTGCGGGGTGAGCTCTCACGACGTATGACTGCACGAGGAAAGCGCCTCGCCAGCGCGTGATGAAGGGCGTCCGGCTCTACGGCGAATGAACAGATTCATCCCGACTTCGCCGCTGAGCAAGGGGCGAAGGTGACGGAAATGGCCGTGAACCAATCGACACGGACAGACGGACGGCCAAGTATGGAGGGCCGAACTTAACGTGGTCTAGAATGATCCTTGATCCGGTTCCTCAGCGCTATGCGCAGCGGCAGATGAACTTCTTCGACTGGTAGAGATTGTGGGACTGGGCCTTGAGATTGCCTCCTTCCTCTCCTGCTCTCTTACAAGTATCTCTTTCCCCGGCCCTTCCGGTCTCACCCCGTGTTGGCCGCCAAGCATTCGTCGAGACCAACCTGGCCCTCGCTGACCGTCAGTTCTTCTTGCGAGCGGGAAGAGCATCATGATCGGGCCTGTTGCGAGATGGTTGATGCGGACTATTACGAAACCAATCGCAGGACAACAATCTTCGGCGCGGTCCCGACAGGGCCGTACCCTCAACTGGTCGCCCTGGATGCTGGGAAGACGCCGTACACGACCCATCGATCGCTTCGGCGCAAGAACCGCCCGCATCGGTCTCCTCGACAGATGCCGGCGCTCCTCCCGTAAGGTAGGACCTGCGCACATATGGCGAGATAGACGATGAGACAAGGAAGCGACCCCCCGCGATAGTTGGACCCGGAAGCCCATTCATGGCGACGCCGCCACAAAGGGTAGTTGCGACTCCGGACAACGTATTGACTAATTCCCCGCTGGCACCCAGGGCGCAGACGGGAGCGGATCGCGTGGTGAACAGTACCACGGGCACGATACGGAGGTGGGGTGCACAACGACGGCCGCGGGAGAGGGCGAGTCCGACGATCAGAAACGACAGGACGTTCATGCCGTGCGTCCGGCGCCAGCGCAGATGCCGAGGCGGGATGACCCGGGCTTTCGGCGGTATGTCTCGCCGGTTTCCCGACAGCAGCTCAGGTAACCAGGCGGCCACCGCTTTATCCGTTGGCTAGGCAAAAGAGGCCGATGAAGTATGTGTCGGAAGCAACCAACTAGACACCGGAGAAGAGCTGGCCAATCAGCAGGCCAAGACAACCAATCGCCGGCTAGGGAACGCCCAGGGTGAGGCCGGCGACAAATCAAGAGATGAGAGACAGCGAAAGGAGGCCCCGAGCACAACGATCAAAAAAGTCCAGAACAAGATGACGAGATGGCGGCCCGTTCTTGTCGGTCGCTACCACGACAGAGGACGCCGCCGGATGAATAGACGGCGATCGCCTGGGAGAAGAAGTTGAAGGGCCCGATCAATTCCCAGGGCGGACGGCGTCGCGAAATCGGAAACGGGATGCCGACGTTCGGAACATCAAATCCAGCGTGTAGTAGGATAGGATTAGGCCAAGGCAGTAAAGGAGAATTCGCCGTGCCGAGGTATGCCGTTAGGCTTGCGCACAGGCCGTGGCGATTGTGCCGATCTGATCGGATCGCCAAGGGACCAGACGAAGAGCACGCCGGACCTTCACGACGACCCCAGGCCGCGAATGGATGTTCCGCGCGGTCATCCGCCTGCTCCACTCGACGGCTCCTTGCCCCCGAAGACCTGCTCAAGAGCTCGCGCACGCGAGCGGTATTATCTTGCCAGTCGGCAGGAAGAGCGAAGCGGCGATCGCGTCGTCGCCCGGCGAGAATTAAGACGGGGCCGGGGGCAGAGTTCGCGGGGCTTCCGGTAGGTCGATCCCGATCCGATTGTGCGCGATACGGAGCCGACTCCGATCGTACGGAGGTTGTCGTAGGCGTCGCGAAGCCCCGGGCAATATAGGGGGCGAGCAATCAGATTCCGCAGCCACTCGTCGACGACCCAAGTATTCGTCTTCAGCATTCAGGGGGCATCGGCAGAGTGGCCAGTTGGAGGAAAATGGACGAGAACTCGATGGCCGACCAGGCCGGCCGACGCCGGTTTTAAAGTTCCCGGCGCGCTGAGTAGTCTCAAACTTTGCGACGCCAGGTCGACGACGGAGGCGGGCGAGTTAGGATAAGTCGACGCGGCCGGCGCAGAGCACGTCTTAATAGCGGCGGGAGACCTCAGCGCCACGACGTCTCCAGGGCGAACACGGACGCGGCCATCCCATGAGTGCCATGCGCCTCCAACGAAGATGTGCTGACCCCTGGTAAAGGCTTTCAAGGCGTCGAGCGGCAGGGCCAGGGACCCGAGCATGCCGTGGGCGAAGCCGGGTACACGGCGTTGTAGAGTGGTCCCCACGAGCGAGCCGCCGAGTGTCTTGAGGACGAGCGCGCGAAGACCTCGGTGAAGAACTGGCCGTTTCGC
>Ga0179591_1320615_pt1 | contig 10728 bp, 15 predicted proteins | sample CZOMad2_1_08_16f_FD_182891 | JGI IMG/M metagenome (GOLD analysis project Ga0179591, IMG submission 182891) | Vadose zone soil fungal communities from Angelo Coast Range Reserve, California, USA - CZOMad2_1_08_16fungal (PacBio error correction) | ecosystem: Environmental > Terrestrial > Soil >... | reverse complement strand
TCCCACTCTCTTACTCTTTTTCAAAGGATCGCAACACTCTCCTCTTTCCCCAAATCCCCCAAGCCCTCTCTTTTTTTTTCCTTTTTTCTTCCCCCCTGAAGGAGGTGAAGGAGGAAACGACCCTTTTCAGTTCTGGGATGTGGGGTTGCTTGCTTCCAAATTCGTTCCTTCTGTTCTCTTTTTCTTTTTACTCTCTTTATGATTTTTGAGAGGGAACCTTCTCCCCAGCATTATTTGATCCCTGCCAGCTCCGGCCTTCCTTTTTTTTTCCCTTTTTCGTTTTATTCCTTTTTCTTCCTTTTTTTGCAAGATTTCCCCCCCTTCTTTCTCTGCCGATGAAGGAGCGTCCTCGATTTTTTTTTTCCTTCCTTGTGCCCGACCCCTCCTTTTTTTTTTCTCTTTAGAGGAGGTGGTTTGACTTCGCAGCTTTTTTCTCCCGAAATTACACACATGCGGCCCCTTCTCCCCCCTCTTTCTGTTTTTCCCCCCCGCCCTTTTTTTTCCCCCTCCTTTTCCCTCCCCTTTTCCCTGGCCGCAATACGACAACATCGCCCTTCCTCCTTATTCGCGAATGCGGCAATCGGGATCCCTTTTTTCCCACCTCCCCTTATCCCTCCCCCCCTCCCCACAGGAGTAGATTACACGCCTTCCTCCTCCGGAAGACATCAGCTCCAGGCCGCTTTTTCCCCTCCTCCATTTTCCCGCTTTAGTCTTTTCCCCCCCTCCCTCCTTTGGATCGGGGTTTTTTTTTTTTCTTTCTTTCACCAAAAGACCTTCACTTTGTCATTTCCTTCTTTTTCCGAGCTCTCTGAGCGTCTTGCCCTCCTCCGGTATTTTTTCTTTCCTTCCTTCCCCATTTTAGAATGAGAGGTGGGGTGAGAGATTTCTCTTCTACGATGATCCCTACTTTCCTTCCTTCTAAACCTCACCCCCTTCTTCTCTCATTCTTCGGGGCAAGAGTTCTTACTTTTCTCCAGCGAAATTTGGTTTCGGGACATGAAATCAGGTTAGCATCACCCTCTCTTCCTTGGCTTTTTCCCCGATTCCCTTTTTCTCTCTCCCCCTTCCCCCCGGTATGTTGAAACTGCCCCTAGCACCCCTTTCTCCCTCTTTTCTCGAGCATAAAAGACTTCCTATGCGTCATCTCCCCCCTTCTTCCTTCCTCGTTGTTTTTTCTTCTTTTCTCCCCCCTCCCCTTTCCTCCCCCCTAAAGGGGGTGATGCTAGTCGGACTCTCTAGTCGAGGGAAGGTGAACATACCGGTGTTCCTCAGGTCTCTTCCCCCCCGAGATATTCCCTCCCCTGCCCCTTCTCCCCTATTGTGACTATAGGGTGATGATCCCCCCTCCTTCCCCCCTGACATCCGATGCCGACATGACACATTCTTACTTCCCCCCTCCTCCTCTTTTTGACGTTTTTCTCTCCCCGTGAGATAAATAGGAGAGAGAAAGCTTCCCCTTGGGTGAGATTCAATTCCGGAATATACGCCTTCGCTCCCCCTTCTTTTTCACTTCCACCCATACATTTTCTCCCCCCTCCCCTACTTTTCAGGGATGGTGGTGAAAGCCTTTTTCCCGACCACCAATCCAAAGGGGTAGTGGCCAGGCCACACTTCCCTCCCCTTATTTGCTCTTTTTATTGCTCCTGGTTCTCTTTGATGTACCTGAGGATACAAGAAATTGTCTTCTTTCTTCTCCGGTGATCAGAGCCGTTTGTCCCTTTTCTTCCTCTTGCCTCCCCCCTACTCTTTTCCTCCTTTCTTTCCCCTTTTATAGTGCGCGAAAGGCTTCAGGCAAGCTTCGCCCTCGCTCCCTCTACCTCCATGTCCTTTTTTTCTCCCCCCCCCCCCCCCCCCCCCCCAAAAAACCCTCCGGGGGTCACCAACCCCCCCACCCAACACCACCCCCCCCAAAAAAAAAAAAACACAAAATGCAAAAGAAGGGGAAAAAACCCCCCCCCCCCCCACCCCCCCCCCAAGCCACCCACCCCCCCCCCCCCCCCCCCCCCACAAAAGGGGGTTCCCCCCCAAAAAAAAAACCTTTTGTCGGCTTGTTTTTCTTCCCCCCTCTTTTCCCCCAAAGGATAGAAGGAAAAACCCCCCTTCCGCCTAGTGGGCGATGGCGTCAACGAGGGGCTGGCACCCCTTCTTTCCCCCAAAGTTCCTACTCCTCTGCTTCCCCCTTCAAGAGAATCTTTTTCTCATCGGCAAAAACGGAATAAGTGGGCGCGGTTCCCTTCTCCGTTCCTCCCTTTTGGCTTAGGCCGGTTTTCCGTTAAGAAAAGATTTTTTTTTTGGTGGTGGGGGGAGGGACCGCCCTTTTTCCCCCCATCCCTCTATCTTCCTCCGTCCCCCTTCTTCTACAGGTGAAGAAAGCCCCCCCTTTTTTTTTCTTTCTCCCCGTTTATTCCGTGCCTAAGGCACTCCTTCCGGGGGACGCTCCGCCCCCATTCCCCCCCTTTCGTCTTCTTTTCCACTGTCTTCATGTTTTTTTTTTCTTTTTCTGCCCATAGTAGTAGCGTTACAAATTCCTTCGCTTGCAGTCCCGCCTTTTCCTCCCATTCCCCGTACTTTTCTCCCTTCTCTTTTCTTTGGGACAGAACACAACCAAAAAACTCCTTTCCCCCCCCGCCTCCCCACAGACTTTCCCCCTTTGCCCCCTCCTTTTTTTTTTCTTCCTTCCACCAATAGTAAGACCTCCCTTTCTCACATCAGTTGTCCTCTCTCATGCCTTCTTCCCGAGGGCGACTGTAATCTGAAATCATTCCCTTTCCTCTTTGCAATTTCACCCCCCTTTCTCATCAGAGAGGAATCCTGAGCGGAACGGCTCTCCCAATTCCCCCCCCTTCCGAAGGAAATCGCACTCTTTGCACGCGATGACATCTTCCTCCTCCTCTCATACCCCCCTCCCCCTTTTTCCAAAGGAAGTAATTTTTTTTGGGTGAAGAGAGGTCTTCCCCCCTCCTTCCCCCCAGATTAAGAGATAAGCTATGGCCAATCTTTTTCTTCACTTTTTCCAACTTATTACTTCCCCCCCCCCCCTTCGCTAGAAAAAAATGAGACCTACCCTTCCCTCACCGTGAGTGCACAACATTTATCCCTTCTTTCTTTTTTCGTCTCCCCCGTGTAGAGGCCCCTCCTTTTTTTCTTCAGGAAAAGATAATGGAAGCCTTAAAGACCGAGGTCGTAGCAAAAACGACATTTTTTTCCTTTTCCGCATTTAACAGCAAGAGACGCCCCCCCCCCCCCCCCCCCCCCCCCCCCCCCCAAAAAAAAAAAAACACCCCCCCCCCCAAAAAAACAAAAAAAAAACCCCCCCCCCCACCACCCCCCCCCCCCCCCCCCCCCCATCCTCTCCCAAAAACCCCCCCCCCCAAACCCCCCCACCCCCACCCCCCCCCCCAAACCCTCCCACAAAATAAACCCCCTCCTCCCCCCCCCCCCACCCCAAAAAAAACAATACCCCTTCCCACACCCCAAACCCACCCCCCCCCCAACAAAAAAAAAAACCACCCCTTCCCCCAAAAAAAAAACACCCCCCCTTACCCCCCAACCCCCAAACACCCCCCCCCCCCCAAAAAAAACCTCACCCCCCCCCAAAAAAAAAAACCCCCCCCCCCCACCCCCCCCAACAACAAAAAACCCCCCGTCCCCCCCCAAAACAAAAAACCCCCCCCCACAAAAAACAACCACCCCCCACCAACACAAAAAACCCCTCCCCCCCAAAAAAAAAAAACCCCCCCAAAACACCCCCCAACAAACACCCCCCACCACCCCCCCCCACCCCTCCAAAAAAACCACCACCCACCCCCCCCAATAACACACCCACCTCCACCCCCCCCAACCCACCCACCCCCTCCCCCCCCCCCCCCCCACAAAACACAACCCCCCTCCCCCCCACCCATAAAGAACCCCCCCCCCCCCCGCCCCCCCACCCCCAAAACCCCGCCACCCCCCCAAAAAAAAAACCCCCACCCCCAAAAAACCCACCGCCCACCCCCCCACCAACCCCACCCCCCCCCCCCCCCAAAAAAAAAAAAAACCCCCCCAAAAAAAAACCTCACCCCCCCCACCCCCCCCCCCCCCCCCCCCCCCCCCCCCCCCAAAAAAAACCAGCCCACACAAAAAAACCTCCCCCCACCCCCCCCTTCCCACCTCCAACCCCCCCCCCAAAAAAAAAAAACCTTGCCCCACAAACACCCCCCCCCCCCCCCCCCCCCCCCCCCCCCCCCCCCCCCCCCCCCCCCCCCCCCCCCCCCCCCCGGCGCCTCCCCCCTCCTCCACGCCGAGCGCGCAACCGCCCGCTCCCCCTTCTCCTTCCCTGAACCAGCCGGTTTTCCCTTTTTTTCTCCTTTCACAACCAAAAAGGACTGCCCCCCTGTTCTGCTGGACAGTTAGAAAATGATCTATGTCTCCTTTTCCCTCCCCTTCCCCAACCCTGATTCCCTTTTTTTTCTTTTTTCCTTTTCCACGAAATTGAAAGAAACTTGACCAGACTCCTCCTCCCCAATCTCTATATTTTCCTCTCATCTTCCCCTTTTTTTTTCCTTTCCGTTGTACATGTTTTCCGTTCTTTTTCCTTTCTTCCAGAGGTAAAGCCTTTTTTTTTCTCAATTAAAAAGAGAGAATTTCTATCTTTCCTTTCCTCTTTCAGGCTATTATTGCTTCCTCTTTTGTTAGTGAACGGACCCCTCCCTTCTCCCACCCGCTGATTCTTTCCAATCCCCTTTTTTGAATTTGTTTCTTTTCCCTTTCTCGGGAGAGATGGTCCATTTTTTTTCTTTTCTGCCGCGGAGAATGAGGGCTTGTCTCCCCTCTCATCCGGTTGTTTCTCCTGTACTCTTTTTTCCGACTATATTTGGGTAAAAGGAGCTTTTTTCTTTCTTTTTCTGAGCTTACTGCCTTTATTAACGTACTCCCGCCCCTCCATTTTTTTTTTTTGTGCCGGTGCTTTTCCCCCGCCCTATATTGTAGAGATAATTTTTTTTTTTCTTTCTCCCCTCGGTTGCAGCTTTTTTTTTTTTTTACTTCCGTTCTTTCCCTCTTTTCTCCCCTATGACCTTGTTGACGATATTGGCCATAGCGGATGTTTCCTTCTGTTTTTCCCTTCCCCCCAATATCAGACTCCCCCCCTTTTCCCCTTCTTTCTAAGGCCGTCCTGCGTTTTTTTCTTGAAGAAGAATTTCGGCTTTTTTCTTGTCCTAGTACCCGCGCTTTTCTTTTCTGGGGTAGGGCGTTGTTTGTCTTCCGTTGCCGCTAGATCTTGCGGTCCTCTTCTTTTACGCCCCCTTGCGTTGGTTTTTCCCCTTCACAAAAGGAAGGTTTAAGATTCCCTCTTTCTGCTGAGAGCGCGGAGGATACCACCTCCCCTTTTACTAGTGTGGCCCCCCGTCCTTTCCCGCAAAGAGAGAGCAAGCGTCCTACCGTGATTTTTTTTTTGTCCTCCCTGTCCGTTTTTTTCTTTCCCCTTTCCTAAAACGATGGATAAACAGGACTTCTCCTTTTTTTCCCCTTTCGGGGGACCTGCAGCGGGTTCTCTTTACGCTCAGAACTTGTTCCCACTTTCTCCTACAATGAGACAAACTTTTTCCCTTCCTCTCCCCCTTCCCTTTTCTTGGGCGAGCGTCCCCCCCTTTTTGCCCTTTAATCCCAGCTCCCTCTTTTTTTTTTTTGGCAACAGGAGATTCCTCTTTTCTGACCTTTCTTTTCTGAGTGAGGCTTTTTTGCGCGTTTTTTTCCTTCTTCCGACCCCGTTCCCTTCCCTCCTTCCCTTTTTTTTTGAGTTGATGCATGAGCGCGCCCAAGTAGGCGTTTTTCGCCACCCGGTAGAGTCGCTGCCGATGCAGGCCTCCCTTTTTGACCTTCCTCCCGGTTTATCTTTGACGCCATAGCCCACTTCGGTTCTTTCCTTCTTTCTTTTCCCCTTTCGACCTTGCCGTCTCGTTTTTTTTTTTCCCTCCCCCAACCTGTGCCTTTCGGGATCCTTTCTTGTTCCAAGAATAGAGCTCTTTTTTTTTGCCTGGCGATAAAGAGCAGGGCCGCACTACGCCACCCCCTTCCCCATTTCGTGCTTCCTGCTGCCCTTTTTTTCTTTTTTTTCCCCCGATAGATAACCGTATCAGCACCCACTTTTCCCCCCTCTTTTTCCTTTTTCGAAGAACGAGATCCGGAAAGCCATCCTCTCCCTTCCCCCTGGGTCTCTTTTTTCCTCGTGTGGTCCCAACTACCTCCTTTGGATTTTTTCCTTTCTTTTTGATTTCACCAAAAGACGGCCACTTTTCCCCCTTTTCCCATTCTTGTTTGAAGGTTTGCCGAGTGCTCCTCTTTAGTTCCTTGATTCCCAATTTCTTTTCCCTTCTTCTACGATTGAGATCAAGTCGGGTTTCTCTTTTTTTCCCGTCCCTTGAGGATTTGAGATCGCCGTAAGATGGTCCATGGCTCTCTCCCCCCTTTTTTCCCACGTGAATCAGGGTAGCCTCCTCTTTATCTTTCTTTTTTTTTTTGCTTGGAGTGAGGACATAATCGAGGGACGGTTTCTTTTTTTTTTTTCCCCCCCGGTATTGGGGAAAAGGACACTCGCACTCGCTCTTCCCCCTGCCGACTCCACGCTTTCTTTCGGCCTCCCTTTCTCCTTTCATACTCCTCGTGGTGTTTGAGAGTCTCTTTTCTCTTTTTTTCCCTCTGCCGCCCTAACGGCGGTTGATGCTCGCCGAACATATTTTCCCTTTCTTTCTTTTCTAACATGTTTCACCTTCCCTTTTCTTTCCCGGCACACGAGATATGGCAGTTTTTTCTCCCCCCCTTGATGTGCTATAGGGATGCTCCCCCCCCATTTCTTTTCTCTTCCCCCCTTTTCGTTCGCCATGTTCCTTCTTCTCCGGGGGACGGCCGGGTGATTCGTTTTCCGTTTTTTGAGCTCAATAGGAGAAGAGCCCTCCCCTGGTTCTCCTTACAGGCATCTACGCCCTTTTTTCCTTCTTCAGATAGGAAACATGACACCCCCCCCTCGTCTTCCGACCGAAGTGGCCGGTGTTGTTTCCCTTCCTACCACAATCCACCCTTCTTTCGAGAAGAGATAGAAGGCCTTTCTCCTTATGCGGTAGGACCGGCTTCCTTGCTCCCCGGGTCTTATACCCCCGACCCTTCCCCCGATGTTCAAAGTGTGGTTTTTCCCTTTATCTTCCCGGCTAATGGGACTAGAAGATAGGACTCTCCCTACCCCCCCTTCAGACCCCTTCTGAATGGCGTTTTTTTGCGTGTATAGAAAAGGCACTCCTTTTCTTTTCCACTTCCTCGGGCATCTCCGTCCGGCCCCTTTTTTTTTTTTTGTACATTGTTGAGGACCCCCCCTGCCCGGCAAAGGAGCGCCCCCCCCCCTCAAAGATAACTCGGTGACGCCTTCCCGGGGCCCCATTTCCCCTTTCCCAAAAACGGTACTCCCTTCCCCCTTCCCCCCCAGCGCCTAGACATGGTGGCGCCTGTCGTGTTTGGCTGCATTCTTCTCTCGCTATTGCCGGCCGCGCAGGTAATCAAAGAAGTTTTTTTTTTCCTTTCCCCCAGCATCAAGCCAGAATAATTTCCTCCGCGCTTTTTTTCCCTCCCCGCCACTTCCTTGCTTTGATAACGTATCGTGCATCCGCCTTTTTCCTCCTCCCAAGAAAAGGGACTGGTCGGGCTCCCTTTTCGTTTGTTTTTCTGAGCCTTTTCCTTCTCCCCCCTTAGGGGGGAAGCATCCCCCCCTTTCCTTCCCGTCCTTTATTAGAAAAGGACGGAAGTTCCTATCTCCCGGATCGAACAAAAAAACGACTTCTCTCCAAAAGAAATTAAGAAAGGCCCCCTTTCTCCCCTTTTCGAGGGAGTGAGCTCTGGATTCTGTCCCCTCCTGTTTTGGGATCATCATAGCCTACCTCCTCCCTTCGGTCCCTCAGTCAGTTGTGAAGATGTGGCCTCCTTTGCCTCCCCAGCAGCCCTGATCTCTCTAGAGAGGAAAGGGCGCTCTCCCCCCCCCCCCCCCTTTTTAAGAAGGCACTAGCACGCGGGTACGCTGATTGACTACCCCCTTCCTCCCTTAGGAAGGCATTAAGGCCGTCCTTTTTTTTTTTCTTCCTTTTTTCCCGGCCACACCTTCACCCCAGATCAGGAGCTCCTCCCCCCCCCTCACCTTTCACCTGGGCAAAGAACGGACGTTCCTCCTTTTCCCCCCCAAGTATCGCGAGCCAAAAATTATCCCTTCCCCCCTTCTTTCCCCTCCCGCACAGAGGGGCCTTTTTTCTTTTTCGGAGACGTGAAGTCCCACCTTTCTGTGCCGCCTTCAGAACATTTTTTCTCCCCTCCCTTTTCCTCCGCGCTACAAGACAGAGGTCGTCGCCCCTTGTTTTCTCGAGACTTCCGGAGGGCTCCATCTCCCTCCCCCTTTCTTCAGAAGGAAGGGACCCCTCTCCCTCTTTCACCCGAGAAAGACACTTTTCCTTCCGACCCTCAGCCTTTTTTCCCTTTCCTCCTCCCTTTCTCCCAAACAAAATTCAGGCCCCCTTTCCCCCCCCTTCCCTTTTCCCGCTTAGACAAGATCTTGACCGATATGGCCCTTTGACGCCCTCGTAGCCACCTTCCCCCTTTTTCTTTCAAAAGAAAGGAAATTAACTCCCCCCCCTTTTTCCCCCCCTTTCCACCCCAAATATCTACTTTCCTCCTCTTCTTGCTGCTCCACTTTACCCGGCCCAGAGTTCCAGCAAGGTTTCCCCCTCTTTCCTCTTTTCCTCTCCAGGTCAGAGATCATGGTACTAATTTTTCTTTTCTTTGCCCAGTGGGCAGGTCCTTTTTTTTAAGTCCTCATCTTCCGGACAACCGGCTGACGGTCGGTCCTTTTCCTGGTCATAGTGATCTGCGCTTTTTTTCGCTGGTACATGCCGGCTGAATTCTTTTTTTTTTCCTTCTTTTTTTTCCTTTTCTTCTCTGCTGAGGGACACTTTTTTTCTTGTTCTTTTCTTGTTAGCCTCTCTTTTTTTAGATGGTCTGAAGGCTTCCCCTCTTCTCTTCCCTCTTTATTATTAAAGTACTCGCCTCTTTTTCGACCAAGTGCTTCCCCCTCCTCACACGCCCGTATTCTTTGTAGCGCTCCTGGTTTTTCTCCTTGGCAGACCCGCGTTTTCCCCTCCTTTGCCCCTCTGCCGAATTCCCTCTTTCCTTTTTTTTCTTTCTTCCTTTTTCTCTTTTCCCCTCTCTCCTCCGCGCGGCACCCAAAAAAAACCCTTTTTCCTTCGTGTAGGGGAGAGATGATGCCTCCCCTTGCGCGGATGGCATAGAGTACGCTTTTCCCCCCCCAGTTGGTTGATGTTGTGATGCCTTTCTCCCCCCTCTTAGTCTTGCCGCTTAATTCCCCCCCCTTTTTCCCCGGCACAACGGAATGATTTCATTTCTTTCCCCCTCGCCTCCCCCCCTGGGCGGTGGAGCTCGGATTAACCAAATCTACATCCTTTTCCTCTCTCTTTCACTCCAGCGAAGCGAGAGTCCCCTCTTTTTTTTTTTTTTTTTTTTTTTTCTTAGCGTGAGGGGAGCGCGTTTTTGTTTTGGGCCGTCCTGGGCTAAGCCTCTGCAGGCGGTGGGAGCGTTCCCCTTTCCCTCTCCCCCTGGTCCAAAGGCTCGCAAACACCCCTTTTTTTTCCTCCCCCCCCCCTAAGGTTGAAGTCCCTCTCGTCCACAGGAAGGATTTCCTTCTTCCCCTCTCCCCTCGGAAGGCTGGGTTGCTGGCTTTTTTTCCACCTCGCGTTCGTCAATTATTTTTCTTTCTTGTATTCTTCCGAACCCAGCATTCTTTGATAAATGACTCCTCCCTTCCCTTCCCCCTTCTCCTCTTTTCTTTCTCTTTCTGCAAGCAAAAGTAGGACGTTTTTGCTCTTTCCTGTTAGAGTAAGAGCCGTATTCCACAAGTCCTCGAGTGTATACTTCCATTCTCTCTCCTTTCCGATTGGTGTTTTCCCCGTGGCCGCACGCGCCCCCCCCTCCCGCGGTAGCTATTTTTTTTTTTTCGCGCCTGTGCCGAGTCTCGTTTTTTTGTTCCAGCTCCCCTTCTCCCACCGGAGCTGCGAGTAGGGTCAATCCTCGCTCTTTCTCCTGGCGAATAACGCAGCCTTTTTCCATTTCTGATGCTGATAACACTGTTTTTGGCAATCGGACCTATTTCTTTCTCCCCAACGGATAGATCACGTTCCTCCCATCCCCGAGGAGATCCCCCTAGGTTCTCCTCCTTTTTTTCCATAAGCTAAAGGTCTTTTTCTTCAATCAGGACCTCCCGGCGAGAGGGTGCTGACCAATCCCCCCCTTTTTTTTTTTCTTTTTCCTTCTGTCTGGCTTAACCACCCTTTTTTTTAGGTAAAAGAAATGAACATTCTTGTTTTTCTCTGGCTGGTCTCGAAAGGAGTAGATGCCTTCTTCTTTTCGCTGCGCGGGGGGTTTTTTCTTTCTTTCTTTTTTTAGCGCCTGGGCGAATACACCCGGCTTCTCTCTGCCGTAAGAATGGTCCTGGACTTCCTTTTTCCCCCTCCGCAAACGCGAAAATTTCCTTCAGTGTTGACTCCAAAAGAGAGCAACAATCACCCTTTTCTTGCTTCCAAACGCGTGGCCGGGTTCCGATGATGTCTCCTCCCCGGTATGTGTGAACATGACATCGCACTACGCTTTTTCGTCCCCACTAGCAGACCCCATCATGTAGTGAGGACAGCGATTATGTCCCCC
>Ga0179591_1301865_pt1 | contig 10728 bp, 12 predicted proteins | sample CZOMad2_1_08_16f_FD_182891 | JGI IMG/M metagenome (GOLD analysis project Ga0179591, IMG submission 182891) | Vadose zone soil fungal communities from Angelo Coast Range Reserve, California, USA - CZOMad2_1_08_16fungal (PacBio error correction) | ecosystem: Environmental > Terrestrial > Soil >... | reverse complement strand
GAGTTTATTTTTTAAAGTTTTCTTTACGCGGGCAACAGGCCCCTGAAAACTTTTTTTTAACGGAGTCCTACCCGCCTTCACGACTCACTATGCGCATCCGCCTGTATGTCTTTCCTTCCGAGTGTCCCGCCGGAAGAAGTTTTAGCGGATGATACAGTGCACCCCTCTCCTTCCCTCTTACGAGCAGCCGACCCTCTTCCCTTGGCAGTCGACAACCACACAAATCGCTGTCGCGAATTCCCTCGTTCATTCACCGCATGGCCATTTGCCGGTTCACTTTCTTTTAATCTTAGTATAGATAGAGCAAGTCTGTTTTATTCGAGATCGTTCGGCCTATTTTCGACCCTCTCAAGGGTTTCTTTCAACCCCTCCCCCTTTTTTTCCTGGTACTAAGTTTGATCACCCTTCCGCAAGGATCTTTTTTTTCCCTCCTCTATAATGCCCGTCACTAGGGATTTGAAACAATGTTGTTGTCCCACGAAAACTGCCCCCCCCGCCCTTGATCCTAGCTCGATATTACGAGTAATTAGTCTTGAATGAGAACAGAGATGCCCGGACTTTTCTCGTGGTTTTCTTTTAGCGATCGTCCTGTGTACCATCCCAACTCTCAACTTAGTCCCATCACCCCCTTCCCTTTTTAACAGCTCTCTCCCCCTAGGGACATGACCCTTATTTCCTCTTCTTTATTGCGTTTTCAAAAACGTTAGCCCCACCATCGACCCTTCTGATGATGATGTAGATCCTTATCCCCCCCCCCCCCCGAATGGAGAATTTCAACTAGCTCTTGTGCCGGTATTGTTTCTTGCCTTCCTTGACCCATTTTCCCAGCCCGTGTATGTGAAAGGTCCAGACCACCCACAATGGGTGGATCCCGGTCCCGGTCACCCTTCATGGCATGACCAAAACATATTGCAGAAAAGCCACCCTCGAATCTCCTCTCCCTTTTCGCTTACCGGCCATGAGCTTATTTCCGCTAGCCCCCTCCCATCTTAGCCTATCCCCTCCTATACCGAAATTCGGCTACCGCCCATTTTCTATCTGAGAACTTTTTTCGCTTTAGAACCGTTACGATGGCTGATCTTTGCCTTTCCTTTTCCTTCCGCCCCGTGGAATAGTAGTCGGCTGAGAGAAGTTTTTCCACGCGTTCTGGGCCTTTTTGAGTTGAATCAGAATAGAACTCCAAAGACCCTCTTTCCTTCCTCAACCACCCCCCCCACCATCGACATCAAGCAGGGTGGGTTTGACCGTGATTCTAACCCCCCTTACCAACTCTTCCCAGAATTTTACAGCGATGGATTAGTCTATTTACCGAAGAGCACCCCCCTGAACCCTTTTAAGCATGCATTTCGGCGCCTTTCAGATAGAGGCTGTTTCTCTCAGAGCTTCTCTTCGAACCGTAGACCCCCTGCTCCACGGCAGGATGGGAAAAAACTCTCAGTTTTCTCAACCGATTCTCTGTCAAGGATGTTTTCTGCGATTTGAAACCCCCCCCCCTTACCCCCACCAAAAGCCTTGACTTTCAGACTTTCTTTTTCTCGGCCTCGTCAAAAGAGTCTGATTACCACTCGCGAGTAGCATTACAGCTCACCCTCCCTTGGCCATTCCCAATCCCCTCCTCTTTCCACGGTATTATGGTTTTTCCGAAATGGAGAAGAATCACGGAGCCTTGTGCGGATCCCAGAGGTTTTTTTTTTTGTTCTTTTTTTCTCCTTTTTGGTTCCTCATCTCTCCCGAGACGAGGTTTACTCCCATCTGTTCTGAATAGGTGGGACGGAGGGACTCTTTTTTTAATCCCCCTTTTTTTGACTGAGCATACCGACGTCACCTCTCCGACATTATGGATTAAAGATCCTTTCTCGATGCCATCTTCCCATTCTACCAACCTTTGCCACAAAATACCCCTACTGAATCCGCCCATCTCGCGGGAATTTCCTCCTGCTTTTTTCTTCTCCCCGAGGACTTCTTTTTATGTGATTGTGCACCCCGGAGAAAGACTTGTAACTTTTTCGGGTCCCTCTTCATCCTCGAGTTTAGCCCCTCTTCGTAGCTTCGCGCGTGGTTTTTGTTCCTTTGTTTTTTTTTTCAACATGGACAGTCCCAGTTTTAATTTTTTTTTTCGGAGTATATATTGATTTTTCCCCCCCTGCGAAGGTTTCAAAAGTTCCTCTATGTTCGCATCTTTTCTATGACTCGCAAGCTATCTTCTCCCCTTGACAATCCTTCTTCCTTCGATGAAACGACATTCTTCTGGTTGGATTTTTGGCTCCCTCTCCATATCCAGCGCTTCGCTGCGCTAGGCTTTTCTTTTCCCCTATCAGGTCTTAGTGTGATTAGATGGTTGATTTTTTTTTTTTCTTTATGAATAGTTGCTTTGCCCAGGTGGGCTATGATTTTACAATCACCCCCTCCCTCCCCAAATTCTCCTCCTCGCGACTCTACTACTGCTATCCCGGATCTTTGATCGATAGTGCCCCCACAAGCGAGTCTCCGATCTATCGCGCGTTCTACGCGTAAAACGGATGCTTCTACGGTAGTCGCGCTTTATTGACTTCTCGGTCCCTCCCCTTTCCGGATTTTGGCACGGTCTCATTTCCTTCAGTGCTAAGCTGGCGCGGCCACTCTTTTTCTCTTTTTGAGCTTTTCGTCATTGTGGGATTATTTTTCAAAGGTTGACTATCCCCAATTGTTTGACCCTTCCAGCAATTTTTGCTGGTTCTTGCTTGTTCCCCAACATACAAGGAACATTGTCTGGGCCTAGCTTCCTGGATCCCTTTTTCCATTTCTGTTTGCCTCCCCTAATCCCTCATCAGAATTCTGTCGCGTCCTTTAAATGTTGTTGACCTCACCCGCCTAGCTCCCCCTTCGAGCGGAATAACGAAAATTAGTCATCTCATTGGAAAAAGTTCTTTTTTACGGTTGAATTACATCGTTGATCCTTTATTATGTTAATGACCTTTTTTCTTGTAGAGAAGTGGACTACCCCCGAATCCTTCTACTTGCTCCCCTCTTGGTGATTTCCCTCCGACTCCTCCCCTCCAAGATCGACTTCTCTTTAATCCTGCGGGCCAAGCCTTTGCCGAACAATTTAGATCCTATTAAGAGGTCTTCTCTTTCCCCCCCTCATATTACTCGAATATCTTCCACGGAGTACGAAAATGATGTTTCGGCTGGCCGTCAGACCCTCCCTATACCGAGACTACTCTTGCGACCCAAGACTCCCTTAGAGAGGCTCTCCTCTACGTAGTCCTTACGACATTAGTACGTTATATTCTTCATCGTCCCCTACTTTCTGATTTGGTTAGTAGTCCCCCGCGTAGTGTTGTAGTGAGTGTCCAGTTAGAGGCGTTTTTTGCGCGTCTCCGACACTTTCCCCTTCATTTTTTCGCACCCCCCGGCTCAGACCAGAAGGTTCCGGCTTCAGAGTTTTTCTTTTTCCATAGGCAGGAGGTAATCCCGGAAGCAAGTTTTTTTGTTCTTTCCCCCTTGCCGTTCGGCCTGTTGTCGGTGGGTTTTGCTCACTCCATTGACAGCTCCATAATTTAATTCGAACAGTGTTGATCGTCTTAGATTTGAAATGTCGGCACTTTCCCCACTGGAACGGTAGAGTGTCTGCACTTGCTGGTATGGCGTTGAAGAGAAAGACGCTCAAATCAGATTTACCAGCCATCCGCCCTTTGTTTTCGCCGGGTGGTAACCTACTCCATTTTTTCGAGGCTACTACCGAGCACCTCACGAGCTGGACGGACGCGCTTTTTCCCTAACGGCTCGGCATGTCGTAACACCCCCCCTCCAGTCATAGCGTTTCAGATGCCCGTCAGAGCTAGAGTCAACTTCTCATCGTCTGCGCGTATCGAATAGTAATTTTCTTGACTTTGGAGAAGCTGTTTCTACTAGTCTTTCCTCTACTATCCCTCATGTAAGTCTCTCAAACCCAAATTTTCAAGTACTCGATGGGGAACACCGATTGCCCCCCCTCCGATACCTGGATTCTTTTTGAGTTCTACCTTTAAGGATAGGTTTTTCCCTTTCTTAATCCGTGTCCGTAATGAGCGAGAGTCTACTCCTGCTTAGCTTTAGGGAAAGTGTTTTCAAGCATTTTCTGCATTCCGTTTCTTTCTTGACCATTTCGATTTTCGGGGGATTTGGCTCCACTAAAGATCCCCCCCCCTATTCCCATGTCACCCCTTACCCCATGTCTGTTCCTCTCGTTACAGACGTACTGCGTTTTTTTTTCTTACCTGCCGCGGTTTTGACGCGAGTAGGCTAACACCTTTTTCCCGTAGACCTTTCTTGTATGAGGGTCCTTAACTTCCCCTTTCTTCCCAAATCCGCGGCTTCCCTCCCCCGCGCTTTCCCGTATGTTGGCCGTCTAATCCCTTTCAAACCGTGTGGAAAGCCGTAAACCCAAAGGTGTGTTTGTCACCCTTCCCTGTTCAAAATTCCACTGGACCCCCCCCTATTGACGGCCACGCTCAACTTCCGATTTTTTACTCTCCTCAACGCCGTCCCCCATGTCCTAAGGAAGCCCTCCTTGATTTCCCGCGATAAGAAAGCATCCCCCTTAAACCTCCCCTCGATTCCTCTCACTTTTTTTCGACCCCCTCAGAAGATTCTTAATTCTTCCTCTTTCGTTGCGTTGCATCTCACCGACTCTCCTCTCGGAGATCAGAGTGAAAATTTTTGCGCTGGGCTACCATTGCGGAGAGTGATCTATCCTCTCCCCCCTCCACCCCCCCCGCCCTCTCCCGTCTGAAAAAAAACCCCCACCAACCCATATCTTTAGTTGCCTCACAAGAAGAAATTTTTCGTCCCCCCTCGTCCCCATCTGAGTCCACGTCAATAATTCGACAGATGGCTTCTCTCCCTGTACCCCGAAGATAAAAACCCCCAGAACCGTAGCTGCACGTCCTCCGGATATGCATCGCCGTGCGACTATGCAGAGCGCATTAGGACCCGTCTCGACTACCATTTTCTTGTTCCTCTTTTCCACAAAAAGTCTGCCTGATCTCTCTAAACAAAAGGACGGGTAATTCTATTTTGAAACCCCATTCCAACCACGTGCGCCGAACATGAAGAAATTTATTTTGTCAGCAGAATCGAACACCTGAGTGTTTTCCCCTTCGAAGAGAACTTTCCTCCCCCTCAAACAGCGCCATTCTCACAACCCGGTTGAACGATCGTCGTGGGCTTGATTCCCCTTTCGTCCTCAACAGCGCGGTTGGGCGGTTAAATCGGAGTCGTTTTGTTGAGTTTTATACTTCTCTTCTTAGTCTCCTTCTCGCCGATCTGAAGCATCAATTTCGGTGGACGGATGTTTTCCCCCTCTTTTTTTTTCTTTTCAGTCATTGTATATCTAAATTGATAACATATAGTACCTTATATCAATTCCTCTTCCCCCCTCACCCCCCTCAAATACGGTTCATCGTCCCGATCGTTTTCCTCTCAATTTACTTTCCCAAGAGACGATACTCAGATTCTCGGATTGGGTTTTCTGTACTTGTCCCCCCCAGTGTTTCTGATGATGCTGATGAGAAGTTTTCAAGGGGAAGCCCTTTTTCTGAGTCATCGCCTTTTTTTTCGTCGATTATTTCCCTTGTATGTACTTTTTCAACCCGGATTACGGACAGTTTCCCTTCATTATCCCATTAGATTTGGTGAACCCCCTTTTTGACGGAATAAGCCATGGTCCTTCCTGTGTATCCCTTTCGTCTTCTGCAGTCCTCTCGTCTCGACATAAGTCTTCCGTCGTCTTCTTAACTACTTTTTTTTTTTGCTTTTTTGTTGTAGATCCTGAGTAGAGTTTCTTCGTTTTGCTCTCTGGTGGTTCCCCCCTTTGATTCCCTTCTTCGTGCTGAGCTTTATATGGGTTTTTTTTCGGACTCCTCCCTAGTTCGTTTTCTTGGGCTCTGCGAGAAATTCACTCTCCTTGCACAGATAGATCAGCTTTTTTTCCCCACTATCCTCCTCTCTTCGCTCCCCGGGCCTTTTCCGAAGTGCAAAGCACTTCTCGAGTCCGCTCTTTGATTTTTTTTGCGACCACCGTGGCTCTTTTTCCCCTCTCCGGGGAGGAGTTCCGATTACTTCTTCTTGTTGAATCCCCTTTTCTGACGGAACCCTTGGTGAATGCGCCTTTCCAACCGCATTTTTGTTTGCGTTTCTTCACTCTTTTTGTGGCGGTTGCCTTTCGGGCCTGTGTTTCCTCAAACATTGGGTTTTGTCCCCTCCCCCCCCCCTTCCGTGTGAGGGTCTCTTGCCGGCCCCACATGGACACTTTTCAAGCTCTAGGGACGTGCATGCGAGTTGCTAATGTCGTTGGAACTTACCCTCCACATAAACGCGTAGGTCTAAGGTTTGTACTAGAATCCTTTACCTTCTTTTTTCATCGCGTTTTCGATGTCCAATGTACCCCCTTTAAAAGGCGATGTTTACGTTTGCACTGTTTAGATTTCTCTTTATGTCCCACCTTGTCCCCTTCAACTCGTTTCCGCCCTTTTTTCCCCCAATAATCGCCGGGGGGGGTGACTTAATTTACAGGCTTGTTCTCCCCCATGTCCTCCCCGTCCACGCAGTTACTTCCGCTTAGACGATGGGAACTGGTCCCAAGGTATTGGTCCGTCCACCTTTATTAGGCTTACTCTTTCTCTCGTGGCACAACTGATCCCTTGACCTTCTTTGTTTGTACTGGTCACCCTTCCTTTGTGGTACCGCGTAAGACGAAACTTATTCTCTTCACCCCTCGACTCCTAAGAACACTTACGAGATCACTCCTTCCTTCTTCTTAATGTGCTTACGTCCCTCGTCATGAGAAGTTACCCACGACTCATATCCTCTCTTCCCTTATTTTGTTTCGTAGAAAGTGGATTGTCCCTTTGATGCTCTTCAGTAGCCGGGGGAGCTTTCCAATTCACCATTTGCCTTACGGTTTCACTCTTCTTTCGACCCCGCCTTTGTTGGGTAAATGGATATTGAAAGCTTAGTCGTATCAGTGAAAGACTAGACATCCCTTTTAGACTTTTTTTAGCAGTTGAACGCCGAATTCACCCAAGATCATTCCCTTTTTTTTTCCTTCCCTCCTCTTCCTTTTTTTTGCTGGCTCTTCTCTTCTTCTGGTTACTTGGCCCCCTTGACTCGAAGGACATTCAACGTTAGATGTCATCCCACCGTCTTTCCCTAGGACCAGTTCTTTACTTCTCCGCTTGACTCCGAATCCGTCCCCGTCTTGTCGCCCCTCGGCGTCCTGGCGAATCAGTATGTGTCCTTTGCTATTCTCTCGCTCTACCCACGCCTCGGCGACTGCGAGACAACATCACTCCCCTCTCCTTCTTTCACACCAAATACGACATGTTGCGTGAATTTCTTCCTTTAACTTTTAATTGCTCTCGGCCGTTGTATTCCGTCATTCTTTTTCGACCTCTAGAAGTTATTTATTCCCCCGCTTTATTAGTTTTCGCGATCAGATTAGATTCTGAGTTTTCCTTCCGCTCCCCTCCCCCCAAATTTTCCTGTCCTCGGTTGCTCACTCCTCTAAGGATCTTTTCCCATGAGAAGTTTTTGATTTTCGCACTCCTTCACGTACAACCCGACGCCCCTCGTTCCCGGCTTATTCCCTCGTAAGTGAGTGGGCAATTGAGAAACGATCTGGGAGCAGGACGTCTTTCTGTATTTCCCCCTTCTCTGCTCATTTTGTTTTGCACAGGCACCCCTAAGATCAAATCATATCAAACGTACCCTCGCTTTTCTCTAGATACCAGGAGGCCCTTTTTCGTTCCAATGCCGCGCGATTTCGTTCGTAGCCCCCTTTTCCCAAAAAGTGCCTCTCCCTTTTCTTCTTAGGTATCCAGTTCACCGCCTTCCGCTCTCGACTCCTTTTGGGTTGGGCCTCTCCCGTTTCGGTGCCGGCAAGTCCTCCCTTCCCAAGATTCCTTTCCAGATTCCCCGACAAATTTTTCTTCCCCTGTTCTCAAAGGAAAAGGGTACCAACACAAACCCCTATTGAATACGCTAACGCTTACCGAGATTTAAACGCTAAGCTTAACAGCACGTGCTCATTCTCCCTCCCCCCTCTACAACCCCCCCCCCGATAGGACTTTCCTCGCTTACCGGAGCACGCTTCCCGCAAATCTATGTAGGCGGTTTCTCTGGAGCCCCTCGTAATTTTTTCTGGATCGATTTCTTTCTTTGCTATCTCTTCCCCTGAACTCGATATCTTCGGATGATTTTAGAAGTGAAATTTCCCCTTGAGATTGTATATTTTGGAGAGTGCTCCGTCCTCTCCTCCGCCACCAAATATTCGCCCTGACGAAAAAAAACACCAAAACCATATATAGAGCCCACGAGAAGAAAGTGATCCCCCTCCCCCCCTGCCCCAATTCTTTTCCATGAACTCTCCCTTGTCTCTTTGAGAAACCTTAGCCACCACCCCCTCTAACTGTTCGCCGAAGCATGACGGCATCCTTGATTCCCCTCCTTCTCCGGCTAATTTCTCTTTTTTTTTCAGATGCGAACTCCCGCTAGTGGTCTACTGAAAGTAGTTTTTGCACCAATCAATCAAGTGCTCACGATCGCGAGACAACGATTTTTTGGCGTTCCTTCCCTATTGGGAAAAAACCCACACAAGTACCCCCCCTGCGGAGTTAGTCAAAGGACGAAGCTTGGCCCCCCTGTTCCTCGCAAACCTAGTTTTAATTCAATGCAGCAGCAGGAAGCTTTTTAACATCTTGGACGCACTTTCTCCCCTTCCAGAATATGTCAAGGTTTCTTGGGTTGCCCCTGTCTCCATGAGAGCAATTTGCCTCCCCCTCTTGTATGTGATGTATTCCAGAGTCTGTGATTTTTGTTTTGCAGGTCGAACGTTCTACTTTTGGATCGAGCGCCTAGACCGCTTCTTTTCCTTCCCTCAATTCCTTCCTTGGACGGAGGATCTATTCCTTCCCCCCCTTTGTGTTTTGTCTCAGAGCTTATTTTCTGATCATTTTTCACCGCTCTATACGATGCAGCTCGATAAGGACCCTCTACCCCCAACATAACCACGCCCTTCCCTTAACATAAATCGAGCTTTTGAATTTTCACATGGGAGGAACCCCAGCGCCCAGCTATTCGGGTTTTTCTCAATTTGCTTCCCCCTGTGTTTATGCTGTACGTCCTCGAAGGGTCAGAGTCTAACTTCTTTTTTTCTCGTTTCTGGTTGTAATTCTTCTCAAGTTTTTTGTTTTTTTTAAAAATCTCTGTGCCCCTCTTTCCTTGGCGTCTTCGTTCCTCAACTTCTTTTCTTTTTGAAAGCAGAGTCCTCGCCCTTTCTTGAGAGTTTTCCCTCTGAGAGATTGTCTCTCTCGCATATCTTTTATGAAAGTCTTGTTCCTTCTGCTCCCTTACTATGTGTTTTCCTGCGTTCGAGAAGATCCAAGATCGCTTATACTGCGCTCTTCTTTTGACGGCCCCCTTTTCCGGTTTCTTTCGTGCGACTTATATAGATATGTTTGGTGTGTTTCTTCCCGGCGGAATCGTTTTTTGGGATTGGGGCGGCGGGCTCCTGCTTCTAAATTCCACTTATACGCAAACCCAGCTCCTCTCTCTTTCCATTTAGATGCCAGTTGATTTTCCTTATCGGAGTCTTTTCCTTACTGTGCCCCAAAGCCCACAAGCGATAAGAGGTCTTGCGCGGTCTCGCGACACCTTGATCCTCAATTATGGCGTCATCAGCTATATTCGTAGAGGTCCTTCGCTCGGGGGCTTCTTTCGAGCATAGCCGTTCTTGGGTATCTTGGCAAACTCCCTTTTTTTCGTTAGATTTTCTTCAATCTTGTTTCGGCTTTGCCCCTTTTCTGGGACCCCCTTTGATCCCCACCCCACCCTTTTTTCTTTACTTTTAAAGCAATTGGCTTACTGATCCACCCTGACACGGAAAGCTCTGAGGGGCATTAGGAATGAGCGTTTGATAATTTTTTGGAATTTCTAACCTCACTCCTCCAGAAGGGATGTCGCGTTATATTTTTTCCCCCCATACTCGATTTACTCGTTTCATATTTTTCCCTACCCTTTCGGGTGTTTTTTTAATTTTTTATTCTTTCGCTGGCCCCCGGCGATGGTCGTGTGTTTTCTTTTTTTCCTCGTTGATTTATTTAGTTTTGCAAATTTCCCCCAGAACTCGCGCTTTTTTTCACTTCCGCTCCTTCTTCCACTTCTTTTAAAGACCCCCTCTATTACACTCCGGAAAGATAGACTCTGACGTTTGCTGGACGGCCGGTCCAGTTTCCTTTCGCACCATTCCCCTCCCGCCCCTTCCTTTTTCAGATGAGCCACCCAAAAAGCCCTTCTCTGGAACGAGCACATAAGTAATTCAAAATTTTAGTCCTTCCCTCCCCCAAGTTCTGATCCACACCGCATTAGCGTTTACTTACGATTCAGCGACCGCTCACCCCCTTCTTTCTCACTAATGCTACGACGAGTATTTCCTAGCCCGCAGAAAGTATCGATATTTATCCATCCAATGGGCCGAAGTTTCTATTGGTGTATCTAGAATGCTAGTTTGGTTGTCTTTTTCTCTTCAGTTTACCTCCGCTGGTGGTGCTGAGAGATTATCGATCATTGTCTTCCTGGTTTCTCCATCAGGCGGCGACAAGTACGTTCGGATGCGGAGAGCGGATATGGAAGGAGGAAGTCCCTCCGGTCCCCTGCCGTTGAGAAACTAGGTTTCTCGGTTTTTTAAGGGCGATCCCTGGTAACCCTAGG
>Ga0179591_1301459_pt1 | contig 10728 bp, 15 predicted proteins | sample CZOMad2_1_08_16f_FD_182891 | JGI IMG/M metagenome (GOLD analysis project Ga0179591, IMG submission 182891) | Vadose zone soil fungal communities from Angelo Coast Range Reserve, California, USA - CZOMad2_1_08_16fungal (PacBio error correction) | ecosystem: Environmental > Terrestrial > Soil >... | reverse complement strand
TCTGCCCTTGACTTCCACCCAAGGCCCTTTTTTTCTGATGGTCTTTCCTTTTTTTTTTCTTTTTTTGAATGTGGTTTCGATTCAACTGTTTCGAAAAGAGCCACCAAAAGCCCCGACTCCCCCCACAAAGCATGGGCGGCCTCCCCAAACTCTAGTCCTGCTTCTTTCCCCCCCCTTACCTCTTTTGCTTTTTAACTCCTGCCTTCGGGTCTATCAGCGGCCGATGAAGCGTCGGATAGGTTGAATTCGGCGTTGCCGGTAGTGCAGTGGGCAAACTATGACTCCCCCGTTTTCCAACCTTTTCCCCCATATTTTGTCTTTTTTTTTTTTTTTTTTTGAGGTAATGTCACTCCGGTTGTCTTTCGGCGGCAAATGTTCGAAGATCCGGGGGCGCGCTGTTCGAGTTATTCCCATGACGCAACCCTGGTCCCACCCTCCCTCCAGACCATGTTGCATGGATTTTGTTTCTTCCCTTTATTTTGCATTGCCTCCAACGTTGGCACTACCCTATTCTTTCTTACACCTCCGGATTCGTACTGGTGCGCAAGGACGGTCCCTATATGACCAGTTATTTCGTGAAGTTCCCCCCCCTCTTTCTATCCTCCCCCAGTTTTCCTTTTTCGGTTCCTTTCTTCTCTTTTATTATCGACACAAACAGTTCAACTGAGAATCTTTGGAGACACATTGGGAATCGACGCTTACTTTTGCTTGGTGCAGACTTTTTATTTTCTTTTTTTTTGCTTTTTTTCTTTCTTCTCTTTTTTTTGACAGGAAAAGCCAGGATCACAAAAAAATTGTCTTATATTTTTTGTCCAAGCGCCTCGGTCCCCGTATTTTTCTTTCTTCTGCCGTAACTGTTTTTGAGACTGAAAATTTTTCCCAACCCCCCCCCACCCCTTACCTTTTGTCTTCCCCGGCACTGATAACTGGCTTGCCGTAATATAATTTGAGTGAAATCTGATCGTGTCTCCTACCTTAAAGAATGTCTCCCTCCTCGATTGCCCGCCCTCCAGTTATCTCCTTTATCAGGGGTTTTTTAAACAAAAGTAGTTGTTCGATGTTAGCGGTTGTCATCATTTTGCCGTCTCCCAAGTGTCTTTTTTTTTTTTTTCCCACTCCTTTTGAGTTTTCTCCCCATTTTTTCTTGGACATTGCCTCGCTGTTTGGCACCCCGCTTACCTTTTCCGGCAGTATTCGGCTTGAGGCCGATCACCCTACTTTTTTTTTTACACTGTGTTTGACACTTCTTTACGGTTACATGATTACGGGCGTTTCCGGGGCCCACTCTGCCGTTTGTTTTTTTTGCGGGGGGAATCCAGATTTTAACCGGGCTTTTTTGCTAATCCCGTCATCGTGTTCTGGATATTGTTTTCACCTCTTTTTTTGTGTCCGTACCAACTTTCCCTTTTTCAGAGCGGGCATTGATTGAACGATTCTCCTGCATGGCGTCTCCGGCAAACTTCCCCGGCGTATCAAACCCTTTTTGACCATGCATCTGTTGTTCCTTCCTCCCCCGGTTATGACCGACTTTTGCCGGACAGCTTTCATTGGGATACAACATCTGGGTCGTGAATTGCTCCTTGATCATTGTTCCGATCGCCCTAAATTGGCTTTCCGTTTTCTTTTTTTTTTGTCTAAGTGCTTGGCCTTCTTTATTCGGTTGTTGCTGTCTAATTTGACGAGGCCAGACCCAGAGGTAGCTCCCGCGCCGGTTTTTTTTAGGGGCGGTTCCTTCCCTGTTTTTCCCCTCCCCTTTCCTTGCGTATGTCAGGAAACCTGGGGATCTTTGCTATCGGGCCAAATTTCCTTGACCCGGAACCCCTTGGTGGTTCTATCTCTAGGTTACAGTTCTTGAATCATCCTTGTTTTGGTTTTCCGTTTTCCCCTATATTCTTCCCCCCCCTTTTTCTTTCCTTTTGTTCAGTCTTCCCCTCTGCCCCTTGGGGGGTTGTCCTATTTCCTGTGATCGGGTGCGCGGTGCCGATGTGTGGCGCGGACGGTACCGCCCGCGTGGTGCTTTTGTTCCAAAACCCCTCTTTTTTCCGCTTTTTTTTTTTTTCCACGTTTTTTTTTTCCCTCCCCTTTTTTTTATTGATGTACTGCCACTTTCTTCCACAAGGGCTGGTTCGGCACTTCTTTTACGTACCTTCGGCATGTTCCGAAGGCTTGGCGTTGGTCCGTAGGTTTGAATCATTTTTGCTTCTTTTTGGCCCCTTCTTGTCCTTCCATGGTTTTTTTTTCGTCGCTTGCTTAATCCTGCAGGACGGCCTGAAAGCTACAACACCGGACAACCGTTCGGTCTTCTTGATTCTTTTGTTCCCCCCTCCAGGCTCGAACCCCCTTTTGCTGATGTTGCGCGGACTTCGGACTGCTCTGGCTTGATGTGAGCCGACTTGACCTGCTTATTTCTACTTTCGCACCCATCCCCTTTCCCTTTTGGTTCCCCCCTCTTTTTGCCCTTTTTTTTCTTTTGTGTCGGTCTCACGCGGGGGGGGGGTTGCCGTTTTCTTTTTTTTAGGCCTGGAGATCCCGGCACCGATTGAATGTCATTTGCCCCTTTTTCCTTTTTTTTTGGTCCCCCCTTTTTCCACAAACAGTTACGTTTTACCCCGAGGGTTTCCAAAATTTGTTGTGTATGGTTTTGTTTTTATACACGACCGCTTAGCATACTCTTACCCCCCAACGTTTTCTACTCACCGTTGAATACAAAGTTTGAGCCTCCCTCCTCTGTTCCGATTCTTTTTTTCCCACCCTCTCATTGCCGTTTTGTTCTTGTCACACCCCGCCGGCGGTTACTAGGCTTTCCTGCTGCGTGCCGCTTGGTACGGACAACCCCTTCCCTTTTCCCCCCTTGCTGTTTACCAGGTTCCCCCGCCCCTTTTTTTCCTTGTTTACAGTCCGCACTCCTTTGAAAGTTTTGGTGTGTTACGCAGTGGTGGGGACCTTGGCGGACCCATTTTTTTTTTTGTCGTTTATTCTGGTTTGTCAACCCCCTTTTTTTCGGGTTTCCTCTCCAGTAAGATTGCTCGAACTTATGAAGTAATCTTGTCCGTCCCCAAAGAGCTGTTGTGAGCCCTGCGGCCCTTTCAGACCTTTTTCTTGGGTTTCCATTTTCGTTTTGTTTTTTTCGGTGGCGAAGCCGCTCAGAGTCTCACGAAGGTTCCATGAAGGCGTATTTCCCGTTGCAGGTCTTTTTCCCCCATTTCCCCCTTTTCCTCTCTTGTTTTTTTCTGTTCATGCGCAGGATTTTTTTGTATGATTTCTTTCGTACGTTTAATCATGGTCCTACATTTTCCTTTCCATTTTTTTGATGCGTCCTTGTTGCTAGGCAACAGTGTTTTTTTTCTTTACCCTCCCTACCGTTGTTTTGTTTTTTTTGATCGTCTTTTTTCCCCCCCCGTTTTTTTCCTCTTCCCCGGGTGCCGGAAACTCATCTCAGCGTGAGGGCGCTGGCAATGCGTCTTTGTTCCCTGACCCTCCCCCCCAGAAAAGAGATCTAAACCCACTTCCTGGGAGGGCAACTGCGGCCTACGCCCCTTTCAATTTGTATCTTTTTTTTTCGGTCTTTTCTCCGATCGCCTTCGGCCTTCGTTGAGACTCCTGATCGACTGCTCGCACACGACCAATAAACCCCTACCCCCCACAGTGACCCCCCCTCACCTTTTTTGTCATTATGTGTCTCGTCCATTCCGCAACAAAAATCGTTTTCCGGCCAAATTACATTCAGAATGCCTTACCTTTCTTCCCCTATTTGATTCTTCCGTAGGTCCTCCCCAGTCAGGAAGAACGACAAAAAAATCACTTTTGTCCGCAAGGTGGCTGACCCACCCTGCGCCACAAACCACCGCCTCCCCTTTTTTTCCAGTCCTTTTCCTTGGCCCCCTTAGGACCCTTCCCGGCGTTGAATTAGCAGTTGTCCTGTCCCACATTTAGCATGAACGCCCCCGTCCTCATTCCTGATTTAACTCCTTCTTTCCTTCAAACTCTGGCCCCTTTTTTTTGCAAATCCCGTGCCCGGAGACCATTATCTTCGCCAAGAGCTTGTCCCCTCCCCGTAAGATTCTAAACGTTTGTTGACTGGATCTTTCCCCCATCTTTTTCTTGACGTTTCGCGGTTATTGTTATCATCGGGACAGTGAGTTTTTTTTACTCCCTGCGGGGTATGGGGTCCCCCACCTTCCCCCCAACGTTCTGGCCTTCCCAAAGAGCTTACGGGCAGAGAATTCCGGCTTGGCCCTGGTTTCCTTCATATTCCATCCCTATCCTTTTAGTCGTCCCTCAAACCCCCCCCCCCAACCGAACCCACGTTTTCTGGTCGGATTTTTTTGAAATAAGACGCGTACCTTTCGACCAACCGTTTTAAGTATTCTTTCGGAAAAGAAGTCGCCTCTTTTGCCCTTTCTTCTTCTTTGTGTTTGTGTGAACATGATACCGGCGAATTTTCACTATCGCCTGAACACCCCTGGTTTTTCTTCCGCTTAACAAATCGTGTTGATTTCCGGTCCTTGGAGTAGCCGCGAAGGGCGAACAAAAAATTCCTCCATCTCCAGAATCCCCCACGATCCACTTTTTTCACACACCCCGTTCTCTTTCCTGCCACTGATTTCCCCCACAGTTTTACCTATATGGCCGACCACCCTTGGTGTCCTCGGGCAAAAGACTTCAATACGACCACACGTTTCCAGTTCTTCTTCTTCTTTTTTTAATCCTTTTCCTTACATCTTTAAGCGCACAAGACGCAGACCTGCATCGCGTCCGCGCGCACAACCTTTCCGGACCGCTTCCACAGTTCCGTTTTTTTTTCCCGTTTTGGGAAGAACCCCCTCCCCTTTCCCTCCCATACTCTATGTCGCTGCCAGATCGGACAATACCAATGGCCAAGGGACGATCTGCCGGTCACCCCAAAACTTTGCTCTTCCCTGGGATCTTTCCACCTTCCCCACTTGCTTTTTTTTTTCAATTACCATTTTGCCCTATCACCCAGGTTCCCCGCCGCATACACGGCCCCGTTCGGTTTCGGCGCCCACGCCCACCCGGGGCCTCTTTCCCTCTGTCCTTCTGGACCGTTTTTAGACTATCCCCTTTCCCCACCCCCCCCTCTGTTTGAGGGTGGTCCTCAACTGGGACTTGCAAACAACCCTTCCAGCAGCCAGGAAAGTTTCCTTTTGAGATCTTGTTTTTTTCGACCCATTTCCTTTTGCATTCCCCTTTTTTTTTCAGGGACCTATGTTGGATGGAATGTAAAGATCCCGTACGCACCACCCCCCTCGTTTTTGTATTACTTTCCCCACTTTCGTTTTCTTGATCGTTAGGGACGGTTGCCGGATTTCAGCTAGGCCCCCCAGGTTTGACAGTTCCCCAGTCCATTTCCCTTTTTCCCTTGTTGCCACCTTCCCCCCCTTTCTGATGCCCCGAGCCGTTGTTATGCCGCCGTCGATCCTCCCCGGGTTTGACCACGACGTTAGGCCCACGGCCGTTGTCCCAATCCGCCTCCCCCGTTCACAGCCCCCCCCCCAAACCCCCTTCCTTCCCTTGAAATCATTCCTTTAAACATTTACTGTCGTTCAACCCCGGTTCTCGTTAAAGTTTTTCTGCGCCAGTGGAGGGGCTGAATTACCCTTTCCATTTTCCCTCTCAGTAAATCCTTTGAGTTTTAAACCTCCCCCGCGCAGTATGGTCCCTGCGGAAAATCGCGAACCTCGGCCGCTCCTGCCGTTTGAGGCGCTGTCAGGGACGGCCACATGTTTTTTTCCCCTGATTCACTTTTTCCGGATCATTTTACCCCCCCCCCGTTTTGACCTTGATTTCGGGATCAAAACTGGCTATTCTCTTGCTCCACTTTTTTCTTTTATTTGATGTTTGTGGACTTAGGCACAATCCTTCTTTCCCTAAGTTCCCTCCAGCCAGTCTCTTCTCCGCCCAAGGAAGGTGTAAGGTCCCACTGGTTCGTATGTCGCCCTTGTGCGTGCGGGCTATACGCATGTTTTTTTCAGTTTTTTTCTTAGTTTTTTTTTTCCCCCCCCCCCCCCTATACACTGACCCCCAGGTGTCTTGTGCTTCCTGGCTTTCCTAATAACTTGGTTCGCACCGGCACCAGTTTGCAAATCCCCCCCTCTCACCTCATTTGAACCCCCTTCCCTTACCCCCGAGTAGTCTTTTTTTCTTTTCTCCCCACTTTCTACAAGTCGCCGTGTTCTATTTTTATAAAAGCGCCTTTTTTCCCAGCCTCCTGTTCCTTGGATTGTATTTCGATACCAAGGGGGTTGGAACTTCCCCGTGGCAACTTTTCGATACGAACGGGCCGTCTGCCCGGCTTGGAATCCGGGTGGGAGCCCCTACGCCGCAAAGCTTAAATAGTTAATAAGTGCGGGTGGGACAAAAAGCGGCACCACGCAAAAAAAACCTCCCAGTATCCCCAAGTCCCCCCCCGTCATTCTCTGGTTCTTCCTTTTTTTTTTGCGTCAGGGATCACCGGCGTCAAGCGCCGCACGGGATATTCGCCCAATGTCTGAACCGACAGTTTCTTTTTCTTGACCTCCCACCTTCCTAGATATTGGGTTTTTTTTCCCCCCGGTTTTTTCAATGCTTTGTCTTTTTTTCTTTTTTACAAACTTGCTAAGCCCCCTTAAGATTTACTACGCGCCGATTCACAGTACGTGGCCCCTTCCTTTCCCCTCCCCCTTGAATGATTTTTTTACATCACTCTCTTTTCAGCAGCTTTTTTTTGTTATGTGTAAAATCCCACTTTTTGTGGGGGTGACTTGTTTGTTTCTCTGGTTGAACACGTTCCCCTTCCTTCCCCCCCCCCCTCCCCCTCCTTGTCCCCCCTTAATTTAATCAGTTTTGCTTCATTCTGTTTTTTGTCTACATAATCGGGGATCTCTCTCTTTTTTCCTATACGTTGTTTGCCCTGAACTCTCCTCCCTCTTTTTTTTTTGAGTCCCCCAGCCTTCTTTCCACTACTAGGATGATCCTTTCCTGTTTCTGATTATTTCGAACCACAGCGCCCCAAACCGACATCCCCCCCCCAAAGCATGGCTCTGATACTACCAGTGACTCGTTTGATCTGCAAATATCGTACACCCCCCCCCTCAGTCCGCTGGTTGACTCACCTTTTTTTGCCTTGATCCCAGCTTTCCCCTTGCTGACCTCCGTCCTCTTTTTTTACACCATCGGTTGGCGGTGCTCCAGTGGGAAAGCGCCTGGGTTTCCACCCCCCCTGGGGTCTCCTTTTTTGCTTTTCTTTTTTTTTTTCAAATTCTTTTCTTTTCCTTAGTTCCTGCCCTTCTTGATTATACGGGGGCGTCGGGACGCTCAGGGACAGTTCCCCTGTACTTGCAACCATTGGACACCCTTCCTCCCCTCAATTATTGGACTTTTTTCCTTTTCTTTTTCCCCCCCTTTTTTTTAAAAGCTATTTTTTCCGTGCGATTTCGGGCACCCCCCCCTCGATCTCAATCTGGTTTGAAGACGGTTCAGTCTTTATCGACCCCAGGAAAACTTCTCCCCTTCCCCACTGATTTTCCGAACTTTTCTTCGTCTGCTACGGTAGAGGGCGCCTTACCGAAAACCGGCGACGATTCTTGTAACATTTTTGGCCCCATCAGCCCCTCTGTACTTTTATTTTTTTAGACCTGTCCTTCTTTTTTTTTCTTTCCTCGTTTTGCTGATTTTTCCGCGACCACGTTCTTTGGGCAGGACCGCGAGGTCACAAAACCCCTGTCTTATTTTTGTTAAGCATCTATTCCCGCTTTATTGTTTGGTTCCTTTCCCCCACCCCCCTTTTCTTTCTCCCTCACGACAAGGTGTTGTTCTTTCTTTTGCCCATGATATTATGTCACGTCAATCGACGTCTTGGATGTTGAAATTTTGGACAGTGTTTGCCATCTAATTCTTGTTTTGATCTGTCCTGACTTCTTCTGTTTGATGTACCGCACTGGGCGCAGGTTTCAGGTACTTCCTCATCATGTTAGCGGTCATCCTTGTCCTTCCTGACTCGTTTCCTCCTCCTCCCTCCTTCCGCCTTGAGATTCCCTTTTTTTTTTTTTCAATTTTTGTGCTTATTTTTTTTCTTTTTTTTTTTTCCCATTTTACATCTCGTAGGTATTCAGGGGGCCCTGCTGTTTGGGGTCCCTCACTTAAAGAAGACAATTGGTTGGAACGAGGGACATTTGCAGTTACCCCAGGTACCCCCACATCCTCCTTCTCCCCTTTGGGTCTGATTCTTTTTTTTATTTTTTGGGATCCCTCCCTATCTTTTTATTTGTGGACCTGGGGTCTACGCAAATCCTCGGGATCTGGGGACTCCGGGCGCCCCAGGGCTCATGACAGTTCCGGTCAGCCACTCTTTTTTTTCTATTACCCCCACCCCCCCAAACCACCCCCCCCCCCCCCCCCCCAGCCCAGCGACCGGACAAACAATTCCTGTTTGCTTCTTCAAGCACCCGTCCTTTGTTTCTTCCCCTTTTTTTTTTTTTTCCTTGTTCACTGTCTTTCGACGTGGCTCAATTTACGGCTCCCAACATCGGGGTTTTTTGCTCCGACCTCAGGTGCTAGAAAATAACTTCGTGCTGTGCGTTTTTTGTGACAGTTCCCTTTTCTTTTCTTTATGTTCCCTCTTTTTTTTTTTTTTTTGGATATTCGACGTCAAGAAGTTGCCCGGAGACGACGACTTCGGTTGTGGCGTGACCATTGAACTCCCTTGGTTTCTTTTTTTTTTTTTTTTCCCTGTTTCCTTTTTCTTTCCTCATTTTCAATGACCGTTCCCCGTGCCTGGTGGTTTCTCATATATACTGGCTCCTGAAAGTTCCTGTGTGAATATGTTTGGAAGTTTGTTTGTTGACTTGACAGATTGCTCCATTTTTCCTGTTATCTTTTGTCCCCTTTTCCCCGGCAGTTCCTTTGTGACTTGTGGCTTTTCCTCTTTTCCTGCGGTTCGGTTGCTTTTGGAGGGGTTTGCATTCTTCAGAGTCTTTGCTTTTATCGTCCTCTTTTTTTTTTTTGCATTCCTATTTTTTTTTTTTCCTTCCAGGACAACTCCTCCCGTGGTATGCGGTGGTCTGAGTCGTTTGCCACTGCGGCCAGGATTGGTTTTCTCGGCCATCTTACTTTTTTCCACCGGCATGTTTCCCCCCTAGTTTTTAGTTGTTGTTTTTTCCCCTTCCTTTCTGAATACTTTGTTGGATGGCGGTGTCCCCCCTAGGACCTGCTGGCGTGCCTTCTTCTTTTCACCTGTTTTCCGACGTTGTGTCACCCGTCCCCCCCCCCTTGTTCGACGATTCCACTTTTTGTTTGGTCCTTCTGAGCCTGGGTCTTATTCATCAGGTCTTTTCCAGCCACCACGCGATTAGCTTTTTTCTTGATTAGGCGTCCCCCCTGATGTTGATTTTCTCTTTTGATTAAGTCGCCTCCCTTTTCTTCGTCCCAACCTATTTTTACTGGGAAGGGTTGCTTTTCGGGTCTTACAAATTGGTCTTTGAGTGGGTATTGTACTCTTTCCCATCCACATGATTTCCCCCCTTCAGATCCTTTTTTCCTGGTTATCCCATTTTTCAACTTGTTTCCGAGTAAACACGCGATGGAATTAAGAACGTCTCGCATACCCCTGGCCAACCAAATTTTTATCAATCCCCCGGCGGATTCCCCAAAATATTTTTCGGTCTCGATTCTCCTTTTTCCACTTGGTCACCTCTTCCCCCGTTTTTCGGTTGTCTTTTACAACCCACATGTTGACGGCGTTTTGACTTTCCAGGGGATGCTCTAGTTGCGGCTAGGGCTGTCAAACCCTTTGCGACTTCCTGATTTTGCCTTTTTGCGGTCAGTTCTCTTTTCTCTTCCTCCCCCACCGGTTATGCTTCGGTCGGCCGGGTGGGGCCCCTGACGGACAAACCTCTTGGTTATTTGTCGTTCTCCTGAAAACTGGTTTTTTTTGTCCTTTCCCTTTTCGCCCCCTTCCCCGACTTTTTTTCCTGATGTCCCATTGGCTTTTTTTTGTCATTCTTGGCGGGAAAAATGTATTGTTGGGAGGACTGCGGAGGATTCTCCCCAGTTTTCTGCCGCTTTTTTGAGTTCCCTATGTTTTTTGGTTTATTTCCTTTCATCTCTCTACTTCCGTTCACCCGGACGGCCCTGGACTGGATGGGCCGTCGCCGCGCAACTTGCGTTTCGATTTATTTAGGGCCGGGGTTTCATGCGCTATGATGGGTTTCGCTTCTTCCCCCCCTTTTACGCCCGGCGGACATTTCTGGCCGAGGATGCCTGGCTGTCGATGCAAACATTTTTTATCTTCCCCCCTTCCCTTTTGTTTTTTGTTTTTTTTTTTGGTGTCTCTGCTTATGCTGCGCTTTTGTGCCTCTACACTCTACACGCCAGTCATCTCACCCGGCGCATGGGGGGCACTTCTGGCAATTTTGTGTTTTCTTTTTTTGCTGTGCGCAGAATCCCACTTCCCCGACCCACAACTCCTCCCTTTTATCCTCCCCTTGTTCCTCAGCCCTTGTTTTTATCGCACCCCTGTACCAGTTAGGTCTCCTGTCTCGTCTGATCCATCGCCTTTGTGACCCTCGTTGTGAGCTTTGCCATTTTATCGGTCCACTGCTTCGGGCTACAGCCACACCCCGGAAACCCCTTTCTTCCCGTCCGTGTGCCGTTTTTTTTTTCTCTGAGCTATCCCGAGTCTCCACATTTCTCCAGACGTCTCGTTTGCCCTATCCCCCCCCCCAATCGATT
>Ga0179591_1263602_pt1 | contig 10728 bp, 16 predicted proteins | sample CZOMad2_1_08_16f_FD_182891 | JGI IMG/M metagenome (GOLD analysis project Ga0179591, IMG submission 182891) | Vadose zone soil fungal communities from Angelo Coast Range Reserve, California, USA - CZOMad2_1_08_16fungal (PacBio error correction) | ecosystem: Environmental > Terrestrial > Soil >... | reverse complement strand
GGCCGTTTTTCCAGTTCTTGTCTCGGAGAGTTTTCTTTTTTCCGATTTTGTTATTTGCCGAGGTCGAGATCGTTTCGGACATCGGGTTGACAAACCACTTCTCCTAGATAGGGATCCTTTTTTTGTACTGGCTTGGTTCGGGTCCCCCTTTTCTTTTGATTTTTTAACCGAGGGATTTCCGAGAAAAAATTGATTTCCAGCCGCCCTTACCTATGATCCGAAAAAAAAAAGAAGTTTAAAACCTATATGTTGCTCCATACTTGGTTATTTCCCCTCCCGCCCTTTATCCCCTCCTGAGCTTCCCACGAACCTCACATTTTAGTTCAAAATATTTCATTTTTTTTATTCAGGAGAAGGATTTGTGTAAATAAGTTTCACCTCATAGGCCCCCCTTTCTTTATCCTCGAATTTTTTCCTGTTACGTTTTCGTAACCTTTCCCTTTTCCTGTTTTTGCTTTTGGAAAAAATTCTGGGTAGAGGAGTCCAGCAGCAGGAACCTCGATTTTTTTTTTTTTTTTTTGTTTTTTTTTTTTTTTTTTTTCCCCCTCCCCCCTCCGGGTGGCTTTTGCTTTTCTCCGGGACGTTCGCAGCCCAAGGACGCTGCCCCCTTTCTGGAGATTATAGGGCTCTCTTTTTTGTTTTTTTTTTCTGTATGGCCCGATTATGAAGACAATTCGCTTCGGGGCGCGGGTGCCGTGCCAAAAGAGTTTGTGATTGGCAGCACATCTATTTTTTTTATGCTTGGTTGTCACCCCCCTTTGCCTTTTCTCTCCCTGGATGAGCGAGCCCTCTGTTGACAACTGTTTTGTGGCGCGATGCCGGAGGGAAAGAAGTGCTGGCAGTGCCTATTCCATCCTCCCCCTCTTCTGTCCCCAACCTTCCCCTCCTTCCCCCCCGGGTTTTTTTTTTTTGATGGATTTTGAGCGCGTTCGATTGCTGTGGCGGGCTATTCTGCCGTGCGGCGGCAGTGGAACTACTCACGCCCCCCACCTCCGTTCCTTCCCAACTGCCCCGCCTTCCCGCTTTTCTTTCTCCCCCCGGCTGGACCCTTCACCACCGGTGTTTCGCCCGTCGGGAGCTTTGGCCTTTGGGCCGGACCAATTACAGGGGGAGATTTCTGGCACTGCAGCCTTAATTGTTGAATCTTCACTGGACATAAAAAATCCCTAGCACGTCCTGTGACTGTTTTTTTTCCCGTGACGGCGGGTCACCCCTTCTCCTTTTCGTAGATTTTCTGGTTCAGGTCCCCTTCCTTTTGCTTCGACGCCGGCGAATTTGAAATGAACCCTTCCAGTTTCGTCTCCGTCGCTCGAAATTATGTTTCTTTCTTTTCTTTTTTCCCTTGCCGTTTCCCTCTTTTTCTTTTTTTTTCCTTTTTTCCCACGGGATTCACCGTTCACGGTTGCTTGGAAGATGGAGAGTTTGTCACCCGGCTCTTTTGCAGCGCTTACTCCATGCAGTCCCCCTGATGAAAAGGAACCCCTCCCCCAACTTTTGACGGGGAACCGATGTCCTTTGGATGGTTAGACTTTTGCGCTTGTTTTTTTACCCCTTTTTCCTGTTTGAAGAGGATCCTCTTTCCGTGTATGATACTTCCGGCGCCCAATCTTTTCCTCATCCTACGTTGTTTGAGAGAGGGCCCGCATTGCTCTCCTCAATCCAAAAGCCGTTCCCCCCCCTTCCCTCTTTACCGCAACCCCCCCCCGTTGGCGTCCACTTTTTTAACCACTAAACGTTCGGCCTTACACGTAATAGTTTCCCCGGCCCAAAAATGGGTTCCCCTTTTCTTTTACTCCCTTTGACTTTGCCCTTTCCTCCTTTCCCCTCCTCCCCCTCTTTTGTGCAAACGCTCCCCCAACAAAGGTGACTCCTTTGACATTCCCGTTTCCATTCCGCCCCCAAGCAAGACAAGCGAAATATCTTCGCCGGCAAGGCAATTTCCCCCCTCCCCATAAACCACCATTTTATTTTTTCTGCTTTTCCGGAAACGCGGGTGTTCTCCAGTTTCCCATTCTGCCGCCTCGTCGAATCAAGCCACTCAGGTCCCCATGCCCATGGTATCTCCTCAGGGACTCTATGTAGTTTCAGATCCTAAGCCCCTCTTTACCAACGATCAGTCCCGTCCGTTTTCATTTTTTCTTCGTACCCTTTTTTCCCCCCCTCATTATGTGATTTCCCCTGGACTCGACCTTCCCTCATCCTTGACCCTGGTTGATATGTAAGTGCCCGTAATTGAAAAAGCCCCGGTTAGAGCTGCCCTTCCACGTTAAGGTCCAACCCTCCCTCCCTTCTCAAATGTAATACTGCCTTCATTTTATGTAAAGCAACTCTTACATTGACGGGTGGTGGTTTAATAATCCCCTTCCCCCCCCCCCCCTGCCAGACCATTTGACAATCTTAGAATCCCCCTCTCCCCGTCCCCGCTCCATCCCTGAAAAAAAGGGTTTCATGGACTGGTGCCTCGCTGTTAAAATAAGGATCGGGAATACACGTGATTCTTGAACCCTCCTTTGCAGTTTCCCCCCGAACACCACACCTTTTCTTTTTCAGCGTTAGTGTTTCTACACCCATCGATCCCCCCATGTAAATGTCAGAAATGGTTCCGACATCAGAAGAGAGTGATTGTGACATAAAGCCCCCTTTTCCCTCCTTTTGCCCATTTCCGAATGGATCCTATCCGTTCCCTTCTCGGAATCTACCCACAAATTAAAGACAGCCTCCACGATCCCCAATAGTTATTTTTATTGTGCCTCCCTCCTTCTTTTGAGCCGAAAACCGTCCCTCGCCCCCCAATCGGGTACCCCCCGCTTAGGCCCTCGAAAGGTTCCTTCTTCTTTTTCTTGTCCTCTTTCCAGGACCATTTTTTTTTTCCACCACCCCACAACCCCTTTTACCCCCACTGTTAGATTTACCCTCACCCAAACGTGCCAGCCCAAAAGTCTCTCCTCCACCCTTCAACTATTTCTCCCTCCCCTTTCCTTTCCCATTGTACCATCCTTCCCCTTGCTACTTCGCCCTCCATCCTTGTGGAGGTTCCGACAAGCCCTCTGCTCCGTTCGTGAGGCGAGCGGAAACGGTTCCCCCCCCCCCACCATATCTCAACCCTGTTTTTGTCCCTTTGGTAAGGTCCCCGCTTGAATCTCAACGGTGTCTCTCTCGTAACGTCTTTTTTTCCCAAAATGACAATCCCTGACATACATGACCTTTGTCTCCCCCCGGCTACCAGCCCTTATCCGCACTTAGCAGTGTTGGTAACCGACGATGTCCATCCACGATTTCTTCCCACCTAGTCAAACTCCCCCCCCCCGTCCAAGCTCACCCCCGACTAAAATGGTCCGGCCGTCAATAAGTAAAAAATAATTTTTTAAAAGCTGGAGCGGCGACGAGGCCACCCTTTTCTTCATACCTCACCTTGCCTCCCCCGAACTTTTTCTCTTCTTTTTCCAACCCGCTTCTGACTCCTGTTTCAAATGGTAATTCGTTAACTCGGCGGCACCGTTGGCTCCATCGACCTCTCTATTTATCGGACGATGCAGATGCGGATCCCCGACATATTTTGGCACTCCCCCCCACCTTATTTTCGTTCCACCTAATTGTTTGTTGTTTTCTCTATACCTTCACTAATAAAGTTTTTTTTAGGGGCCCCTGAGTTCTTGATCATATGGAGACCTGTGATCTGTACCGGGAAGCGATCTCTCCACCGGTGACCGAAGATTAGTCCTGAAAGTCGACCAGTGTCAGCCCTATTCCTCCCGAGCTTAATTTTCGGTTCCCCGTTTATGATTTCCCTCCTCCTTTGCTCCCTTCCAAGGATTTTTTGAGTAATTCCAGTCCCTTGTCGCGGGTGAGCTGCCTTGTGAAGAGTAGTATTTGATCTCGTTGCCCCTCCCTCTTTTCAACCCCACAGATTATTTTCTGGAAGGGCGGTCTCCCCATGTTCATTCAGGCAGGATTTGTGATTTGACCCCCCTCTCCCTGAGTCTGTACAAACGAGAAGATGCCCTCCTTAAAGAGCTGACCAGAAACCCAAATCTCTTGGACATCCTGGTTGCTTCTACCTTTCCAGACTTTCTTTTCTTCCCTCCCCAGGATCTCTAATGATGTAAGAGTCAGTCTTGTTTCCTTGAAGTCTTCTTCGGCACTCCTTTCGAAAATCTTGGGCGCGACTTTTTCGTTCAGTGGCGTCCTTCCATATTTCAAATTGTTGGGAAGTTGAAACCCCACCTTTTTTACGAGGGCATGAGCGCCCCCTCGATGGTCATCAGCGGTGGTTATTCCCTTTGTGCGACGTCTTCGGGAAGTGTCCACCCCCCCCCTCCCCCCTTGAGGCTTCTCGTTTTTCTTTTCGTCTTGAAGTGAGTGCGGACTTTTCGGCCTTTTTTTTTTCTCCCCGCTAATTGAGACATCTCCTTCGGGCGCGGGTGACGGACTCTTTCGCTGCACCGCAACTTCCCCCCCTGTTCCTTTAGTTTTCCCCTCTCCTTCTCCGGGGCCGCTAAGGCTTTTGCAATAAGCGCTGTTCCAACACCTTTTTTTGGCGCGAATCGTGGAAGGGAAAAGCAGGCGGCGCGTTCGTCATTTCCTACCCCCTTCTTTTTATTGTTTCCCCCTTTCTTGCACACTCACCTTTGGCTGCGATTTTGGGCGCTTTTGTCATTGTTCTGGCGGGTGGCTATATTTCCGAGCCCTTCCCCCCTTCAGGGGAACCCGACTATACGCCCCCAACTCATACCCCCTTTGACTTCTCAACCTTCCGAAGGATCTTCTCTCGGCGTGAGTGGCACTGAACGGTCAGTTCGTCGGCGGAGTCGGGTATTTGCGGCTCCGTGAGTCACATATTCCACACCCTTCCGCGATTCTGTGTTTTTCCAGCTGCCTTTTGTTTCCTTTTCTACCTAACAACCTAATTCTTGACGGGGATGCTCTTGATGTGACGGGAGGTCGGTGTTCCCCCCCTCCGTCGCGTCCTGAACCCCTGCTTTCAGACCGATGGTTTTGGTGCGGAAGCCTGTCACTGTGAAGCCACTAACCCTTTTTTTTCAGTTGCCTTCTCCACATGTGGTGTTCGTTTTCGTTCCCCCTTTTTCCGGAGCAACTCCTCCTGCTTTCCGCTGGTCGGGCAGTTGCGTCTTTTTTTAAAAGGTAGTCACTTCGGTCACTTTTTCCTTAACGCTGGAGGCAATACCTTCCTCTTCCCGCTGTGAAGGCACCAAAATTTGTGACCCTGAAACGGCACACTCTTTGAAAGATGACGTTGGAGGCCTGACAAATTTTTTTCGTTTTCTTTGTAAACCCCCCCCCTTGTTTCACGCTGAAGAGAAGATGTTGAACGTCGGAGTTTTGTTTTTTTTTTTCTAGTAATATGGACGCGCCCACTCCCTCTCTTTTTACCCCTTTGTTGTTTTGTTCTGGAATAGTCTGAATATTTCAGAACCCGACGTTCCAACCTTCTTCATCTTTTTCACAATTCCACTTGTTGGACCCCCAGGTAACAGTTGACCGTTTTGTCCACAACCGCCTCGCTTCACCGTCTTGGATTGACTTTATAATTGCATCATTTGCAGTGATTGAAGTCCGGTTCCCTCGACCGTAGGTGTTCCACCTTACGACCCCCCCTTTCTCTGTGCCCCATTTCCTAACCGAACCCCAACTGGCCGTCCCATGAGAAATATGTGAAGGCTTTTTCTGACACAGGCACCTCCCCTAAACCCCACCCCTCTTCCCCGTGACGGTCTCGACACATAAGATTCTATGACCCCACTTGGTCCTGCTGTAGAAGACCAAAGACCCCCCTACGGTACTTTCCCTCTCCCCTGCTATTCGACGCCGCAAATGAGTTTTTACTCCCTCCGCCCGTCAAGTTCAAAAGATCAGTCCCTCTTTAGCCTTTCCTTTTCCTGTCCAGAGCCCCAAATGTAAAGGCTTCCCTCCTCTGGCCGCTGCCTTCAACATCCTCCAGCGGGTTGTCCTATGTCCGCACTCCAAAGCTTCCGAAGGACTTCCTCCACGCACCCTTGCGCCCCTCTCCTCTCCCCTGCATCCGCCCTTTAAGGTGGCCCACATTTTCCCCTGTCTCCTGATGGTGGTCATATAGCTTAACAGAAGACTGGCCATATAGATAAGACGTCCCTGTACCCCTTTCCCCAACTCCGCCACTTTCTGTTTTCTCTTTCCGTTGTGCAGAGGGCCCACAAAGGAGTCGGGAACCACTGAAGATCTCCTCTATTCTTTTCCAATAGCAATTTTCCCCCTTTTTTCCCTTCCGCCGGATCAAAACATCCAATACCCATTTAAATGGATAAATTTACGAAACCCGCGAGCGTCCCTCCTGGACTCTTTCACTCCCCCCCCCTCTCCCCCTTAATGGAGATGTCTGAGTCTTAATTAATACCTCCACACCAGTAAAAGACGACTGCTTCCAATATTTCCTTCCCCCTAGACAAGTCCCTTTTTGGGCGCCCCTCCCCTTTCCGGTTGTCTTAACAAGGCCAACCGCAATCGCCACCGCTTTCCACCTCAGGTTACTGGGCTCTGTCGCCTACTCCCTTAACCCCCCCCCCCCACTCCACAACCTTACCCCCCCCCATCCAGCTTTTCAGAACCCCACACCTTCCCGCCTCCAAGTTTCTAGATCCAAGACTCTTCCTCCAGCACCAACCCCTCTTGACCCCCCCTTCTTGACCTCCTTTTCCGGTCCCCTTTTCCTGTGGAGTTTTCGAAAAGCTTCCATTTTGCTCAGTGCGGAGTGTCCCCGTCGGCGACCCCCAATATTATATTTGTAGCTTCTTCTCCTTACTAGCTTCTAGGCAGATTAACCATTTTTTTTTCGTCCTTTTTTTCCAAATCACCTCCAGAATCCCAAGAATGAAACGTGTATTTTTCCCGACCGGCACAGGATCGCCGGCGAAGTTTTCCCCCCTTTTCGTAAGTTGATTCTCCCTCTTGCCCTTCCTCCCTCTTCCCACGTCCAAGAAAAGCTCCCAACTTTCATCGCCGCATTTCTACCCAACCCCCCATTTCCAAGGAGCGGGTCTTCGGCAAAAACCCTTATACCAGACTGAACTTCCTCCCTTTCTTCTTTTTCAAATGATGGTTAACGAATTGGTCGACTTGTCCTTCGCAAATCGGCCCCATTGGAGAAATAGAATAGCTCCTTCTCTCCTCCCCCCTTTCGCCAGTCGAGACTACCTTCCCCTTTCTTTTTCCCGACCCAACCTTTTATATATTACCCTCCTCTTTTTGTTTCGAGAGCTACGTACGAAATAAAGTTTTTCGATTCCCGAGGGACTCTGGCTCATGGCTTCGATTCAAGGAAGCGATTCTAGGTCACCAAATTTTGCAGATTTCGATGACAATGTCGACGGCTCCTCTTTTTTTCCTAGTGATTAATTTCCCCCCGGGGCCGGGGGATTCACCCCTTTTTTCCGCTTCAATCGCCTTCCGCCGCCTACGGGTTTCTCTGATTTGGCTCTTGCTGTCCCTCTTGTGCGGGTGAGACTACGTTGAAGCTCATTTTGGCAGATCTTTCCTTCCCCCTTTGTCAGAAATTTTGCCCCCCACTTCCTTTTTCTTTTTCTCCGGGCCTTTTACTGGCCCAAAGTTCCTTTTCTTTTCCATTTTATTTTGCTTTAGGCGACAACAGATGGAAGATGGCGCCCTACTCGAGGAAACCCATTCCCCTTTACAAATACCATACTGTTCCCTCCCTCCTTCCGCCCGGAGCATCCCTATTAGAAAATCCACATCTTCCCCCCTTATGTAGGAGGCTTCTGTTTGGTTTGCCATCCTCGGCAATTTTCTTGGAGCGCTCCTGGATTTTTGGGTTTCCACCTCTTTGAAAATTTTTTTAAGGTTTGTGTCTGTGGAACAATTTAATGGGCCTAGTCGTCCCCGTCGCAGGCGACTTCTTATGGCCGCGCTTTTGCTTTTATGGTTGTGCTGGAAGTTAGGGCAGTCACACCTGGACGCTAGACCCCTGAAAGTGCTTCCCCCCAGTCTGAAGTCCGAGAGCGACCTTCTTGGGAAGTTTGGATTTAGAGAATTAGACTCGCCGGGGCGTTCCCTGTTGAACACTCGCTTGATGTTTCTCCCCCTCCTCCGGTTTAGTGGCGTCGACCCTTTATCCATTGCTAACTTGTTGGAGAAAAACCTAAGCGTTTCACAGCCACCCTTTTTGCGCGCCATTTGTCAGACGGCCTCCAGGAGTGTCCCTACTCGGCCCCTTTTGTCGTCCTCCTCATTGGACCGAAACTATGACACCTCCCCTTGTTTGGCATTTAGCTGATTTTTTTTCGACGATTTGTCCAGCTGTCCCATCTGTTTTCGGACTTTTTAACGACCTTTCACCCCAGACCATTTACTTCAACAGCCTACTTTCAGAGATTTCGCTGAGCGGGGGACATGAACCCCGGTGTTTTTTCGCGATCGAGGGTCCTTTGTTCTTCAAGGACCTACACAAACCGGCGAGGATGTGATGGCTCTTTCTCGCTCGCGGTTACATTTTAGAAAGTTTTACAACTTCCTGCTCCACTTGACGGGGGACTCCTTTTTTAAAGTTCCTTTTCACCCCCCTTCCTCTCTTCCTTTGTCGAAAGCAAGGGGAGAAGATGGCTTGGCTTCTGACGTCTCTTCCTCCAGCACCTCCTCATCCCCTTACCCGTTTTCTTTAACGCTCTCAATTTTTTTTTCCACGTGTTTGAGTTTTCTTTTTTGCCTGAAGCGCAACTCCTTCCTTCGCGGTTCTTCCGTTTGGCTGGACATTACCGGGAATGCACGGAGTCGGGTAAGTTGACCCTTTTGCCCCTACAGCGTTTTTTTACGGCAGCGCCAATGCACCCCTTTTTCCCCTTCCCACTTGCCGGGGCAACACGATGACGTTGGTCCCAACGTTTGCGTTTTAACATGTGGACGCCCCCTTTTTGCATTGCTGTCAGTTCTAAGATGGGCACGTCTTTTTTTGTTTAGTGCGACTCTAAAGATCCCTACTTTTTTTCCTCCCCTCTTGTTATTATATTTGCTAAGGTCGACTCGCTACCCGAGTTCCCGCCCTTATGATTTTTAATCTCCCGACCCCCGGTGGAGTCCCCCCTGCCCACAGCAAATTTGCACTAAAACGTCGCCTCCCCCCGGTTTTACTTTTTACTCTGCTTTCTTCTCTCCGCGCGTAGGTTGCAAACGCTTCCACTTCCACGTTCAACCGTGCCTCCCGGTTCCCTTCCCCTTTACTCGCCCACGAAACCAGCGAAATTGTGAAGGATTTTCCGCGCCACAGAAATTTCCACACTCAAACATATTTCTTTTTCTCGGTCTCCTCCCAAGTTCTTCAGCCATTCTTCCGCTTCGCCCTCCCCCCAGAGCTTGGTCTGAACCAGATACCCCAGGCTCTTCTAAAGAATGGGATTGAGTTGTACCCTAAAGTCAAAACGACCGTCCTTCAGTTAGCCTGTGAATTTAAAGTTTCACGTTAGAAATTCCTGCAGATATCCTTTTTCCGTTTCAATCTCCCCAGCCCTTTTGTAATATGTCCTTCGGCCGAGCAAAGATAACGTCTCGGCGCGACACACCGCACGGCTGTTCGTAACCATCCGTTTTTTTTCCCCACCTTCATCCTTTCAATGTCATTGAGAACTCCATGTGAGGCGGGTTTTGCAGTCATATTCGTACTCGCAGAAAGAGTCCGATTCCCTCAATCAATCGTCACCTCAATACATCTATCCCCCCCCCCCGATTTTCGCTTCCTGTGTGCCCTCGGTTCCATAGGATGTCGGGAACTTGCCCTTCTCCCTTTTTCAGCTGCCGTTCCTATGCACGTTCCCCCCCCCCACTCTTTTGGCGTTCCCCCCCCCATCCTTATCTCTCCCCTGTCGAAATGGATCCCCGCGCCACGCAGCAGACGCACCTCACTGTGACCTACCCCCCGAAAGAGTTTCCACATTCCACGGACATGGGATGTCTTAGATCCTCCCACCCGATCTTCGCTCTTTTCCCAGATTTCGTGGAAGACGTCGCCAGAGTGTTGCCCCTTCTTCAGCAGCTTTGCCGACACTTCCGTGAACGAACGCCAATGCCACCCCTCTGCGGCTTCCCCTTCGATTTTTCATTCCGCTCCCCGGAAATTTTTTCATCCCAAACCACTTCCCGATTCGGAACCCACCCCCGTCCAGAAAAAGTCCTCGCCCCTCAACCACATTTTTGCTTTTTTCCCGCAAAGTTTCACAAATCCATTCCGTGTACGTCCCCCTTGGAGTTTGTGAAATTCCTCGATCAATGAGGTATTCTATCTCGTGGCGACCCACCCCTCCCCCTTGTACCTTCGGGTTGTTTTATTTTCCGGGCCTTCTCCCCTTAATAGGTATACCCTCAGTCTTTCAACATCACCATCCAGACTTCACGTACCTGAACCGTCCCCGTTCAATGATCCCAGGAGTAAGTTTTTTCGCCGAAACCGCTCTCCTCCCCTCGGCCAATACGCACCTCCAAACGCAAGTCACCCGCTCCCAATAACTTTTTCCCCCCTGCTGGGACACAAAAGCGACTACCTTTCAACCCTTCTTTGCCACTTGTTTTTTCCATCTTAATCACCCTCACGAACCGACGACTTCCTCGCCTTCAAAACCCGAAGTGTCTACATTGTCACTTTTCCTGTCAATCAGGAGGAAAGTCTCCCCGAAATTTCCCGAATCCACTTCTCCCCCCCACTCTCTCCCCTCGGAATCTGACATTATGTTA
>Ga0179591_1148409_pt1 | contig 10728 bp, 6 predicted proteins | sample CZOMad2_1_08_16f_FD_182891 | JGI IMG/M metagenome (GOLD analysis project Ga0179591, IMG submission 182891) | Vadose zone soil fungal communities from Angelo Coast Range Reserve, California, USA - CZOMad2_1_08_16fungal (PacBio error correction) | ecosystem: Environmental > Terrestrial > Soil >... | reverse complement strand
TTGTTTTAAGACCCCCTCCTGAAGCGAGAAGTGCAGGGTGATGCACGCATTTGCTCGTGCTTTGTTGAGAATTGCCCTTCCTACTGTTTACAACAAAAGACCGCATAGGTTTCTCTGATTTCTTCTATTGGGCCTCCACTTGAAAGTTCGTGTCGCCCAGGGCTGAGAATGGCTCCCTAGTGACGGACCTCCTCTTTTCGCGGAGCCCGGGCGTCTGGATTCCGTTTTCCGGTAGAAACCGTACGTTTTCGGTGCCTTTTTTTTTGATGCGTTGTTTGCAGTGCCGCCCGCCACCCGATTCCAGTTTCTTGTAGGTGACCACGTTTGTTTTTTTCAAGGCATTTCGGTTTGTGTGCCCCCCCCCGAATTTTTTTTCGGTTCCCGGCGTGGCTGTTGCTCGTTTCTCAGAGTAGGGCCCTTCGTCTTCACCAGTTGAGGCCAAGGGCTGAAGTATTACGGCCCGTTTTTTGTGGTCTAGCGTGCCCTCGTCTCATCTTCGAAAGTGTTTTTTTTCCCTTTTTGGTTTCGTGGCAACGCTCTATTGTCGACTTGCTACTCCTCTTCTGAACCCCGGTTCTTTGTCTTATGCTCTGGATGGTTGCCGCCGGAGTCCCCTGAGTTTCTTCGATTCTTAATTTTTGTTTTGTCCCGTCTCCAAGTTCGCCCCGTTTCGTTGGACCCCCCCAACTTACGGGAGTTTTATTTTTTTTCCCACGTTCGTCTCTCACCTCTCCTTTTCCACAATCTTTTTTTCCAGCCCCCCCTGCCCTTAGCGGGGTTATTCTCCCGAAGTCTTTGATCGCCACACCCTTTTTTTTTTTTTTTCCTGCTCGTCCCCTGTGGATTTCCCCAACACGGTTTTTTTTTTTTTTTCCGAAGCGGCCCCATTCATGTCGGCTTTTACTGGTGCACACCACCCTTTGGTGGTTGTGGGTGTTTTTTAGATGGGGGGCATCCCCCCCGGCGGGGAGCGCGCCGTCGTGTTGGGTTGGGGTGGCGCGGGGAGCGGGGCGGGTGTGGGATGGCGCGTGGGGGGCCTCCGGTGCGGGTGGCCCTGTTCCAGCGAGCGCCCGGTGTTGAGATGCGGTCCGGGCGCCCCGGGGGGGGATGGCGGGGGGGGGGCATCGGTTCGGGGAGGGGGCGGGCGGGCCAGCCCACCTAGGGTTACGTGGCGGGCGGGCGGGGGATCGGGGGGCCCGGGGGGGGGCGCACCGCGGCTTCTTCGATCGGCGGGTGGTCGGACGGGGGGCGGGGGGTGGGCGGTGGAGTCCGTCGCGTCCCTAGTGGTGGGTGGGGGGGGGGCGCGGGGCACGGGCTGGTCGGCGCCGACTGGGTCGTGTCGGGCTGGGCGCGCCGGGCTGGGCCGCCGGCGGGTGGAGTGGGATGGCCGGGTGGGGGGGGCTTGTGGTGGGCGTGGTGGGAGGGGGCTTCGGAGGCTTGGGGAGAGGGCGGGCGGGGGCGGAGGCGGGTGCGGTGGGGGGGCCCGCAGTGGCCCGTGGTGTTTGGTCTCAGCGTTTTGGGGGGGGGGGTTGTGGGTTCCGGTGGGGGCAATGGGCGGTGGCGGGTCTTACTGAGGGGGGGGGGGCCGGGGGTGGGGGGCGGGGTGGCGGGGGGGGGGGGGGTCGGCACGGGATGTTGGGGGGCGGGGCTATTGCGGCAGGGGGGGTGCGTAGCGCGGTTTGCGCTCAGGTCTCTGACCGAGGGGGGGGGGGTGGGGGGTGGCGTTTCGGTTAGCTCAGGGCAGGGGGGCGGCCCGACGGGGCAGGAGAGGGGGGACGTCGGGCGCTGGTGCGGGCGAGGGTGTTACGGGGGGGGGGGAGTTGGGTCCAGGGTGGGGGTGGGAGGGCGTGCGGAGTTGGAGGGGGGGGGATGGGGGCTTGGTGGGCGAGGGGGCGGTCGGGTGTGTCGCTGGTGGTTTGGTCACGCAGGGGGGTGGGGGGGGGGGCCGGGTGGGGGGTGGGGGGGGGTGGGGGGAGGGTGGAGACGGTGGGGTGGGGCGGATCGGTGCGCACGGGTTAGGGGTTGCGGGGGGGGCGGGGTGCAGAGTGTGGTTCACCGCGAGCCCACGGCGGGGGTGGGGGCTGGAGACTCTAGCGAAGGAGGCGGGGCGGGGGGGGGACGGAAGAGTGGGGCGGCGGGCTCGGGTGGGGGGGCGGTGGGCGAGGGGGGGGGGGGTCTGTGGGGGGGTGGGCGGGGGGGCATCGGGCGCGGGACGGGGACGGGGGGTGCGTGGGCGCGCGGGGGGGGGGGTGGTGGGCGCGGGGGGGTCGGTGCAGCTGCGGATGGTGGTGTGGGGGGGGGGGGGGGGGTTGGGGGGGTGGGGTGGGGCGGGGTGGGCAGGGTCGGGATGGGGAAGGGGGGGGAGGGGTAGGTGGGTGGGTCCCGCAGGGCGCTTCGTTGATTCGGGGGGTCGCGGGGGGGGGCGAGGGGGGGTCGGGGGGGCCCGCGGCGGTGTCGGGGGGGGGGGCTCTCTGGGCAGGGGGGGGGTGGGGGGGAGGCGTCGTGCCGGTGAGCGTCCTTTCCTTGAGGGTCGGCGGTAGGGGGGGGTGGAGTGGGGGGGGGGGGGGGGGGGGGGTGGCGGGGGGACGGGGTTGGGGCGGGGGGGTAGGGGGGGTTTAGCGCGGTACTGGGCTTGGGGGGTTGGGGCGTGGGTGTGTGGAGGCGGCAGGGTGGTCGGGTGGGTCCGGGCGGGGCGGGGGAGTAGTGGGGGGGTGGGTTTATCTTGGGGCGTGGGGGGGGGCGGGGGGGGGTGGGTTTTGGGGGGGTGTGGGGGGTATGGGCGACGCAGGGGGGGGCTCACTCGGGGAGGGGCGCGGCGAGGAGGGTGGCCGGTGGGGCGGCGTGGGGGCTTAGCGGGGGGCAGCTTATGAGGGTGGATGGCCGTATGCGGGGCGGTGCGCCCGCGTGGCGGGGGCGGGGGGGCACGAGGGAGGTGGGAGGGGGAGGGGCGGGCGGGGGCGAGGCCGGGCGGGATTGCCTTTCTCCCGGCCGGCCAGCGGGGGGGGGGCCTGGGGGGGGCGCTGCGGCGGCGGGGTTTTGGGGGGAGGGGCACTTTTGGTCGGTGACGGGGAGGGTGCGGCCGGGTGGCGGGGTGGGTGGGGCGGTAGGAGGGGCTGGAGCACTGCCGTCGGGAGGGCCTGGCGGGTGGGTGGGGGAGGGGGGGTGCGCACCGGCGCCCGGGCGGAGGCGAGGCGAGGTGGCAGGCGCGGGGGTGGGGGGGACTGGGGGCTGGGTGGGACGTGCGGATGGGGCGGGGGGGGGGAGGACGCGGAGGTGGGGGGGGGGGGGGGGGTCGGGTTGGCCGGGGTGGCGTGGGGGCGAGGGGGCCCAGGGGTGCCACGCGGGGGGGGGCGCTTTCGGAGGCGGTGGTGGCGGGGAGGGGGTGTCTATGGAGGTGGGGGGGGGGGCAGGATCGGCCGGCTGCTGGTAGGTGGGGGGCGAGGGGAGGGCCGCTGTGGGGGGGCGGGGGGGGGTCCCCGAGAGTTTGTAAGCGATGGTGAGGCGCGCGGCGGGTGGGGGCCGGCTGGCCGTGCCTCACGAGGGCCGGGATTGGGGTGCGGGGCGGGGCGCCCTGGTGGGGGGGGGGGGTGGAGGGGAGTGGCCGGGGGGTGGGGGGGGGGGGGGGAGTGGGTGGGTGGCGGGGTGGCGGCGTGGGGGGCGGCCCGCTCTGGAAGAGCAGGGGGAGGGCCGGTGGTGCGGGCCGGTTGCACGGCGGTTTTTTTCCCTGGCAGGGGGGGGGGATCGGGGGCGGGGGGGGGTGGTCTTCGGGGCCCGGGCGGGGGCGTGTTTCCACATAGGGTGGGGGCGCAGAGGGCGACGCTACGGGGGGGTGCTGTTCTGGGGGTGGGGGGGGGGGCTTGGCGGGTCTGGCCCCCAGGGAAGGCGTGGGGGAGGGCGGACGGCCCGGAGGGGTGGGTTTGCCCCTAGGGTCAGTGGAGCGGGCGGTGGGGGGAGGGGGGCGGTGCGGGGGATGGTCGCTTGGATTGGGCGGGGGGGGAGGGGCGGGGGGGACGGGAGCGGCGCGATGGGGTTCGGGCGGCGGGTCCGGGGTGCGACGGAGCTGCGGGGAGGTGGGGGGGGGCCGCGGGCCGGGCGGGGGGGGGGGGTTGCGGGGGGGGGGGGGGGGCGGGGTGGGGCAGGCCGGGGGGAGGCCATGCCCCGGGAGGGGCCCGCGGTCCCGTTGTGTGGGAGGCGTGTGGGCGGTGAGGCGGGGGGAGGAGGGGGTCCGGGGGGGGTACGGTTAAGGGGGCTGGGGCACGCGAGGGCGGCAGGGTGGAGGGGGGGGGGGGGTGGGGGGTGTCGCGGGAGGGGGGCGGTTTGGCCCGGGGGGGGGGGGCGCCGCTCGGGGTGCGGGGCCCGGGGGGGGCCCCCTGCCCGGGGGCGGACGGCCCGGGGGCGGTTGGCCGTGTTTATGGGAGCGTGGGCGGGCTGCCCTGCGCCGGGTGTGTGGAGGGGGGGTAACCGTTTGCGTGTGGGCGCGGCGGCTGCGGGGCGCTGGGGGTTCGGGGCGCACCGTGGAGGGGGTCGCGACGCGGGGGGGGGAGGGGGGGGGGGGGGGGGGGGCGGGGGGGGGGCTGCGGGGGGGGTGCCGGCGGGGGTGCGGGGTTGGGGGTTGGGAGGGGGGTCGGAGGGCTGTGCCGGCGGGCCGGGAGTCGCGGGCCCCTTTTGGGGCCGTGGTCGGGGTCGGGGGGGTGGCGGACCGCAGGGGGGGAGGCGTGGCGGGGTGGCTCCCCGCGGGTCGGTCTTGGCGTGTCGGGGGGTGGGGGGGTAGGCCCCGGGTACCGGTACAGTTGGGTGAGGGGCGGGGGCCGGGGGGGCGGCGGGGGGGGGGGGGGGTCAGGGTGAAGGGTCTTTTGGGGGGGGGGCGGCGGGAGTCGTGCCGTCTGGGGCTGGTGTCGCCAAGTCACGGGGGTGCGGGTGAGGCGGGGAGGGGGGGGGTGAGGTTTGTTTTCTGGGGGGGGGGGAGGGGGGCCTGTTGCGGGCTTGTGGTGTGTGGGGCTGCGGACGGGGGCGGGTTGGGGTTGGGGGGGGGGGGTGTGGTGGGTGTGGGGGGGAGGTTCGGGGGGGATGTGGAGGGCTCTGCGGGGCAGGCGGTGGAGGGGGGGGGGGGAGGTGGCGTAGGTGTGGGGGTGGGTGCGCTTTTTGGGCCGGCGGGGCCGCGCGGCGGTGGGCAGCCGGCAGGGGGGGGGGGTGGGTTGGGTCCTCGGGTGGGGAGGGGGGAGGTGCGTGGTTGTACAGTAGGCTGATCGGGGGGGGGGGCGCGGGTGCGTGACTGCGAAGCGGGGGGGGGCTGGGCTGTGCTTGGGAGGGGTTCGGGGCGTGCGTGGGGGGCGGTCGGTGCGGGGGCGAGGGCGTTTGGTTGGCGGGTGGTTGGGGGCCCTGGGTCGAGGGAGCGAGCAAGAGGGGATGGGGCGTTTGGCCCGGGGGTGCGGGGACCGGGTCGGTGGTGAGCTGGCGAGTGTGTGGTACGGCGGGCGGGGGGCCGGGGCGTGAGGGGGGGTGGGGGAGGGGGAGCGGGTGCTTTCGTCGGGGATGGGGGGGGGTTGGCCGGGGGTTTGCGGGAGGGGAGTGCGGGCATCCGCGGGCGGGCCGCTCGGGGGGTAGGGGGCGGGGAGGTGGTGTGGGGGTTTGGAGGCGGGGTCGGCGGGTGGGGGCGGAGGGGGGGCGGGGGGCGGGGGTCGGGGGGGGGATTCAGTTGGCGCAGCGCTTGGGCGCGAGGGGGGGGGGGGCGGGGGGGGGGTGGGTTGCGAGGGGGGTGGGCGGAGCGGAGGGAGGGGGGGAGGTGGACTCGCGTCCCGCGCAGAGACGCGCGCGCTGGGAGGGGCTGGGGGGGGGGGGTGGGGGGTAGGTGGTTTAGGGCGCAGGGCTCGCCGGCGGGGGGGGGGGGGGGGGGGCGGGGGGTGGGGCGATGTTGTGAGGTGCGCGGGGGGGGCTGGGGGGGGGAGCGGGGGGGTTGTATGGGGGGGGGTTTTATGTGGGGGGGGGGGGTGGGGGGGAGTGTGGGGGATTTTGTGGGCGTCGGCTGGGGGGGGGGGGCGGCTCAGGGGGGGGCTTGGTTTTATGCGCGGGGGGCGCCGGATGGGGGGGGGGTGGTGGGTGGGGGGGGGGGGGAGCGCGCGAGGTGGTGGCGGTGGGGAGGGGGTGGGGGGTTGAGAGTGCGGCGTGGTGTGGGTTGGTTGGGGGGCAGGGCTGAGGGGGGTGGAGGGGGGGGGTTGTGGAGGTGGCGTGCTGGGGGGAGGGGGGTGGGGGGGGGGGGGGGGGGGGGGGCGGGGGTGCGTTGGGGGGGGGGCGGGGGGGTGGGGGGGGCGGCCCGGGGGGCGGTTGGGGCGGGGGACGCTCGGGGAGCGTAGCGGGGGGGGGCGGCGGGATCTGGGGGCGGAGGTGTGGGGGGTGGGGGGGGGGGGGGGGGGTGTGGGGAGCGGGGAGGGTGGGGGCTCTGCCGTACCCCCCTGCCGGGCGGGGGAGATAGGGAGGGGGTCATGCCCGGGGGGGCGGTTGCGTGGTTGTTCGAGGATGGGGGCAGTGTCTGCGGGGGGGTGGGCGGGGCGTGCGGGGGGTGCGGGGCGGGGTGGAGCGTAGTGGCTGCTTGTTGGAGGGACCGGACGCGCGCGGGCGCACTCGGTGGGGGGGGGTGGACGGGTGCGGCCGGGGGGGGAAGGAGGGCGCCGGCGACGCCGGGCGTCCCCCGCGCAGTTGAGACCGGGAGGGTAAGGTGCGGGTGCTTCCGGAGGGATGGATTGGCGGCGGGCACCCACGGGGCGACGGGACGGGTCAGGGGGGCCCGCGCTTCGCCCTGCCCGGGGGTAGGAGTGCGTATGCGGATGCCAGGGGGGTTTGAGGGGGCGGCTTTCTGTGCTTTGGTTGTGTGGGGCCGGCGGCGGGGCTGGGTGGGAGGGTGGTGCTGACGTGCGGACTGGGGTGGGCTGGGCGCCCGGTTGGTTGGGGGGGGGCGGGGGGGGGTTTTGGAGTGCGCTGGGCGCGCGCGGGAGGGGGGGGGGGGGGGGAGCGGGGGGCGTGGGGGAGTGGGGCCCACCGGCGGGCGGGTGGCCTGGCTTAACCGCGGGGCGCGGGGGAGCCCCAGGTGTTGGTGGGGTGGTGGGGGGGGAGTGGGGGGGGGCGGCAGGGGGGGGGTGGGCCAGGGCCCGGGGGGCCGGTGGGGCTCCGGTGGGCGGGGGGGCGTGGGGGGGGGGGGGGCGCGTGGGATGTGGAACTGTGGCACCGGAGGGGGGAGCGGGGGTCGGGGGGGGGGTATGGTAGGCGGCCGGGGGGGGGGGACCGGGGGGGGAGCGGGGGGGGTGGGGTGTGGGAGGGTGGGGGGGAGGGGGATGGTCGGCGGGGGAGAGGGCTACTCAAAGTAGGGCAAGGGCGTGAAACGGATCCGGGGACGTGGAATGTCGGGCGGGTGCGGGGGTGCCATTGGTTGGCGTGGGGTGCGTGGGCGGCGTGGGGGTGTGGAGGGGGGGGGGCTTGACATCTTAGCGGTGTTTACGCGCCTGGGGGGGCGGGCGGGGCAGTGGCACTGGGGGGGGGGGGGGGGGAGGGCCTGCCGGAACGCGCGGTGGGTGTTGCTCCGGGCCCCGGGACGCGCCTGACGGGGGTGGGTGGGCGAGGGCGGGGGGGTGAGGGCGGGGGGAGGTGGGGGGAACGTGTGTCATGAGGGTGCGGGCCGGGTCGGGTGGGCGGGGGGGGGGGAGGAGGGGGGGGCGTGTCTGTCGCCGTTTCTCGTATGGGGTCCAAAGGGGGGTGGGCGGGGGGGGCCGGGTGGTCGTGGAGTGGGTTGTATCATGCGCGGCTGGAGCCACGGACGCGAGTGGGTGGGGGGGGCGGGACGCGGGCGGATCGGGACGAGGGGCGGGTTGATTCGGCGGGGCAGCGGGGGGGGGTGGGGACGTTGGGGGGCGGGGGAGGGGGACCACTGGCGTCCGGGGTGGGGGCGGGGAGGGGGGGGAGGCGAGGGGCCAGGGGGGGAGGGTGCCTTGGGGAGGGGGCGGGTGGGGGTAGGGGGGCGTGGGCAGGCTTGGGGGGGGCGATGCGGGGGAAGGGGCGGGTTTTCGGGGGCGCTGGCAGGGGTGAGAGGGCGGGGGAGGGGACCCAGGGGGGGGGGAGCTGGGTTGGGGGGGGGGGGGTGGGAGGCGGGGGGGTAGGGGGACGGGGAGGGGCGGCAGGGGTTCTGGGGCGTGGGGGGGGGGGGGGGTGCAGGGGTCGCGGGGGGGGGTGACAGGGTTCTGCGGGGGGGGGGGGTTGGGGCCGGTGTGGGGGGGGAGTTCCGGGGCCAGCCTGGTCATGTAGGTAGGGCGAGGGCGGGGGGCGGGTGGCGGCGGGGGGCGGGGCTGAGTGGGGGGTAGGATGGGGGATTTGGCGCGGCGATCGTGTGCGCGGCCCCGCGGGGGTCCAGAGGTGGGACGCGGCGTTGAGGGGGAGGCCCCTGCAGAGTTGGGGGAGGGGGTGGAGGGGCGCGCAGGGGGGGCGGGGCCGGGGGGGGGGGTTTTCGTTGACTGGGGTGTCCGCTGTGGGGGGGGGTGGGGGGGGGCGTGGCAGGTATCTGAGCGATGGGTTAGCGGGGGCGGACGGGGCTGCGGTTGGGGGGGGGGGCATGGGGGAAGTGGGGCACGCGGGGTGGTGGGGGCGGCGGGCGACGGCGGGAGGGGGGGGGGGGCTGGCGGACGCGGGAGGGGCGGGGGGTGGCGAGGCGCGGCGGGTTTTTGGGGGTCGGGCTGGCATGGGGGGGGGGGGGGGGGGTTGGTGGTGGGTGGGAGGACGGGGGGATGGGGGGGGGGGCGTGGTTGGAGGAGCACGGGTGGTCGCGTGGGGCCGACGGGGACGGGCCCGCGGCCGGGGGGGGCGGGGCCTTGAGGGGTGGCAGCTCGCGGCGTGCGGAGGGTGGGGGGCCTGGGGGGCGGTGAGTGAAGCGGTGTGTGGAGAGGGGGGGTCTATGGGGGGGGGGGGGGCTGTTAGTGGGCGGGTTTGGGGGGCGGGGGGGGGTTTGGGGTGGCTGTCCGCGTTGACTAGGCGGGGTCCACGAGCGCGTCCCGCGTTGGGGTGTGGCGGTGAAGGGGGGGGGCCGGGCGGGGGGGGGCGAGGGTGGGGGCGCGGGGGGGGTCGGGGCCCACGGAGGTGGTGGGTAGGGCGGGGGGGGGTGGGCGCTTTTTGCTGCGGGGGGAGGGGCCGGGTGAAGTTGTGGGTCCGGGGTAGGGGGGACCGGCGGCCTGAGGTCATGCGGGGGTGAGGGCGGGGGGGGCCACGCGGGGCGGCGTGGGGGGGGTGAGTGCGGGGGGGGGGGGGGGGGGGGGTGGGAGGCGTTTCTGTGAGAGGATGGGGGGGGTGGGGCCGGGGCGGGGGAATGTGAGGACTATTGTGCATTCGCTGGGGCGGGCGCGGGGGGGGGGGGGTGGACGTGACTTCGGAGGGGGTGGGGTGGCGGGGCGGGGCGGGGGGGGGGGGGGGGGGGTGGGGGGCTCGCGGGACGGGGGGGGGAGGGAGGGTCCGGGGTCGGTGGCCGGGGTGGGGGGGGCGTGGGGCTGGGGGGCGTTGGGGGGGGGGAGTGCTGCCCGGGGGGATTGGTGGTTTTTTGCGGGGGTGGGGGGATCGGGGGGGGTGTGGTGTGGGGGGGGGGGGTTGGGGGGGGGGGTGGGTGGGGGTCCGGGTGAGGTTCGGGGATGTCTGGGGTGGGTGTGGGGGGGTGGGGGGTGGGGAGGGTCGTGGAGGGGGGGGGGTTTTTGGGGTTGGGGGGGAGTGGGTTGTTCTAGAGTTGGGTGTCGGGGGGGGGCGGGTGGTGGGGGGGGTGGGTTGTTTTGGCGTGGGGGGTGGGCGACGGGGGGTTGGTGGTTGGGTGGGGGGGGGGGTTCGGGGGTTGGGGGGGGTGTTCGGGGGGGTTTTGTGTGGGGGATTAGCGGGCGGGGGGGGTGGGGGGCTGGGGGCGGCGGGGGCGGTACGGTTGGGTGGGGGGGGGGGGGGGGGGGGGGGCCGTTGTGGTGTGTGGGGGGGGCGTTGCGTGGGTTGGTGTGGGGGTGGGGGGGTGTTGGGGTTGGGAGGTGGGGGGCTTGGGGGGGGGGGCGGTTGGGTGTGGGGTTGTGGGGTGGGGGTGGGGTGGGTGTGGCTGCGGTTTTCGTGGGGGTGTTGGGTGGGAGAGTGGGTGTTGGGGTGGGGGGGGGGGGGGGGTTTGTGGGGTGTGGGGGTTGTGGGTGGGGGGGGGGGGGTGGGGTGGGGGGGGTGGGTGTTGGGGGGGTGGGGGGGGGGGGGGGGGTGGTTTGGGGGGGGGTGGGGGGGGGGGGGGGGGGGGGGGGGGGGTGGGGGTTGCGGTGTCGGTGGGGGGGGGGTGGTGTGTGGTGGGGGGGGGGGTTTTGTGGGGGGGGGGGGGGGGTTGTGGGTGGGTTGGGTGGTGGTGGGTTGTTTCTCCAGATTGCCTTTTTTGTGGCGTCTCTTTACCTCAACGTTTAGCCTTCTGGGGCCCCAGGTTTTGTGCACTTTTCATCCCGGTTGGCGGTTTTTTTTGTTTTTGCTGCGTTTCCCGGGACCTTTTTCCCCTTTCCCCCCACCTCGAAGGGCCCCCCTTTTGTTTTTGAGGTGATCTCACCCACTGACCCCCCGCTTCCGGGCTTTTCGCTTTCCGGCTTCAGGCCCCTTTCTGTTTATTTGACTTTCTTGTTTTTTTTTTTATTTGGCCCATTTCCCAATTCCTTTTCTGTTTACTTTTCAGTGGTGTTTATGGTCCCCGTTTCTCTTTCCCCC
>Ga0179591_1140123_pt1 | contig 10728 bp, 11 predicted proteins | sample CZOMad2_1_08_16f_FD_182891 | JGI IMG/M metagenome (GOLD analysis project Ga0179591, IMG submission 182891) | Vadose zone soil fungal communities from Angelo Coast Range Reserve, California, USA - CZOMad2_1_08_16fungal (PacBio error correction) | ecosystem: Environmental > Terrestrial > Soil >... | reverse complement strand
ATTCTCGCTCACTTCCCTTCCTTCTCCCTTTTCATATCCCCGCTTCCGGCTCTCTAGCAAACGATTGCGCTCTTGTCCCCCCATGAATCCTCGTCCACGTTCGCTGCGGATTATACCGTCTGCTCACTTTTGTAGGATTCGACTTATTCTCTATTCCGTTTTCTTTCACCCCGAGATCCCTTTGCAGGACCAGAGTTTGACTGCCTCGTCCTGCAAGGACAATTTTACCTTGTCGACTATCCCCGCCGCCCCCTCCCGTCACAACCAAGCTGTTACCGGCGCGGCGGTATGCCGTCCTTGTCCATCCAGAAGGCCACGTATTTTAACCCTCCAGGCCCCTTCTCGCGTCCCTTCCTTCACATTTCTGTTTACGATGAGGTTGCCCCATCTGCCCTTCCCCCGATGTACGATGCGTGCCCCCACCCAGTCCCCCCCAGCAACTCGTGCCCCCCCCGCTTGTTTTGGAGCCTCAGGTTTCCGCGAGCCATCAAAGAAGGACGAACAGCCATGTGCTGGCATTCACAAGTCACCCCCCTTCTGAAGGCATTTTCTGTGCGGCATGGTCGCCGTGCTTTTTTCTCTTTCCCAGTCCTTGCCTCCCTTCTCGATGACAAGTATCGTTCACGTCAGCCTTAAGGTTCTTCGTTTGCCGCTCTCTTGAGTCATCGGCTTGGAATGTCGTTCGCATCGTCAGCTTCACCTTTCTCCCCACTCTTTTATCCACAGCTACAGCGATAGTTGTATTCATAATTAGGGCGCTCGGATTTGTCCTTCGTTCCCTTTAGATTGCAGGAATTTATTTGACGAAGTCCGGATATTGTCTCGAGGAGAGGTGCGCCGGCTTGTATCCCCTTCCACCAGTGCCAACCAACAGATCGGTCCTCTGAAGGACGGATTTCCCTCGCGTTCTTCTGGTCCTCCCCTCTTTTTTTCCACCCTTCGCGCCGAAGCCCGAACATCCCTCCTTGTCCGGCCGGCTTAGGAAAGCGGTGACCCCGGACGCAGTGTCAAACTCTTGACTTCCTCTCTTTTTTCCAATTGCTTACCTTCAGTTTTGAGCCGCGGTCCTGTTTTTATTGTGTCGTGAACGCTGATTGTCCGCCGACTGAATGGCGCTTTCCCTCTCTTCTACGATTCAGCTTCCATAGACTTTTTTCCCACCGAACCGTTCACTTGCGGATGTTTCTAACAAAGTTGCAATTGTGCGCTCCTCCCGAGTCCTTTTCCCTGAACCCAGCCGATCACCGGCTTTTCCCAGCCAATGCGCGCAACCGCGATGGGCCCGTGACCTGGCGACGCCTCACCAATGGTCCCCAAAGAACATCGATTCCGTCCGTCTGCAATTTCCGCTGTCGTGCAACCCTTAATATCGAGAATCCCTCCGAGTTTCTCCGTGAGTACTCAACCCTCACTCGGGGCCCCCTGAATTCCACCCTAGAAGCTAAGTGGAAGTCATTTTGTCCATCTTTCCGAGTATTCAAAGAGAGGACGTCTGTCCTGCTCGATCGTTCCCTCCCTCCCCCCATCTCAGCCTTTGAGCTGCGGGGCATACTCTTTGGCCTATCAGCCCTTGAACCGTTCCTAGTTTCTCGGCATTTCAGTGTCTCCCGCTGGTTTTTTCCTGGCCTTCCCCTGGTCCTTGTTCCTTTCGCATCCTCCTTTCCTTCTTGATGACGGTGATTGCTGCTCCTCTCCCGTTTGAACTAATGCGCTGTAGTCTCTGCAACGGTCGACCCGTCCGTTCTTACAACCTACTTCCCCTCACTTATCACTGAAAATATGGTTCGCAGCGCCTGTCCCCCTCTTCAGGAGCAATTTCCGCGTATTGCCGCAGCCCCTGTTCCTCGCTTGCATTCTCCCCCCCCAATACATTCAAGGGACAATACAACCTCCGCGTCCGAAGGCGATTATTTTCACGCTTCATTTCTGCTCTCCGGATGAATGTGCTTGACCTAATTTTTCGGACAGAGGCTTTACGTAGAGCGTTCCCACCTCCTCTGCAAAGTGAACCGACTTTACCCTGAGTTCTAGCTCTCCCTCCCGAATTTTTGGTAGTGGGTTCGGCTCGACCTCCTTCTCTCGATTTCCCCTCTCTCATCGCCTCGAGTACGCTATCCTTCGCGGGGTGTTCTGGCGGTCCTCCCTCTGTTCGTGACGATTTTTAGAAATCGTTGAGAGCTGGATACGATGTTGCCTCGCTCCTCTTTTTGTCCTCACACCCTGGCACTCCTTTCCCCTTGTGCCAAAGTGCCTGAGTCCTCGTGCGCGATTCTCCGCTAGCTTTGCTTCCGCGCTAAGGCCCCGCCCGTTCGCCCTTACCCATTCTTTAAACCCAACTTCACCTCGCTGGCCTTGATCGTCTTCGAAACTTTCCTCCCCACCCTGAGCTGTCCCTAAAACCGCTATCGTTCGTGTTTTTGTACACTCCCCTGGTAACAACCTAATCCCTTTCCCCTGTTCGCTTCTCTCTCGATGACCTCCCAGATCAAGACTCTGTCCGAGCGCTGTGTCCCCAAATCCACCCCCACCCAATTTTACTCGGCGCAGATTTGAACGTCCTCTGATCCCATTTTTCCTTTACCTCTCCTCTCTCACTGAGATTTCACCCTACCTCATTTCCTATCCGTCTAGTTTGTCCTGAACTTCAAGAACGGACAGCTCTCGCTGGTTACAGAAGACATCTTGTCTTTCGGTTGCTCCGCCCCTTACTGGCTGTCCCCCTCAAATTTCCAAATTCCGAGGACGTGCTTCTGCGGGGCGAACCCCTTCTGGCGACCTCCCCTTGTCTCCGCCCAAATGCTAGACCAGTTCACTAGGCTGTGTGCACGCACGTGACTTCTCCTTCATCGCCACCCAATTTTTTCTCCTGATCCGCTTGCCCACCTGTTTTCCCGACTATACCCCTTCTGACGTTTTCTTCGGCACGTATTTGATAGCCGATCCGCCCGAATCGCGTGTAATTTGCATCTTCGCGAGGTTCGCGAACTGAACACCCCGCGCTCGGAATCAAACGTACCTTTTCATCCACTCATTGCATCCTTTGTGGAGCCTCTTTTCACTATTCCCGACTTTTTTTGTAGTGCTAACCCCTCGCGCCCCTTTCCCTTCTTGAGATTGTCGAGTGTAATACGCGATGTCTTCTCTACCATTACCTTCTCTTTCACAGCACTCTTTCTTTCGCAAAATTCCTCGGGCTGATCCACATCCGGCCAGCGCAGCACGTTCCCAACTCCCCGTGATCAGGTGAGAAGTTGCAGCTGTCGTTGAACACGATGTTTTCCGATGAATTCTCGAAAGGCTTCAGCACCGCCGCTCTTCCGCTGGTCCCCCCCTCCTTATTTTTCCTTAACCTCTCCTTCGTGGCCCACATTTCACTTTCGCCCCTGAGGGCCCCGCCTTTCTGATTTTTTCTGAGTTTTTCCTCAGATCTTTTTTTCGGAGCAACCGCACCACCTTATGTCTTTCTTCTCCCCAGAGAGAGCGGCCTCTCTTTCTTTTTCCAGACGTCTACCTCTCTTCTGATTTTTAGGTGAATCGAAGAGCTTGAGCGGCTAATTTCGCCTACACTTCCGTGGACACGCGGACAGGAACCAGTTGTGTGGTTATGTCAGACCTCCCTCCCCTTAGGGCCCATCTGTATTGATTTTTTCTGGTAGTTTCCTCTCCCCCTCTCTCTCCGTTTTCCCACCGCTCCTTTCATCCCGTCCCTTCTTCACTAGCGGCCGCATTTCTTTTCTTCACCTGAAAGGTGGCGTCCACGTTGAGCTTTTCGAGCAAGGCACGCCTGTGAGTGTTTTTGAACGCCCCTTTGTCCTATGTCGACTATATTCGGGTTCAGGTCTTTGATCTAGCCTCTGCCTGCCTCGAATATCGAGGAATAAGTTCACTTTGCACCTCTAGCTTTCGTCAGTTCTTTTTTTGAATTTCTCCCCCCGATTCTCCCCCATCTGACAGTTTATTACGTCTCTCCCGTTTCTCTCTCTTCACCTAACAGTGATTAGGACGGCACTCACCCCTCCTGTACGGATAGCCGTTAGGTATTCTTCTCTTTTCTCTTGTTTGAACGTTCTTTTTGGCAAGGATTCGATACTCTGTTCCCACGGAGGTCCCCCCCCAGGCTTGTTGATATCTTCACACCTCTTTGTGCACAGTTGTCAAGTTGCGCGTCTTTTTATAACATCTCCTCGCTCCTCCGATGGCTACAACTTATCCGAGTCCTTACATTGTCATCCGTCTATGACCCCTTCCTGTCTGTTCGAAACTCCTGAGGCTGATCTTTTCAATTTCCCCCCTCGCATGAGTGGACCGCTTCCCACCGTCTCGACCGCTTCAGGCAAAGACCTAGCTTCTCCGGCCGTTCTCCTCCCATGTATTCCGTGTCTTCTTCTTCTTTATACCGTCGACCGTGGCATCAGAATACTCGGCTCGTTCCCCCCTACGCTGAACGTCGGAGAGCAACGTTACCACTCCTCTCCTATTTTCGGAGGCCCGATGAAAACTGGTCCTCTTCCCTCCCTTAAAAAACCCACCCTTTCGGGATGAACTCGTTCAGAAATCTCACAGCGGAGTGTTCTTGTTTCTATCAAGGACAGATTCGGAGAATAGTAATGTTCTACTTCATTGAGAACGGCATCTATGACGGTCAGACGAAGAAGATTCTTGGTCCTCGTCCATAGCTCCCTTGCTTCCTTAATTACTTGTATAGGTGATGGAATTGTCATTTCTTTCGTTCCGTAAAGACTCTACGTCGTATCTCCGATGATGATCCCCGTTTCTTGTGCAAAGAAGTTCTTACATTTACGGCCCCTCCCCGTCTGGAATTAACGCTTTCTTAGGTTCTGATCGCTCTGACAGAGCTGTATTGGCCTCATCGATTCTTTTAGCCGGTTATCGGAGGGGTCGTGTTTCCACTCATAGACTTGCGTCGCACCTGACCTGTGAGCACGAGCTCAAGGACCTTTTCCTGGGTGTTCGTCCTGGCCCTCTTCCGGTTTCATTTAGCCGACCTACACTTTTTGGCACGTCCAGCGTTCCGAACCACGTCATCCTCCTCCGCGGCTTCCCAACGATTCCCTCACATTGTTAAACAGCGCTCTTTGAAAGTCCTTCATTTCATGACATGTCCCTATCTACCGCTTTCTTTCCATCCTGCAGTGTCACAATTTTGGCGTTTCTTGGGGGCGCGTTCTTCCCACCCCTCCTTTGGCCAGAGAAGATTCACAATCCCTTCATCTCCTTGCACCGATTTTGTTGTGACCACCGTTGCCCTTTACGTCGGCCCCCTCTTCGGACTCATATCCGCTTAAGTGCACTACCTCCACGTCATCCTAACTTTTACTTCCTTAGGTCTCGTCCCAGTATTCCCTCAAGCTGCCCCTCCCCCCCGGTCTCGCTTTGATCAACTGTGGCGACCTGGTATTGATCTCTTTCCCTTCATTTATCCTCTTACTCCCGCGACCGGCCAACGACTAAAGATTTTTTCCTTTCACTATTACGTTCATCTCCCTCCGCGGACTGAGTGGAACCCCCTCCTCATAGTCCACCTTTGACATGGCGCTCAGATTCTGCCTTTTACGTTCCGGTGTTCATGCTCCCCCCCTGTCATTTCTTATTAGTGTGGCTGCCTCCTCACGACTCCAGGCTCCCTATTCCACATTTGTGCACCGCCGGCTTGTGACGGCCCTGACCAGCTTGGGTTCTTTTCTTTTCCAAACGCCTCGTGAAAAACAGAATGTTCTCCGTATTTCTTTCAGCATGGATTTCTTTTTTTTGCACTACTTTTCTCGTCCCAGGACGGCCAACAGACGCCTTTTTCTTCCGATCTTTTACTTCTCCCTGCTGTCCTTCGCCAGGTGAACAAAAGTGATGTTACCGGACGCTTCCCTTAGTGCGCGTGGTCGGCACTCCCATGGAGAGAGATGGGACCTCCCATTCCGCCCCCGCTCCACTCCTTCCCCCCTCTAGCCCTTTCCTGACCTTCCCCCCCTAATTTTATGACTGAATGATTGTTAGCGGCGAACAGCATAGTGCGCATCCTCCTCCTGTACTCGTCATTTCCCTGACGTCTTTAGGGGAACGGACTGATCGACGTCCTTCTCTTCTTTTCCCCTTCTCCCTTTGTTTTTTTCTTCCTCTGCTTTGCCCCACTTCCGGGGGAAATTGATCCGCGTAAGGCGCGAGAGCACGATGAGTTAGCCCTTTTTGCTTCTCAGACACCTCGGCAGCTGACCAAGTTTCGCTGCTTCTTAACAGGAGCGCGTTGCGGCTGATCTCCTGCTCCCCGTCTTTTTTGCTTCACCCGCGACCTTCTGGACTCCCCCACCTCTATTTTTTTTTTTTTTTTTCCTCCGTACCCCCTTCCGGAACTCATGTTTCCCAGTTCTCCGAATCTTCTGGTTTCCATCCGCTTCATCCCCCAGTCACCCCTCTTTCTCCACTGCGCTTTTTCTTTGCATTCACCGTGTACAGCCAGCCGGCATGTCTTCGGCTACACCATCCAAGTCGCTGCCTTATACTTTGCGCACCTTCTGTTTTCCAGCTGCGGTTGTAAACTCCCTACCTCCCCATCACGCTTATTTCCCAACCCGCCAGGCAGCAACGCCCCTCTTGATCTAGTCGCGCATATCAGGATCGCGCGAAGACCCACGCCGCAGAATTCCCAACCCCACTTCCAGTTCCTTCTGAAAGTAGTAAGGAAGAGAAGATGTCCGATTTTTCCCCCTCTTGCTCGATATATTCAGTCATGGACGGCGGAGAGATCTTCAAATTCCTCTTTCCCCTGACCTTCCTGAGTCTTTCCCCTGTGCTGTACTCTGATTTCCTCTCCCTTTTAGTCTAGTCATTAAGCGTTATCACCGCGCAACTCCGAGAGTTTCGGCCTTTCTGGCCTTTTCTTGGCTCCTTCCCGTTCACGTCCTCTTTCTGGTCGCCCTGAAGAATTATCTTGTTCTTCGCTGGAAGAGGCTTATCCCTCCAGTTCAAAAGATCTGGGCTCCGACTAACTTTTTTCGGCCCCCGTCTTCAAACAGCTTTTTTTTACCTTCCCGCCACCGCCCACCTCCCCCCACACCTTTTCCCTTGTCCCCTTCCCTGCCTGCCCCCTCCGATTTGTACACTTCCCGCATTTTTTCAATAGCTGACTTGGCATCTCGCTTCCCCTGTGCGGACTCTTTTTATTGGCGCGGCGCTTTTGAGGACTTTGTCGGTACCGTCGCTTATGGCAGGACTGCCCCTTTCCCGCCGGTCCGACCTACGTGCGTCATTCTCCCCGACACCCATTTCCCTGCTCCCGCGTCCACAGGGCACGGTTGTATGAAAATAGAGGCATTCCCCTCCCCCGGCTAGCTTAACGGCATCCGCCTCTTTAGCCTCTGTTCCTCATGTTCCTATCCCCCTGACCCCGCCATTCCCCCCATCCTACTTGTCCTGGCCAATGTAGCCTTTTTGTCAACCCCTTTTATCCCCTTTTTCTGCCCTCCCGACGCGCTGCTTCGGCCCCACCGAATCTGTCCCCTCATGCTTCCCCGTCGGACATTTCTTCGCCCCTATTTTTGGATTAACAGTGCGGGATAGGGCTCTATATGCCTTTCCCAACTTTGGCCTTCTCTTCGATGGAGAATACGAGGTTTGGATTCTCCTACAACTATGTACCAGAGTTGTTTTTCCCCGGTTTTTAGCCCGTTTTTGCTGTTTTCCTGGACGTGCGACCCTTACCGCATTCCCTTCGTGCTTCAGGTTCACGCCTCGCTTGATATTTCCCGCACTCCTAGTCTCTCTATCCACCGTCGACCCCGTTATAAAAATATCAGGCCTTCCCCTTCTCTGTGTATGATCGTCCGTTTCAAATATTTGAGCATTGGTGACAGAAGCCGTCGCACTCTAGGGACCATTTTCACACTAACTGTCAAATTGCCCCCATGAAAGAAGGCTCTCCTTCACCCTTCGTACTTCGCCGATAAGGGCTTATTTGATTAACAGAGTCCCCCTTTTTCTTCCCTCTTGTGTTTTCTGCTTCTTGTTTTCCTCTAACGTGCCATATGATTTCCCTTCGTTTTCTATCACCGCCCGTCCTTTGTTTTTTGTTACTTTTGATTTTTATAAGTTAATCCCGTCTTCCCTCCTATATCAACCCTGATTCTATTCGCTTCGCTGTTTTTCCGAGTCATCTCTGTTAGTTGACTCCTCGCAATTGGGCTTTATCCTCGCCTTGCTACTTTGGACCACAAAAACCCTTTCTTACTGTCTATTTTGCCCCCCCCCCTTCCTGAGTCCTGCTTGAGGAGTCCCATCGCCTGCTTTGATATTTGCTCCCTCGTAGATCGGCTTTCTCTTGGACCAAATCTGTTCCAAAAAAGATCCCCATCCTATGTTGCCGTCCCCCTTCTGCCCCTTGTTGACCAAAAATGACGAAAAATTTTCTAGTAGGCTTCCCCTTTACGGCTTTTGCCGAGTCTGCTTCGAGCAACCCCATCCCGAATGGCCCCTTAGCGTTGATTACCAGCCCAAACCTCCTAGGCAGAGTGAAAGTCGTCAGTCTCGACAGTATGCGCCATTTCAGGAGATTCCCTCCATCGCGCGTCTGTGTGCCCTTCGACCCCAGCCGCTGCTAGCCGCTGCGCACTCCGCCCGCTTTTTGATCCCCTACTCCCCCTTGTTACCACCCTCAAGCAATTTTGTAAGTGCTGCCCCTCCTTGCGGCGCAATTGAGTTTTGGACGAAGCCGAAGTCGCCGCCCCACATGCTGAATTACAATTGTGTTTTCGTGTGGGTTCGATCCCGCTATTTGTTCCCCCCGCGATTTAAGATCGCAATTACCAACTTAATATGACTTCTTTTTTTCTTTGCTCCTCCCCTGTACCTGTAGCGTTTTTGAACTGTGTTTGAATGGACGAGCCCCCCCTTAACTACCATAGCTTATTATGATTACAAACGCATTTTAAGTGACTTCTTTCTTTTTCCCTATTTATCATATTAGGTTGTTGTGCCTTTGAGTCTCACCTCGCCATTGCCCCCTTAGTCGTAATACTCGCGGGTCCGCTCTGCCTATTCCCCCATACCCTTCTTCGCCCGCCCTTGCTTTTCCTCACATGTGCGCGGTTTTCCAGCATTTGCGACGTTATCGGCGAGAAGTTTTCGTTCTATTTGGGCGTCTCCTTTCCTCGCTTCCTTCCCGCCCAGATTTGCCGCTGGTCTTCGTTTTGTTGTGCGGTCTATCTTTCCTTACACACCTCCCAAGCTGCCGCGCGCATCTTTTCTTTTAGTTCTGCGATGGTTTCGGGAGCAACCTAATACGGTTTCCCTTTCCGAGGCCTTGAGTTGCCGTCTCTTCTGGGCTGTTAGGAAATCTCCCTTGTTCTTGAGCGCTGGGTCGTGACACTGTTTTTTCCCGAGTCCGATTCCCCCCTTTTGTGTTCTCGTAAGCAGGACATTTGATGTGCGTTCGAGATTTATGCACCGCCGGGCAGAGTTCAGCTTCGCTCGAGAATATCGTTTTTTTTTCCCCCTGTCCCCCATGGTGCGTCCGATGAGTCCCCTCCCTCCCGGGTTTTTCTGACCGGGCTATCCCGGCTTTTAGTGATTCGTATCTGCGAGCTCTTGTGACTCGAGCACGATCCACTCATTACGTGCACCGCCCCTTTTTTAGTGCGGTAGTTTGATTAGTAAGTTGATTGTGCCCGTCTTGACCTTTTCTTCGCCACGAGTGGGTCGTCTCCAACAGCGAGTTTTTTTGTGGAACCCGCGTTACGGCCGCAGAGCAACGCCGTTTTTTTTTAGTCTCTATACAGGCAGTCTTCTTCTTCCGCCTTCCCAGCGACAGGAGTCTGACGAACTTGACTTTTCGGCGGAATGTCTGCCGGAGGGGAAGCGAGACGACACGAATATGTGTTCTACAGGCTTTTTTATTCTTCAAACTGATCTCCCCCCCCTGAGGAGTTATAGATCTACCCCCGAGCATCAGTGACGTTGTTTAGGAACCAAGGCTCTTCTCTCTTGAACTATAAGAAATGTTACGGCCCATTTCCCCCCCTTGCTCGCGCCTCTAATGTATCAGGCAATCTACTGCGGCTGCATCTGTCTTTTTTCATGTCTCACTGGCGGTATTTTTCGACCGAGTTCGCACCCCAATGTCCCTGTTGAATGGTGAGATTTCTCCCCTCTTGCTTTGCATTTCAACTCCCTTGTTTGCCCTCCTAACTTTCGCCTTTTAATATTATAGAATTTGCCTTCCCCCTTATCATGCGCAGGTGGATTTCCTGCTTTTCTATGTTTGCTCCTTCGCCCCCGGACCAGACACATAGGGATGCCCAGGCCGGGTCCTCCTCTCCAGAGGAATGGTTCGCGTTTGATTCTCACCGGCCCCCTCTTAGGAGTCCTCCAAGGCGACGGCAATTTGTTCTTGAGCACTTGCATCCCCTAGTCCCTGTCCCACGCGCCGCCGAGGGTCCTCCGCCCCTTATTCTCCATGACTTCCGTATCGTTTTCTCTCTGTGAGGTAATTCGTCCAAACGAGTTCTTTTGATTCGAGCATACTTTCGTTCTTCTGATTGCTTTTTTTACCCGACTTGTCACATTCCGCCGGACGACCTCGTGATGTGCTTACCCCCATGTTTTACGGAGATCCTTTCTGGCAATCTAGTATGGCCGGCACCCCTGTCTACTCCTTTCAGTTATGTTCGTGTGCCCATTCTAGAGTTCTTCACCTCTTCTGGTCTTCAGCCTCTTGCCTTT
>Ga0179591_1267843_pt1 | contig 10729 bp, 8 predicted proteins | sample CZOMad2_1_08_16f_FD_182891 | JGI IMG/M metagenome (GOLD analysis project Ga0179591, IMG submission 182891) | Vadose zone soil fungal communities from Angelo Coast Range Reserve, California, USA - CZOMad2_1_08_16fungal (PacBio error correction) | ecosystem: Environmental > Terrestrial > Soil >... | reverse complement strand
GCCCCCAACTCTCTACGGTTCTTAAGATGATGAATCACGCTCCAGTCCCTCGAACTAGTCACGCTCTTCGCCTCCCATCTCCTCCGATCTCAGGACCCCGAACCCTGCGCCCCCCAAGGTCCGCGGAATAGCGCCGGTTCGATCTTCAGGTAGCCCCGAATACCCACACCGTCCAGTCAAGCCTTCGGACTGGGGTCATCCGTGGATCCGTCGCTGGCACTGGGCAGAGCGAATTCCAGAGGCCAGTGCCGGCGACCAAACCCCCGTCAAAAACCCACCACCCCCTACCAACACCCCCCACCCAAACCCCACACCACAAAACCACCCCCCCACAACAAACCCAAACTTAAACCTTCTCCCCTAGTGGCCCCCTCTCCCAAGAAAGCAAATTCGAGTAAAGATGCGTTCCCTCCCCTTCGCCCGATCCGAACTCCGCTGCTGACCCCCCTGGCACATCAAATAGAAAGAATTCCCATTCCCCGTAAAGAACCCGATTTATCTAGAAGGCTTGGCCCCAACTTCTTCTTTAATTTCCCCAGAGATACGTCAACTTTTGATGGTCGGTCCACACAACGAGTATAACCCCCCCCTGGTTCTGCGTAAGGCAGACTTTCTGCTCCCTCTTCTCTCCTAAGATTGCCGCCCAGTTCCCCTCCAATTCCTCAGAATTTCCTCCTCCTCTTCACCGTAAATCGCATTGGGCCCAAGGGATCCCCCCCCGATTCTTGAGCTCCCTGGCGAAAGAGCTCTGCCTTTCTTCCCGCGACTTTACCTCGATCCCCCTATCCCCTGACTCGGCTCACAAGTCCAGTATTCCAAACCGCTGAGTACTGCGCCTTGTCCCCGTGTCACTCTTGGCCCCAGTTTACCCGTCTTTATTTTCACGGAGGGAGAAGCATCAACATCCCACAAGCGCGGACCTCCGATCCTTGTCCACTCAAGCGCGATGTTTCCCCAACCATGCCGCGACAATTTGTTCAAAGGTACAAGCCTGACGGAGCTTCCGGGCAAGACTGCCCCACTTTGTGCACTACGTTCTTAAGCAAGTTTCTACCCACGAATTTGCAGACTTTTTTAGCCTAATAGCGCTGCCCTCTCATCGTAAGCCCGCAGACATATGGCAATTGCCGTGACCTTCCTCCTTGAAGTATAAGGAACCATCACTACGCTGCTTCGATTGGGCCGGAGATTGGAGCGTATTTTCCTTGTACTCGGCCTCTTAGACATACCCCCCCTTCGACAACATGTCCCTCTTTTCCGCCACCTTCTCGTCCCCCGACCTATTCCTAATTTGAAGTCCCGGCGTCTCCCCCCCTATCGAAATGATTTTTCATTTCGGCGTGCCCCCATACTTGCTGTTTATGCAGTGATTCCTCTTTTATGATCCTCTTTGAATTTCGATTCTATCTTATTCCATACCTTTCGCGGTCTAACTTTTCCCTTCCCCCCCAGGGTACCTAGTCTTCATAAGACAACCCCGCTCTGAGGAGACGAACCCCCCCCTGAACACTGCCCTTGGAACACGGGGTTCCAGCTCTTTCCTTGACGCCAATCTAAAGAGTGGAACTACTTTCATCGTTGATCGTTACTGGCCCCTCCAGCGCCGTCTTGCGGGATTTTGTATAGATCCTTATGACCTTTAATGAGTCTTTCCAGAATCATAGACCCCAACTGGTCGTCCCCACCCCTGAGTGCATCACAGCCTTCTGAGAGTCTTTACCCTCAGCTCACGGCCTTCCCCTCGTTGTCTAAGTCGTGGATTCTGGTGTTTTTATACCTTTAGAGGTAACGATTAACAGTAACCGATTTTCCCCCTTCCCAGAGAGGCCCTTTCCACGGTAAACCAATGCCTCTTTTTGCTTGAAAGACCCCGATAGCATGGTAGTTAGAGCATAGCCTACTTCCATCCTCTCCCCCTATTTTCTTCGGGCAAGAATCATCCGAACCAACCCTCCCCCCGAGTTCTTAGGCAGGGTCCCCTGCCGAATTAAACTCCTGGAATGTTCATATCTCTCCTCACACTACAAGCGCGTCAGGGTTGTCGGCCTCTTAATTCCCCTTTTGATCACCTACTGATGTACTATAACTTCTGGTTCCGCTTTCCCCCCCCAGCTGTCTTAGGGCAAACTAACATTTCCTTTTTTGGACAGCTTCCTCCCCCCATCTCTTTTTTAATTTTTTATTCAGCGATGATTTTTCTGCACATCAGAGTTTTCGTTCTGAAGAACTACGATCACAAGCGTCGGAATAGCATTTTTATTACTACGACCCCTAGGCTTATTCTCCCTATCTAGAGGCCAGTCTTTGCCCTTTATTTCGGCCCCCGTATCCCCCCTTGTGCGTTTCTCAACGGCATGACGTACCTACGTAATAAGGATTCCAGGCCTTGATTTCCTCTTAGGAATGTTTATTCCTAATTTAGCTAGAGTCTACTTTCTTAGAAATTGTGGACAGTCTGTGAGGGAAGCTACTTTTTTTTCCGGTTTTGTCCAACGGGTCATAGCCTTTGCCATAGGTCTACCCCCTTTGATTTCGACGCTGATCCGGCCGCCCACTTTCTTTTCCCCTTTCCGTCGCCCCTCCTTGAACACCTCCTCCTTTCCTCTGCGATTTTCCCACCCTTTTTCTTCTTCCATTATTGGGACTAATTCAACAATTATTACTACCCTTTTGACTTCCAATTATCAGAATATGGACAAATTATCACACCCCACCCGAACTTCAATCTGTGGTTGCCATGTCGCAACTATTTCTCCCTGACCCACATCTTGATATATTCCTCCATCCTGTGACCCTATCGCTGGAAACCCCAACTTTTTTTTAGTTTTCTTCTGCAGTTCCCTATAGTAATACATGGAATGCGTTGTGGTGTGAAGACAGCCCTATCTCTCTTTTAGAGTGAGGCACCCAGGGACCCGAAAGCGATTTTTATCAAATCCATCTCTTCACCCTTCCGTCATAAGGAAGAAATAACGCTTTTAGGGTTAATCTCAATCAGGTCTAAATCGTTGCCTCTTGTCTGGTTCCTTGATTCCGACAGAGGCCCCGGATGCGTTTTCTTCACCCTATGCCCGCTTCGGCTTCTTTCTAGACGGCGACCCTCGATTTCTTTTTTCGGAACTCGTCCCCGCATACCACCACTTGCTATCCAGCTGCCTCTCTTCCGCTAGCTCCTCATCAGGGACATCCACTTGCGTTTTTTTAAGTTATACGAATCATGCCTGTTCCCCTTGGCGTTTTTCTTTTGTTCTCTTATAGCTCGTAAGCTCGATTTCCCCTTTGTAACTTGTATTGAAATACTTTAGTCGTACTCCATTAGAATCATCCTCTTAGAAACTGCACACCTCTCCGTTTTTTTTCCATCTCCTATTTTCCTTTTGAAACATATCGAGATTGAAGGTGAACAGCGCATTCTTTGTATTTGTTGATTCCACATGGCTCTTCTCTTGTTTTTCTTTTTTGTTGAAGTCCTCGAATGAGTACTGACTTTCTTGAGAAGGAGAGCTCGAGGTCACCTGAAATGCCACATTCCTTCTTTTCCCATGTTTCCCTTTTGCCCCTGCTGCCGGTCAGACCTCTTGAGAGCCTCTTCACCCCCTCCCTTCCAAGATCACTCTAGCATTTTACTTTTCCACATGTACGAATTCATTCCCTTTCACGATATAGAATTGGAGGTGTCCAGCTGATACTCTGCTTTTTCCGAGTGACAACATTTGTATCACCCATCTCCCCTCTTTAGAGCTACGACACACTGGTTTTTTTTTGTTTTTCCCAGCAGCACCATTCCAGTCCCCCGGTTGATGATCCCCCCGGCCCCATCTTCTCCGAGAGCTTTTTCCTCTTTTTCACTATAGACTTACTCTGTATCGAATAATTGTTTTGTCTTCCGTATTCTGTAACTCTCCCAACTACTTCTGGCCCCATCCCTTAGATCCTTCTTCGGTTTTCCTCAATTTCCCCTCTACGGCTTTCCCGGTGATTTTAATGAAGAAAGGACGTACGAGATAGTGCCTCCTACCTCTCTGACCCTAAGTCTTCACATTGGTCCTATGGCTCGATTCCCCTTGTTAAACCTATTGAAAGAGCGCGAGTGAGTGATAATTCCTGAACTCTTGAAGTCTACGTCCCTTACCTGTCTTCGGTCGACGGCGGCGCATAGATCTCACTCTTCCTCCATCCCCCCCTCATGCAAAGAGTTTCCCCCTTATCAGGCCTAGTTATTCCTCCTGAAATGAAGCCATTATTCATGAACTTTCTCATTGCTTTTAACCGCCATCAGATTATAGAGCTCCCCATCCCACGAGAAGCTTCACTTTCGATCTTATTCCTAGGTAGCTCGTTCTTGTTGTTACGTTTATTTCCTCGCTACTTTTTGCGTATCCCCGAACGGGTTCTCCTCCCCCTCCACCGAGTTTTTAATTGAAGTTGACTTCTCGGTTCCCCTCAGCCATTTCTAGGCCCTTTTCTCTTTCATGACCTAGAACTCTATCAACCGGTCCCACCCAACCACCCACCCCCCCCCCCCCCCACACCCCCCCCCAGGTTCCTCCGTACCCAGAGTACTTTCTGAGACTTCAGTTTCGATGAGGATAACTTAATATTTTTTGATTTCTTCTCCGATTTTCCCTTAGCTCCCCCCCAGGTCCCCTTATCAAGGCTTTATTTGCCTAAACCAGGGACTGTTTTTCTTCGAGTTCAGGCACCGCTCCCCCTCCCCCGCCCCCTAGCTTACAACCCTCAAAGGGAACGATTTTTCGGCGCCCCCTCTTTTAGCCCGCTAGCGCGTTGTTCTACTCCCACCCCGTATCTCCTAGATACGCGTCAATGTGCCCCTGGATGTCTTGAATATATCTTTTCGAAGTACGCTGTACGATACAGTTTTGCGAGTTCTTTATGATTACCCCTCAAGGATTCGTCTTCTACCGAATCTGATCTAAGATGAGAAAATAACTTCAACCCTCTCTAAGACCCCCTTGTAATCACGCTTTTTCTAATTCCCCATGGTGTATCGAGATAATCGGGCTACCATCTAGGCCAAACCGTATCACCACTTTGAACCATGATGCTACGATTCTCCCTACTGAACCTGCATTCTCGATTTGTTCAGCTTTACCCGCCAACGCCTTCGAGTTCTGTTCATTTTCCCTTTCGCAGTCCGTCCACTCTTCCCCTTGACTTCCACACCGAACATCGGTTCTAGGCTTTCTCCCGCCCTGTCCCCCAGGAAAAGGAACAGTATACCTCCCCCGTCTCCAGTCGTCCTTCAGTGACGCCGTTTCATCCAACACGAAGGAAGCAATTATCGTCACTTGGTCTCTCTTCCCGCCCGGGCACCCCCCCCGGGTTGTCCGCGACCTCTTTCGAGCGAAATCATCTTATATGAGAACCTAAGTACTCTTTCTATGATCAACTCAACTGGACTCCCATCAAGCTTATTTCATAGAACCCTTTTTCACCCCCTTCCTTCGACTCATTGTTGACATTCCCCGATCTCTGGCTTCTTGCTTTATGAGAGCGAGCAAGAGCAATGACAGGCCCTTCATTTCCTTTTTTATCCTTCCATTCCTTTCCTTCCCGGCACCCATAAATAGGAAAAAGCCATATCCGAGCCGGTCAAGTTGAGACGCGGTGTCTAGTTCCGAGGCCGCGTTATTTTGCCTTGGCAACCTCCCAACCTACAGCTCTACCACCCAGCCCTGCTTGCATTCTTAACGGCGGTCTTCGATGTCCTATTGACCCCACACCGTTCTATACGTGTACGGACAATACCCGAACGTCCGCTCCCATTCCCTCCCGGGCAAGCTGTCACCTTTCCTGTCTCCGTCGACGTCGTATGAGTCAACGCTCCGTCTTCACCCCCCCCCCCTAAGTATTTTTTCCCTAGTCCTCGAAATATCTCGATTATTAATACGTCAGCCCCTACGATGTTAAGCCTTCATTAAGTGTGTTTCAAGCTCCACCAGCGTATTTCTCCGCACCGGCGTGATAGTGACCCGGATTTCCGATCTTGAGATGGACTCTCCGCCTTCCTCTTTTAATCTCCGCCTCCGATGCGTGGATGGGCACTGGCTCTCTCCGTAGTCCACTATATCAAGAAAGAGAATTCCTATAGAGAGAATACACCTACTTATCCCAGTAGACCTTTCTTAACCCTCTCTTGCGCCGTGACCCGTTCTCATGATTCTGTTGATCGAGTAGTTTTGTCTTTTCATCGTCCATTTAATCCGAGGCACTAGCTACAACTCTAGCCTTCCGCTCTTGCGCAGGATTACCCCCCCCCGAGCTCTCCCTCCCGCTACACCGGGAAAAGTGTCCATCTTATGGAATTCCGATCAAGGACCTTACCGTCTCTCCTTTCTTTTTCAGGAGCTGATGCGACAAATGGAACCACGCGGCATCTTCCTTGAGTTGTTCGTATGAATTTCTTTGTCAGACCCCTTCCCGGTTAAGAAATGTCCCCTCCCTTCCTGGAATACGTAACAATTCCCCCCTCGACAGGTTCTTCTCCTCTATCCGTTCCGCAGAGTTGTTCATCTAGGGTTTGATTTCCTTTACAATTCCACTGAGTAAGAAACAAACTACGATTCGAAAGGTCTTCTTGAAACTTGCCCCCCTCCCTGATACTAGTCCCAAGCCCGCCCCAGAGTTCTCCCTCCCTACATTCTTTATAGGCCGTTGCACATTTTTCACACCGCGCGCTCTTTAGCTCTTCGCCTTTCAGCCCCCCCACCCCCTAGATCATCAGACCCCTTTCGGTACGGCTCAGTCCCCCCCCGGTGAGGCACGTGTGAAGACACTTTTTCTTCCTGCTAATAATACAAATTGTAGCCCCTACTTGAATTCTTTTTCTAAGGCACTGATGGGAGACCCCCACCACAGAGTCTCTCTTCCCGCAAGTCCCCAAAACACAGCTTTTCCAGGTACCTCCTTTTGTTCCCCTTGCACCAGATAATAAGAAGTTTTCTGCGTGAGAGCCGATTCTTTTTCTCGCACCTCGTTCCTGACAGATGTGCGTCGGGGCCCCCTATATGCACCGTGGTGTTCTTCAATCAGGTAGCGTTCCAAGGATCCTTTTCGATACGTTATCCGTCCTCTCTCTTATAGGAAGATGAACTCATTTCCTCCGTTGGCCACATTCCCCTTATTTACGAATAAGAGTATATAGGAGGTGCTTATCTCTATCCTATTATAGACCGACTCCCGGCCTGATGAATGCGCATGTCATAGTAAGAAGACCATTTTTTGATCTCTGACAGGAGAGGCATTCTTCGCTCCCGGGACTTTGCCTTATTAAGTTGAGGGAACTCTGAGCATCCTAATTCCTTTTAAGACGCTTTCCTTGACCGTGATTTTTTTAGATTCTCCGTCTGCCAGAAACTTGACTGCATCATTGTTGACTCTTGGACTAATTCACCCTTATCCCTATTCCTTCAGGCCATGCACGATGAGAAGTTTACACCCGTCCTTATCCTAAAACCCCCCTTGGCTTAAATTATGACATCTCTCCCTTGCTTTTTCCCCCCCCCCTACATGGCGGAACTATGGATCTACGTACTCTCAGGACCCCGCTCTTAAACCTATTGTTGAGTTTTTTCTTCACTTCTTTTTCAATAATCAGATGTACTTTGTTTTTCTCTGTATATATTCATCGTTTTCTTATTTGACGCTGACGACCGTTTCTTCCCCGACCCGCCGCATTTGACCATTCTCCCTCCTCGTCACACGAAACATCAGTTACAGTCGAACTCTGCTTGCGTTTCTTCTTCCCGAGCGTAGAGGCTTCGTTAATTCAGTTTCTCATACTCTGGCTTTTTGACTTGGGCCCCCTATTGAGATTCGTCGAGGTCGCCGCCTGACCTGATATCGCACGCGAACCTAGTTTCTGCTTCTCCCTCAAGTCTGATAACTGTCAGAACAGAGACGCATCAGTAGCAGCGGAACGACCTTTGATGAAGCCTACGAGAAAGAAGCTAGTCTAAGCTCAGCTAACGTCAGGTACTCCCCGCAGTTTTTGGTGGGAAAACAGCAAATCGCTAAAACCCACAACCCCCCCCAACACACCACCAACCACGCCCAATGACCAACACCAACCCTCCTAGCTCCCGCAGTCCTAGTTCTTTCTTCAGGACATTAAATCTTCAGGTTGGAGGTGAACCTTCGAAGCCCCTTCGTAATTGTTCGACAGCATTACTGCCATTCTCTTAGAAGAACTTTGGGAAGTTCTCTACAGTCTTTTTTCTGGATCTTCTAGGGAAATTCCCCAGAATGTTGATCAGTTTGATTTTGATGTGTCTTCCTCCCTATTTCCAAGTTAAGACTTCAAGGAGCAAGCGGTCCCAGATTTACGGCCTGCTTTTTTCGACTGGTTCTTGCGTCAGATCCGCGATGATAGCCTCCGTTCGTGAACTTCCTGCAGTTCCTTTTTCTTCTTTTCTGCCCATTCCACAGCGCAACTGCTTCGAGGGTCTGACACCTTGCCCCACATGCGCTTGACTTCTCTTTTTCTCTTCAGAGATAGTCCATGTGTTCGTTTCCTCCCCATAGAGGTGTCGAGACCAATTCTCTGATCACTGATCCCAGAAAACAACTTTGAGCCCGTGACCCCTCCTTTGAAGCTATAGTGATCAAATTTTCTGACCCCGGCCCTCTCTCGATTTACGAGTTCTCTAGTCTCTCCGGCACCTCCCCCCGAATCGGGTTAGGGATTCCCCATGGTCACCTGGATCAATTCGGAGTAGGTCACGTAGCGTCGAAATCGGCCGTGACCGTTAGCCTCCCGGTCTGGATATCTGACGATTGACCTCCCCCTATCTTTTTACATTTTCTCAGTGTCGATGTCGCAGGGAACTGCGCGACTCGACGCCTCCCCCCCGCCCGGTTTTGCCAGCGATCATGTCCTTGTTTTTCTGTGGCGTGAAACTCTAAGCGTTCGACAACCGACTTCCTTCGTCCACTTCTTAGAGGTATTTCTCCTTTTCCATTCCCCCCTTTTTAGGTATTTCTCCTTGTAGATCCATATTCAATACCTTACGATCTCGTCTCCCCGACTCATTCCATTGCCCCCTCCCCGCCCGACGACCAGACAAGCAGCTGTAGTCACTTGACCTTCTTACTAGTCCTTGCCTTGACGAGTAGACTGGTCGCTCCTTCCTTTTTATGTCCGCCCTATACTCGCGTGCGTCGAGAGATGCCGTAGCCCTTGGCGCACCCCTTTCTGCAGGCCTTCGTCGTCTTTCCGATCTTTGACCTTTATAGGTGCTGAACATACACCGCCCGAGCATATGAGTCCAGGCCCCGGAGAACCTTCCGCCTTCTTATTCCTAGATTGAGACCCTGCAATTTTAATAATAATTTTTGTTCGTGTCTAGAAGAACAAGCTAACTTTTCGTAATCTAGATCACAAGGAGATCTGGGACAACAACGGGATGCCCCGATCTCCCTCTGAGGTGGAACCCATTCCCTTTCATGAAAATTCTACACTCCTTTTAAGGGCAAAGATTGTTCATGACGCCTCACTCTCCTCTCGAGTTTTAACCCCCGCAATCCCGTTTCCGGTTCAACAAAACTCCAACGAGTCCCCGCTCACCCCGCACATTTTGCCTGACTGCTCGTTGTCGAAGACAATCCCTGAAGTGAGAGGTCTTCGTGACTCGATCATGCATTCTACGTAACTATATTATTCACCCTTTCTTCCTGACATACGGACTTTTAGCAGAGAACCCGTCTGCTTCACCAAGTATTAAGAGAGTAACTAAGGACACCCTAAAGCCCAGTCTCCTAGAGCTACCATGTATCCCCTCCTTCCCAGAATTCTCTTTCACACTTTGACTCCTCTGCCCGTCTTAAGAGTTCAACAGAGTACTCAGGCCCGACCCCTGCTCGGTACTCCCGCACCATTTGGAAGAGGTATGTGCCATTACTGCCAGATGATCGTCCTTACTTTTCATAAAGGTAGTCAATTCCCCTGACCCCCTCACTCGGCAAAGTAGAGCGACAGACCAATTCCCTAGTAAATGACACGTTTCCCTCCCAATATAACTTGACCTTACTCCTCCCCCCTCTTCCCCTACTTTTTCCACCCCGACCCTCACACCGGCCCGAAAGTCTCCCTTTATCCGCTCCCCTCCAGCTCGAGATGCTTGTTTCATGCACTCCGGATTTCCGTTACAGTCCCCCGGCTTTGCGCTCTGCACGCAACCCGTGATTGTTACGAGAATTCGTCCCAGAAGAAGTTCCTACCCTCACAGAGATGCAAGGTTGCCCTCAAACGCCCCCATTTTATAGAGCCCCTCTTACTTTGAGGCATCCAATTTCGTCAATCTTCCTTGTGGACAGGCACACGAGTCCCCGGATCCTTTCTTGTTTCTGACATATTCAGCATCTATTTCCACGTAACGAAGGTACCCAGGATCAACTCTTCCAATCTAGACCTGTTGGAAGGTCAATCACCCAAGTTGACATGGATTCCTGTCGTCGTCGCCACGCTCCCGTTGACCGGTGCGACTGTGTACCCCTCTCCGGTCCCCGGTAAATTCTTCGCTTCAGAAATTCCCCAAGTCCGACTCAACCCTCCTGCTTCCGGCCGTTCCCCAAGAGATTCTGGTGCACCCTGCACTACCGTGTGGCACAACATTCGACTGCACCTTTTCTCCCAGGGCCATGTTGACAATTCCTTTCATCTCAGGCAGAACGGAGGAGGAACTTTTGCACCCCCCCACTCTGGAAGTTG
>Ga0179591_1260961_pt1 | contig 10729 bp, 10 predicted proteins | sample CZOMad2_1_08_16f_FD_182891 | JGI IMG/M metagenome (GOLD analysis project Ga0179591, IMG submission 182891) | Vadose zone soil fungal communities from Angelo Coast Range Reserve, California, USA - CZOMad2_1_08_16fungal (PacBio error correction) | ecosystem: Environmental > Terrestrial > Soil >... | reverse complement strand
CGATCCTGCAGTCGAACGCTCGAGAGGAGGAGACCGAGTGAAGGAGTAGCTTAGTCTCCCTCCTGTACTGCCCTCCTTGGAGAGGCCTAGTTTTTCCGGAAACAGCTGATAGAGGCGGTGTCCTAGCCCTATCTCTCGATTCAGTTGAGTGCGATTGACCGGGCCTATGGGAATTGGTTTTCTACGAGAATCCCCATCTTTTTTCCTTCCTTTCTTCAGTGAGACCTGCTTTTAAGCAGCTGATGTATAAAGAACCGACGACCTTCTTTCGTCTAAGTCCCCCCTTCAAACGGACTGGTCATGAGGTATGTCTTTCCTGGAGGCTCCTTTTTTTCTTTCTTTTCATGCGCTACTGGGAGAGGGAAGCTTTAGCTATAGTAGTACTCGTGTCTTCAAACTCCCTTTGTCCCCCTCTTTTCCTTTCCACCTATAAATTTTTTTCTGTTAAAAGGACTTTCCACACTGACCCCAAAGGGCCGTATTGTGGGAGTAACTTATCGAGATGCGAGCCCCCCCGCTTTTTTTTTTTCTTTAGGATGCACCCCTCCCCCCGAGAGGCATATAGAAGGTCAGGTGGCGCCCAAGTTTTTTCCCTCTTTTCTTGGGGAGGAAAAGTTGAGATGCCCCGCCTCCCTTTTTTTTCTTCTCCGTTCATTTGTCGAATCGGAAGCCTTGCAGAGATTTAGAGATACTTTTGTCGTCCAAGCCGTCCTAGCTATAGCAGTGAGGAAAGGAGTTTTTTAAGAAGGGGCCCCCCCCTGCTTCCGCTTCTTTCGCTCAGAACGCACAGCTCATCCTCCCTTAAATCTTCCTCAATCCCCCCCAAAGCAGGAGCGGAATTCCCCCAAGGAAAGACAGAGCTACCTCCCCCCCCAGTTTTTTTTTTTTTTTTTCACCACTCTTATGAAAAGGGTTCCACTGTATGCTTTAACTTGTAAAGGAGGAATTCGTACCCAGTTTTGAATCCTTGTCCTCCCTGTCGTCCCTCAGTGAGACACCTATAACTTCTCAGAGATACCGAGCCCCTTCTCTTCGATGTTGGCCGCTTGGAACACGGGTCATCAAGCGAGGACCGGCGATAGAAGGGAGACCAGGCCTCCAGGACGAGGGCTGTCCCAGGCAAAATCGGGATCGCCTTCGGGTCGAAGGTTTTCGAGAGCCTTCTTTTTTCTCAAGCCCCCGGAGGACCGCCCTCCGGCTAGCCAGCCCCGCCGATACGCGTCACCTTCACCCTCCGATTCTTTTGCTCGCCGGAGGGGTTCACAGACGGCCCCCCCTTTTTCTTTCCGCACCAATAGTTCGAATTTGTCAGGACCTGTATCGATTTTCCACATCCTGCGCTACCGCGTCCCAGCTGCCGTTTCCAAAAAATTGGTCCCCCCTCCGTCGTCTTTCGCGGCTTCGTATTGGTTTATTCACGATGCGGGCGTGGGTAGAAGGTAGGCAGCCCTTCTTTACAAAAGATAATAGTGCGGGCGAACGGGTTTCATTCGCGTATACGTTCCAGAACTTTCCTCTTTTTTTTTCGTTTCCGGAGAGATAGGCTTTCCGATTGAACTGGGCCCCTTGGATGCCGGTTCCGCGGTTTCTCGCCGCAGTCGCATGCTTACATCTTTTAGGTAGTAGGAACTTGGTTTTCCCTGTCCCTAGTCTCCGCTGTGTGCGCCACTTCTGGTTCCGTAGACGGCCGGAACCTTATTTACCTCGATGCTGACACTTCCTTAAGTCGACCCAGCTCTCGCCCCCGTCGGCGCCGAACAGTTTTTGTTATGGTTTCCTCCTTGAAGTGACCCGTGCCTCTCAGTGGATTTCGGCCCCAGTCCACCGCGTTGCAAAGACCGTTTCCTCTTTCATCTTTTCGCCGAGTGATCTCGTCTCCCCCCCTGCTCTTACCATCGACACCCCCTCCCCCGCCTTTTTTCTAGTAAAGGGTTGCGTCTTGCCAGAGAGAAACCCTTGTCCCCGCGCGTGACAAGATATTTTTTAGAAGTGCTCACCCGACTCTCACCCCCTTTTACTTTAGACGGCCCGAGTCGTCCTTAAGCGATAACGTTTTCCTCGACCTGCGGTCGCTTTTCGAGCTTTCAAAGGACTAACCCCCTTGTTAATAGTCTAATTCCAGACGCGCCCCCAAAAGAATAATTCTTATCCCTCTGTACACGTCGCTACAATTAAACCCCCCCCAACCCCCCCCAACCCCCCCCATGTCTCCTATTTCACCCCAGGTTGTGGAATGACTAGCCCTGCAGAGGAACCATATCTGCTAGTACAAGCGACCGGCCTAGAATTTTGGGATGCCCCCCCCCCTCTCCCTGGCCCCTTCCTTGAGACTCTGCTGTATGTCGGTCTTTTCGTTTGATGCTCTTTTTGATCTCTTCTCTGCTGCCGCTTAAAGTTCGGACCGAGGGCGTTTTTCCATAAACGCGGACCTTATACTCTTTCTCTGAGTCCTCTCGCGGGGAAAGTTATTCGCCACTTCCCCAACGGGCGCTCCCGTTCCAGCTCCCAGGTCCAGGACGACAAGCGAAGAATCGCTCCCATTCCTTTTTTTCCCAATCGGCGTCTTTGCCCTGCTGAGCGCGCATCCCATCTGTCACTCCTCCATCTGCGAGGTGATGAAATAGCCTTTGTCGCCGAAATCTTTATCGACCCCCTTGAGACGGCGACGCTTTTCGTGAAGACTCGACCCCTTTTTTCTCTCCCGCGAGTTTCAGTGTTTTTTGTTCCCCCCCGATCGCGAAGTCCTTAGCCCGAAGGTTTCGAACCGATGAGGGAGAGCCACCGTTTCGGACGGATCATCTACGCAAATGCTCCCCTTCACTCAATGAGACGACCCTTTCAAAAGCTGATTCCCTTCTCTCCGTTGTTGTTTTTTCGTAAGGGAACCTAGGCCTTTTCCCCTCTTGTTCAACCTCTTGTTCTGAATTATTGTCACTCTTTTACGAAGTTGGAAGGCAAGTGTGGGTGGTGTTCTTTTCCGTTACAGCAAATTCGTCTTCTTCTTATTAGAGATTTTTTTTAAAGATCACGTCTCTCGAACATATGTAGTCATCATTAGATCTCGCATTATTAAAGAGTAGACGGTCTATGGATCGTTTTCGTCGCCGATGCATAAATGAGGCTCTATTTTTGTTTCAAGCGTGCTGCTGCCGCGGTCGCTTCCTGAATGCTCTGTTGGGCCAGGTCCTGGACGTATCTCTCCCTTGCTTTTTCCTATGCTTTTAAGAGGTTTGCTGCCCGAACGGGGTTTTTTTCGTCGACAGAAGTCATTGACCCGATGATCCTTGCTTTTCCATTTCCTAAGCTCTTGCGTGTAGTACGGCCCTCGTAAGATGGGATTATCGCAGCCGCGTAAAGCCTTTTTATTCATTAAGATCCTCCCCAGTCCCAGAAGAACGATAAGGCGTCTAACCAGACCATGGAAATGTTTCCTCCCCTATGCGGACCTGCCAGTGATTCCAGCTCGGCTAGTAGGAAGAGATTTCTTCTATCTTTCTTCCCCACCCCGGGTGAAGTATGAAAGGTTGTGACGTTTTAAGAGGTTTATACTTGGTCTCAGGAGTTCCTGCCCTTCCTTTGACAAGTTCCCTAGAAAAGATGGTGTTTTACATCCTGGTCCGCCCCCGCTATTGACCTAGGCCTGGCTCGGACCCCCGTCTACCGACTTTCTGAGAGTCTTCCTTTTTTTCCTGGACGATCGTGAGCCCGGGCTTAGGTAAAGAGAGGGCAAATTTGCGTCATGGGCCACCGTCCATAGACCCACCTTATCTGAACTCGAGCCCCGTCGGAGTTACCTGTTTAGGAGCTGACTTCTTGAGTCCCCCTTGAGAACCCTTCTAGTTTTTCCTTCAATTCAGCTCCCACGGTAGGTAGGTCGACTCGGCCTCCTCTATGCGACACATTTTTGTTTCTTCCCGGGACGTTCTAAGAGAAAATCATGTGGACGATTTGAGGAGAAGGTGTGACTTCTGATCGCCGCCCCGGGAGGAGCTTAAATCTGCTCCCTGGCGAAGTCTCCCGGGACAGATAGCGAAATTTGGCGCCGCGTGATTGATGGCCTGAGTAATTTCCCCGGACTGACCCACTTAAGTTACCGGAAGCGTACAGAATGTGCTTGCGATAATGATCCGTTACGAGCCCCCCCCGAACAGTGCCCCTAGGAGCAGAATCTCCCTTGATAACCCAAGTTTCCTTCCCGAGCTTTGTACTTCAGTAGACGATCGAAAAAAGTCCACTCGTAAACGCTCTCCAGTTCCTCATCTTGCCCGCTGATCTAATTTTCCTAATCCCCTTTTTCGATAGACGGAGACCGAATAAACAGGTAGATACTTTCCCCTCCAGGCGATCCTAGATAAATGCTCCCGGGTTTTCCACCACGCCGGGTTCCGGAACTGGGAATAGTTAGTTTTTTTGGCTCCCCCCCCCCTTTTATCTCGACTGGGGCCTCTCCCCCTATCTCACCGTTCTGCAATTACTGGGAATCTGCCGGTAGTCCCCCACTCCCATCGAGGTCTCGGTTACTCTGGCGATTATTAGGCATCGAACCTTTTTCCTTCCTTTAAGGTCGGTGCTAGTAATCAACATAGCAGAACTACAACCGAGGCGCTAAAGATCGCTTCAATAGATTTTCTGAATGGCTACTTCTTTCCTTCTCTTCTGACTTTCCCGAGCGCGAAATACTGAGGAGCTACCTATTTCCCTAGTCCCGGCATGGGAGGCTCACCACCGTACTCACCCACGGGCCACTCAGGGGCAACAATGGGCGTCCTCAGAAGGGTCCTCTTTCTCTCCTTCCCGATAGTGCCTTCAAGAGGAGTTGTCTCTCTTCCCTGCTGTATGATCTGGCTGAATTTTTGCCTTAAGATCCTGGTCTGTCCTACTCCATCTGGATGATATTTGCAGGCTTTGGGTCCTTTTTCTCGGAACGTCTCTTAGTGGGCCAGCTTCTCCCCGCAGGGCCTCCCTGCTCCGCCATGTCCGTATGAATCCTCTTCTAAGAGTACTGATCTTAGCACCCCTTTTCCCCCCTCGTTAAGTCTTTGCTCTTTTTTCCCGGATTTCGGCACTACGGTTACAGGTACAACCAACCCAGAGTCTCTTTCTTCCCATCAAGCTAGTTTCCCGCCCGCATCTTCTCGAGGGAGTTTTCCCCCAGGAAGTTCTTCCTCAGTCGTCTCCCTCTTTCGCTGAGCCTCTCCACAGGAGATGCAAAAAATTTCCGGCCTCGGTGCATCTTGTCACGGCCCGACAGAGTCTGTTTTCTGCCCATCGACTACGAGAGCCGGAAGAAGATTTTCCCCTAGTCCCCCCTTCTCAGGCAACTTAATCAAGCAGCCCTTCCCCCCTCCTACCACTTCCTACCCGGCCTTTTACGGACGTAGACACAGTGTTAGGGAGATCTCCGTCGGACCGGTCAGCGCCAGCACCAACCTTGTTCTTCCCCTGGCACACGAGGGTATACTCGGCGCCCAAAGTTGACCCCCCCTCGCCCCGAACAGATAAGGAGTAATTCTACTCTTAGATTTTTCTCAGTCTTCCTTCCCTAGGATTCAGACCGCACGTGCTAGGCAGAGGAGCAGGTCACATGCTTTTGACGACCAGAAATTGACGTCTCGCCTCTTATCTTTTCCGGCGACGGTCCTTTAGTGAACCTCGGTTTCCTCTCTTCCCCCCTGTTGTTGTTTTATATGCTTAGCAGCTGTAGACGATCCCGTCGCCGACGGGATCTTTCAGCGTGCCGGCGTGATTGTGGGTAGTACAGATCACGGCTCCTCTCTTGATGCAAGGCGGTCCTCTATTCTTAGAGGAGTTCTTTAGTAGAGAGCGAAGATCCTGCTTCTTGCTCTCCCTCTGAGCTTCTCCGGGCCTTTGGGACTGGTCTCCGTATTGACTCCTTTTTCCGATGCTCCACAGGGGTGTCCCTCGCCATGGACCTTCGAGCCTTTCCTTAGTCTTGGATCTTTACTTCTCGAGCAGTTGACAGTTCTCTCCGTTTCCGGGTCTTCCTCGTAGTAGTGATGTAGCAGGTTGGCCTCTAGCTCCGGATCGAAGAATCGTATTCCTAAGCTATCCTTGGTCCTAGCCCAGTCCTTGTTCATCTTAGGTCCCTCACTTATGGCCCGTGAAGCTGTGTTCCCCCCCCCCCGATACTCAAGCGCCTCCACCTCTGTAACGATTTTGTTTGGACTTTCCAACCGACTACTCTTCCTCGTTTTGTTATAAGAACTATGAGGAGTCCTCAGCCTTCGGTTGCGTTGGCCTTGAGAAAGTAGGCCTTTAAATAGTGGAAAGCAATTTCATATTAGGTAGGGCCCTCTTTTCGAAAAGTAGTAGTGATCAGAGCGCAGAACCCTCCTTCGGATGAGACTTAGGAAAGGTTGTTAGCTAGGTTCCCCTCCAAGCATTCTCTCTTCCTGAAAGTCCCTGGCCGACTGAGAGTCCCCACTTCTTAAAAATCCCAGAGAGCTGTCCCCATCCTTCTACCTTCCTTTTCCCTACCAAGCCTCGGCTAACCCCTCGTCTGAAAAGGGGTCCCACGTTCGTGATCCTTTGACTTTGTCCAGTGGTCCTGTTTTCCTTAACAGTTGCTCATTCTCGTGTGATACTTACTAAATGACATTAGCCGTTTCTCTCGAGGATGGCGCTGCTTCGCGGGACCCCTGAGCCCCCGGGTGGTTTCTCGTGCCGGATCTCATTGGAGAAGGACCCTCAGTCCTCTTATTTTCTCTTCAGGGTCGGATAGCTGGTCTACGGGCGGAGCTCGCAATGGAAGGACGAGCCTTTCGCCTCCGCAGGCCTCTCCAGATCCCAAGAGGAACCCTCTCTTCTCCGTCGCCTTTTTCCTTTCCTCAAGACGGCCGCAGGCCAGGTTGGACATCGCGGCGATCGTATGAGAACGTCCCGTCAATTCGGTCACTCCCCCTCCTCCCCCGAGTGCTTCAAAGTGACGTGAACCCCTTTTTTACCCTTCTTCATGGATCGGTTCTCTCCGAGGAGTACGATCGCCGGTCTGGTCGCCGTCGATCCTCCTGCCATGGCGTGAGACTTCTAGCTCCAGAGCGAGAGGGGATTAGGTTTTTCCTTCGGGACATCCTATCGTTCGGCATGCACCGCGGGAACCTGTCCGCGGCGCCTAGCGTGATATCCTCCCGGGCGGTGGATGCCCCCCCCCCGGTTCCTGATCAGGGGTTACTCGCCTCCGAAGCCTTATCCCTTCAGCGATTTCCCAGTTTGATGACCTCACCCCCCCCCCATCCCGCCTGTCGGGCCCCTGATCCTCGAACGACCCTCTCCGTTTTTCAGAGTCTCCCCGTCTGGTGAGATCCCGACTTCCAGACAGCCGGCTCCTCCCGACCAGGATGTTATTCTTTCTTGAGTAACTTTCTACCCCTTCTTTTTCCGAGTTCTTCTTCCTAAGTCGTCACAGAAGACAACCTGCCCGCCCCTTGGATTCCCTCAGTTCCGAGGGTGCAGAGTATCTACGGAATCAGATCCAGAGTGGAACGCCCGCTCCCGTTTTTCTAAAGTTTTTCCGGGGTACAGGAGCGCCCCTCTGACTCCGAGTCCGATTAGTCAATGTTCACGATCGATCATTGGACGAGGTTTTTTTTCGACTCCAAGGCCGATAATGACTACCGACTTTCCCCTATTCGGTCTCGCTATGCGAGCCACTTATTAGTCGACCACCCTCCTTGTACTTTTTTTTTTGCCTGCCCTTCCTCCCTTCGCCGTCCTTTTTTTACCCAACCGCATACGAAGAGTCTACACATTTTTACTCTCCACCCCTCGCGAGTGACTCGATCTTCGTAGACGACGACCGGGCGGCCTCCCGCGGCTGCTTTGCTTTTTTTCTTCTTGCAAACTTTCATGGTGAGCGCCTTCGCTCTCTTGTGTTGATTTTCTTGATAGCGTTATCGTCGTTCCGACCTTCTCCCCCGAGGTGGAACTACACGCTCGTAGTTGTCCGTCCCCTTGAATAGTAAGAGACCCTTGGGCAAGGATTTATTAGACCCCTCACCCCCCCTTCTCAACTCTCTTCCCCAGTCCCGAGTCAGTGACACCTCGAACGCTCTTGACCGGGCCCCCCCCGATCGGCGTTAAGCGGGCTTTTTTTAAGGCTCCCCTCCTTTCCACGCAGACCCACAGATGCCGCCGTATGCAGCAAGTTTCTCGTCCAACGTCGGCCAGGCTCTCGACCCGTGAGGACATAGTCCCTTCTCCTCTTCAGCGACCCTACGTTTCGCTTTCGTCGAGCTCTTGATTTCTCGCTTCTAGAGATCCTCCTTTGTGTAAGATGAGGGCCCGACTTTGCATTGCCTTCCCTTTTTCCACGCCATTCAACGACTTTCAAGAGACGACCTCCCATATGAACTCCTCTTATACCCTCCTAATCCCGTTTCTTTTGTGTCTCTATATTAGGTAAGTCTGGATGAGTAAAGTCTTTTCTATTCCGTATTTTTATTGGCATTGGAGGAATGAATCTCAGGAAGGTGGGGATTAGACGACTTTCTTCTGTTCATAACCTTCGTGAGGGCCTTTCCCTCTTTTTCTGTTCCCCCATAGCCAGTACATGTACTCTGGTAGTTTCTTCCCATTCCCTATTTCCTCTTCGGAACGGTCTAAGTCCCTCCCCCTTAGACTTTCCCCTTCCGTGTCGCATCAAGGCGAGGAACATGTCATCTGCGCACTGCATGGAGGGTCCGTGGCCCCTTTCTGTGATCGAGTTTCTTTGGAAAGGGAAGAAGATTTTTTCCTTCCCTCGACTTAGAGGGAGTCGTTTCGCTTGGACCTGCGATTCCCCCGCTCAGTTTTTTTTTGATCTGGGTCTCGGAACTTTCCTCCCTCTGTTCCCCTACCCTTTAATCTCGTCCCTATTTTCCTGTGTCAGCCCTATGCCGAGTTGCTTCGAGCCAGAAGAGTACTCCCCCTCCCCGATTCTTTTTTTCTCAAGAACGCAACGACGCCCGACGCCTGTCGAAAACTTCCTTTTCACTGCCGATTTCTTCCGCCCCCGCCGGTCTTCCTCCTTCTTCCGTCGGATCTTCTTTCCCTCATCGCTTCTTGCCACCCTTTTTTAGAGAGAGTCTAAGGGCCGGCTTTTTCTAGACGTCCCAAAGGCGGGGCTCTACTGCCTTTTCTTCTTTGTCGAGGCCAGGAAAGCGCCTCAGGCACCTACTTTCCCCCCGCGATGGTGACGAAAATTTCCCCTCTTCAGTCTAGGAAAGCCCAGTCCCTTTCACCGTTATAGAGCTGGACGCATTTTTTTTTCGCGCAGTCAGTGATCGATTTGATGCCACTTCTCGAAGAGAGGGTAAAGCTTTTCGGAACGGTTCGCGCATGGGCCCCAGGGCCAACCCTATTAGTTTCCTCCCAATCGTTACGCCCGAGACTTGGAGTCTCCTTTTCTCGTGCCGACGGCGAGAAGAGGAGCCCGAGGCCGGCTTGTCTCGAGCCCTGGGTCGTTTTTTCTAGGCGTCCTACGCGCCCTGACTCGCTTCCCCTCTTGTATTTCCCACTTTAAGTCCATCCCCCGAGCACATCATTTCAGTTGCTGACGTTTGCGGTCGACTCTTTAATCGCCTCCTCGGATTCGATGAACTTGGCACTCCCTTTTTTCGCTGTAGGTACCGCTCGCTTACATCGAGTGCCTGGTCCCCCCACAGGGCCCGATTTCCATTTTTTAAGTCTTTGGCTATGACGAGTACCTTTTTGAGGCGATTTTAGAAAATGATCAGAGATGACCGGCCCCTCCGTGCGCCCCTTCTCTGATCGTAAGGGACAGTAAGTCCCGACTTCTTGTGGCATATCTCCCTTAGATACTGTTTTGTCAACGAGATTGCACCACCCCTTCTCGAATCTTTTCTTTTTCCTTACAATTATGAGATAGGCTTTACCAGATTCCTTTTTTTCCCGAACCGACTGAGACAGAAGATATGAGTCTTCGTTCCCCCTAAAGGGTTTTCCCCATGGGAATCGAGGACTGGAGTGTTTTTTTTCTTAGAATGAACCGAGTACCCGCAAATGGTTCCTCGGTAGTCCCCCCCTTCCAGGAGACGGCCATTCCCCCCAGCCTTTTTCCTCTGGTCTTCTCGCCTTTGAGGATTTTGAGATTGGTCTTGAAGTCCTTTCTTTCCCACCATTTCAGCCATTAGTCGATTACCCCTTTCCGGCTAGCGCCCATTCGAGCCTGATCGGTCCCCAAGCTTCTCCCTCTCCCCTTGTTTTAACAAGGGGTGAACGAGAGCTCCTCCTACTACGGCGTCCTGCTTTTACCTTTTTTTGAAGGTTCTAAAACCCCTCCTTCTCCCCCGTTGGCCTTCCCAACGCAGGCCCCTTTGACAGCAGTCAGTTCCTTCTTGATAGGACCTGGTCAGCTTCGTTTGTTCTTTCTGGCTGCATTTTTTTCGCTCTGGGTCGGTTGCAGGACGACCGTGCTGGGACTCTGGGCGCTATGGTCTTCGCAATAGTATCTTATTTAGCGTCGTAACCGTCGGGATTCCATGTTGGACGTTGACATTCCACTCTTCTGCTCCCCCAACTCCCTTCGTGCCCGGTGTCAAAGACCTCCGTACCTACGGTCAGCGAACACCCCCGCGCTCTTTCCCTCTTTGCCCAAACTTGAAGCCAGCCTTTTCGAGTAGTGTTCAGCCCGAGCATAATCCTATTGAGATCGCGCGCAAGCCGCCCAATTCGATGGACCGCCCCAAACATCTCACTTTTTTTAAGTCCA
>Ga0179591_1257738_pt1 | contig 10729 bp, 11 predicted proteins | sample CZOMad2_1_08_16f_FD_182891 | JGI IMG/M metagenome (GOLD analysis project Ga0179591, IMG submission 182891) | Vadose zone soil fungal communities from Angelo Coast Range Reserve, California, USA - CZOMad2_1_08_16fungal (PacBio error correction) | ecosystem: Environmental > Terrestrial > Soil >... | reverse complement strand
TTGCGTAAAGGCTTTGCTGAGTCTCTCCCCCTTTTATTGCTTACTTACGCGTCCGTTGAAATCCCCCCATGAGACGGTCTTTTTTTTCCTGGCATAGTACATCCCTTTGAACCTTGTTGCCCCTTTCCTGGTACTTCTTTATTCTTCGCGTCCTTTTCCCCTGTTCTCATGTCTGTCTGTGACGAGGCCTAAGCTTTTCCCTCCTTGTTCTTCTCCACGCCCTGCCTGAAGCCGACGCCCTCTTGGTCTTGCTGCTCCTTAGGACGCGGTACTTCCTTTCCTCTCTTGAGAGGGTTCCTTGCCTTACGGGGCGACCGTGGAATTCCAGTCCGCCTGGTACTTTTTTCGGGCCCTGACTATAGTCCCGCGTGAACGAAGTCCTTTCGCTCTCCCACCCTCGTTCTGTCGTCTTATTAGTAGTAGTAGATTCTTGCTTTTGTTTTGTTCTTTTCTAGATTCCTTCGGGTTTGCTAACGAGCTTGCTCTCCTTTGTCTCGGGAGATCTCCTTCAATGTAGCCCCCTTGTGTTCCGCGTAGAATTCCGTCCTTTTTCTCGTAGCATCCTTCCAATGTTAAGGAGAAGCATTGTTTTTCTTCCTTTCTATCACCTCCGTTTCTTTCAAATTAAAGCGCTTTTCGTCGACAGACTTGTTCGCCCTGTTTAGCCTTGGTATATCTTTTGGTTAGAGCCTCCCTGATGGACATGTATTAAATTCTTTTCTCTTTCTTTTCTTTTCCGGCTCTCCTTTTCCTATCTACGTAAGTCTCGTTCCTCCGCGGTACCTCCGACTATGTCGCCGGCCGCGATGGCCCTTCTCCCCGAAGGCGGTCCGCATATCCTCCTCCCCCCCCCTTTTTTCCCCTATCTGGGGGCGTCTTATCATTCCCCCTCGAAAGGGGATCTAAGTGGTTACTGGTGTTTGTTTGACGTTTGACCTTGATACGCAAAGGGAGCCGTTTTGCGGCCTTAGTCTTTCGGAACATGTGAGTCCGATCCTCGAACCGGGGTTGCGTCTCCACCCCCCCCCCCCCCCCCCCCCCCCCCCTGCTCTGTTTCTCTTCGTGGAAGTGCCGTTGTTCCCCTGTTCTTCACTCCTCCTCCGAGTTCCGCGTGAGTTTCCTCTTTCGCGCAGGTTTAAGGCACAGGCCTGCTCGAGTCTGCCTTACGGCGGGCACGGGACTCTGCCTCTCGCAATGACCTTTTCGAGGACATTCGCGGTCGCCTGCCGCGTTGCCCAGACCTAGTCTTCACGGCCCCTACGTCAACCTGAGCACTGGCTCGTCTTTCCCTCGAAGGTTCTCTTGTCCGGCCACTCTTCAACACGAGCGCGTCCAAGATCTTTAGCCCTACGCGGCCGATCGTCGTCGTCTTTCTGAGACCTTAGATCCTCGTATCGGCCCTCGAGTCGAGATCGCCTTTCTTCTGCTCCCGAGCCTTCTACTTTTGTCGCACTCTCTTTCACGCTAACGAATCCTCATTTGAGTGCAACAAGCGACGGTTCGTATTCTTGTTAGAAGATTTTTGTGGAGTTCTGTGGGCTTCCCCTTCTCCCGCCCTCTTTTTTTTTTCGAACCCGTTCCTTCTTGTTTGTCAAAGCTTCAGTTTGCGCCCGTTGCGCTTCGGCGCTTTTCTATCATCCGACCTCCTTTCGGATTTCTCCCGTCCCTCTCTCATGCCTCTTCCTGCTTCAATCGACTGTTCCTTCCGAAGCCACAAGTGCTCGAAGATTCTCATGGCTCCCGATCTCGTTAATTGACGCGGAGTTTCTTTTCCTTATTTCTACGATCCGACTTGACGTTCATTTCTTTCCTCTTCTTCGATATTGTCGTCTTTCCTTCTTTTTTCCCAGAAGTTGTTTTCTTGAGATCTGAGGAGATGAAATGTTGCCGCACAGGCTGCGAGTAATCTCTTACCTTTCTCGAAGTCTAGAAGGAGTCTACTCGGCTTCTCTCCAGGGTCGATAGGTACTCTCTCTTTTAGTCGCCTGAGTCTCCTTCTCCTATTCCCCCTGGGTTAGTGAACTTTGTTTCGCTGTGAAGGCCGTGCCTGGATCTTTCCCAGATTCCTCCCGCGGTCAGCGATCTCTTATAATAGGATCTCCCTCCTCTTTTTTCCCCATTCTTTTCCTCCGTCTCGAGACCGTAGTACGTCGGCGGCCCTCGCCAACCCTGCTCCTTTCTTTCTTCCTGCGGTCCGTTTTCTTCCCACTTTTTTTGAGCACGCCCCAAGACTGGACCCTTTCTCTGTCCTTAGGTTTTCCCCTTCCTTTCTCTTAATTCTCCTCACCTCGAGTGCGCGGTTTGACTCTTTCAGAGGACTTGGTCTTCAGAGTACCTTGCTCTTCGACGACGATCTTGTAGAGGTCTCTCTTCTTTTTGCGGACGAGCTTTTGCCTTTCTCCGCATCTTTTCTGGGAGCTATTGCTTTAAGTTGGTGAGCTGATAGTCCCGTCTCGTGTGACTTTTGCTGTAGTACCTTCTCTATCGATCATGCGTCTCCTCTTGCCGCCTCCTTTCCGCCGATTATTTGGTAGGATGGTTATAGGCCTCGGCTGCTGCGCCCTGAGGGGACTCCCCGCGGCTCAGTGACGTCAGTGGACATCGTTCGAAATCCCCTACCCCCTCTCCTCGATGTTTCTCCCCTTCCCCCCTTTTCATCTTGCCGTGTACCGCCGACGAGCGCCCACACCGCCCCTCAAACGTTTTCTTTCTTCCCTGGACAAGAGGCCAAGCCCCCCCCTTCTTTAAGGGAAAAGGTCTTACACTCCCTGGATACCCGGGGGCTGTCTACTCTTCCACGCCAAGTCGCTTTGGGGTCCTTAATTGCGCCCCAGACTCCTCCTTCCCCTCCTATTCTTTTTTCCGCTCGTCCTCCTAGCTCTCCCTTTCGGCCTCTTTAAGTAAAGGAGATAAGACTCCCCTTTCTTCACCCTACCACTAACTGGTACCTGCGCTCTACCACAATCTACCCAAGACACTTTCTCTCTTTCCCTTTCTTAGTGAGCTCCCATCTCTTTCAGGGCGCCTCCCCCTTGATTTCCTCTGGTATACCTCTCTCCCCCCCAACCAGACCTGACGAGGAGCGACAAGAGTAGAAGGTCTCCTCGGACAACCCGGCTTTGCTTTTCCTTGAGCCTTTCCTCCTTCCGAATTCTTCAAACAACGATTCCAAGGAGACTCCCCCCACCACGATCTCCAATCTAAGAGTAAGACTCCTACTTTAACTCTCTCTCCCTGTCTCCCTCTATGGATTTCCATGTACGGTATAAAGCGCTACATGGACAAGACGTGAAATTCGCGGTTGTTTTCTAGATCGCCCTACTATTTAAGGTCCCCCCCCAGGAGTACAATTCTTCCATACCCGCTCAGTCCTACTTCGCCTCCCCTATCCTTTGCTGGAAGCTTCCTTGTAGCCCGCCCCCTGAGAGCCCCCTCCTTCCTAACTGGTCCCTGACTGCGCGACATGCACCGTCGAGGGCCTTTCATTTCCGCATAAGTACAGCATTCCCCCCGCGGTCAAGCACCCACTTCCCCTCGTCCCTTTCTTTCCCCGGCGAGTCCCTACGTTCCATCTCGCGGTCCCGTATAACTTAGTTGAATAGCACTTCTTCAACGGTTAAAGAGTTCCGTCGAAGGGCTTGACGTACGTTGCTCCGACCTGCGTGCCAAGACTCTCCTTCCCTCGCTCGGAGTTCCACCAGGTGAAGTTCGACAACGATCGTCGAACCGGAGTTCCCTCTCAGGCTCCTCTCCTTCTCCCCCTAACCCGCGTCTCCCCCATGTACCGGAGTTACGGCAGATCCCTGTGGCGCCGCGTGGCTCTGTACTCGCGTCTCTCCGGCACCCCCCTCGCAAGTTGGAAGTGGTTTATCTTCCGGGTTCCAGGCCTTTTCTCCATTTCCCAGAAGAGCGTTCAGTTCCTTCTCCTTCTTCTGCCAGTCCAGTCCCCTTCTCTCCTTCTCCAGGATTTGTCTCTGTGCGATCGATTACTGTAGAGTCTCCCCGGTCCCTCCTTTAACATTTGCTACTATTGAGCCCTTTTTCGACTCTCTCTTTCCCGAGAATTCTCCGAAGGAGATTTATAGGCACGCGGGAACCTCTCTAGCACTTCGGCTTCTCCGGTCCTGCCTCTTCTATCTTCGTCCCCGCTCTTGTCACTTGTCGTTTCAGGGATCCCCTTATGTCTTTCTATGTCCTATCCCCCTCTGAGGCAGCTTCTTTTTTTGGCGTGCCCCTTCAGAGTTTGCCTCAAGTACAATCTCTTCCCGAGCGACCTTCGAGGACACCTTCTTGTTCCTCCTCAATCGAGCACTTTTGTTTGCCCCCTAAAGGAATCACTTTTTTGACTGGTCGGTCTCTCAGAGTAGCTCCTCCCCTCGTAGCCTTACTCGGTCAACTAGGCAAGTGGCTTTTCCTCCTCTTTATCATCGTAGAGCATTTCTCAGCCCAAAGGTCGCTCTTGCTTATTGGCGCGCCCCCTGCGAGGCCCGTGTCTCGGTTACCCCCCTTGTTCGAGGCAGTCCCCCGACCGTATTTTCTCTTCCTTTGGGCCGATGACGGTTCGGACGTCTTTCCTTCTTTCAAAGTGCAAGCCGGGCTCTCAGGCTCCGGCAGTCCGATAGCTCGTATCTATCCGAGCAGTCTCCTTCGTAGAGGTTTTTCCTCTTGGCGGTTTTTCCTTTCTTTTTTGCCCCCCCTCGAACCGGAAAAGTGAAGGGAGACCCTGTTTCGTAGTATCCTTTTATGATGCGTCGGCTCCCGGCCCATTTTTCTTGTTCGAAGATACATCTCGGTATTTTTACCGACTCCTTTTACTATCTCGTCTCGCGACCGCTTTTTCCAGTACTCGTGCGCCCCTCCCTCTCTCTCACTCCCCTCCCTCCTTTGTTTTGTTGTGATTTTCTAGCAGCTTTTCCTGGTTCGCACCCGCGAGGCTCTCGGTATGCTTCCTCCTCTCTCCCTCAGTCAAACCCCCCCCTTTTTCTCTTGTTAGAATGGATATAATTCAACCCGGGCGTTACGCCTTCCAGATGATTTCTCCCGCTTTCGTTTACCCCGGGGTCTGCTGCACTTTCCTTTCGGCTACTCTTTCTTTGAAGGCCCCCAAACGATTTAGCGAGGCGTCCTGTCTCAAGATCCTTTCTACGGGTATGACGTGTTTCCCCTCCATTCTCCTTTTTTCCAGGTGCGATACCACGACGCGCCTTCCAACCGTAATTTTCTTCCTTCTTAGCCCTATTCCCCTTCGGTCCTCCCCCCCGTACGTTGGATTTTCTCCGTAACCCTTTTCCCTTTCCTGTGGATCTTAAAGAAGCTATTGGTTCTGTCGGCGCGACGACAGTTTTAGCATCTACCCTGGGCTCAAACAAGGGCCTCCCCCTTCTTCCTTTTCCGGGCACTGGAAGCCGGCTTGAGCCGATACTACTTTCCTGTACCGCGCTTTTTCCCGGATCAGGACATCTGCGGCTTCTCCCCTCCTTTTAGAAGGTCTTCTCTATTGACCTTTCGCACGTCCCGAGGCTTATTCCCACGTCCCCTCAGATCTACTTTGACCCCTTTCCCTCTTCAAGAACGCCGTTCTGTCGGCGTAGGCGCGCTAGTGTCGCACCGATACGACGCGATTGTACTAGCTATAATCCTCCCCCTTTGTCGGATCGACGTTCACGCGTTTGCATTCGAGAAAGAAAGCGCTTCCTCCCCGCTCTCTTCTAAAGAGTTCTCCTCTCGCCTCTTTGCTTTCGTCGCCTGAAGTGTAATTAGTCTTCGCGCAGGCCTGTAGCCAGTTCGAGCTTCTGCGACTCTCTCAGAGGCCCCCGTGATCCTTCTTCTCCCTGCTCGAAGGTAGCCTTTTTGCCGCTGCCCCAGTACTCCCCAGTAATTTCGTTCTTGCTCCTGTCGTCCGTTTCCCGAGTCACGGCCTCCCCCTTCGCTCCTCTTTCTTTCTTTTTTTTCTGCCCCATTCTCTGTATTTATGGTGGAGCCCGACTTCCCGGCCTCTTTAGTATATTCCCCTCTTCTAGCCCTGGTTCTATCTTTTCGCTCCGTAGTCTTCGACTCCGGCCCGCGTCTCTCTACTAGAGCTGACGGCTCTTTTTCCTCGTCCCGTACTTGCATAAACTACTCTCCGGAGGTCGCCGGCGTGGATCTTACGGTCGATTCCTTTGTGAAAGGCTTTCCTTTCTTTCGGTCGGTCTCCCCTCTCTCTCCGTCAAATAGTCCGGCTGGGAATTGCGCGCGGAGGTCGATCACTTCTTCTCGAAGTAAGCTCGGTTTCCAGTCTTCGTCCCTTTTCCTGATCTCTTTATTCGTGGTTTGATCTTTCTCCATGCACCTCCGAACCGCATCCCGGTATTGGCTTCGGTGGCAGAATGTTCTTTCCTCGGTCTTCCTTTTCTCGAGCTGACTTTCTCCTTGCCCTATTCGGCGCTATAGCCCCTGGAAACCCTGGCGAGACTGAGGTCTTCTGTTCCCCCGTCTCTTTTGAAACCTGACTTCTCTTCTTTCCTGCTCGACGAACTCCGCCTTGCCTCTCTTTTATTCGTCATTTACTAGTTAGGTTCTCTCCGAAGTGGTGGTTCTATGGTCTGATGGGGTTTTTGGTTTAGCCCCGCTCGCTATAGCCTTTCTAGAAGGCGAAGAAGATTCCCTAGAATTTTTTCCTTAGTCCTCTGTAGACTCTCCGCCAGTCCGGCGGAGAAGAACTCTAGTTGTACCCTCGGAACGTCACCTTCATCCCGCTTCGGATCCCCGGCCTTGAATGGAGAGCCCTTTTCCCCAGAGGACTTTCTTTTCGCTGGTAGATCGGATCCCTTTCTCTTGCGAGATAGTGTAGCGGGTCTTTTTGGCCGTTAAGTATTCCCTCCTCTCTTTCAGAGCGTCTCTCCCCCTCTTAATTCAGCTTTAGCGGCCTTTCTTTTTAGGTTTCGAGTCTTTTTTCACTCCAGATTCTTCTCATCCCGCCTTTCCCTCAGGAGGGGATAATCCCGAGACCCGGTTTCACTCTTCCTCACCGTTTTATTCCTTTGACATTTTCATACGGTGAACGTGAGAAACTTTTTTTTCTAGCACCTCTCTTTCTGCCCCCTTTTAAATACCTCCCGGTGGCGTCAAATCATAGACAGCTTCCCTTAATTACACGAGCCTTCTTGAAGTAAGTACGACGCGCATCGTGACGGCCTCCTCGCCTACCTTCAATCTATATAGAAGCCGTCTTAGTATTCCCCTTCCCTTCTTCCCGCCTTTCTTCCCTTCCATGAACTCTAGCGCATTACGCACCCCCCGCTTCTAAGCGTAAGCCGCGGTCCTCCCACGGCCACTTCCCTCTCCTTTCTAGCTCCCCTGGGTCCCCCCCCTTTTTCTCCTTCCAGTTCTCCCCCCCCCCCGCGCGCTTCACAATCTTTCCGTACGGCCTTCTATCTACTGTCCCATGAGAGTCTCTCCCCTTCTCTCGGTCCCTAAGTCCCGTCCCGCTCCGTCCCCCCCCTCTGAGACAGTAAGGAGTACGCGCACGAGCTGCCTTCCGTCTCGTACCTAGAGTTTCCCAGTTGGTGTCTCTTTCCCCCCGTTCCTCGTTGCGTGACCAGCCTTCCTTTTCTTTCTCTCCCGTAGAGGTCGACCCGCCGCCTTTCTGGTTCTTTCCCCTGTCCAACACAGGCCGGGGCCCCTCTGGTCTAGGCACTTTTTTCGTTGCGGGCATGCACGCTGTGATCCTCGCTCTTCAGTCCCTCTTTTCGAGTCGCCTCCTCCCCCGCAATCGTTCCGCCCGACCGACTGCTCTCCGTTTTGGCCGCCTAACTTCCTCCTACCTTTGGCTCAGTCGGTGTCCCTCCTTTTTCTCTTTCCAGGCTTCACTTCCCTCTCTCTCCTTTTTTGGAGCCGGCTTGCCTCTCCTTTTTTTTTTTGTGATGCGCGTGCATTGCGTGCCTCTGAGTACACTTTAATTCCTCAGTCTTCTCTCGCGGAAGCATTCTTCCCTCCTTCTTTCTTTTCGATCTGGCGCCGTCCTTATTTCCTCACTTTTTCGCCGATCGTTGCCTAGCCGTGGAAGATCTATGCGAGCGGGCCTGGGAGCTTGGTTCCTTGATTATACACTCGGTCGGCTGCGAGATTCTGCCTCTCTTTTTCGCCCCAGTTCTCCCCTGCCCTTCCTTTGAAGAAGATCTGCCAGCTCTTGGGTCGCGGAAGATTCGGCGCTCCCCTCTATTTAGTCTTTAGCCCCCCCGGTCGCACTTTGAGCGACCCTCCTTTATCCCACTAGTCCTACTCGGTGAAGCGTGCTCGTGTACTTCTAGTTCGCGACGAACTCTGGCTCGTTCGGTCTCTTCCCTCAGGGCCGGCTTAGTCCTTTTTTCTCATGGAAGTCTCGCCTGTCCCCCCCGCGCGAGGAGAGCCTCTTCTTTTATTCTGTGGTACTAGTGCCTCGAGTCTTTCATGGGCTCTGCTCCCTTTCTTTTTTCTGTAGCAATTTTTCTTTCCTCGTTTCTTCGACGCGTCGGGTCCCTCTTTGTCCTGCGATTGCGCTGATCGCTCGTGCCGCCCTTAGTACTCGCGTTTTCTCTCTCTCGTCCTGTGTCCTCGGTCTTCCCTCCTGAAGGCGCGTCCTCGTTTTCAGCAGGATCTCGTCCCTCTCTCTGGCGCACTGCGTCTGCTCCATTCCGAGCACCGTGTATTTTCGTCCCGGACGAACGGTCTCGACGCGGCTACGTTGTTTCTCCATGACGCTTCCCCCCTTCAACCCCTAGGCTACCCTTGAGTAGGCACATAAACTTTTGGTGGCCTGCTCGGCCGGTTGATCCGTCCACCCCCTTTTTTTCTTTGACCGCCGTGTGGTTGGGTTGTTGGGGTGGGGGGTTGGGTGGACTTCCGTCCAGCCGACCCTCCTCTTCTCCCTTTTCTTCCTCCTGGCGCCGTCCTCCCATACGAGAGCACGGGCCTTTGCACTTTTTTTCGCCTTCACCGAGTCGGACTCTTCACATTCTCCTCCCCCTCCGCCGCCCGCCCTCTGTTCTCCCTTTCAACGGTCGGTCTCTCTGCACCTTTTCCACTTTCCCCCTAGAATTTAGTATGATACTTCCGACGTCCAATGAAGTTCCCTGCCTCGGCCGGCGGGATCTTTAAGTTCAAGAAAGGGCCAAGCGTCCCCCTTGTGCTGGCACCTTCTTTCGCTCGCCTCTTCAACTTCTTTGCTCAAAAATTGTAATATTTTTACACGCCAAACCCAACCGGTCCCCTACGAGGTACGCTTTTCGCCCTGCTCCCGGTCTTCGCGATCCAAAATCGTTCTTTCCGGGTCATTCCTTCTTCGTCCAGACGGGACCTCTCCTCTCTCGGGGTCCTTCGCCTTAGCATGGATCGCCCCTAGTTTTCTCCGGCAAGCGTCGCTCCGTAGGCTCCCTTTTTTTTTTTTCCACCTCTTCTCCTTTGCCCAAATTCCCCGTCGTTTCGTTGGCGTCTGGGCATTGACTCCGACGGCCTGCCCGCCTACAATGGGATTTCCGTCCCGTCCGTCCGTTGACCCCCTTCCTGCAGTCCTAATCAGACGGACCCTCCCGTCTAGACGTTCTGAGCCAAGCCGCTTCCATTACCTTTAGAAGTCTTGCGTGGACCCCCTCCCGTCCCAGTAATTACTACGTCGAAGGGGTTACCGTTTTTTTCTTCCCCCTCTGGAAGCTCTCCTCTCCTTTTTGCTTTTACCTCTTGATCCTCGTCTCTCTTACCCTCCTCCTCTCCGATCCTCGGAATAGAGCGGCTTACTTAGTCTGGTTCCCTCATTCGTCCGTTGGTTTAAACACCACACAGAACCTTCCGTTTCCTCCTCACGGTCTTCCCGTCCCCTCTGGATAGTCTCCCCCATGATTTTCACCCATCGACTAGTTTCCGTTGGGGCTCGTGTGACGTTCTACCTTGACCGCGACCCGGAGGGTCCTTTTTTTCCCTCCCCTCTTCATGGGAGAAATTCTGGCGAAGAGCGTTCCGATCGTCGGCAGTGATGGACCTGCTCATCCGCCGGGATTCCGCGGCGTCGACCTTCCTTCTCCGGAGACTTTCTTCCTCTCCTTTCCGCTATGAGCGAGACCCTGGCTTCTTTTGGCGGATGTACTGTATCTCTAGTTTTCCTTAGCTCTGCAAGCGGTCCAAACGCTCCCTTTCTCTTCCGGGGCCTTCCTCTCCCTCGCGGCGATCTTTTTCCGCGGTATCACCTCTCGACGGTACGTCGATCGGATCTGCCGCTCCTTTTTTTCGACCCGGCGCTGAGGTTCGTCCTCTTTCGTGTTCCTCTCCTCCTGAAGTGAGGCACTCGCATATCCGACGCTTCGTTCCTTTTCCATAGAACTCGTTTGTTAATCCCGTGATTTTGTATGACTTCTTGAGTGATCCTGCAGGATCGCATGGAAGCCTCGGAACTACACTTCCCTTTGTCTGCGCTTTTCTCCTGAAAGGTTTCCCCTTTCCTCCCAAAGGGAGCTTGGGATCTACGATCCCTGTCCCCCTTTGGATCGGTGCCACCGGTCCACCTCCCCGCGCTGTAGGAGCCGTCAAATCCACAGTATAGTGCCCACTTTATAACCGTTTTGAGATTCCCCTTGAGCGATCGGTTCCGTATTGCACGGAAGTCGGGGCCACTCCTCGTGTGTCGTCCAGAGGACGCCTAGTCGAGCGGTGTTCCTTCTGGTCTCCTCCCCCTTTCTTCGGACGAAAGTACCCCGTCTCGGGGGAGACCCGTCTCACG
>Ga0179591_1343299_pt1 | contig 10730 bp, 7 predicted proteins | sample CZOMad2_1_08_16f_FD_182891 | JGI IMG/M metagenome (GOLD analysis project Ga0179591, IMG submission 182891) | Vadose zone soil fungal communities from Angelo Coast Range Reserve, California, USA - CZOMad2_1_08_16fungal (PacBio error correction) | ecosystem: Environmental > Terrestrial > Soil >... | reverse complement strand
TGAGAGCATTGGTCTCCTGTCGATCGGAAAGAACCTTTTTGAGATTACCACCGACCTTTCCCCGTTCTTTTTTTAAAAACGATTTCCTGTGGTTCGATACGTCTGCCTTTAACATCCTCCCCTTCAGTTCTCTCCCCTTTATAACAGTGAGAAAAGATAGAAGTCCTCCTGTGTTTTTTGTCACCCGGTATGCATCGAGATGTGAAGACACCTAGAGAAAGCTCCTTCGACAAGTGCCTCCCCTGAGATGCTATAAGAGGCGAGAAGGATCCCCCAGTCCTCTCCTTTGGTTCCTGCTTTTGAATCTCCTTAGACGAGCGAGGGGCATTCGACCAGGTGTCGCTCGATCCTCGAAAACGAAGGGATGTTCCCTCGTGGGAAACTGGCGACAGATCGCCTGTTAGTTCTTAGGGATTTTGGTTCGATATTAAATAGAGGTATGAAGCTTGAAGATAGTTAGACCCGTCCTTTCTTCGCGGATCCCCCCGAAGATTCCTTTCCCGGCTAACGCGTTTTTGAGTGTTCCCATACTGATAAATGACCTGATTTGTTCGACCTTTCCCTCCATCGATCACACCCTGGGGGGTTGTGGCGGATGAGTTACCACCCGTAAGTCTTTCCCCGCCTTTGACTTATTGCATCAAGAGACCCGCCGCCAGTTGCGCGTCCCCGGGACCGTCGGACTTTCGAGTCTAGGTCCCAGTTTTCTCCTCCCTTCCCCCCCTCTACACATTCAGAAAAGGCCTACCTGTGGAAATCGACACGCCCCCCGCTTCCCCTCTAACTCGATGACTCTCACACACATTTACCTCTCCTTCCTCCCCCATGGAAGTTGCCCCTTCTCCCATGTAGGGTCACGATGGAGGCGGAGCTTCGAAGTCTTGTCAGCCAGTTTCGAAAAACCTCCCTAACTGATAGGTGATAATCAGTGCCCCTTGTTCAAATAGTTCCCCACCGAGGGGCAGTGAACTATGGGATCTTCGCTCCCCTCTCCGCATCTCGCCAGAGTACTTTCCCCAAGCACCCCGCCCCCTGCAGCGTTTGCTGGTTGTTATCTTCTCGGCCCTGCTGCACTGAGTTGGTAGTAAAGAGAGAGCCCTCTCCCTCCTAGTGTTAATTTCACGCCCCCTGCAATTACCTCTAAGTCTACGAGGCGCCAGCTTGTCATTTGACGGCGACTCTCAACTCTTTTTGACTCCCTACCTCTTTTTTTCAAAATACGTAAAAAACAGAGGAGCGGAGGAAACAGTTTCTCTTAATTCACCTTTCCCGCCTATGGACCCATACGTAGTTCTGGTGAGTTTTAGTCAACACATACGACTGAGTTTTGAACCGTGTCCCTTCCCCCCCAGTCCTTCCGGAAGATTAGGGGGGGTGAATTAATCAGCAGGCTCCTCCACTTCATTTACTGGCTGGCCAGAAAGCTACGTCTCGGGACTGAGGCTTCCTTCCCTGTGTCGCTTCAGCCAAACATTTTGCGTCCAGGAGCACTTTCCCGGCAACTACCCGACCTCTCTCATTCCCGGCTGCTCATCACCCCGTTAGTGAACCTCCCGCCTACGCAATCACGAAGGTGGATAGATTATCCACTAGACGTCCTTTTTCCTCCTCTTTGTCGCGATCATGCTTGGTTCTCGATCGATCCCCCATTGATGGCTTGAGCTTCCTGTTTTTGAATCCACGTCGATCCTTGTGATGAGCAGCCTTTTTTATGTTCTCCAGGTAGGAGGGAGTACTTAAGGGCCCAGGTCCAAGCTCTGGGCTTCTTTTGGCCCCTGGTCCCTCCCCCCTCTACAGCCCAGGACATAATTCGAGGAGATTGATTTCCAACCTAAAGGATTTTTCGGATGCTTCCGGACTCACCCAAGTAATCCCTGGCCGGTTGTTTTTTGTGAATTGGGGTACACTGAGGTATGAGGCGTTTGCCACACCCTTCGCTACATGGTGGATCCTCCCAGCGGGTTCCCCTTATGAGAACTTTGGTTTATACTTCTCCCGGTTCTGAGTGAGGAGTTTTGCACCCCCGGGTTCTTCGCTCCCCCCCCTCCTTTATTTGTCTGCGTCCACAGATGCGCATCGCGAAGTTCAATCATTCCTGTTTTGGTCAATTACTCAGTGGAGTGAGTTCTTTGCTCATTTCCTTCTTCTAACCTCCGCCATCCCTTTTCCCAGTCCCGCAGTCACCTCTTGCTTTGGGTTTTGGAAGGCTAATTTGCGCTTCTATGGAGCGCTTTTTATTATGAAGGAGCTAAAGAGGTAATAGCCCCCTCTTTGATGCTCGGTCAACGACGTTTTTGAAGTGTCTGTCTCACTCTTTCTGAGCGTTGGTCCGGTTTTCGATTTGATCCGAATGTGCCCCAGCGAGCATTGGGCGATTCCCTTTTTTGCGAGTAGAGTCACAAATTTTTTCTGATTTTCCGCGCTGCCCGTCGAGCAACTCTTGTTTCTTTCCAATGGTTCGGATGGGCTCTGGCCCTCTCCTTCTGACTCTTACTCTCGAACCTTCCCGCAGTCGGTGAGCCCACTGGCCTAAGAAGTTCTCTTCTCTCCCTTGGTCGAATGAGGTTGCGGGTGATTTGCCCCTCCCTTTGCGCATTGAGAGTGTTCGTCTCATCTCACATCGCTGGGGGAAACCCCAGTGAGCTTGCACAACCAATCCTTTCCTCATTTGATTCTTCCTTTGTTCTTTGCCCAATGAGAATTCGAAGCGTGTCACTCTCCCTCCTCCATCTCGTCAGGCATATATAGCCAACCTCTCCCCGAGGACCCCTCTAAACTGACTGTCGTTCCCTTTTCCCCCCGACCTTCTATTTGAAGATGGCTCAGGAACCTATAGAGAATTTCCCTCCCTTCCCTCCTTGTCTGAAGCGTTGTAACCGGCCATTGGTAGTCAGACTTTGTTTTAAGCCTTTCTCTGCTCTTATCACTCGACCGCTTTTTTTTTTCAATTCTTGATCTGTGAAGTCTCCCCGCCCTTAAATAATAGGTGGAAAAAAATTTAAAGAGTTATGCTTTTTTTTCTTACCCCCCCCTTTTTTTTTCCTGAGCTCTTTTTATAATAGGGAAGTGCCTTCCTTTCATTTTGATCTCCCCTCTTAACCCGAGCTTTGTCTTATAGGGGAATTAGTTGAACTCTGGTTTGTTTTCCCTATATTGGATAAAGATCCCTCCAGTTTTAGTCGATGCTGCATGAACGGACATGGCGGGACCCAACGTCCTCCCCCCAACTCGTATACATAGGTATAGGTCCTTTTTCTATGCAGCTTTCCAAACTTGAGCGCTCTCTTGCGTTTTCCCTCCGGCTTACAGTTATAGTTCCATATTAGTCCCCGCCCTCTCCTGTCTCTAGGTCGCAGGGTTTTCTCAAGCCCAGTTTTTGTCTTTCCGCACTACCAACTTTATTTCCTTCCCGCGGCTATGAATTTTAAGACGATTCACTTCTTTCCTTTCTTTCTCCTCTTTGAAAAGGTCTTAAAGGCCGGGTCCCCTTGCAGCCCCTCGCCGGTTGCACAGTTTGAAAAAAAGCGTTGTTTCATGGACCCCTCTTGAGGTTTTTCGTCCCAATCGGACAAGGACACCATTAACCGGTTTTCTAGTAGACCCCGCCCTTCCCTTCGGATTTTTTGTTCCCGGCTCCAGCGCGATAACCCCCCTGAGTTGCATCCTTTTTTTATGCGTTTGGTATTCTTTCGGATACTTTCACTAAGTGTACGTATTCCTTTTCAGGTTCTTTTGCATTCCTCCAGCAGATGGTAATCCACATTCTGATCTCGGAACCGTCTAGTTGTCTCCGACTGCCCCAGTGTACCCATCCGAACTGCTTCTTCAATGAATCCTCTCCCGGCGAACCGTTAATCGGGCCTTTCCGCGACTGAAGTTTTAGCTTTTTTTTTTCTCTTTGTGATTAGTTATGGTATAAAATCATGGAGGATCAAGGAGCCCCTTTTGCCTCGTTTTTCTCCCTTCGTATGTATCGGTTTCCATCGGCCTGTCATCCCGTAACCTGTCCCCCATTTTTTTCACTCTCTCCCGACGATCCTCCATCCCTTCGGGATTTTTCCCAATAAGCGACTTGTGTAGACGTAGAGGTACGAATTTTGACGCCCCTTTGCGGCCCTCCTCCGTCGTTTTGCTGGAAACCTTGTGAAGCGTCTGTATTTTCCCGCCGTTGTCCCGATGTCATGATTTATTTTTTCTTTCACCTCCTTTATGTTTTAATCCCCCCCTCGAAGGTCTCGTCGACCCCGCCCTCCCTTTGTGAAGGTCTTAATGATGCTCAGAAACTTCCGGCGCCCAGTTTTTAGTGAGTACCCCCACTGCGTTTACTTCTGTTTAGTTCAACCTTTAATTATGGTAGCCTTTCCGCCACGCCTCCCCAGAGAGTCCTGCCTTCCGATTTTTCCTGTTCCAGGTTATGGCTGTCACGCCCTGTTTCAATCCCAAGGTATGGGACAAAGCATTTTGCTGAGAAGCTCTGCCTTTCTTCACTTCTGGAGACGTCCTTAGAATCGTTCCCCTCCCCTCGATTCGTGTTTTAGGTCTAATATGCCACCTCGGGCGCGGGCCCTCCAAAATACTCTTCCCGTTTGTTGAGCGAGATGTTAAATTCTCCGACAAAGTTGAGGGTGGTATTTACCCAAAACCTGTCCCCCCTGCCTGAGGACCGTCAGTTCTATGCGGATGTTCTTTCCAATCGACCCGCCCTTCCTTTCTCCTCAATAAAAGCCGTATTTTGTTTTTCGGATATGTAGACCCACTTTTCCCCTCAAGTCCCCTGTTTCACTTACCCTAAAGGCGCCAAAATATAGAGGAGGACCTGCTCCCTCCCCTTCCCTACACCGTTAACCCCGACCTCTCGTCGTTGGTACTCCGCGTCGTGTATGCTGCCGGATTGTCCGTTCTTTTTCATTGGAGGTGGGCAGAACAGACCTTCTAGTTTCACGATAGGCCCCCCAAACAGAACCTTATGGCACAATTAATCCCCTCTTGTACCAATCCCTTTCCCCTACCTAAGTCTTTCTGTGAACCATCTTCTTTCTCCCTTCGCAAGAATCTCCTTCAGAACCTTCGCAGTGAGGATAGTAACTCGTCACCCTTGCCCTCTACGCGGGACACAGACCTCCTTGAAGGGATACCTAATGAAGATCTCGGGAAGTTCGCCTTTTGAACTGACAGTGCGAAGCACGTACCTACTTTTCGAATGAATCCTTCTCTTCACCTGCCATTTATTCCCCAATAGAAGTGGATAGGAGAAGCAGTATGGCTTCCCCATCAGCCCTTTTGCTCCTCGGAATGTTGGAAGCTCGCAGTTCTTTTCCTCATCCTGTTTCGCCGGCGCTTAGGCGATTTTATTCTTGCGGCCTTTTTCCTTCCACGCCTCGTAGGCCACAAGAGGCCTTTGCCTCTCTTCGCCGATTTGGTCTTACATCTCCTTCTTTCCCCCGGCCTGGATACTTCAGGCGCTCTATTTCCTTTCCGTTTCTTGCCTCCAGATCGCGACATAACCAAGGCTAACCAATTCCCTCATAATGATTGTCTTTCCCGGAGAGTTCCCACGAGGACGATCTCGAATGATACTTTTCCCCCCAGTTAAGGCGCTTTGATGAATGAAACCTAATTCTCGGGTCATGGGAACTTCACGCTTTTGGTTTTCCAACCACAGGTCCTGATCTCAGGACCCCCTCACACTGCTTGATACGGTTGAGTAGTGTCCTTTCCCAGTGTGGAAAAAAGAGTTTTCCTTCAAGAGTAATTCTTCCCAACCCATGGTGGAGTCTTCGGACGAGAGCGTTGAAGCCCCCTGTACTTACCGTGAGACTTCATCTAGGCGCTCGGGAATCTTTCCCCTTTCTCATTAGTTTCCTAGGGACACAAGCCGACCGTCCCCTGTTCCTTCCCCTTTATCCCCTCATCGTTCCGATCCTGCCTTTGAGTATCCGGATTACATTAATAATTTGACCGACCCAGCCTATGTTGCCTCCCTGCTCTACCCCCAAATTTTATGAGGGTAAGGGCACAGGAGATTAGAAAATCAACCTCTTTCCCCTAATTATCATCAAAGCTTGGCTCTTTTCGCTCACAGATTTTAATGTCCCCCTCTCTAAGAGGCATTATTCCGGACAGAGCCCCCTCAATCTTTGGAAAAGATCTCCTGACTAACTGAGGTTGTAGAGTATGCAGCGCGCTGTTCCCTTTTCCCCCCCTCTTGATCCCGAAGCGACAGCTTCCGCCTTCCTTTCCCTCGCTGAGCGAGTTCCCTTCTTGCTCAGAGAACGAGGGGCCGGAGTGAGAACCTCTTCTCTATGCTCCGATGGGGAAATGACTAATCTTGCGAGAGATTTCCCAACCCCCCCACCCAAATAAAGCTTGTTAAAGCTTGGTCTTCACTTTGACATCCATTTCCCCTCCGTTTTTCCTCCTTGGTCTCGTTGCTTCGAGTAGCGGACGCCGCATGTAATTACCTTATAGTGAAACGTACGAGTAAGTTCTTCCGCCCCTTCGACGCTCATCACTGATATGGAGTGGTCATCCCTTCCCCTGGTTTCCATTACCTAGAGTTTTATATCGACAATTGCTTCCAAGGCTCCCCTTCCTAGTGCTCACCTCAAACCGATAAGGAGACCGCCCCTGTCGTTTTGCTTGCGCCGGGATCGAGATGCCCTCTTCCGCACTGCCCTTAGCCTTTTCGAGTTAGGTTTTTTTTCTGCGTCTTCCATTTGAAGGATCCCGTCCCCCCCTGCAGAGATGAGAGCCCTTTCATCGAGTTCCCCAAACCCCTGTATCCGAATTCCCCCCCCTCCCCCGACAACAAATTTTCCCTTGACTTGCAAAGTAGGATGCCTTTCCACTTTTTTTGATCCGCATTACACCGCCCCAACCCACCCACCCCCCCCCCCGCCCCCCGATGGTCGCAAAACGCATCCTTCCTAGTGATAAAAGACCCACGAGTTTACCTGCGCTTTTTCCATAATTTCAATACCTCTTGCGAGATCTACGCCGAAAGCGCTCGCGCGCACGAGGAGTTATATCAGACCCCCCGTCCCGTCAGTTCGTACTTCTGCGGCATAGCGCCTGATTTTTTTTTTTTTTTTTTTCAAGGAGTTCGACTTCCTTAAGAGAGCCGGCTATACCAACCTCCTCCTTTTCCTGTTTTCCCCCCTTACTGCAGTAGAAGAGGCGCTCACCTTATTGGCGGCTAAGAATTCCCCTTTCGCCCCCTCTTATCCGCAGAACGCTTTTGCCACCCTAACATCTTTTCTCCGAGAGGCCGAGGGGCAAGTTTTTTGCCCCCCTCCCCTTTCCCCCCGCTCTGTCGGTAATACCCTCAGGCAGTAAAAAGCTGTGTGTCTCTCTCCCCTTTACCCCCCGCATTGTCGGGATGAACCGGATCCTTTTCACCAGCGTCTTCCGGCCCCGCATTCTTTATTTTGATTACTGATCCTGGAGTTTTACTACCAGAGCCTTTAAGGGATGGCCATCTCCTTCCGCTCTCTTGTGGCGTTACTTATCTGTTCCTTATGCTGCTTAAACTAGATTTTAGTAACTTCAGCTGTATGCTTTTCAAAAAGTACAAAGACACCGCCCTGTCTTTTTTCCCTCCTCCGCCAATTCAATGCCCCTTTCAGAGCCTCTCCCCTCCGGTGGCCCCTCGTAATTCTCACCACTAATCTTATTCTTACTCCCTTGTGGTTGAGATCTCTCGCTCGGTTTGTGCGATATATCGTATACACGTCGAGTGAGGATAATTAGTAATAAGCGCTGTTCACTTTTGGATTTTATGAGCAGACTAAGTAGGAGGTCTGTACTTCCTTCCCCAGTTTTCCGTGGGGGGATCATGGAAGGTCCTTTTTTTTTTGGCCCCTCGCCTACTGCATACTTCACTCCCGCCTGATAGCTTCTGCTTGCCCATCCAGTCCCCGATAGTTTTCCTCCTTTTCTCCTGTAAACTCACCTAAAAGAGCTTGCGGAAGACGTTTTGCTTGGTTATGAGCCTGGGTCCCCTCATCGTCTTCGGCTTAGTTGCTACACCTTTTCTCTCGGTGGACCCCCACCCCCCCCCCCCCCCCCCCCCTCCCCACCCCCATGAGTGCGTGTTGAGTGACCTTTCCTCGTGGCGCCTCGGGCTATCTTTCGTATTGTTTGGTTTCCTGCCGGTTCTTGGATAACGGGCCGACCAGGTTTTCTTTTCCCCCCGATTCCCGGTCGTGAGAATAGGATAATTTCCTTTCGTGGCATTCCCCGCTGCGTCTCTGACTCTTGTACTGCACTTCACCCCCGCCCCTATCCATCACAGAAGACAAGAATAAGAGCCCGTTGTTTTGTGATTGCTATTGAACTTCCCCTATCCCCCGATCGCTCTTCTTCTTCGCAGGATCTATCCAGCGGTTACACTTTTTAACGGCACCAGTTATGCTTTCCTCTTTTTCCCGCTTGTTAAGGTAGTGATGATCCACTAAGTGTGAGCGGTTGACACCCCTTTCTTTGTCTGCTCTCTGCTTCCGCCTCCCCAGCGTTGTTTTCCTCTCCTTGGGTAGAAGTAATTAAAATTGGGTGAATGTATAATTTTCCCCTGTTTTTCCCCCCATCGTGCAACCCCGGTTTGCTCAGCTCGTTGGCAAATTGTTCTTCCTCCCGGACTTGGAGATAAGTCCCTCCTCACCTCTCCCCTTCCGGCTCGAAGTACGAGTCGCAACTGTCAGCGATTCTGCTTATTCCCCCCCCTTTTGTTTTGTCCCGGTATCTTGGGATTTCTTTCCCCCCCACTCGCATTTGAGAATTTTTCTTCATTATCTCACCGATGTTAAGGGCCCCAGTTGAGCTGCAAGAAAAGAGGTTAATTGAGGATCTCCCCTTTTTAACCTCCCTCGTGGTACGAGGTATTAATGACCTTTCTTCACATAGGGATTATCCGTCTTCGATACGCCCCCCCCCCCCCCCCCCCCCCCCCCCCCCTGGAACTCTCCGGCGCGAAAGGGAAAATTGGACTTTTCGGTCGCGTTTCCCAACGATTTGACAACTTATATTAGTGACCTGTTCTTACGCGCACCGGTGCGGAAACTTTTTTGCTCTCGATCCATTTACGCCTTCCACTCCAGTTTCCTCTTGTCCAGCCTAATAGCAGATATTTCCCAGCTCGTTAGCCTCTCCGATTGTCGTCATTCTATGCATATCGTTGAAAAGCTCGGATACACAATCGTTTACCCCCCCTCCTCTCGTCTGGATCCTTTATCAAGATTTTGTTATGTTAGTAATGGAGAATGCCTTTCTGACGATTGAGAGCTTGAGGCATTCGTCGGTTCATGTACCCCCTAGCACGAGAGTTATTTTCCGGACCTTTTTTCCCCTCTTTTGCGGACGGTTGTTGGAATCTAATGGTACTGACCCCTACCCCCTGCAGGTGCAGAAGGAGGGTGGCGGGTCAAACGATTCCTGTCCCTGTTTTCTCTTCCAAGTCACTGGATAGGTTTCTTGCTTGTTGCCCCCCCCTGAAGGAAAATGGATGTTTGCTTTTTTGTCCGTTCGAATTCTTGTCCATTCGTCCCCTGTTTTTGCCCTCCTACTCGATAATGGTCTTGTGTTTTTCCTCCCCCCTTTGATTCCGGTATTTCCAACAATTTTTAGGAAGGATCGGCCGATGTCTGTGGAATCCGGTTTCCACCGCAATTCCCTCCCTCCGCTTTCTGTCAAAACATTAGCAGACATTGAATTGTTATAAGCTTTTCTCTCCCTTTGGCCCCCTCTTGAACCAAGGGGTTTCAAGGAAACACCTCTCTTAGGCGTTAACGTCTCATCTCTTAGTAAAGTGGCGTTGAAGAATTGACTTTCCCCCTTTGTGTGTAATCCTTTCCCTTTTCTGCGACAATCAGGATCGTTATGGCAGAAGGGGTTTCTCTTCTCTGCGTCATGCCCATACAGCTTGAGGTGACTTGTACCTTCCTTATCTTCCTCCCACACGCTTGGAGAGCAGGAAAGGGTTGGCTTTTCCGTTCCTTGCCTGTCAGTCCAGGCCGCTTCCTTTCATTTCGGCCTTAAGTTCCGGTCTCACATAACATCGTCCGCCGTTCCCTTCCTGTCGCCCTTTGTTTCGCTTGTCATCCAATCCTGGAGGCCAGGACTTTTTTTTCTATTGGTATCCTTTTGGTCTTGACGATCTGCTCTAATCCCGGAAATGTACATTTTCTGCCCTTGTAACTCTGTTCCGAGATCTTCCCAGGCTGGGACCTTTCCCTCCTAAGTGAAATCTTGTCACGTAGCTGTAGCTAATGTTGATTCAATTCCGGATCCTTCATTCGATATGCTAGCCTTGAGCGGATGTCTTTTTCCCTCCCTTTCACCAGACTTAGCGATTCTTTTCTCTTGTTTCCCCACTAAGGTTTGTTGACATATCACCCTCTTAGTTCTGCCCAGCGCAGCCGCCGGTTAGACTGCATTAGCAGACCTCTTCTTACACAGTTTGACCCCCGATACCTACGGGGTGTCTGTGCTTCCCTCAGGGTTTTTGCGTTTCTCCTTTCCGCAACGTCTAGGGTATGTTCTGTGATTTTTTCTGGCCAACCTTTTTTCTCACTGGTAACCCTATCCGTAGCAATAACGATGTCAAAGAAATTTTTCTTCAGAACCCCGTTCTTTTTCCGGTCGACAACTAATCTGAATAGTCCCCTTCCTTGCCGGTCTTCTTCTGTTAGTGTCCCCCCCCCTTCCCCCCCCCTCATTGGGCGGTTCTAGTTTGC
>Ga0179591_1187914_pt1 | contig 10730 bp, 21 predicted proteins | sample CZOMad2_1_08_16f_FD_182891 | JGI IMG/M metagenome (GOLD analysis project Ga0179591, IMG submission 182891) | Vadose zone soil fungal communities from Angelo Coast Range Reserve, California, USA - CZOMad2_1_08_16fungal (PacBio error correction) | ecosystem: Environmental > Terrestrial > Soil >... | reverse complement strand
CAGAGGTTTTGTTTTTGCCCTTTTTAGCCCCCCAATTCTACACCACAGGAGTCTCCACTCCTTCGAACGCTGACGTTCCCCCTCCTTCGATGGAAAAACAGATCCCCCCCCTTCTCTTCTACTGAAGACCCTTCCCTTCATTTTTCGGCTCGGTCTCTCCTAACGTCAGCTTAAATACCGTTCTTCTCAGTGCTAAAATGGTCCCTTTCCACTTTCTTTTGGTATTAACGCCTCCACCCGACCCCCCCATTTTAAACTTTGTCTTTGGCACCTCCGCTTCTCCCAGCATCTGCTATGGGGATTCCCTTCGATTCTGCTACCTTGCCAACTTCAGAGGATTATTGGATACAAGTGCACCCCTTCTTTTCCGTTTTCGTAGTATAATCCTGTGGCATGGTTTTCATCTTCTTTAAGGACCCTCCCGATCCACCTGCTGTCCCGGCTTGCCGCTTTGAAGTTTCTTCGTTTGCCATGTGCTTTTCCTCGTGCTGAGTGCTTTTCTTGGAGTTTAGCCAATGCATTGAAAGATTCTTCCCCGAATTTGTCGACATTTTCCCTGTTACCAAGTTATAGGGGAACCCCTTCTGGTGCATTTTCCATTACAAAGTTCCTTCCTAACTGATTTTTTTTTGAAGTAGAAATCAAAAACGGATTTCTTGAGATTGGCCTTGGCCCTTCTTTCTATCCAAACCTCTTCCGATAACAATTTGAATTGTTTGGCGTTTTTTTTTCCCTTCTTCCCTACCATTTCATCTCTCAACCCTGCGTCTTTTTTTCGTGTCAACCCCCCCTTTTCTACGGATAATAACCCCCCCCTCTCCGGACCCTCCACCATTCCCCACCCTCTTCCCTCTCCCGCCGAGGACTTTTCACGTAGTTAACCCTTCCCACACTTTTCCACGTGGGTCACAACTACACCCAACATTATTTTAAACCCAATCTGCTTTCATGTTCGTTCTCCCACGGCTTCTCTTCCCCTGACTTTTTTTACAGAAGGTTGTCTTGTCCCACCCAACAAAAGCAAATCATTGAACCCCCTGGACCCTGCCCTTCCTCTCTGTCCCCTAATGTTCCCGCCATTCTAGATCAAAGTCAAACGCCGCCCTTAGATTCATAAATAAGACCGGTCTATGGACCTGTCAAGCCCTGGAGAAATGATGAAACTAATCTCCAAGTAATATTTTATGATTCCTTACGGCTGCAATGAGGAAGGGACTTTCCTCTTAGGTGTGTTGCGCCCTTTGTACCGCCTTGATCCCACTTCTACCTTCCAGTCCTGAGGTTCTGCCACCTTGTACATCTTTTCTTGGGCCCCAAAGAACTTATTTGATCAGTAGCCCTTTCTTCTTGTCTGACCTTTTCCCCGTGTCCCTGGTCTATAACGAAGTTGGAAGCTGCTGTTTTTCCAATACGGTGGCCTTGGCCCCGTTCTGACGGAGCATGCTAAGTTTTTTTTTCCTGCACTGTAATATCAAGACTGGGAAACACCCCCCTGTCCCCTTTCCACACTCAGACTTGTTCCCCCAGCGTGCAGGCTTGATTTCCTTCATTACTCCAAGGAATTGACCCATCTCTCGATCCCTTTCCCATTCATTGAGATTTCTTTTTTTGCCGTATTTTTTTTTGACCCAGTCCAGTTTGATTCTTTTGACCATACTTCTCTTTCACCTAACCGAGGTATAAGGCAAGGTTAAATCCCCCCTTTTCGCGCCCCCATTTGAATTTAATCCATACGCACGCTTTCGCGGCAGTGTTTGCTTCTTTTCTGCCGGTAGGGCGCCTTCAGCACGATCAATCGTGGGAAAGCACGGAGTTTTCCGCCGGCTCTTTCCCCCTTGCGTTCTATCTGGATAACTCCCGCATCACAATTGTGAAGTTTGCTCCGACCGGACTTTCTTAGACGAATTGGCCAAGAGAGTGGCTGACTGGGTCTTGTTACGTTTGCCCCTCTATCCGTCCTATCTATCTTCCGCCCCATTCCGTTTTTTTTTCTTTTATCTCTAGTTTCTTGCGGCACCCATTCAACATTCCTTTTCCTCCCTCGATGGGGCAACCCTGAAGATCGGTCGTCGGGGGTTCTTCAAGACTTCGGGATTTCCTCTTCCATACGATACTACCCCCTCGATGCGTTCAACGGGGCTATCCCCCTCCTCTTCTTGTTTTCTGTTTTCCTCCTCATCCCTCGCCGCCCCCTGACTGACACCTTTATAGCCCAATTTTTCCAACTTCTTGCCCTTTTTTTTTCCATTTTCTGCAACCTTTCCTCGAACCTATTTTTGACCCCGCTTGTTCCAAGTAGCCACCTCCTTTCTCTCTTTTGTGGGTCTCACCATTTTACTTCTTTTCTCCGTATGAGTGACCATCATTGATCTAGATCTGGGCAATCCTTCTTGAGTAATCCACGGCTGACACCTCTCCTTCTTTTAGAGTTTCTCCCCTTTTTGTCCCCTTCTTGTAGCGAATTGGTCCTTCCCTTTCCATTTATCTTGGTCATCTCCTTTTCCTTTTTGCCCGTATCAATTTGACATTGCCATCCCTTTTCCTGTTCCGGTATACCGGGGACTATTCTTTGTTCATACATGTCTGGATACTTAGAGCAAGAAGCTCCCCTCGTCTAGTCAAGCTTTCAATTTTTCTTCCTCCATTTTTTTATTGGTCCGTCCTCCTTGTTTCCTAGTGGTGCAACGAGGACACTTCCTTCTCTGGAAACTCCTTTACGGTTCGATGTCTCCGTTCGCCAGTCTATTTTTTTTCTAGGGATCATGGTGTACATTCCCCTGGGCTTGAGTGACCTTTCACAGGAGGAAGGTGTCCTTTCGATAAACTCTTCAATTATATTTTGGACCTGTACTTCCAAGGGGGTATCTCTGTTTCTGGTTGTGTGTACCCGCCCTTTTTCTTTGAAAACCTTCCTGCCTCCCCTCCATATTCCCTGTCCCCCTATGGCAGTGCTGTCATTTTGGTCTTTCCTCTTAGTTATCTTGTCTTTGTGCCCCCGGGGACATGTTTTCTCATTTACCTCCTCGATCCCTTGCCCCACGCTTTTTTTTTTTGCATGGTGTGAGATATTTTTTTCTCGATCTTAGGTTGTAACCCCTGTTGAATAAGAGTCCACCTTTTTTATCATAGCACGTTCTATGACAGCTGTTCCCCCCTTCCGTTACCCCCCCAATTTCAATTGTGATCGAGATGTTTGATTCTTCCATTCCGCACTCCTTTTTCTTACTCAACGGCCTCACTGTATCATTCTTTTTCATTCCATCCCCTTGACTGAATCTAATCCCTTTCCTACCCCCCTTGTTTCACTTTCTGACAATAGTTGTGAACCTTGTCCAGTATGGACCCTGTTCACTCCCCCCCTCTCCATCTAATAAAGGTACTCCCCCTCCTGGTCACCCTCTCTACTTCTCATTTTTCCCCCCACTGCCTTCGGGCGATGGTTTTCCTTATGATGAGCTTACTCCCTCATCACTTCGGTCCCCTCGGCTCCACAATTCCTCGAGGTAGTCATGACTTTATCTTTTCTTTCCCTCTTTTTTCTAGTGACTCGCTACCTCCCCTGTTTTTAGATTCCGTTATTGTCCCGTTTCAGCGTCACCCCGAACCTTTGTTTCCTTTCAACCAGTCCCTCTTTTACCCCCTCGTCCTGAGCCAAGTCATTTATTTATGGTAGGCCTTGTAGGTCTGTACTCGTCACCTAGCCTTTCGGGACTTCGGCATGAGAAACTATGTCCATGAAGGGTGGGTTCTGTTCAGTCCTTGCCTTGTGATGAACTTCAGCTTGTCGAGTTGTGTTTTCTCTTCTTTTCCCATACTTTTTTATATTTGCGAGTGACCCCTCCGTCTTTTCCCCACCCACACTTGTTTGTTTCTTCATCGGAGCTCACACCTTTGGCCCTTCTTAGGCTTCGATTGATTCCCTTTCTTTTTTTTTCTTTTGAGTAGGTTAACCCCCTTTGCTTCATGTCGGATCTTCTCTGTTCATAATCCTTTTTTCTTGTTCTCCCTTTTACTTTCCTTTTTCGCTAGGATCAGTTCCTTGAAATGTACTTTCTGTCACCCCCCTCCTGTCCCTTGCCCCTATTTCCTATTCCATTCCCCTCTTTCAAACAATGTCTTGATAGGATTCCCCCCCTACCGTCTTGCCACTTTTTCTCATCCAATTTTTGAAACAATTTCCCTCATAATGTCCGTCAGTCTCATTTGGTTCTTTAATTTCCCTTCGCCTCCGCCCCTCACCTCGCCTTTCCCGAGCTCCTTAAATGGGACAGAGTTGTTCGACGCCTCCAGTCTTTTTTTTCTTTATTGCCTCGGCCCATATTGTTTGCTGGAATTCCTACCAGGCTCTCTCTGCATTCTTTTGTTTCCTTCAAGTAGTTTTCCTCCCCTTGGCAGTGTTGACGGAAGCCAGATTTGGGGGTGAATTCGGTCGTTTCACACTCTTCTTTTTCGTACGTTGCTCTTTCCTTTTAGGGTTGCTGCCAAACTCTCATGGTTCCTCCATGGGTGCCATTTTTCAAAATCTCCCATTTTCCCCTGCCCTCGACCAAGGAATAGTCATGTTGTCTTCTTCTAAGTTGGCCTAATTCTGTTTCCTCTTTCAGTAACACCAATGCAACAACTTTTCCCCTCCCTGTCCTGTTGCATGTATGTTACCGTCTTTCCGCCTGGGTCGATATACGCTGGCACTTTCCTTCCCCAAAGCCCTTTTGGGCAGGTCAATGAGGACCCTCCTACGGCTCTCTACTTGGTGCTTACTTATACAGTCTTTTGCTACTGGATTGCCATTCATATACTGCAAGAGAATCGGTTTCCCTTCCATCCAGATATTCCCCTCTTTCTCAGGGGTGCAATAGACTTTTTCTTTATCCCGCTCTGTTCCAGGATTTTCCCTCCCGTTTTTCTTCTCTTCAAGCATCTTCAATTCTGATCTCTTTTTTTCATACTTCTAAATGCTTTGTTGTCTTCTCACCCTTAGTGGGTCTAGTTTTTTTTTTTTCGGCCCTCAATACTCCTCGTGATGCCTGAGCCCTCATCCCCCCTTTTTTTTTCTTTGGTTGTTGGGTTGGGTTTGTTTTTGTGTCATTTTTTACCACGTCTAGGGATGACTCATCAATTGTCTTTTTTGTCATTCTCAACATATTCCCCCCTCTTTACCGGTGGTCCAAAGCAATAGCCTTTGGCATACCCTTATGTAACCTTTATTTACACCCCTTGACTTGTTCTTGCAGAACAAATCTTTTCTCCTTTTATCCGACGCTCCAATGGGGGTCTCTCCATCTGAAACTTCTCTTTCTTTGGTTCTTTCTCTGCCCTTTCCATGGTTTCATCCAGTCCTTTTTGTCCTCTTTCTCCCAGTTGTGGATCTTGGTCGGCCACAAGTTGATTCACCCCCCCCATTTGATCCCCCCCCCCCTCTACTAAAAATCAAGATACCTTTGTTTCTCATTAAATACATCACGGCTTAGACTACCAATTTTCTTGCTAGCCGGCCTCGGATAGTGTAACCTTGACTCCGTCTTGAAATTTTATTTTTTTCTAGTAATGATGACCCCCTTCTTTCATTCCAATGGTTGAAGAGGAGTACTGCCTTTCCTTTCCCACAACTTTCCCCCCCCGCACCCATAATAATCCTAAAACCCGTTTCTTCAGTATTTATTATCTTCCAGTAAGTTGGAGAGGTCTGGTAGGTGTTTGTCTGACTTTTCCCAGATCCCCTCTTTTGAAAGTCTTTTTCTCGCTTTTTTTAGACCATCGAGCTGCCCTTTAAAAAGGGGAAGGCTTTTTTTTCTCTGCATTCATTTCTAACCGCTATGCAGTGCCGTCTCTTCTTGATAAGATGTACCTATGTTTTCCGTCTTAGTTTTCGGTGTCTCCACTTTTCTTTTGCTTCCCTGCTCTTTCATGAGTTTGACCATGGTACCTTCTTTGAATTGATCCATGACATACCCCCCCCCCCCCTAAGCACCTATCCCCAGGCACTTCGGTAATCTGGTCTTTCCCCCCACATCTCCTTTGTCGAGTTCTCTTTCCCCCTTAATGGCCTTTTTTCAGCATTTATCTGGTCATTTAGAGAGGCTCCTTCAGCACACGAATCCTTTTCTCCTCTCTTTTATCTCCTCTGCCCCTGTCTTCCTTTTCTCGGCGATAATTGACAAGCCCAATACCTCCGATATGGCTGTGTTATTTTTTTTGGTGAGCAGTGGGTTAATATCTTGAGGTTCCCCTCTCTGCCACCTTTTCCCTGGTTCTACTTCTATAGACCTTCTGCCACCCTCGTGATCCTCTCTTTCATCGACTCCGTGTTGGTGTTCTCTCTCCCTCTTTAATCGATCTTTTCAGTGACTGATATAAGCCGTATCCCAAAACTTTTCTACTGCGTGCATCCAGATTTTCCTATTATTCCTTTTCACCCCGTCCCTCCCTCCCGGCCCTCACTTTTCCACTTTTTTTTTCGGGCCCTGGCTTCTTGAGACCTTTCTTGATCCCCCCCTCGTTTTTGTTTTCATTTGCTGACCTTTGCTTGCACAATCTATACTGATTTGGCTTCGGAGTCGCTTAATCTACCTGGTCGTCCCTTACCAGAGAAGAGTCTCCTTCCCCTTTTCAAATGAAAGATCACCTAGCAACAGCCATTCTTTTTTTTTTTTTCTGTTTTACTGAACTTTCTTTTTCGTTTTGATACCCGAGTGGGTCGTTACTTCTTCTTTCCCCAAGGGTTCTCTATGTTCACTTTCACCCGTACCGGTCATTTTCTCACCCCCTAAGGCTTCCGCCATTTTATCACAACTTTTTCCATCGCAACCCCCTTACTCCTTCTACTAAACTGGTTTTTCCATAAGTTCTCCCCTGCCGCCAAGATCGAAAGAACACACTGCCCTCCTTTGACTCAGATTCTATTTCCCAATGGTTTTCTTCTCAGCTGCCATTCTTTTTTGGGCCAGTCCCACACTAACGACGTCCTTCTTCCACCCCCCCTTAATCCGGGGCTCCATGGAAGGCCCTTTTCCTTTTTTCTTTGGGAACGCCAAGCACTGTCCGTCTCCCCCTTAGTCCTAGATATTGAATACCGATGTGTTTCTCCGGTCTTTTCCTCCTACTTTCCCTCCTTCGCAAGTTTCCCTGGAGACTCCCCGTATTCATGATTTCTCCTTTTAGGCTCATCCAATTGCTGGCTTCCTTCAGAGATTCCAACCCCCCGGCTTGGTATCTTTTTTGATCTTTCTGTGTCTCCAGTTTTTCTTTCCCATCTTGGTCCTTGACAATACTCCAGTTTTTGTCTTTTGACTGGCCCAAACTCTGTCCTTCACTTGTGAACTTTCCTTAAAGACAAGTACAAAAGATCGTTTTTCTGTTTCCTTTCCCCACATTCTGTTAGCGTCGGATACTCTTTACTTGTTTCTTCCTCACACCGTCAACCACACCACACATGCGCCTTCTCCCCTCCCCTCCCCACCCCCACTCGGTACCTCCGGTCTGTCCGCCCAGTCAATACCTTTTTGTCCTCCACGATCTTACCCCCACACTCCCCTACCTTTTTTCCCTCTCCTGTTATTCGCAGAAATTCCCCCTTTCTTTGCTTTCCCTTCCGGGGTAATGCTTGAGTTCTCTGGCGAACTCTGCTGCTTGATCCCCCCCCCCTCCCACCCTCGGCGGAATGCTTTTTTGCGAGGTTCTACATACCGTTTCTTGCTTTTTATGATATCCCTCTGTCTCCCGTGTATGATGAACCCCTCTTTGGTCCCTTTCCTCTTATTTTTTCCAGGGCCCCCCTTTCTTTTTCCCTTTCAATGGCGTGACTCCCTCCTACCCCCCTGACCACTCTATCACAACGGCCGACACCGACAGACGAACAGCCACCACATCCCCCGATATGACATGTTTCTCGACGCCACCAGTCCTCTGTGGCGGGTCGTCGTCTTCTCCCCCAACACACACAACCCCACACCACGCTGGTGGCCCATGGTCATCCTTAGACCACCTTCCCCACTCGCCCCCGGACCACCAAACCCAACCCCCCACGTGATGCGCAGTCCTCCTTCACCATGTAAGTTTTCCAGGGGCTTGTATACTGTCTCTTTGGTTGCCAACATCGTCCTTACTACGGACAAACTGCCTTTGTTCTCTTTATCCCCTGTGAAGGTCTTGGTCCACCTGGCCCCATTAGCTATCACTCTCGTGTTTTGCCACAGCCACCGACAATTAGGCCGCCCGGTAACCCTCCCCGCTCGATTGCCCAAGCGAAGGGATGACTTCTCATCTTTCCGTCAAGCTCCTTTTCCGATCTTGTTCCTCGGGTTCTCCTCCCCTGCCATAAGTCTTCCGCTACATTGTCCTATCCTTGCCTCAGTCCCCCCATTTGTCTCCGTTCCCATGGCTCTGTTTTTTTTTTTTCTGGCTAATGACTCTGGTTTTGCTTCTTGTTAGCTCTTAATTATTTTCCTTGTCTAGGCGAGAAAGTACCTTCTTTACGTCTTCGTTCTGTCTCTTGTGTGCCCTTTTTCCTTCCACTGGCTTATGATTCCCTCTATGTTTCCATGTGTTATCAAGTGGTTTAACCCTCTGTTGTTCTGCTTTGTCATCCTTACATTATGCCTGGCTGCTTTCCTCACTGTGTCCCATTCGACCCGAGCACAGCCTTATTCGTCCCCCCCCCCCCCCTCGTTGTCCCTGCGACACCAAAACACACCCACCCAACCGGTACACCCATCCGCAACACCCTTTTTTGACAGCTCTTCCTCATTCTTGACTTGCCGAAGCCTAATTCTCCACGACCGGCCAATGATCTCCTTACCATTCACGAGATGCCTTCTTCTGATTGTTTTTCTTCCAATTTTTGTTTGTTTTGTGGCGGTCCTCAAGGCGCTTCAAGCCTTTTTATCCTTTTGGGATGTCCATTTGTTTTTGTCCTGCAGCTTTGGGGGGGTGTTTCACCTTCCGTCCTTTCCGTTGCGCTGGGGCTCTGTGTTTTCTGTCGTGTTGTTTCGTCATGTCCTGCCTGCGGTTCGTGCCGGGCGTTGTTTTGTTTTGGTTGTTTCTGCCGGCCTCCGTCACTTTTTTACATACAGACTTTGCTTGCTGGTGCCTTGCCTGCTGCGTCTCCCCCCCCAACCTTGCTGCTCCCTGTGTGCCTTTGCTCCCCCCCCTTGCAGTCCCCTTCCGCACCCCACCTACTTTTTTGGTTTTTCGGTTCTCTTTTTTTGGTTGCCGGTCGCCCCTGTTGCTTGCCCCAGCACTCGTTTCACAATCGCTTTTCCCTTAGTCAAGCAGGCACCCCCACATGCGATGACTTCCTTTTGTCGTGAGGCCGTGGCCTCTCGTGCTGTTCGTCTGTTGCTTTCCTCTTCCATCCACCACCTTCCCTCACCCTTGTTCCTTCGTCCACAAAGTTTTTTTACCCCTTTCTTCAACGCCGTCTACATCCCACACCCTCTGGTTCTCTTTCGTGTCCCCTTTTTTCCCCTTCTTGTCTGTCCTGCGTACCTTACCCCCTCCTCACACCACCCCCCACACCCCCCCCCCCCTCCAAACCCGCTGTGACCCCGGTCCCCCCTCAACACCCACTCCCCCCCCCCCGCCGTCCCTTCCCTTGTTCCTGTTGGCCCCACAAAAACCAACCCAGCTCAAACACAGATACAACCCTTCCCACGTCCACCCCCTTTGCCGTTTCTTCTTTCTTTGCCCACGGCCTCTCAGGTTTTACGCACTTTCCGTTTTTCCCTCCTGTTATCGGTTACCACCAAACCCTTCTCGCCCCCCAACAATCTTCCTTTTCCTTTTCATCTTTCCCTTGCCTTTCTCGATCAAGGCACCTCCCCCTCTCCCCCCACCCCACTGCCCACCCCCAGTAACTTTTATCCCTTCCCCACCAACACACCTCACCTCTCCTACATAGCCAACCTGATCCTCCCTTGCCTTCTAGCAATTTCAGGTCAGAGTTGCCATGCTTGCATTACTTCCCCTTTTTTGCCGAATTTACCATCGGTATGACTCTGCCAAGTAAAGCCCTTATTTTTTTCCCTCTTTTCCTCCCTTCCTAGATGGCCTATGTTGCCCCCCTAAAATGTGGATTTTTGCAGCCCCTTGGCCCTGGTTCATAAGTGGGCCCCTTCTTTCTACTAACTGTTTTAGGTGATTATTTTTCCCCCTTCCCCCTGAGTACCGGCGCATGCTACAAGTTTTTATGCCCCTTCCAAGTCCGCCTACATTCCCCCCCGCCTTCCTTTCGACAACACCTACCGAGGACCTTTGGCTCCGTGTTACTACTTAACCTCAAAGGACTCCCTTTTTTGACTCTCTATCAAGATTTCTCTCTTCCCCTGCTTTTTTGATTCTGAGCGTGTTCCTTTTTTCCCCCCCCATCCAACGATCGCCAATGCTTTTCCCCCCGACATCAAGGATCTGGTCACTACCCTCTTTCTCTTTCCCTTTTGTCCTTTAAAACCAGGCTTCCATCTTTCCACCGGGAACTTTGCCGGCCCCAGCTAAAAGGACTTTCTTTTCGTTCCCTTTTTTTGCTGACTATATTGCCTCTCGTCCTCGGAAGCCCACAGCTTTCAGAGTTGCGAGACCGTGTTTTCTTTTATGGCAATGAGTCTTATGCTGCCCGTAACCCCCAGAACTAACCTCTTCCATCTTCGCACCCGATCAGCTTCCTTTTTCCCTTTCTCCTTCGTTTTTTGAAACCCAATAGAGTTTTCAATCATTTTGCGTTTCCCTAGCATGCCTGT
>Ga0179591_1347191_pt1 | contig 10731 bp, 11 predicted proteins | sample CZOMad2_1_08_16f_FD_182891 | JGI IMG/M metagenome (GOLD analysis project Ga0179591, IMG submission 182891) | Vadose zone soil fungal communities from Angelo Coast Range Reserve, California, USA - CZOMad2_1_08_16fungal (PacBio error correction) | ecosystem: Environmental > Terrestrial > Soil >... | reverse complement strand
GTTAGATGGACGCAGCTCTTTCTTATTTTTTCACGTCCATTCTTTTGCTTGGATCGTAGTGGTGGGTCGTCCCTCTTGTTTTGGCTGTCGCCTCTACCCCCATACTTCGGGACGATTTTCCCTTTTCTTGGTCTTTTATTTTTCGTCCAAAGGAGATTAATATCGGCCCTGCCTCTACAAGTCTTCACTTTCTCGTACAGTCCCGCCTCGCCCGCCTTCGTGCCCTATCCAAGAGGGTATTTTTGTCTTTTTTTTTCTCTATAAAAGTTTCTCTTTTATCTTTTGCTTTCCCCTCCTCCTATACGCCTACTTAAGGGAAGGCTCTCTTATTTTCCTCCCTTTCTGATCTCCTGTGGATTTGATTTTGCCCTCCTTCTTTAAGACCATGATTAGAACATTCTGCACTTCCTTCTTCCGACTCTTGCCTCTCTGGTACTCTAGCCCTATCCGGAGACGATTTTGAATACTCCCTTCTTTCCTCCAAGTCTGTCCGCTGTTCTTTCTCTTCACAGGCGGTGAGTCCTGGACGGTAAAGCACTTTTCTCTCACGGTTTCAAAACTCCTGTCTCTCTCCCCGCCAGTTCTCCGGGAGTGGTAGCGGGAGAGCTTTTCTCCCGGCCTATTCCCTCCCCCCTGCACTGTCGGTACCCATGGTGGTCTAAAGACACTATCCCCTCTGCAACTCCGTTTTTCTGAGCCTATTAATGCCGATCTTCCCTTCCCCCCTTTTCCTAGAACCTGACCCTTCCGGTTGTTCTTCACTCTCTCGCGAATGATCCCTTTCCTATCTCCTCTCCTTCTTCTCGCACCCCTCTCCGGGCGTCTTTGGCGACATCTACTGTCAGGTTTCCTTGCGTTTCTCGTTGTTAATAAATTTTTTACCTGTCCCCATCTCCAGTTCTCCCCCTCCTTTTTCTTTTCTCGACATGACTTTCCCCTCAACCTTACTTTTTGACGCTCGAACCTGCCTTCCGGCTCAAGTCTCCCTCCGCTTCCCCTCTCCTCTGTTTTCTTCCCCTAGGCCCATCGAGGACTTTTCGTCAATTATTCGTTCGAATGCGTTGTTGTTTCTCGATAGTGAAGAGGCCCCGGATTTTTTCCTTTCCTCTATCCTTTATGTGGAGATTGCCCACCACAATGGCCTTCCCGACTTCCCTTTCCTGTCATATCAAATCCTGCCCCCCCCCAATCCAGTCCGTGCTTAATTATGTTCCAATCCTTGACAGTTTTTTTCTGTCTTCATCCATTTCTTTCCCCACTGGGTCTGGAGCGTCCTCAGACACAGCTGATTATAGTTTATTCGCGATAAAGTGTTTATCCCGTTCCCTTTCTCCTTTTTCCGTCTGAGCAATCGTACGTGAGTCCTCTATGATCCACCCTTACTGTGCAGTTTATTAAGTTTCGCACCATCATACAAGCATCTCTATTAGACAACCTCTCCTTTTCATCATGCCCCCCTCTTGCCCGGAGTGCTTACAACCGAGCGTTTTCTCTTCTCTTGCTCTTCTTCGAATACTCCATCTCTTCCTCGAGTGCTTTCTTGAATCCTCTCTCGACAAGTTGACTAAGCAATCGTAGAGACCCTGTTCTCCCTCTTCCCCTGAACCTTCCCCCGAAGGGAAAGTCCTGATTTTTGGCCCTTTCTCCGGCAAGATTTGGTTCCGCCTTTTGCTACTTCAGGAGTCGTATTTTGGACCCTCTTTGCTGACTTCCCCTAGAGAGTCAACGGTCTTACGTTCCCGTCCCCTTTCGTTTCGCAATTTCACCCGCCTTTTTGCCCCAAAAAGGGGTACGTGCTCGTGTTCTTTTCCCAATCGTTCTCTTCCCTTTTCCCCCTTTTGGAGTTCAGTGTTCAGCTAGATTTTCCCGATCTTTTTTCTAAAACCGTCACTCGTCTACACAAGGTTAAGTTCGTTTACACCCTTCGTCCTTTCTTTTTTTTCTGAACCGTAACCAGTGTCTCTCGTTCTGCCGTCTTTCCCTCGATAATCTTTAGACTTTAACGGGGCTGTATCTCCTCTATTTTGCGCGGCTGTGACGACCGCATCCCTCCTCTCCTCTCAGATCGGCTGCGTTTCGACCCAAGAAGACATGCTCTTTATTTTTTTCCTTCTACCCCCACCAACGGTTTTCCAAGCTCTGTCGATTTAGCTTATCGTCCTTTCTCGGTCCTGTCGCCTTAGTAATTAAAGGATCATTCATTCCCTTCTCCTCCCCCTACTTCTGCTCGTCCCTACTCTTTAAGCGGGTTGCAGACTTCTGTCTGATTTTTTTGCCCCTTTAGCGAACTCCTGGAAGTTCGCGGTCTCTTCCTCCCTTGATATTACTCCTATCCCTCAAGGGCACTGACCCCACTGCTTATCTTTATTATCTGTCCTGTTTTTCTGTTAGCTGAAGCTCCTTTCGATAAAGGGCCCTCTTCCCATCCCTCCCTCCAAATAGTCCTTCTTTTCGCGGATTTTTTTAACAGCTTACAGGGCAGCCTCCTAGGGAGTATAGTTTGTGCCTCCATTCGCGAATTTTCGGAGATTCCCTTAGTCCCCCCTCTCTTTCATACAAGCTGACTCGAGCGCCCCGCGTTGGCCACTCGCTTTCATTCACAAACTCCTTCTTTTTTCTTCCTTCCTCTTTTGAAGAACGAGACTCCGTTTTCCCTTTTTTTTTTGTGATAACGTCTCTTTTCTCTTTTCACGCGATCTGGTTACTGCTGACCTTCTTCCTTTCTTCCCCTCTGCCAGATTCCTGGGAGTCACATTATGGCTCCTTTTTCTTGTTGGAGTTTCCGTTAAGGATTTAGTTTCACCTAGAAGCAGTCCAGGTTTGTGACAAGGGAGGTCCCGGCGCCTTCTATTCTCAATCCCCTTCTTCACGTTTTCACGTGCCTTTTCTTTTCTTCTAGAGTTTTTGCTAGCTTCCTTTGTCCGATTTTAAAAAGAATGGAAGTATGTTTACCTCCCTTCCTTGTCAGAGAGGGACTGTGAGGTACTCTTGCCTTCTTCCTTAGTCTAATTACAACTCCCTTCCTACTCGCACCCTCCTTACTTCCGTGTAGAGGTGAAGCTTTGGCGCCGAAGAGATACCGACCTCTTACTCACTTCTCTTTCCTATCCCTAATTAGAAGGGGGTGGCCTCCGGCTCAAATATCTTCCTGGTCTCCTTGAGCTACAACAGCTTTGTCCCCCCTTTTGCCAGACTTCTTATAGAGGGAGACTCCTTCGTTTGTAGCTATCGTCCTGACCATTGCTTTTAGTTACTACACAGCTCGTGCTATCCCTTTATTCTTCTTAGGTTCCTCCGACTCTCAAGTTGCGTCGAGTCTTGTTTTGATTATTATCTGTTCGTGAAAAACTTTTGCCCTTATTCGTCTCGTCCTGCCGGGCCAATTCCCTTATCTGTGGACCCCGGTAGTTTTTTTTTTTAACATACCTTCGTTTTCCTCGGTGTTTAGAACTCTCGATTTTTCTTCTCCTCTCTAAAGTGTGGCGCTAGTTCGTAGGACCCGTTCCCTTTGACTGCTCTTTCCTACTTAGTGACGAGATGTGGAGCCTCGACATGGAACACCTTTTTCTCACGGATTATTATGTCCCGCTCCTCCCCCCCCTTCCGCTCCCTAGTGAGGCCTCCTTCACCTCGCTCCCTTATGTCGACGACTACTCGTGCGCTCGCGTACCCCCCTCCGATTCCCGTGAGCTATGTGACATTTGTACCTAAGCCTTAGGTGTCCGACTGTGTCCCCACTCTAACGATGGATCTCCTTCCTTCTCGCCCAAAGCAATGTTCTCGATGAGATTAAACTTTGTTCCTTTTTTTCATGTCGAGTCCCTTCAACTCGGCGAGTTCTTTTATGTCGTCAGGTCAGTGCGAATTCCTTATCATTTCGAGTGGTTACCCAGCTCCCCCGTTTTTGTCCTGCAATAATTCCTCCTGAGTGCTGATTATTTTCCGCACCTTTGCCGTCATTTGCCCCCTTTTTTTTCTTTTGAACTGTCCACATCCCCCGTCTCAAGATAGAAGATCCACCATGACCGTCATGAGCTCTGTTTAGCATACTCCTCCCTTCTTGTTGAAACTCCCTTTGCCCCCCTTTTTTCTCAGTTTTTTCCCCCCCAGAGCTTGAAGCTCCCGGGACTCTCCCCTTCGTCCTCTTTTCTCTCCCTATCGCGTCACGTCTTAGAACTTCTTCTCTTTCCTACTGATGATAGAGTCAGGTGAAAGGTTGCCCTATAGACGTTCCTCTTCCTCTTTCCCCCTATAGCTCGTCTATACGCTCTTTTCTCAGGTTCATTCCCCTAGATGCCAATCCGTCCCTCTTAGCTACGAACCTTTTCGAACGTCCGCTCCGTTCTTTTCTTTTTTCGGTGAGCCCCTCCTACCAGAGGACGCATGTTATTTTCTCTTTTCTTCGACGCACATATCCTCTAATCGCCAGTGGAAGAAAGAGTTAATCCTTTTCTCGCATATTCTGATTCGTATTGCCTATCCCTTCCCTTTCCCTCCCCCCACCCCCATAAGTATCCTCAAGTATCTGCGAAAGATCTACTTCCGTGTACGGGCAACCCTCCTCTGGAACTTGTTTTTTCCGGGATTTACAACCTTGCCTGATTTCCTTTTTCCCTCTTCTGCCCAATCCGATCCTACATATCCCCCCCTCCTTTCAACCAATTTTCAAGATTTCGCATGTACAGAGGTTTGTCGCATTCCCTACTTCTTTTTCTCTCGGTCCCGACGCCGACTCACGCCGGTTCTATCGATTTGACTTCTTATCTCGCGATGTTAGAAGCTTCGGCCCCGCGCTCTTTCCCCATGCTTTTTTTTTTTCCTTAGATGTTTAAGGGCCCAGTCACAAGTCGAACTCTACAGTTTGTTTTCCTAAATTTCTGATAGACCCTCGCCCAACCCGTACAGGTCCGGTCCATCTCGTCTCACCCCACCGGTCATGCCGGAACGATAGATGCCCCTTCCTTTCCGTACCCTGCGTTATTACTTCTACGTCTAGCCTTCCCCCTATAGGACGTGTCACTTTTTTCCCCTTCCCTCCTGAAACTCGGTCTCTTTTTCTTCAGTCAGGTGGAGGAACTCCCCGTTCTTAAAGACACCCAGGCCAAAAGATGTTTCTATCTCTCTCTCCTGGATTTGTCCTGAGTTTTTTACCTTGCGCGCCACCCAGCATCCCCTTCCCCGCCAGACGCCCAAGATTGCCGTTGTCCTCTCATTCACCATTATTCCGTAGTCTCTTCTCCCCCGCTTATTAATCCCACTAAGTTGTGGGTGTGCTCTTCTGCATTTCTAATTGCCTTTCCGATCCTCAGAATTTTTGCCTGACTCAACCCTCCGCCGGTCTCTACTGGCCGAGTTTGTTTGTGGGTGAGAAGTTTGGAGCCTTGGCCAAACTAAAGCTGCCGATCCTTAGATCTCCATGTTTTCTTTCTTCTCCCCCACAGGATCCGCCTCCCCTCGGACATGAAAACTCTAAGTTTCGTCTCCCGGTTGGAGAGGCGCCGTGAACCGCCTCCTCTCTTTATGTTCGCTTTGCCTTTAGATTTCCCCGACAAGCCCTTGAAGGACCAGCCGAATAGATACGCTCCTTTTCCGGCTGATCGCCTAGACCCTTCCTCCCACGCCTCTATTGAAAGAACATTAGTGTGCGCGTTCTTTCTTTTATCACCTATCGTGCCCGCTGACCTCCCCCAGGGCATCCGAAGTGCCGTTACCGCGACGTTTTCTTTACACCTCTGCTCCCCCCCTATACGTCTTTTTAGCCTCTTTTCGCGTAGTGATGGTCACCCGATTCTTTAGCTTCTCTATCAAGGCTACTTGTATGATGCCTATCCCGTCGGAAGAACCCGGACCGTATCTGCCTTTAACCAACTCTTCTTCCTCATCTTAATTCCGTTTTTTTTTTTGAAGATTAGTGTTCTCTCTATGGTTAAGATGACCAATTCATTAAGTTCCTTCTGCCCCGGATCCACTTTGGCCCCCCCACACCTTCCTACGCACCTTTGGTTAATATCATCGATCCCCTCGCGCCTACCTTTTTTTCTACTGTCTCGGCCCCAGCCTTTTCGCGTCTAGTTCGGTTCATCGGCATCCATAATTATTGAGCCCCTGCACGACTAAGGGACTCTTCCTCTTCTGCGCGCCTGCTTTTGTGAAGGTCAAATCCCCGCCTCCTTCCCCCCCAAAATTATATTCCCTGCCAGGCGTCTCGCGCTTGAGGTTTTAGACCGCCCAATTGAATCGCGCATGTCTTCGATACTCGGAGCGACTTTGGTTTTTCAGGGCGTTTTTTGAGAAGGCCTACCATCCTCGAGGTCATGCCCTCGCTGCCTCAGAAGGGGAGCGCTTTGTCTTCTTTCTGTTTGACCGACCGGTCCCCTAGTGCCCCCTGATCACCCTAGTCGTACGAAATACGTTTTCCTAGTGGTCCCCCCCCCCTGACCCACCGACGCCTCGTCTCCCGGTGCCTTACTGTCTGCCAGCTCTCTTGTTCAGGAGCGATTTGCACCAAGTCCGTGCCCGTCCACAAAGGCGCCTGAGTACCTCCTCCATCCCCTTTCCTCCTCAAGGAATTTCTTTTTCTGCTCGTTGCGTTTTTCCTCCCGGACGAGTCGGCTCTAAGTTAAACAAGTCACCTTTGCGTTGATCTCTCGAAGTCTCTGGAAGATGCGTCTCTACACCACAGGCATGCAGATTCCTGCGAGGCACGGTCTTAAAGTACGAGAGTGGGCTAGTCTAGCTTTGCGGCTGTCTAGCCAGAGGCACATCGAGTAGAATATGGGTGACGCTCAGTGCCCCTCCCGGTTTGCCCCCTTACTCTCTCGCAATCTTCCGAGTGCACTTAAACCGACCTACGGACCCTCTATATTCTTATTCGTGGGGCCGGGCTTTCGCACCCAGGACATCGATCGGTCTATTGTCCATCTCACTGTCCCCGCTTTCAGGAAGGCTAGTCAGCCCTTATAGTCTCTGGGGACCTTGGGATGGCAATCCGCGGTCCGAACTTCTTCTTCACGATTCTAATTGGTCCTCATCATCTTTGGAATCACGAAGTAACTGTTTACGAACCAAGGTGTTTCTTTCTCTGCAGAAGCGTAGTCCCCCTTCCACTTTTCGTCTTTTTTCCTGCCGCACGGACTGATGTAGAGGGCCCGAGCAGAACAACATTCGGATTTACTTTCACCGTTTTTCTACTAGATGTTTTCAGGGAGCTTTTTCCGCTCTAAGTCTACTTTTGAGTCTTGATTCGTATGTCTCTCATCTATTAACTTTTTAGGCACGGAGAAGACAGCGATCCGAGCAAGGCCGCTCTCAACATCAAGATTTTCCCGGATCTTTCCAGACCCCTCGGTGCTAGTCACTCTAAGTATTACGGTTTCTCTACGAGACTAGTAGTGAACCTCCGTTTTTCCATGTAGTCGTCAGATCGCGGCGATCGTACGACGAGATATTCCCCAAGCGATCACGTACCTTTTCATAGCCGGGACCGTCAATCCTTGCCTGAAGTCAGCGACCGTGAGCTCTTCTGGGAAGCCGTTCCTCGGGTAGTATCGTTTGGCCCGGTCTAATTTCTTTAATAGTCGGAGACGTCTTCCCTTAAGGTTTTTTGTAGGCGCTACGCGCACAGCGAGAAGTCTTCTTAACCCGCTGTAGTGAGTGGTCTCTCCGTCCAGCTTCTGCATCGTCCTCCAATTCGAAAGAGCCCCAAGACCGCACGTCCACGTGCTCCGGCGAGTTTTCCTGACTACGGTCCTGAATTCTCCCTAGTACCCTCCCCTTTTTGCTATGACGGGTCTTCCCGGTGCTCCGTCATTTCGCTTTGTGAGCGGTCTCTACGGAAACGTGATCCTGTCTTGGTGTGGCAAAGGATGATATGCTCGCGCTTACCACAGCGCCGGGACCCAGCGTGTATTTCATTCCGATCGGTGAATCTCTGTCGAAGTGCAGACGAATAACTGCTCTCTTCCACCCCTCTTTTTGAGCGACCGCCATCTTCGCCCCTGTCTGGTTGCACGTCGACCCTACTTGCCGCCCTCTAAAGCGGTGACCCGCGCTCCTGTGTTGCCGCGAGAGTCTCTTTTCACTACTGTCACTTCTAGCTTCCTCCTCCTTAACGGCCCGCAGGAGCACCGGGCTTGCCATATCTGCAAAGTAATCAAAACCGGAGCCGTCCGGCCAGTGGTTCCGTGAAGGTGTGTTTGAGTCCGGTTTCTTCTCTTCCTGCGATCAGCGACAAGTCACTTACTCGCCAGTCGAGCCAGAACCTTCATCCCGTCTTCGCTGGGCGGTTCTCGATTGCCCGTGCCGGGATTGGACATCTATGGCCTATTCCCTCCTTCCAAGACAATTCACGGTCGACCTGACGGGTTTGTCGCTGAACTAAAATCTTTTTTCTTTTCTTTTTGAGGTTTTTCTACGCTTCGATTGTTCCTTCGAGACCCCTCGCGATCCTTTGTCCGACGAGCGAACGGCGGACAACCTGCTGCCGATTTTCTCGCGCTCTAGTTTAGCACGCCTTCTCGCGCGTTTCATCTAGAAGACGCGTAGTAGGTGAATCTGCAAGTCTTCATTATTGCTACCGTTGACTCGTTTTTGCCCGAGGCTGCGGCTCTCTGTGTCTTCCTGCCTGGAACCCTCTCTTCCCCCAAGTATCTCGCCTTCGATAGCGTCATGAGCCCACACCCTTTGAGAGCTGTCTTCGGTTCATTATAAAAAGAAACTGCCAGTCACGCCCTCGCTAGTCCCCGAGAACTGTTGTTGCTTCGGGATCCGAGGACATCTGCCGCCTCCCCTTGTCCGCACTCAAGTAGCCGATCTTGCTCCCCTTCTCTCTAGAGACACACCCCGGTTTTTTTTTTTGTGTTTTTTTCCCCCTTGTCACGGGCTAGCTCCCATTGCGCTTAACACGTAATGTCTTGACCCTCTGATATGCATATCCACGAGCCTGAGCGAGAACTTGAACCGATATCTCCCCCGCGCGATGGACCTACCGAGCGAGGTTCTTCCTTTGGAAGAAGCCGGGGCACCATCACTTGCACCTCTTTCTTTTGATCTTGTAAAAGAAATGTATCTACTCCTCCTTTTCCCTTGCGGCTTTCCTCTTAGATTCCTTTTGCGCAACGTCTTTCGACTTGACGTAGATCCTTCGCTCCCCGCCGAGCACTCTGTATCTTCAGTTCCCGTGCCATAAGCCAGTTCGACGGATGCCTAAAGTCCCCTCTCGAGCGTTTCCTTAAGAATCTGACTCTTTCCCCTTGCCTTTTTCTTATTCGACCTCTCAGGCCTCTACGTATAGTACTCCTCCATGCTTCGGGATGTTCGCAATTCCCTTTCTCCGCCCCCTCTTTTTTCTCGCTTTTCACTGGGGCCTCCGCTTTATTACCTCCCCCCTCGAGATGGAGGACCGCATGAAGTTTCGTCGATAGAGCGCCCAGGCAAGTTCTTCGCCTTTATTCCTCGTGTTCGCTCTTCTAAGCGATTCGGCTTCGTTCCGAATCGCTCTTCCGCTTCCTGGGCATTCGGCATTGAGATTAGCCACCCCTTCATGTTTAATATCGCGTTTTAATAGATCCCCTCCGTCGCTCTCCTTGGATCTGAATCCTGCTCCACTTTCCAGGTTACGGTTATTTTGCGTATCAGGCCCTGAATCGCTCTCTCTGATCTTTAAGGCACTAGAGCTTTCTTTCCTCACTCATCAGGCGTTTTCCTACCATGCTCGCCGTCTGATCTTTTAGGCCATCCTCTTGTGAGGATGCCATTCCCTCCATCTTCTTTTGATCCATTTTTTCTCTTAGACCCCCGACCGTGTACCCGACGTCGACTCTGATGATTGGAAACAGACCGGCCCGCGCTACTGGATTTTGACTCGTGTCTTTATTTTTTTTCCCCCCAAAGGATCTACTCGTCATGCACATTTGTTCCTTATAGGACCATAGCGATACCAGAGCACTTTCCGGACTTAAGGTCTTTCCCGACGGTTCCCTCGTGTCTGTTAACGCTGCACCCTCGTGCCACCCGGAAACAGTCCCCCTCTCGATCGCATTTCCCTCTTTCCCCTTCCCCTAACTGCTGTTTCGTGTCTAGGGCTCCGCTACTTCGTATACTTCTCTCAGTTTACCAGTCCGGAAAGAGTAATCCGAGACATTTCTTGTTTTTCTTCGTCGTGATCCGTCCCTGGATCCACTTACAGTCCCCTTGAGAGCGTAGCCCCCCGTACACCTCACAATGGAAGGACACGGACCGTCTCGAGGCTCGGCTGTCCGGCCCTGAGTTAGTGAAACTGGCCGCTCTCTAACGCTACCCAACCTCCTCTCTTCCTCAACAGAGAAGAGATTCGCACTCTGACTTTTATGATCGGGGAAGAGCAGGATCTCCGTTGGCACGACCCCCAATCCTTGGTCCTCAGCTCTTCCATTCTGTAGTCCGTTTCTAAAGGATTCTACCCTCTTCCCCCACACGCATTCCGCTCAGTTAACACCTGCTTTTAATTCCTTATTTTTTTTTGACCCCAATTCCTTGACGTCTACCAGTCGCACGCCTCTTTTATTCATGTGGTGGTTGATCGACTTTGGAGATTTATAGAGGTCATGGCCGTATTCTTTCCTATTTTGCGGCGGCTATACCGGCCTTGGCCTGGGTGGGAGAGTTGGCTCACCTCGGGATTTCCCACCGCCCGAATAGAATGGAAAGCCCTGCTATAAATCTTGGCTGACTTTTCACGTGCCAAAGGTCCCA
>Ga0179591_1309505_pt1 | contig 10731 bp, 10 predicted proteins | sample CZOMad2_1_08_16f_FD_182891 | JGI IMG/M metagenome (GOLD analysis project Ga0179591, IMG submission 182891) | Vadose zone soil fungal communities from Angelo Coast Range Reserve, California, USA - CZOMad2_1_08_16fungal (PacBio error correction) | ecosystem: Environmental > Terrestrial > Soil >... | reverse complement strand
TCCCTTTTTGACTTCGTCCCCTTTCACTGCCCCTTTTTTTAATGGTGAACTGACTGGCCGTACCCCGGTGGCAGTGGACACTCCGCTCTAAGCCGAAGAAACCACAAGAACATTTACTTCCTTTCTTTACCTAAAAAGAAGCGTTCCTTTTTATGATCTCTCCAACTTTCCCATGTAGAATACTCGGAGGTGGCGCTTTTGGTTCTGCCTACAAACCACTTATCTCCCCCCCTTCCGCCGAAAGGTCCACTCCATGGGACCCCTGGTACCTTTCCGAGCAAGAGCCTACACATTTTGTGGCTTGGACATGTTTGTGAAACCCCCCAACCGTCTGTTTTTTTTCCCAGGGGCACCTTCCTAAGTTCCGACGCTACTGCGCTCGGAACCCGTGCCGTCAAGACAATGCTCGTTCTCCATTCCGAAAAACAACCCCCTTCCACGCCCTTCACTCGCGTGCTCAATGCGCAGGAGCTTTCCAGACTAAGACCCTTCTGCGGCATGTGTGGTACCGTCCGCACGTACTGTTACCGACGAGCATGTATCCCAAGTGTGCTCGTCCTCTCAACTACCCTTCCCCACCGGAACGGTTGATCCTCTCCTGGGTCGCTAATTCAGTCTCTTGCCAGTCAAATCGGGGGGGTAAGTAAGACCCCTGATCTGCGTGTATCCCGGTTTTTTTCCTTTGCACATAGTCTAGGACTAGCCGAGGATGATCCCTCCCCAAGCCCTGCAAAGACTTCAATCTTTTTTTGAAGTAACTAACTTGGAAGTGCTATTTTCTCCTCAGCTCCTTACACTAGACCCCATAGGCTCCTTTTCGCCAGAGAAGGGCTTTCATATCCCCTGTGTATGAGGTTTGGCTTCGCATGTTGTTTTTACTAAGTCCTTGTTAAAGCGAGACCAGCTGTGATGTTTTTCTTGCTTCTTTAGTTGTACGGTTTCCACCAAGAGGCACAGGGTTTCTTTTTGAGTTTGATGTCTTCATAGAACTAAGTCATCTGCAAACCCTCCTTGACTTTTTACTAACGCAGAACGGCTTTTACCCCCTGTTTTCCTCCCAGATCCACAACCATTATACCATTCCTGTGTATGACTTCGACGTCCTTACTAGTCTTGAATAACGGGAAGCCCGATGTTTTCTGTATACGCCACCCGGCAGCGTCAACTAGTGCCGCTGTAATTTCTGGCCCCCCAATCTTCAGATGAAAGAAGCCCCACATTTCCAGACCGAATCTATCCCAGTCCTTTTCTGAATTTCGTTCGAAAGTATGCACCCCCCTAGAGAAGACGTTTCCGTCAAGGCATTCGATCCGTGTGACTCTTCCTCTCACCACCTGGAAAGCAACGTTCTTTTTCACCCAGTCTCTCCTTCTTTAAGCGAAAGATTGTTTTCCGGTATGGTAGTTCTCAAGACCGGAGTGAGCCTCCGTCTGTTCGATTGCCTACGAGTTTTCCAGGCCCCGCAGTGCTTCCGCCCATCGAAGGGTTAAGTGCCCCTCCCCCTCCCTTCTTGCTTTCCATGCTAAAACTCCTATCTGATCTTTGTTATGGGAACGATAATTGACCGTCACCGGGCGTGGAACCCCTCAGTCGCTAGCCCCCATTGAATACCCTCCCTATCAAGCTCCCTTGTTCGGCCGTTGTGACTTCCACTCCATCACAAAGCCCTAACCCACATCAGAGAGCCTGCTGTGGTTTACCCCCCCCACAACTGCGAAGTCCCATTTTCCCCCTCCTATTGGCTTCCTTGCGGACCTCACACTTCAATCAAGGGACCCCCGTCTGCGGAAAAATCGCTCTTACCCCCCCTTACCTGCATTAGTGGCAGTCCAGTGCCCCGCCCCTTTATCTAACCACTTTTTTTCCCCTATGAGTCGTTCTAACGCAAGATTATTCTTATGCCCTTTCAATCCAGGACCCCTATTAGACGACGGATCGAGAAATAGAATGTACTTCGATATCAGGCCCCGCGCTATCTTCTTTCCGGGACGACACCGCGAAGTACAGCCGCACGTTTGACTAGTTTATTTTCTATTACTAGCTAACGCAGTTGGTTTCGAGTACTTCGAACGTTAGGCTACCCACTGGTATCTCGGCAAAAAAACCCTTAACATTCTCCTAACCCTTTTTTGCGCGAACATTGGGGACATGACCCAGCTTAATCATTTCGGAACCGTCGCCGTTAGCCACATTTTATGTATAGAGGTTGTGTTAATCATCACCCAAGGCGAGATCTGAAAACAAGTCGTTCAGTAGGATTTCGTTAACCTCTCGACGGACGCATCACCGACATTCGTTTTTCCGTATGCACACTCAAACGGTGTTGTAAGACCTTTCTCAATGTACCCTCCGTTGGTTCGGACTTTGGACCTGCGAGAGAATCTTTTTAGGGACGTTTCGTTAGAACCGCTCGGGATACGTGTCTCGCAAGGTCGTAGAATAGATTCATTTGTCTCAGTCCCCAATTAACTAGCCCAATTAGTGGTTTCGGCTACACCATCCCGGCCCCGATGTCTCTCTCCCCTCATGCCAATTCAGAGTTTTTTTTTTTGCACACGTGTCCTGGACTTCCCTTACACTAGGTTTAGGCGCCCTGAATCTGGTAATATTGTTCTCAATTGCTTCACCTTTTCCCTTGCCTCGTTTAATTAGTTGAGGGCCTTAAGTTTCCTTCATGTCATTGTCAATTTCGTAGGTTTCTCACCCGTGTCTAGTTCCCGTACCCCCCCTGGCGGAGAAATATATGGTCTCTGCGCCTTTATTTTCTAATCCTCCTTTTTTTTTTTTGATAGATAAGGAGTCAGGTAGCTTTCTGCCCTCCCTCACCTACCACGACGCGTACGCCACGGAATCCCTTACCCCTGTCCCAAAGGATGCACTTCTTCCTCAGCGCAACAGCTGACCGCTGTCCTTACATTTTACGCCCTTCCTGTCGACTAATTTACAAGATTCAGGGGTTTTCCTCATTGAGGGCAACGTCCTGGCCCCAATAACCCCAGTTTTCACCGACAACCCCGGTCACCTGGATTTTGAGGCGCTTTATCGCGACCTTCTCCTTTCTTTTTTGTCGCCTCAACGTCCCAAATGCCTGAGGTCCTTCCTTTTCGATGGACCCCCGTCCTTAGGGGATCCGTTCCTCCTATTCAACGCCAGCTCTTTATCACCGACCTCGATGAGATCACTAAGCCACAAGCAGGCAGCTGATAGTTCCATTTTTACCAATTCTGTTCTGCCCCCTTTTTAAAAATTTGCTGGTTGCTTCTTGCCCTAAGAGATCCCTCTTCCGAAAGACCATAGTAAACAGTTAACAACCACCACTCTAATAAGGCTTTTTCCCCAAATGGGTCTTAAGAGTATCCCGATTTGATGATGGCGGCAAGGGTTAGCCCCCCCCCCGGCGATGACCACGCCATTCGAGGTTGCTCGAGAGTTCCTTTTTTCCCTCCTGTTTATAATTGATGTTTCACCAAAGAAGTGTCGCCACTTGGTAGGAGTGGTTCCTATTTTGCGTTTTTTTCCCTTTTTTGACTCATGTTCGCAGAGCGTTGCCTGCGCCCCCAACTTTCCTTGTACCCTCGTCGCCTCTCCCTTCCCCTTCGGTTGGACATTTCGAGTCCTGCCCGGACAGCTGTTTATCCCGTCCCGATTGCCGAAAATCTATCTGCTTTCTTTCTGCGTCCTTTTTTTGGTGGGCTGCCCCTCCCTTTTCTATATCTTTTTTCGTCGAGGACTTCTGCTTGCCTCGATGCAATGACCTGACTCTTTTTTTTCTGTGTTCCCTCATGTAAGGTCTGCCCTTCCCCTGGCCCCCTCTTACCTACTTTTTTTCCCCGCTGTTGTTTTTTTTCGTTTCCTTGAGGGTCGCGTCTCAAGGATTCGTTGATTTTCACAGGCTCGTTTTGTTTTTTTCCCAGTCTACCCGATTGCGCCCCGCCTTTTGGTTGAGGGGGAGTGGGATCCCCCCCTCGGTCGTTCAGGCCGCCCCTTATCTTCCCGAGTTCTGAGGTTCTCGTTTTCACTCGAAGGGGCACATAGAGATATGCCTGACCCCCGATCGTCGGTTCTACGGAAACTTTTCAAGCGTTCTTGAACCTTAGTTCGTTTCGCCCGTAACTTAGGTTACACATCCTTCTTGTGTTTTTTATCAAACCCCTGGGACCTCCCACATTCCTCTCTGCAAACTGTCTTTAATTTGATTTCCCGCAGAAGTAGTGCACGACTCCTACACGACCCCCCGTCAACCACCATTCCCGGAGGGGCCCCCCTGTTATTTACCACTTCCCCATGAAACTGATCCACCGTACGTTACTTGACGATTGGTCTGTGCGAATTTTCTCAATCCTCGAAGGATCCTTTTTTTCGATACTTTCGTTGTATAACTGTTCGTCTTTTCCTCTAAGTGTACCCCCGTAATTTCCTTCATCCCGTGGTGGGGGAAAGTTCTTTGCTTACCAAGACCACCGAAGTTCGCGCCTCTAGCAGTTCCTCCGCAGTGAGACTCCTCGCCAAGTTTCCGGGATTTTCCCAATCCCTCCCCTCTTTTTTGCTTAGCGTGCGCGAAACGTGCCCTCTCTCAACCGGAATTGGTAGCTCAAGGGAGAGCCACCTGCAATGAGGTGAGATATGTTCACGCCATCGCATACACCTCCCACAAGAACAATTGCTTTTTTTGGGTCCAACAACCCGGAACCCTTTTTGCACTCCCACAAGACAGTTGTGTAGGTTCCGGCGGGGGTTTCCTTCCGGACGGAAGTCACCCCTCTTCTCATCCCCCTCTGACCACCGACTCGATGATAAATTTGGCGGAGGGCCCAATGTGCTGGGTTTGTCCACCCTCGGTTGGGAAATTTGACCTTTTCCGACGACTGCCAGAGACCCTCACATGTCAAGCGGGTTTTTGTAATGGAATCCCTCGAATAAGTAGATCCGCTTCTGTCCCGACCCCTTTCAAACTTTAGTATTTCCCCTTATCTCGTCCTTACGGAAGCACAAAGTAGTGACTCCTGTCCAGATCTTCGGAGGATAGCACCCCGTTCGAGTCGCAACGATTTCCCTCATGGACTGCCCTTTTTTAGACTACCCTTGATAAATTTCAGCCATTCAGCCCACGTTTCTCATCGACGTGACCCCCCGTTTCCTGCCTCCAGGTCTGCTGAATAACCGTCACGTCCTTCCATTCGTCGCATTATAGATCTGTTCCCTTGTCGGTTTTCGCCTTCTTATCCTACATTTGCTGATCTAGGGGTTCCTATCCTGCAGGGGCTCTTTTCCCCCCGTAGGCCCCGGTCGTTTTCCCCCCCCGTTTAGTCCCACGCGCAGTTGATTGGCCCTAAAGGAATGTTCCCATCCACTTTTTTTTTATTAGTTTGTCGAACCTCTCCCGTTAATAACCCTTTCTGTTCACCGGTATTGCCCATCAGTTCAGCTTTTTTGTATGTTTTCTCCCCTTTTGCCCTAAAGATCTTAGGATCGGCCGTTTCACGGATGTCAACCTGTTTATGCCTAATCCAGGCGGTTAATATGCGGTTGACCCTCCTCAAGTCGAGTTCTTTTGTTGTCTGTCTTCTTTCGCGGTATAGATTTTTCTTGCCCGTAAATTCATTGACGGGCCGATCCACTTTCACCCTGTCAGTCCCGGTGGAGAAGGGGACAGTTTTCCTCAAGCCTCTCTTTTAATTTCCTCCTCTTTTTGTTTTACGGGGTGATCTCTTTCCGTAGACTGCCTTGGTGAAATTCAGGGTTGAACGTGGTGTCTCTCGGCTTCTCGGGGACCGGTGTTTTCACCGCTGCCTCCCCACTTCCAGAATCCAACCCAACCCGCCTAGTAGGTTACCTCACCGAAGGATGTTTATTGTAGCATCTACAACCTTTTTACCCGCTACAGAGAAGCAGCTTTTTTTGCCCGCTTTTCTGCACGCGACCCCCCCTCAAAATTATTAATGCCGCAGACGACCGGCCCGTCAACTTTTTTTCTTTCCAGTTATAGGTTTAAGAACCGGTTTACCCCGGGCTTTTCCTTTTGTATTTAATCCCCACGGTCTAGTTTTAAGAAGAGAGGAAAGCTCGAAGTCTCCTGACACTTGCCCGGCCCCCTGAGCTCCCCTCAGAACCTAAACAGGTATGGCTCTTGCCCCAGTGTACAAAAGCACCCCAGACATCCAGCACCCCGAACTTCTCCTCGAGTCATTTTGAATGCTCCCCTTCTACGGGCCGCCCGCCAACCTACCTGGAGGGAAACCCCTGCAGCCCCGAGGAATTAAGCCTACGATCCCCCCTAGGGTTCTGTGTTCTTACTGAAGCAAATTCAGCTGACCCAAGGAACCTGTGTATCACTCGTATTCTTCGAATCTCTTATAACGAAAGATATCGTGACGTACCATAAGACTAGGGGATGGAGTTCCGCAGTCGCCGCTCATATGTTGTACGTGTTTCCCCCATCGGTTCTGAGACTTAAGCTAGTCTTCCTCAACCTCCGCCGCCAGGCCTCTTGCCGAAAGGTTTAATATGGACATCAGCTCTTTAAGATGGGTACCCGAGTTTTTCAAACCCTCCTTGTTAAGCATAGTCCAGATCTCCTTTCCTTAGGTGTATGATTTTAGATCATCTTCTTTTATAGTTTGTTTAGCCCCCTTCCCCCGTTTTGACTTAACCGCGATGTGATGGTTTTCCCTTTCCTTCAGTTTTTTTACCCATATCCCCCCAGAGCTCCAAATGGATGTTTGATTCGATTTATTTAGAAACGACGTGTTTGCTCCCCCTTCATTTCGTGGCCGCCTCCCTGGTCACTGCCTGGTGCAGCCCTTTTAAGCCATCTTCCCCCCAACGTCTTCTCCCTTCAAACGCGTTGAGATACAGACCTGTGTTTAGTAATTACCCTTTTTTCAGATATTTTGAAGCAACCCCTTTTTCCCCTTCTACGCACGCATCGTTCCCCCAAAAAGAATGCACGGAAGCTTACTACCCCGGAACAATGCTTCCCTGTCTCCGGAGCCAAGATAGTTCATACTTGGTGACCCTTATCTAATTATGACCGTCAGTCACCTCCTAAGCCTCTCCTGCTCACTTCTCTGCTCTAAGTGTTAGAGGCCCAATTTCGCACCGCCCTTTTTTTTTCTTTTTCCGTAGATTTCCTGCTTTTTTCAGTCAAGGTAATCACCTTTTTTCCCCGTAGTCCGATTGCGCCCCCCCCCAATAGAGGATTTATTGACATGCACTTGTGATTTCCCCTCCATTGCCCCGCTTCGTCCTTTTCCCCCCCGTACACCTAGGGGGGGTGGGTGTTGGTTGGGGTTGGTTTGTCTTTTTTTTTTTATGGGGGGTGGTTGGGTTTTTTTGTTTGTTTTGTTTCGGGTTTTGGTTTTGGTGTTGTTGTTGTGGGGGTTGTTTGTTTGTTGGGGGTCTGCCCTCTTTCCATGACGTCTTCAACTTCCTTTTTTGTCCCCTTCAGAGCTTTTGTAGTTCGAACATAATTAGAATGAGCGTTCAAATTAGCCATTACCTTCGCTAGACAAACTCCCTCTCCGCTTGTCCGTCACGCCCTCCCTCCCCCCCCCACCATAACCACCAACATTTCGCTCTCGTCCGCTCTTCTCCAACCTGTCGACGCCTTTTTCCTTCCCCCTTCCCTCTGATTCGGAACGACGTAAACCCCTGCGTCCGCATCCCCAACCCTGCCTGTCCCCCCCTTGATCCCATTTCCCTCGGAGGGAAGTTTTGGACAGACCCTTTAGTTTGTCGAAAAAACGATAAACTTGTCTTTGTCTCCCCATGCCGCCGCCCTGGAACGTATTTCCAGCCAAATAAACCCCTTCTTTTAATACAAGCATTCGACTATCCCCCTTTCACCTCGCCCCTCCCTGATTTCTTATCATTTCTTCTAGCCTTCTCCCACGGGTTTCGTTGAAGAAGCTGCTAAGACGAACCTCCACTTTTTTAGCCCCTCTTAAATTCGCGGTTTCTTGACCTATAAGAGTACCTTCGTCTGAACATTCGTCGGTACAACCCCATAGAAAAGGAGCAGTAACGGGAGACCAAGTTCCCCTTTTATGACCCGGTAGTACATTGGGACTTTGACGCGCTACCGGCTCACTCCGTCCCCCCATAGTTATAGATTGTGTTGTAAGTATCCTCCACACTATCAGCTCGATGAACCAAAGGAGGCCCAAGTTGCTTCTTTGTGTGCCCGATTCCATCCCCCGCTGTAGGGCCGAAGCGAACACTCATTTCCTCTGGGCAGACCCTTTTCCTGTAGTCCGAGCGCACTTGTTGCCTGCTGGTTTCATGTACTCTGGGAGGTAGGGACCATGAGTTTTGAAAGGTCCGGCCCGGATGCTCTTATATGATAAGTCCGGTACTTATCCCTACTTCAAATACGCCAGTGGACCCACTCGGCCGTCCCACAGTTAGGCGCGTTCTCTCGCGCAATTCAAACTAACGGTGTCACTCCTTATGCAAATTAGGTGCTTTCCCTCATTGCCCTGTAAAGACTTCCTTTCTTCCACCCCCCCTTGCCTATGGAATTTCTTCCATTCTGAGGAGATCTAAATTTGCCTCAGTCGGTCATTATATTTGCCCGTGTCGATCATTTGCCTGTCTTGTGGAAGCGTAGTGGATAAAAGTTTTTAATACGGCGAGGAGGTGGAGTCTCTTTTCTCGTACGCGGACTTATGATCTTCTCTCCCTCCCATCAAGTTGTTTTTTGCGAGCGCCTTCCTCGCTGGTATGCTGTCTTTTTGCCGCCGTCACCCAGCGTCCCCAAGCCTCCTTTCCGGGGCCCCTGTTGATAATCTCCAAAGTTTATGCGCTCCCTTAGTCAGACCCGCCCCGCAAAGCGTAGTTATTTTTTGGAATCCAGGAAATGGAAAGGTTCCCTCTTCTGCCTTTCTTTCAGGCGACTTTTCCATTGAGTTTCTCGAAGTCTTTTTCCGTGAAAAGGGGGCCCCGCCTTAACGTTTTCGCAAAACAGTTGTACACCGTTGATTTTGTCCATTTCTGGGGCTCGCGCCGCAAGGGGGTCGTAAGCAGTGTCACCCCCCCTGGGAATTAGGGGTCGGTAATCTTGAGACCCGCCACAGCTCTGGATCGAAGTGCGTCCTTGACAACATCTGCGTTGTTATACTCCCCGAGGATCGGAAAGCGAAAAAAGTAGGGACCCCAGGCGCTCTATACAGGCCCCTTCCCCCGAACACCGGTCGGGGGAGGTGCACATAAGTCCTTTTAGTGTCACTCAGAAGCACACTGAAAAACAAACGAAAGCAGGACTGTTTTCCCATTTGATGCTAGAACCGATTTTTTGTACGGGGATGATTAGTAACCCCCGCGCTTCCCGATGTCCCCCGAGGTGCTGCCTGGAGCTGTCCTTTTTTGGTGGCCCAGAAAAAGTTTTCCCCAAGCACTACGTTTTAGAAATGCTCTTAGTCATTGGTCGATTGGGGTTTCCTACATTGCTGTGTTTAGAAGTCGCGCGGCTCGCCTACCACCCGGGGACTAGGTCCTATCCCATTACCATGCTTGGCGGCTTCGCCTTTCGAGTCCTTCTTCCCGGAAGACAGGATAACGTCAGAATTCTCAGTAACATGTCCCTTTTGGAGGGCTCGCTCGCAAGTGGCCCTTCGATGCGGGTTTGTACTCCTTTATTGAGTTCGGCGTCTCCCCCCTTGAACCTCTGTTCGCGACCCAGCTTTTCTTCTGTTTTTTGTCTCTCCTATCATGGATCACTGTTTTTCCCGTACCCCGCTGTTGGAAGGAAGAGGTGCTGGGAGTTCCGTGGGGGGACATTACTGTTTGACGGGTCGTCCCCGCGTCCATTACTTGCGTTCCTTTCGAAATCCTCCCCCGCGAGGGGTTGTTGACACCTCACTCGATGCCTACCTGGGTTTTGGGCGTTGGGTCCCTGTCGTGACGTTTTTCCACAGCGGTCGTTTCGAGTTTTTTCGCGGCTAAAGTAAGGACTTTTTTACACGCCCGTGAATCGTTCTTGCCGACCCATCTCTCTTTCGGCCGTTATTCAGCTGTTTCGGTTCCCTCCGCAGGTGTACCTTTGTTATCACAGTAAACTTTTAGCGGTCTATGTTTCAACTGTACTCCGTCTGGCGTATAACATCTCCTTTTTGACGCAAGCGTATTTAGCCGGGACAAGCTTGAAAAGACATAGTTCCCCAAGAAGCCTCCCTCGACTTCAAAACCTCTCACCGTGGGGCTTTTTCTGGACCCGTCCTCGTAACAACTAATCTTCCCGAGTTAGTCTGCGTGTCGTCTGGTTGCGCTGTCCGACTTCTCGACTTCTCCCATTTGTAGACAAGATCGGGTTTTCGAACCGCGTCCAGAGTACCCTTCCGTTTTCCTCCTAAGTATTCCGATTACTGTTTTGCACGCTGAGTGGAACACGAAACCCGATGTGCGCGTTATGAGCAAGGTATTCTCCGTTCCCTCCCCCGCTATAAAACCAGGTTAATGTTGATCCTCAGCGGTTTTGATCGAACTTCGGGTCCGGAACGGAACGGCGCGACAGTGGCTCGAACCATCGTTGTTCTCTTCCTTCCCACGTAGTTTCCCACACGCCTTCCCCCGCCACCACAAGTGAAACTTTTCCCTCTCTCTTTGTTGCACCCCGCCAAACCCTTCGACTCCACACCCATAACACTCCTGTTCCTGCTACAGGCAACCAATTACTTTTCATTCCCCACCTCCGGATCCCGATCAGAACCGAAGAGATTGACTTTTGGCTATACG
>Ga0179591_1324621_pt1 | contig 10732 bp, 19 predicted proteins | sample CZOMad2_1_08_16f_FD_182891 | JGI IMG/M metagenome (GOLD analysis project Ga0179591, IMG submission 182891) | Vadose zone soil fungal communities from Angelo Coast Range Reserve, California, USA - CZOMad2_1_08_16fungal (PacBio error correction) | ecosystem: Environmental > Terrestrial > Soil >... | reverse complement strand
CCTCCCTTTTCTAAATAGAGAGCCACTCTTTCTTTCTTTCTCACCACGTTTTTGTTTCTTTTCTTTTTTTCATTTCGCCTTTAACGTCAACGTGATTTTCTTTCCCCTTCTCCGGTGGTCAAACGCCGCTTTCCTTTTCCCCTTTTTCCCTTTCCATCTGTAAGTAATCAAGTCCTTCAATTTCACCCCCCTCTTCCTCTTATTGAAGAAAAGATTTACTTAAGTGAAGACCTTTTTTTCCTCTTTCCCTTTTCCCAAACGAAGAGAGATGAATGGTCTTCTCCACCCCTAGTTTAATAAAGGTAGGATCCCCCTATTTTTCTCCGCAAATACACCGTGATCTTTTTTTCCTTTCCCCTTTCCTCTCTCCCCCTTGGCCTTTTCCCTTTCTCTGTCTCTGCAAAGTAAGGTTAGAGGCCCCCTCCCTCCTTTTTTCTTTCCTCCTTTCCCGGCCAAAACGAGGACTTCCTTTCCTTTTCTCCCTTTTCCGACTAGAGAGCCCTCGTCTTCTTTCTAAGGAAGAAAGCTGATTTTCCTTTTCCCCTTTTTTTTTTTTGATCTGTCCCCTTTCCCCTTCCCCCCCCCCCGTGATAGTGGGAGCGTCCTTTCTTCTTTCTTTGGCAAAATTGAGAATGGAGCTTCTTCCCCCCCTTTTTTTCTCTTCCCATTCAATAAGTGTAGGTAAAGTACTCCCCTTCCCCCCCCCCTCCTTGAAGGCCTCCCCTAACCTCTTTCCTCACTCTCCAAGCGGGATCCCCTTCCCCTCCCTCTTTCCCCCCCAATCGTGTTAATGGTGTATTGAGTTCCCCCCTTCCCCCCCCCCCCCCTTCTTTTCTGGGACAAAGTCCCTTGTAACCATTTTTCTTTCTATGTACGAAAATGCAGCCGTCAGCTTTTTTTCTTCCTGCGTTTTTTCTTCCAATCCTGAAAAGTGAAAGACACACCCCCCCCCCCTTAATTTCCCCCCTCCCCCCCCCCCCTTCTTCCCCTACTCGAGAGAGAAGAGAGTAATAAGAATCCCTCCCCTTTTCCCCCTTTGAATTGATGGTTTTCCCCTCTTCTGTAATTAGAAGCGAAGGAAAACGTGATTTTTTTTCCCCTTCTTTGCTTTGTTCAACAGTAGTTTCTTCCCCCTGTGAAGTAGGTTCGTCTCCCCCTTCCTCCTTCCAGGCGCCCTCCTTGCTTTATACCCCTCACCCCCATCAAAACCCGCTCTATCTCACCACCCCTACAGGCTTTCTTCACCCTCCCCCTTCTTTCTCACGTTCCCTTCCTGCCCCCCTAGTCCCTCACCCATCCCTCTCAACCCCGTACTACACGCTCTCCTATTCCCTCCTGCCCTATCCCCTCCCCACCTAGGCAGTCTCCTCTTCCCCCCCCGCTCTATCCTATTTCCTACATCACCCCCCTCACTTAATTTGTCTTGTCACCCTTTACCATCCTACCCCCCCCCCCTCACCTTCTTTTCTCGTCATTGCTCGCCAGGAAGGGGGGCATTTTCCCCCCCTCCGGTCCCTTTTTTCTTTTTTCACGATGAGGCGACTCACGCTTCTAAAAAATCCCTCTTTTTTTTCCCCCCCCTTCCTGTTTTCAGGAATGAAAATTAAAGAGGACGGCCCCCTTCCCTTCCTTTCCCTTCCCCCCTTTTGGCAAAGGCTGATCCGCGAGCGGTTTCGGGATTTTCCTCTGATGCAGAGGATCCTTTTTTTTTCACCGAATTGAACAGCTCCTTTCCCCCCTTTCCCTTCCCTTTCCAAAAGACAGAAGCTCATGACTCCTCTCCCCCCTTCTTCTTTTCTAGATGGTAGTTTTTTTGTCCTTCTTTTCCTTTCCCACGTATTGAACGAATAAGAAACGCCCTTCCCCCTTTCCCTTCTTTCCCCTTCGGCGAAACACCCCCATCTCCTTTGCTAAGGGCATCTTCCTCCCCCTCCTCCCCCCCCCCCCCCCCCCTTTTCTCCCTTCTCTCCTTTGCTTGGAGATGTAGACCCCAACCTGTTCCCTCTTGTTTAGACAGAAGAGGGGATTTTTTTTTCTCTTTTGGCGAGTTTTGGAGGTATGGTATGAGTTCCTTTCCTTCTTAGATCGTTTTTTTAATTTTGATCGCTTCCCATCCAAAAAGAAAATAGTTGCTCTTTTCCCCCCCCCCCCCCCAGGTCAGTGTTTTTCCCCCCCCCCCCCGCCCCTCTTCCCAGGAAAAATGGAAATTACCGGTTTTTTTTTTCCCCCCCTCCCCCTCTTAGGGGTAAAACCTACGGGCCTCTCTCCACGCCGGGATTAGGTGAAAGGGACCCCCCTTTCCCTTTTTTCCCCCCCCCTTCTTTCCTCAAAAAATTAATTGAGGGTAGAAGTTTAGATTTTCTCCGCCCCCTTTTCTTCCCACGGCAAAGAGACCCCTCTCCTTCCTTTTTTCTTTCTTTCCCTCTTTTCCCTCTTGTTGCAGGGATAAAAGGGGGAAAAGAGGCCTCTCGGTATCAACTTTCCCTTTTTTTTTTTTGTGGGAGTAGAAGCCTCAACTTTTTCTTTTTTCCTCAAATGCGTACCTCCTTTTTCCCCTTCCCCCATTCGACAAAGAGGGAGAAAAATTCTTTTCTTTTTTCTTCCTCTCTAGAAAAGATCTCCCCTCCCTCTCCCCTTTCTAGAATGAGATTTAATGGGTTCTTCCCCCCCCCTCTCTCTCTATGATGAGGAGTCACATCTTCTCCCTTTTTCAAAAGAGAAGAAGGGGAAAACGACCTTTTTTTCCCCATCCCTTCCCCCTTTTGTGAAAAGATGCGGAGTAAATCGTCCCCCTCTTTCTTCCCTTCCCTCTCTTCAAGAACAAGAAAAGGGAAGGGAGTTTTTTTTCTCCCCTCCCATCTCTATGAGGGGACAAGAGAAGAAGGTGTTGTTGTTTCTCTTTTCCCTCCCCCTTCCCCCATTTGTGAGGGTTCGTAAGAGCGTGTCTCTTTCGTAGATTCCCCTTTTTCTTGGCGAATTGGACTCAGAATTCTTTTTCAAAACGGACTTTTTCCCCCCTTTTCCTCCCCTTTTTTCAAAGGAGTATATTTTGGGAATTTATGACATTTTTTTTTTCCTCCATATCTCTTCTTTTTGGTAATAGGAAGGCCCCCCGTGTCAACTCCGCTCGCGCCTGGGGATGTTAGTGTATATGCTGGTTCTCTCCCCTTCCTTTCCCAGGAACGTTTTGAGAAAGCGGGTCCTCCTTTTCTCTCCCCCTTCTTTCACGTGTCCATTCGTTGAGTCTTCCCCTTTTATGGGAGCATGTCGACTCCCCCCCCCCCCCTTTCTCTCCCCTGAAATTTGAGAAATGCTCTTTTTTTCCTTCCCCCGGTGACCCCCACCCACTTTTCTTTTTTTCCAAGTAAAAAGTGCAGTCTTTCCTTCCTCCCTTCTTCCTCCCCCCCCAAATGATGTTGTGTTCATTTCCCTTTCCGCCCTTCCGGTTGGCAGGAAATGTCCTTGGTTCTTCTTTTGCTCGATGGGGTCCGTTACGAATCCCCTTCCTTCCCCCCTTTCGGTTTTGTACCACAGATGACATGGGGCTTTTCTTTTTTCCCCCCTTTGCCCTGAGGAAGGGGGGTCCTTTTTTTTTTCCCCCCTTTCCCTCGTGGAGTGTGGATGGTTCCATCCCCCCTCCCCCTTTTACTATGAAAAAAACGAGCGTCCCTTCCTCTTCCCAAAAAAAACCCCCCCCCTCCCCCAAACCCTAGTTTTCCCCCCCCCCCAAAAAAGAAATCCCCCCTTTTCCCCCCCTCGAATGGACAAGAAGGTGAAATTTTCCCTTCCCCCTTTTCCCTGCTGCCATGATGTGGCCTTTAACTTGGGGGGGATGTCTTCCCTCCCCTCCTTTCTCTTTTTTTTCGAAGGAATGGGGACTGTCTCTTTTTTCTTTTTCTTTTTTTTCTGTCGTTCAATAAACATCAACCTTCGATGACGACGACCGATGATCTTCCTCCCCCTCCCCTTCTTCCCTTAACTTAAAGATACAAATGAGATTTTCTCTCCTTTTTTTTTTTCTTGTTCCATTCGGGACGCGTTTATTTGCTGCCTTTTCTCCCCACCTATCGAGTGATCGTGTGCGACGTTGGCCCCCCTTGTCCCTTCCCCCCTTCCCTTTCCTTCCGTCCTATGGAAGGTGAATTCCTGCGCACTGCCCCCTTTCTTTCCCCTTTCTTCTCCCCGCTCGGCGCGTTCTTTCAGTGGTTTCCTTTTCCTTCGCCCTGCATGGGCTACAGAAGGAAAAACTGTTTTTCCTTCCTCTTCTCTTCCCTTGGAGGATTCCCTCCTTTCTCCTCGAAAATGACTTCCCGTACATTTTTCCCCTTTTCCCCCAAGGATGTGGAAAACGTTCTACCCCCTCCATCAAGGTGGAAGGAGAGGAGAATTTCTTTACTCCCTTCCTCTTTCTTTCCCCCCCTTTAGTTTAGATATGCTTCCCGATCAATCTTTTCTCTCGGTAGGAAGGAAGGGCGTGGGCGGTTCTTCCCCCTCCTTTATTTTTTTTTCTTCTTTTTTCCTTGTCTCGGTGAATATAATGGAAGAAAACCCCCTCCCCCTTCTCCTTTTTCTTTCCTTTTTCGGAACGAATGTGGACCCCTGATGCCCCCTTTCCCTCACGTGAAAGTACAACTCCCCCTTTCCCTTTCCCCCCCATAAAAAGATGGTGGAACAGCTTTCTCCCTTCCCCTTTTCCCCTTCTCTTTTCGCGTGAGGTATTTAAGGGTTTCTTTTCTTCCCCTTCCAGTCGTGAAGGGAGTGGAAGGCCCTTGTCCTTCCCCTTAAATTAATGGACTCCTTTTTTTTCCCTCCCCTCCCCTCTCCGAAATTCCTGGAACCCTTTTCTTAGAGAACCGTCCTCCTTTCTCCCCTTTTTCCCGGTGGAGTGGTTTGGGAGAGGTGGAACTTCCTTTTTTCCAAAAACTTTTCCCCCCATGGTAGGATGTTTTCCCCCTCCTCCTTTTCTTTTTGACTCGAGTGGAGAGAGAGGTATTCCCCTTCCTTTCCCCTTTCCCCCCTTCTATTTCGCGGTTTTTCCCTCCATCCGGCCTTTTTTCTTTTTCTGTTTCCTTTTCATGGACTAGAAAATGACTGTCCTCCCTTCCTTCCCCCTTTTCCACGGAGATAGAGAAACGTTCGTTTGCCCCGTGAGAAAAGGGGGAGGTTTTTCTTCACTCCTGAAGACGTCACTGACCGCCCCCCACCCCCCCCCCACACCCCCCCCCCCCCACCCCCCCCCCTCCCCCCCCCCCCCCCCCCCCCCCCCCCCCCCCCCCCCACCCACCCACCACCCCCCCCCCCCCACCCCTTTTCCCACGATGGGGCTTCGGCTTTTTTTTTTCCTTCGCTTGAGTGGCGCGGAAGTCCTCCCCTTTTCCCTTTTCTTCCAGGACGAGGTAAGCTGCGCCTGTTTTTTTTTCTCCCTACAACGTGAATTTAATGGCCCTTTCATTTCCCCTTTCCCTTTGAAAAAAGCCGGGACAACCCCCCTTCTCTTTTCCCCCCCTTTTTTTTTCCAGGAGAAATTCTCCTCCCCACTTATTTCCCCCCCCTTTGTGGATAAGTTTTTTTCCCTTCCCCTCGAGTGAGAGAGAGAGGTAGGAACCCTACTTCCCTTTTCTTCCCTCTTCCTTTCCTACTAACGCCTTTTTGACGACTCCCTCCCTTTCCCCCCCCGTTTGCCTACACTAGAGAGAAATCGCGTAACTTCTCCCCCTTCTCTTTTTTTTCTAAAAAATAGGGTTAATGGTTCTTTTTCCCTTTTCCCCCTTTTCCCCTCCCCCCCCCTTGATTCCTTCGACCCCTCGTTTGACCTTTTCACCCGCCGCGATGTAAGACAAATGGGAAGGTCCCTTCCTCCCTTTTCCCTTCAATTCATTCAAAGGGGAAGGCACACTCTCTTCCCCCTTCCTCCTGCGTTCATTTTTTTTTTCCTTAGAGAGAACACCCCCTCTCACCCCCCCTCGAGCTGCCCCCTCCCCATATGCAAGATTTTCCTCCGAGCCTTTTCTTTTTCTTCAAGTCGAAGTTAGGATAGGAGTGGCAAATTTTCCTTCCTTTTTCTTTCTTCCTTTTCCAATTCAAAGAGAGGTAAAGTCCTTTTTCCTTTTTCCCCCCCCCGAGGAACCCTTTACCCACTTTCACATAGAGAGAAAAAGAGAGTAACATCCTCTTCTCATTTTTTCCTTTCTCTTCCTCACTTTTTGATTTTTCCAAATCTTTTCCCCATCCACCGGTGACTTTTGCGTTAAATCTCTCGAGCTTTGCCCCCCTTTCTTTTGCTGCGCGGAAAGGACTCCCGTCCCATCCTTCCCCCTCTTCCATGAATTTACGTTTCACTCCTTCCTTCCACTCACTTTCACGAGGCCTTTTTCCCTCTTTTTCCTCCCTTCCTCCAAGCGCTAAAATCAGCCGCGAAGGTCCCCTCCCCCCCTCTTTTTTCCTTTGTGATTGAGTTACCCTTCTCCTTTTTTCCCCCCGTGATTGTATTGGACAAATCCCCCCTTTTTCTCTTCCTCTTTCCTCACTGGCCGTAAGGTTGGCGGCCCATTAGCTTTCCCCTCTTTCCCCCCCCCCCCCCCTTTTCCTACACACCCTCCCCCCCTTCCTTTCTCCCCTCCCCTTCACGTCCTACCTCGCGCGCTCCCCTCCCTCTGACCTCCCTTCTTTTTTTTTTTTTTTTTTTCGAGGAATTCTCTCCCCCTTCCCCGTTGATTTTCTTGGTTCAAAGCGCCGTTTTTCCCCCCCCCCCTCCCCTTTCCCTCTTTTCCCCGCACATGTGAAGTAATGTGTTCCTCTTCTTTTTCTTTCCTTCAAGGTGACTTAGCCCTTGATTTTCTTGGCCCCCAATTCTTTTTAGTCTCCCTCGAGCAAAGAGTGTAACATATGTCCTCTCTCACCCTTCCCCCCCCCCCCCTAATATTAAAAGTCTTGGACCTGTTCTCTTTTCCCTTCTTCCTTCCCCCCGTCAATGGAAATGATTTTTTTCCTGTATTTTTTCCCTCACGCGAGAGGTTTCGTCCCTATTCTCTTCTCTTGCTCCTCTTCCCCCTAATTGACACAGATCGAAAAGGATAAAGAGGAAATTGTCCCCCCTCCCTTTTTTTCCCTTCCTTCCCTTTAATAAAAACCTCTTCTGGAGTAGCCCTTCATTTCCGAGCAGTTAGGAAAAGGTATTGAAAGCATTCCTTCTCTGGTAAGGAAAGGAAAGGAAGAGTAAATTCTTTCCCCCCCTCACCCCTCGTAAACATTCTTCCTTATTTTTTTCTCTCCCACCACCAGATTGACCATACAATCCCTCCGGCGGGATGAAAGGGGTCGGGTAGATCCCCCCCTTTTCCCAATTATAGTTAGAAGAAGATTTTCTTCTTTTTTTGAGGTTAGAGTCGATTTTTTTCTTTCACTTTTTCCCGACCATTCTCACTATTTCAGATAGTTTTTTTGAGAGTAAGTGTCTTGTTTTCTCCCCCCCCCCCCTCCATCTTTTGAGAGGGAAGGGGGGGGGAAAATAGGCAACCCCCCTTCATGGAAAAAAATGAAATCCTTTTTTTTTCCCTCCTCTTCTGGGGTACACTTTTACCCCCCCCCTCCCCCCAACAGAATGGATAGGTAAAGTCCCCCTCTCTCCTTCCTCTCCTTTTTTTCCTCCCAAAATTAATTGAGGGTTCGGTATTTTCTCCCCCTTTTTCCCCCCTGCCACGATAAAAAGTTTTTCCCCATTTGAGACTTCCCTTTGACATTCATAGGGAAGGGATAAACGGGGTCACCTCCTTCCAGTATTTGTTCCCCCTTTTCCCTTTTCCCCTTTTGCATTGATAGAGAGGGATGTGGTGTTTCTTCTCCTCCCCTCCCCCCCCTTTTATGGACACGTCCTTCCCCATGTTTCCTTTCCCCTGCGGGCGCAAAAAGTGCCTGGGGCTGTCCTTCTTCCCTTCGACCAAGATATACACTAACATCCAGCTCCCCCCTCTTTTCTTCCCTCCTTCGATTTCAATTGGTTCCCCCCTTTTTTTTATGCTCCCTTTCTCCCCCCCGCTGTAAGAAATTCAAAAAGAGAAGCAGTGGCCACCCCTCCTTTTTTCCCCTTTTTTTCCCCCCCTTTTCCGGTGCATCTTTCTTCCCCCTTGCCCATCAGGATAGTTGAATCCTACGAAATAACTTTCCCTCTCCTTTCCTCTTTTCTTTTTTTTCTTTTTTTCGATGCCCTTTTTTTTTTCTGAGAGATGTATTATAGAACAACGAACTCCTGACCCCTTTTTCTTTTTCCTCCTTTTTTCTTCTTCCCCTTTTATCCGATGGCGCCTTTCCTCCCGCCCACTGGCCTGGCCCCCCTTTTCTTTGAAACCCAGTTCGTTGGAAAAAGGCGCTCTTTTTTCCTTTCCTTTCCTTTTTTCTGTGGTGGTAATTAGGGAAGGAAAAAAAGTGAAATCGCTTCCTCTCCTTTTTTATTTCGTGTATATATGGATTTTTTTTTCCCGGCATCCAAGGACAATTTGTGAGAAAGTTTTTCCTTCCCTTTTTCCCCCTTTTATGTCCGTGTCAATGAAGAAGGTGATATTCTTTTTTCCTTTTTTTCCCCCCCCCTCCGTCTAGAGCATGCCCCCGAGATTTCCCAAATAAGACGAGGTGACCCTTTCTTCCCCTTCTTCCCCCCAAAAGTAAAAAGGGCAAGTCTTTCGCCTCCCCTCCCTCTCTTTTCACTCCAATATGATGTTGTGTTCATATACCCCCCCTTCCCTTTTCTGCCATTAAGGTTGGCGGAAAGAATGTGGCAAGCAGTCTTTTATCCTTCTCTCTCCCCTCCTTCTTTTTTTTGGAGGAGGGGAGGGGACCTTTCTTTCCCTTCCTTTGGAGTTTTTCCACCTCCTTGTTTTTCTTCTGTTTTTTCCGATGGGAAACCCCTTTTTCCTTCCTTTTATGGGACGACAGAAAGACATTTCCTTTTTCTTCCCCCCCCTCCTCTCGAGAATGGAGGAACCTCACTACAACCCCCCCCCCAACCTAGAATCGAAAAGCAAAAAAAGCCTCCCTCTTCTTTTCTTCCCCCCCCCTTAGGTTGAAAGGGTAGAAGCTCCCCCTTTTCCTTTTTTCCTTCTGGTCGCGGATCATATGTTCGATATTTTCCCCCCCGGAGATTTGTGTCGAATGAATGTGACTGGACTTTCATTTTCCCCCTTCTTTTTTCCCTTTCGAAAGGATAGAGACGAAGACCGATTTCCCTTTCCCAGCGGGTGGTTCTCAATTGGGAAAGATCAATGAGAGGTTTCCCTTTTTTTTTTTTTTTTTTTCTCTTTTCAATTAGCGTGAAGAGCTAATTTTACTGCCTTTCCCCTTCCCCCTCCCTCTTTTCTTCCCCTTCCCCCTTTCCCAAAGGGGACCCAAATTTTTCTTTCTTCCGGTCCGTCCTCTGAAGTGAATTATGCGCACGTCCCCCTTCCCTTTTCCTCTTTTTCCTTTCGCCTCAGAGGTGACACGCGTGCGCGCGAATTTTTCTTTTCTCCCCCCTTTTCCCTTCCCAAAGTGAAGTTGGCACCTTTGCCCTCTTTCACTGATAACGTGAATCTGATTCCCTCCCCTTTTTTTTTCCCCTCGAGAAGGTGAACACGGTTTTTCCCCCTCTCCCCAAGAAAATTCTGTTGACTTCTTCCTACATTCATAGAAAAAAGGACACCATTTCCCCTCCCCCTTATTTATGAAGTGAAGAGAGTCGTTCCTTTCTTCCTTTTCCTCTTTTTCTTTCAGGGAGAAGTTTTGGTGTTTTCCTTTACTTATTTGACTGACTCGGGAATACTTCCCTCCCCACCTTCCTTTTTCCCATCTCTGCGGTGAAGAAAGCTGTGGCCCCCCCTTTTTCCCACTTTCACGTCAAAGGAGACCTACCACTTCCCCCTTACAAGATGGTCCCTCCCTTTTTGCGGTGAAGAGAGTGGAGAGTGCGTTTCTCCCCCCCTTCCTTCCCGCGTGAAGGGAGTGCCTCATTTCTTCTCCCAACGGTAAATTCATGCGCCCCCTCTTTTTTTTCCCCTTCTCCCACCCCAGGTAAAAGGGGCCCCCCCTTTCTTTTTTTTTTTCGCGTTTTTCTTTCCTCCCCAAAGATCACTTTTTCTTTCCCTTTCCCCTTTTTTCCTCTAAAAACGTGATTAACCCCCCTTTTTTCTTCTTCCCCCCCCTTCTTCGGGAAGAGTGTTCTGCTCTTCGGTAGGCAAGGACGTCCTTTTTTTTTCCCTCCGGTGTGGAAGGAAAATGAAGGACTTTTCCCCCTTCCCTTCTTTTCCCTTCCTCCTGTAGTGTGCAGCTACGTTCATGCCCCCAATTCCTTCGATTCGCGAACGGCGATTCCTCCCCCCCCTTCACGGTGATGTGCGCAGTGCCTTTTCCCCGAACGTGATTAACAACTTATCATTTTTTTTTCCCCGCGGAAAGTGAAGAGGGTGGGCTCCCCTCCTCCTCCCCCTTCCCTTTTTTTTTTCCCCTTGGTGCGGAAAGGAGAGGTAACCGCTTCTTCTTTTTTTTCTTTCCCCCCGTGAATTTCATGGACTAACCTGAAGTCAACAGGAGTCCCCCCTTCCCCCCGCAGTGAAGGCTCCCTTCCTTTCCTTCCCCATCACCTTGAAGTTTTCCTTCTCCCCCTCTCCCTGAAGAAAACAATTAACCCCCTCTTTTTTTTTTTTCCCTAAGATATAAAATTCGCCCCCTTCTTTCTTTTTTTCCTCCCTAGGTAGGAAACCCCTTA
>Ga0179591_1291990_pt1 | contig 10733 bp, 13 predicted proteins | sample CZOMad2_1_08_16f_FD_182891 | JGI IMG/M metagenome (GOLD analysis project Ga0179591, IMG submission 182891) | Vadose zone soil fungal communities from Angelo Coast Range Reserve, California, USA - CZOMad2_1_08_16fungal (PacBio error correction) | ecosystem: Environmental > Terrestrial > Soil >... | reverse complement strand
TATTGCCTTCCGATTCGTTCCGCAGCCGCCCCCAGGGCCAGTCCTGGAAGGCACTGCCTCCCTGTATACGCGGTCTCGCGATCCCCTTTCCTTTGAAAAAGCCTTCAAGCGATTGTGGGCCTTTTTCCCTCCCCCCCTCTCCCTTGATCTTTTGCCCACACCAACTCATTTCGGCTTTTAATAGCCTCTTTCCCTCGTTGTTTTGAGAGAGCGAGGAACGCCCCCCTTTTTTTTTTTTCTTCTCCTGGCTCCGAGAGACCAGCTGACCCTCCCGTTTCTCTCCCCCCCTTCTTGAAGTACGTCTCTATCGCTGCTTTTTCCAGTTTGCCTTGGAAGAGGCCCTGGTCTGAGTTTTCATGTGACAGGCCCGGGCGCATCGTCGATTAGTCCCTAAAGGTCCCTGAGTACCCTTTACGGTTTCTCTCCCTTCGCTTTTTGTTTTAGCTTTCCGTCACTCTTCGATGCTTCCCCCGGCGGGCACAGAGGTGACGTTCCTTTTCTCCTCTCCCCTCTTTCTTTTCGAAGTGTCTCCTCCCTCTCACGAAATTTGTCCTCTCACCCTTCCCCCCAATTCCTCGTTTCATTAAAGCGCGGGGCGTGGATGCTTCGCGTCACAACCGGCGTAGTTGAAATCACTGCTTCCGGGGTTTGAGCCCCTTTCCCCCTGCCTACCCCCCCCTCCCAATTTCTCCTCTCCCCCCATGGAGGCTGCACCTTCTGCCTTTGGTTTGCTACCCCAACTTTTTGTCTTTTCTTCGCCCGGGAACTGAGCAGGTGCCTGGCCTCGGATGGGCATTTGGTTCCCTTTTTCCATGTCTGATCAGAAGTACTTGTTTTATGCGCCGTTACTCCCCCCCGTTCGGACCCAAACCTTTCCTCCCTTGTTTTCTCGTGCCGAGCATACACCCGTTACCCACTTTCTTCTAACCCAGAATACCCACACTTCAACTGTTTCCTCTTCTGGCCTTCCCCCCCAAACTGGAGCTCTAGGGTGTCTCTCGACCGCTCTTCCTTGGTACCTCATTTTGGGGTCCGTGTCGGGGACCAGGTAGAAGGCAAACCTATCTTCTTTTCCAAAAGACTCTTTACAGGAGCATCCCCCTAGTCCCCGGGGCCCCTCACTGTGAAACAACCCGGCAGCACGAACTTGAGAAAACGAGCGAACAACTTGCCTCTTCCCCCTAGTGAATCCCAGTCAACACCTTTCTCTACTTGGTTCCCGTTTGTCTTGAACACTCGTCCCCTCATGAAACCCCCTTCCTGAACCCCCCTTCCCTATTCCTTCGGCGAGACGACTTTGACCGATGAACTTTGACTATTTAGAGTCTCTTGCTTGATCATGTTCGTCCTTTTCCAGGAAGAGTTCCATTGGCCTCTTTTTTTCAACTCCGAAAAGGTACGAATGACCTGAACTCTTCTCCCTCGTCATTGTGTCGCCAGTTCCTCCGTCTTGGAGACCAGCCCTTTTCTAAAAGATCCCCCTCCCCTCCCATCGCAAGGTTTCTTTTTTGCTATCGCTCCGTTGTGCGGATTGGGCTCAGTGCTTCGTCTCCCTTTCTGCAAACGATCAGTCACCAGCCCTTAATCGCCCCTTTTTGCAGCCCCCCTTTTCATTGTGCTTCGCCGGGTGGGCTATGGTGCCCGTCTTTTTTCGATCTGAACAACTATTTCCTTCCCTTTTAGTCCACCCCTCCGCCGACGTTTGCATGGCGAATCTCCCACCAGGTAGTTGTACTCCTTCCGCTTTCCTTCCTCCCGTTGCTTCTTTAACGTCTCCACCCGTCGATTTTTCATTTTGACACTGCGCGCCCCCCCGATTTGTGAGTATTTGCGTCAGGCCGGCATTGGTGTGACCTTACCCATCAACTTCCTTAGTTCCCTTAAATTGTTTTCCTCCCGATGTCTTCATTTTTTTTGCGTCTAAAGGTCGCTCGTGTATAGCGCAGACTCGGTTTGCAATTTCCCTATTTTACTACCCTTTCCCCCTCCCTTTGTTTTGTTTCTCTCATGGAGCCGGTTGGACTTTTCCCCCAAATTCCCCTCCCTTCACTCCCTCTCTAACAGTTCCGCCTCCACCCTCACACCCTAGACAATAGATCAGCCTTTCTAACTGAAGACTATTTATTTCCTTTTAAACCCCCCCTGCTTCTCTTCCGTCAACTCCATAGATAGTGTTTCCGCCTAAGTAAAACATAGAAGTTTTCCTTCCGAGCTATTCCCTCCCTTATTCTTGACTTCCCCTGTTTACCCCATGGGTAGCGATAATCAGACCCTTCCACCTGGGCTGCTGTTCCCCCGAATTGACCAATATGTGTTAAGTATCCCTAACGCACCGCCTCTTCCAAAAATCCTACCCCCTGATTACAGCCCCTAGTGCCTAAAATGGACGATATTAGTTTTTTCCCTTTTTTTTTTTTCCTGCTCGATCGTCAATAAAGGGGCTGACCCACTCCTTCGGCTTTTTTCTCTTCATCCCATGTTCTCCCTCCCTCCAATTCGCGTGTAGAATTAATTGGAGCCCCTTCTCCCTTTGTTCGCTTTTAAGAGACACACTCCCCGCTCATCGGTCGCCGCGGTTCGACTGGGGGAGGGGCCCTTCCACCTTCTTCCCCCCTCTAGTCCGTCCCCCCTTTTGATCGGTCGCCCCAACTTCCTCACTGTTTCTCCTCTACCACATTTCCCTTCATTTTCCCTTTCCTTAAGAAATCTTCTCTCGCTACCATTGGCGTTTTGGCTGGACGTGGTAGTGCGCGGGGTTATCATCGTCTTCCTTTCCAGAACCCCTTTTCTTGTTTGTAGTCTTTTTGCCCCCAGTTTTATTTACTCTCCTTTTCGTCTCGTAATTCTCATCCGCCCGCAGGTGTGTAAAGTCTGGCCTTTCCCCCCCCCCTTTTTTCTTTTTTTTTTCTTTTTTGTTGATGATGTCTAGATCTTCTTTTTCTTGCCCCTTTTGTATGGTGGCATTTGATGGGTCAAATGTCTGTACCCGATTCCTTACTCCGGATCGCCGCGCTACCCCTTCCTATTCCCGGTCGCCTTCCTTCTTCCCACCCTGCTTGTCATTGTTGTATTCTTTGTTATATAGAAAATTAGGAATAACATTTTCTATCCCTCTCTTTCTTCCCCACCTGGAGGCTGTTTTTTGACCTCCTCTCTTCCGGCCCCGAAAAACACCAACTGCCTAATAGTCCCTGGCCATGTTATTTAGCTTTGGGTGCTCTTGGAAGTTAATATCACGTTTTCCCTCCGCGCAACCTCCCACCACCAGGGGTATCCACACACTTTTCCTTCAGTTATGAATCCCCCCCCCCAGAGAACTTCACGTAATTGGTCTTCGCTGCTCCTCTTCAAGGTTTTCTTCCAAAACCCCATAACTGCTTTCATCGGCTCCGGCAGGTTTTGAACGGTCCTTGAATCCTCCCCACCCTCTTTTTCATGCCCTCAGAGAAGTGGGTTTCCCTTGAAGTCATCCGTGCGACTTATTTTTCCTATTCGCACTGTCTTTTAGCTCTATGATAACCCTCGATGCACTCGGACATGAGCTCCCTTTTTCCGCTTGCCGCTCTATTCCCTTCCATTTACCTCCCACATATTTTGGCTGACCGGTCGGTGACGCAGGACCTCGTTCGGACTTCCTAGCGATTCCTTTCCTGTTAGTCCCCTTCGGTCTCTCCTTTTGAATGAGAAAGTTCCTCGTCCTCGAGTTCACGTCTTTTTCCTAGCGCTCCGATCTCGTTAATATGCTCCTAAGCCTGGATATCCGTAACCAAACATCGTTTCGGTATTTTCCTATCTACTTTTCCCCTTTTTTTTTTCTCTTCTCTCTGAAAAGCCCTAGATGTTGTTTTTCCTCATCCTGCGTAGCGCGCCTCCCCCCTTTTAGTCTCTTCTCTGCTTTTCCAGGAACTCCGCTATCCGCCTCGGTCGTACGTCCCGAGTTGGCTACGGGAGGATGAGGATGTGATTCCCAAATTCCCCTCCTTTTTTTCGTCCTTACCCTTAATGTCTTCACCAGCGCCGTTCATCGTTGAAGCGTTTTTGCTCCGGTCTTTTTCCTGAAAGCTTCCTCGCATCTTGCCCACTGTCAGCCCGCGGTTGAACGCTGTACTCCCTCCGCTCTCCCCCTCCCTTTTTTTCCTTCTGAATCCAGAATCGCCAGGGCTTTCCGATGATTCTTCCTTCGCCTTCGTGCATTTCCTGTAGGTGGCCTTTTCCCTCCCTTTCCCCACATCGTCAGCGATGACATCTCTATTCCTGTTAGCACCTTTGGCAGATGAGCACCCCCGTTCCTCCCCTTTCCTCCTGCCTTTTTAACTAAAATGTGTCTTTGCAGCCACCGTCTTTCCCACAGGGTTTTTCTGTTTAGCGACGGTAACTAGGACTCAGCTCAGGACCTCTGTCTCTCTTCTGCTTTCCCTGAATTCCTGTCCTCTTTTGTTTTCCCCCGCGTTGAGTTCTGCAACCAACACGCCCTGTTTGCTCCCGAGCCCAAGGTACTTCAAAGGTTTCTGCCCCCACCCCGAATCCCCCCCGCCAATACGGTCTTTGCTTTCTCAATTCCCCAATTTTATCGGTATTCGTTAGCGCGGTAAGAATCTGTTTCTTGCGTTGTCCCGAACTTTTTGTCAATGGCTCAGCCCCCTTACGTTTGCAAAACTTACCATTTCTTTAGCAGCTCGGAAAACCCCCTCAGCCCTTTTGACGACATGCTTCTGCCGAGCGACGATGCAGACTTCACCTCCCCCTCCCCAGTGACTAAATCCCACCCCCATTCCTTCGGTGCGCCAACCAAATGAGCTCCTATTCACGCTCTGCACTACACTTCCCCCATGGTAGGTCGAGATGTCTAAGCATTTCTTTTTGGCCCTCAGGTTTATTAGATTCTATTGTTTAGGTTTTGGACCTTCTCTCCCTGTTTTCCGCGCTTTGTTGGACAGAGGTTTTCCTCGCTCCCCCTTTCTTCTTTCTGATTCTTTTTCGTGATTGTTTTCGTCTTTCCCGCGGCGGGGTCCTCGGGTCGCACCGGTAATTCTCTGCCGCTAAAAGAGGGATTTTCGTGTCCTTGCCTCTGTAGAATCCCCTCTTGCGTTTTTTTTGGCTCGTGCTTCACTTCGTTTTTATTGCTTGTCCCCCCTCGCCACCATCCGTAACCTATCGCCCCCCCAGAGGGGGAACTTTTTCGGCTCCTTTTTTTCTCTTTTTGTTGGACCAACGGCTTTTTTTGACGATCTTCACAACTCTTTCTCCCCGTGTTGAACAGCGTTTTAAGAAGTAGCGCGCCCTCTATTCCCCCTTGCCCTCGAACCTACCTCCGCCCCTTTTTGCCAGGAGACCGCTAGTTTTTCCCCCTGAGCGGTAAACACGCGCTATTGAGAAGGTTGACTCCCTTTGACTCATATCGGCCCCACTCCCCTCCTAGTATTGCCATGTCACCTTTTTTCTTTTTGCGGCGGCGTTTAGATCGGCGTCTCCAGTCGTTGGGTGGCAATCTGATCCCTTCCTATTTTTCTAATGGTTGTTGAGAGAGTCTTGGCCTTTTTTCTTTTACACCCTCTTAGGTCTTCTTTCGACAGCGGCACTTTCAAGTGCGAAGCACCCATCCACCCTTTTAGTCCTAGAGACGGCCTTTACCCTTTTCCTTTACTTCACACCTTTTGCATCAACCCCCATGCTCGATCGATCCCATTCCTAAGATTTTTTCCGCGTTTAACCCCAAGTTACCCACTTTTGGCCCTTTTTCCTGACCCCTTTCCCTCTTTTAACGCTGTGAAGGCTCACTCACCACCGATTTTCGCCGCTACTTGTCCAACATGCGTTTTCTTGTTTCAATACCTGCTTTCTTACCTCTTTTTTTTCCGTATCCGTCACAAGACCACCCTTTCTTCACCCTGAATAAAGGAGAACGACACAGCCCCCAATTGCTCCTTCTGGTTATGGTGGCGCTTTTTTATCGATCTCCCTGTCACACTCCGTCCCTGGCTTTTACCGGCCATCACTTAACCCCTATTTTCTCTTGAGGCTTAGTAGAATGCAGTGGAGACCTTCTTTTTCCCCTCGAGTCCCTCCTTCCCCCAATCCCTCCGCGCATCGCCTCTGCCTTTTTCGACGGGACCCTTCCCCTCTTCCAAGTTAAAGCTTTTGACCCCCCCTTTGAATTCGGTCGCCCCCTTCCCACTCTTCCCGTCCTAACTTACTTTCCCTTACCAAGCATTAGTATATCCGCGTTCCTACGTTGCTCCTGTCGTTCCTTCTCCTTCCTAGGAAATTTTAACTTCGTCCCCCCATTTCGCTTTTGTAGTTGTATCTTTCTGTCCCTGCAGCATTCTTTTATCGTTAGCTTAACCATTAGTGACCATCTTTGTAAGTAGTCGGACGCTCTCCCTCTTTAGCTGGCTGGTTGGCCGGTGGTTTTTCAACTTTCCCCCCTCGACACTCCCGCACCCCTTCTTTACGAAGGCCGTAGCCTCTCCCCGGGTGATTGAAGGGACATTCCCCGGATTCCACGTCTTTGTTGTATTTTTTTTTCGTCCAGCAAGTTGTATGATACTTTTGAACGTTTATCTTCCGCACCCCCTTTTTGCGGAACTGTTTGCCGGTCTCCGGCGCAGACCCCCCCCCGAATCTCATAGATGCGGCCCTTTAAGTTACCCTCAACTGAGTCTTAGTGAATTTTTTTCTTGGCTTATTCTACTTCGTTCATCTCCCCTCCATCCCAAAGCCCCCCCCCCCCCCTTGGTAGCACCCACTTGGGATCGCCGCGCCAGGGGATAACCCATTGCTTTTGGCGCACCGGTGCGCACCCCACCGAAGATTTCATTGTAGGCTCATCTCGGCTTTCCCTCCTGTTTTGCCCGGACTCCACTCTCGCTTTCCTCCGAGATTGTTTCCAGTGAAGTATCTACCCCCCCCCCTGACTTCGATTTTGACCTTTTTCGTGGGAGCTCGAGGATTTGCTCACGTTCACTCTGTTAGTCTCCTTCAAACGTGGAAAGATGTCCCGCCGGCTTTAGGCAAGGCCTCCTTGCCTTTCATTGGTCTTGACCGGCAGCTGGTGACTCATCGATTTTATTGGCTTGCTCCCCCCCCCTCCCTCATCCCTCCAACTTTTCTATTTGAATTCCCTGCGCAAGTATAACTTTCGATAGAGAGAACGTCTTCATGGAAACGCATGAGATCTCCTGCGCTTAGATATCTAGGAAAAACACCTATTTTTTCCTTTTCCTGGTTTTGTTTTTTCGATTCCCCCCCTCTCATCCCGATTTTGTTTTTCGACTGACCCTCGTAAGCCTCGCAGATGACCCAACGAGATATTCAGCTCTTTTCTGGAAGACGTTTTCTCTGATCTTCTCCTCCGTGTAGACTTGCGCCTTTCCATCCCTTTTTTTTTGGAGGATGGCGTGTTCGCCCCCTCCTTTATTCCGTATCGCCGCCCAGGTTTTCACCCTCTTAGGTTCGATATTGAAGCGAGTGGTTGTGATGCCTTTGCAAGCGCCGCATCTTTCCCAAAGTTGCCGTCCGTTTGAATATTCCTTGTTCCGTGATTATCCCTACCTCGAGGCCCTTTCAGCCGAGCCAGTCTCTTTTCCGCCTGGGAGTTTCTTCGAGGGACTTATGGCCCCCTCTTTCGTTTAATTTAGAGAGGAGTTGAGCCCGCCGTCCGGATTATTAACTTGAATTTCTCTATTCTTTTTTTTGATCCCTGAGATGCCCCCCTTCCTCTCCCCCATTAGCGTTATCCATATCCTTTCTGACTGCAGCAAACGTTTTGTGCTGTGTTAGTGTGAGACCGGCGGACTTTTTATTTGGATTAGGTCTGCAGCGCATGATCGGCCTCGAGTCGCCCGGCCTTCATCCTCTTCCAGGCGTTCGGTTTTTTCGCCTTTTAAGAGCAGGTCTTCCAACACTTTTCCCCCCCTTTTTCGATCCGCATAAACCCTATCAAGGTTATCTCTGATTTCTCACGAATCCCAATCCGGTTTCCTCTGGAGACTTTTTCCCCCAACCGGGGTCTCCCTTTGGATCTCCTCCCGAGCCTGCTTTAAGCATAGTTCGGTTCGACTTGTGGGCTGGCTGTTTCACCGCTATCTTTGCCACCAGCCCTATTCCTTCCCCCCTCACGGCAAAGTGCCCGCTGGACCCCCCGTGCACAATTTGCGTATTTTTACTTGCTGTGAATGTCCATATGCAGGACTGCGCACTACTGGGAGTTCCCCTCTTTCACCCCCATTTTATTGGTTCTCTGAAAAATCATAAACCGCTCATCCATACCATGTCCCTTTCCTCAATCCTGCGAAGCTTTTTTTTTCCGCCTTCGTTTCCCCTTTGGGAAATTTTTTATTGCTCGCCCCTCTTATGCGCATGTTGCGACCGTCATTTTTCCCCCCCTTTCTTGACGGTGTGGAGAGGTTGTCGTTCCCTCTTGAAGAGATTCCGCGGCGAGAGCGAGGCTGTGTGGGTAGCGCCCTTTCCCCCTCCGCTATGACGCTGCCAGTATTCGAAGCACGCCTTTTGGCCTTTTTTTTTTTTGCTAACTGGCTGTTTTAGAGTCTTTTTTTTTTTGTTGTTTGCTCGATGCGCGTTTGCCCACTCCCGGCCACTCCTCGCCCCCCTTTGTGAAGGCCACCCACCCTCCATTGGGCGGTTTGATAAGGTGAGTCTTTTGATTGAAAGGTTTTTTTTTGATCTCCGGGTTCTTTTTCGCCGCAGCCCGCCGTTGGAAGGGGCCTTCTTCTTCCCTTTAGTGTAAACGCCGTGAATCGGGAACGGCTTGAGGCGCACTTCCCCGTGTTTTTCTTTTTTGACAAGAGACTTGAACACTGTTCTAGAGCAGGGTTTCCTAAATCGTTTCTTTTTTTAAATTCCCCCATAGTCAGGCGTCCATGAGGTTTCTCCCCCCTCTTTCCCCTCCGTTTGTACTGGGTGCGGCGCCGGTTCGATCGGGCTTTAGCGTTTTTTTGGTGGCAACAGGCTCATTTCTCTTTTCCTATCCTACTTTTGTTTTTTGCTTTTTTTTTCTTCTCCAGGCTGCACCAAACCTTCTTCGGCTTAATCTCCTCTCGAACATTGCCCGCCGCAAACCAGGACCCGGGAGTGCAGCTCGCCTCAGTCCGGTATCTTACCCACCTTGACTCCGACTATTTCTGGCGTTCCCCACAACTTCCCTCGAGTTTCACTTTTTACTTTTTACGTTTTCCGATCTCGTGGCACCTTTCCTTTTCACCGTTCCGATTAACGGAGTGCAGGCGACACGCCTGTCTCCTCGCCCCTCCACCTTTTTTTTCTGTGTTCAACTCATTCTGTGCTACCCTTTCCCGCATCGATCCTCACAGGCCTTTACACCAAACCTTTTTTTCTACTTGCGCGCCCTGGCCCCTTTTTCCCCTTTTTTTTTTATTCCGGGGTGGTGGCCGGGCTTTTTTTTCAGCTTTTTCTTAGACCTTCTCCCCACCACGCGCAACTCTTTACTGAGCAGCATTTTTCGCGGCAAACCCGATGCGCGTTGCGCGTCGTGGGGGTTTTTATGTCATACCGTCCCTGGGCCCGGTTAAATCGCCCCTTTGCATCTCCCTAGGAATATATCGAACGTTGCGCGGGCAAGGCCATCTTCCCTTTTTACGGACCACCTTCCCCCTTTTGACGTTCCCCCCCCCTGAATCACGTCCTTATTATACACATTCCTGTCAACATTTCTCGGGCCCTCCTCGCGACTCCCCAGAGGAGTTGGGATTGTGGTACGTGCCTGTCGACCTGTCATAGGCGCATTTTTCACGCAATCCTAGAGAATTTTTTTGCTATTTCTGTGAAAGTTGTTTGCTCGTTCGCTTAGTCCCTCTTTCTCATCAGCATCGTTCCCAGCTGAGGTTGTTTCCCCTTGGGACTTCCCCCGTAGCTTCGTTAAGCTCGCTTTTTTTTGATATCGTAGCGTGGCCTTTGGATGCCCTTTCCCCACACTGGACACGCCCCGACTTCTTTACCGGCCAGGCTCCTGCGCGCCTCCCCCGGTCATTCCGGCTTACCCCACGGTTTCTGTTGTGCCCCGGAGGTCCCGAACGAGGAACCTTTTTTGATCTTGCTTTTTTTCGCACCCCTGCGGCAATCCTGCTTTCGGCTCAGAACAACCCCCCCTCCACTGTTTTTTCTGACTTCCCCTTTGGAAGACCTCTAAATGCGATCGAGGGCTTTCTTCTGGTCGCGGGGCAGCTGCTCCGTCCCGCGTCAGCCCCCCCCCTTGGTAGCAGCCACCCCTTTCTGTGATGCCTTTCGGTGGTTACTCCAATTGGCGGCGCCCCCCCCCCAGCTTCCAATGCTCAACCCCGAATAAGCGTGGCGATTCGCCGGTTTTTGACGGCGGATGCCTCCAAGCTCTCTTGCACGAAAGCGCTGATTTATTCGTCTCCCCCCAATACTCCGTTCGGATTTCTTCTCAGGTTTTTGTGAGACTTTGGAGGGATACATCACGTTTCACCTCGCTTCTGCTATGCATTGGAAATCTGCGCGCCTCCTTTCGGCAAGGTCAATACCCACACCACTCGTGCTTTCCATGGATCGCTTATGGTTTGCCAGGACCTGGTGGTTCGTTCTTGCACGAAGGCGGCCTTGGCGCTCAGCCCTCCTCCAATAGCCACCTAGCACTGCGAACGTCCCGCGGCGATAGCGTAAAATTATTCCTGGCCACCAATTTCAGCGGTTGTCATCTTCCCTTTATTACGCAGAGCTCTCTGCCCAACTTTTTT
>Ga0179591_1287573_pt1 | contig 10733 bp, 13 predicted proteins | sample CZOMad2_1_08_16f_FD_182891 | JGI IMG/M metagenome (GOLD analysis project Ga0179591, IMG submission 182891) | Vadose zone soil fungal communities from Angelo Coast Range Reserve, California, USA - CZOMad2_1_08_16fungal (PacBio error correction) | ecosystem: Environmental > Terrestrial > Soil >... | reverse complement strand
CGCTGCTCAAGCGTTTTAAATGAGCGGACTATTTAGTTTAAACATTTAAGTTCATGTCATTATGCAGGGGACTATGCGGTCTGACCAACTGAAACCCCCCCCCTTTCTTCCCTCTTTCTCCATTCTCTTTTCTTCCCCCCCAGTGTTCCTCGAAGGAGTTGTTGTTATATAGCCCAGTTGGCATTACTTTTTTCTTTTTCTTCCCTGTCTCTCCTATTTTCTCACGCCCTTCGTAACGACAGAAGAAGCCTAAACGTTTCCTCTCCTCGCTGTTTTTAATTTCGACTTCCCCCCCACCCCTTTGAGTCGCGTGTCCCCCGTGTTTGGATGGCCGTTCCGCCGCTAGCCTTTGTTTCCCGCCATTCACTTGTCTCGACTCAGTGTTTTCCTCTCGACACCTCTAGCCACAGTGCACTTTGCATCACTCACGTCTTTCTTCCTTACTGTCCCAAACGGTCTCTCAAAATCCTGGCGATTTTCTGTCGCGAAAGGTACGCAGTGTGGTCTGCCGCGCTCGCTTTCTTCAAACAGATCCGTTTCTCCCGTATAGGAATTGTCTTTCCCCCTTTCAACCCCCCTCTCCCCAATACTCCCGCCTCAGACGTTATTTTCTTCTTCCGAGTACAGCCATTTTTTTAGATCTCCTTGTCACTGACAGGATACGTCTTTCGTCGCGGATTGATGGATCGTGCCTGCTGTTCCGCGCGTCTTTCTAATTCTCCTCGCTTTTTACAGCCAGCGTCTGCCAGCGGTTTCCTTGCACTTGAGGAACATCCACCAATCCTTCTTCCGACACATCCTATGCTCCGCCCAATCAGCCACTTTGCTTCTTTTGCCGGTACGTATTTTTTTCTCCCAGAGACCTAGGTGAAGCTTGACCCCCAGCAGCCCCGGTCCGGGCGTATTCTAAGACGAGAATGCCGGGGGCACTGGATTCTGATTTCTGTTATCTCTCTCCTCCTCCCCTTTTTCTCTATTACCTTCTTCCTCCATTTCCCCCGGAGTATCAGAATAACCTCCTTCCCTGGAAGCATGCGCCTAGTCCCTTATTTAGATTACGGAAATTATACCCATAAGGTTTTGATATTTGGAGGCTCATCGGTGACACTGTGTTCGGATCCTGCTGAGTTTTTTCATTTTTCCTAGAAGGTCTTTTTCTGCCACCTCTTTTCCCCTTGGCGCCACTAGAGTTCCCAGACCCCCTTCTTCACCGATTCAAATCTGCTCTCCCTACTGGTCGCTTCCGTAGCGAAGAGACGCTTTTGTGATCTGTAAAACGGCTGTCTCTTGTCCAGAGAACCTTCTTGTTTCATGCGGGTTTTTTCCTCTTCTTTTCGAAGTTTTTGGTATTAAAAGTTTCGTCCTACGTCTCCCCTTTCCACCCCGGCGCGCCTTCAGTACTGATGGCGTATTCCCATTCCCCCTTTCCCAATCTTTCCCCCCCTTGCAATCTCAGTCATCCCTCTTTGATTGGGCGACCGTTGGCCCTACACCCTGTCGAAACTATTTCTGATGCAAACGTGCACTTTGAGACCGTCTTAGGGTGTCTGGCCCCTTTCTCGTCCTCCTGTTTGCAGGTCCTTTCCCCCCCAATGGCTCCGGCGGAATCATGTCAGTTTTTTCTCGCGAACCTCGATCCCAGTTCGGGACATTACTCTCCATCTGATGAGGAATGTCACAACGTTCCGTGTATTTCCCTTTTCCCTCCCTTCGTTTTTTTTCTTGTAGTTTTACCCATTTCTCCGCCTGGAAGAACCAATCAACCTGAAGTGTAAACCCAAGCCCCACTCCTTCTCAAGTGACTTGAAGATTGAATACACAATAGCAGTGGAGAACCCCCTGGAGAGACCGGAGGTTTCCATTTTTTTCCCTTCCCCCTTCCCGCCTCCTTTGTCCGTCACCTTATGTTCGGAGTGTTATCCTTGCTTCGCCTCTTTAGAGAGAGTCACTGTCTTTAGAAAGCAGCCGTAGATTCCATCGTCGACTTTGCATTTCCCTTGATCACCCCTTTTGTGCCTCTCGCTCTTTCTTTCCGTTTAAACCGACTTATATGGCTTGAAAAGGTTCGTTGATCCCTAGATGACTCAATGGAGGAGCCACTCTCCCATTACGCTCTATCTGATGGAACAAGCGTGCACATTCGCTGTTTTTTCCCCAAGCTGATCGCAATCTCTTTCTTTCCCTCACCTTCACCCCCTCCTCCCTTACGTCATTGACTACTTCGGGGGCCCCGGTTTACCTTCTGTGGCTACTGCCCCGATTGATTCCGCAGACATTTTTTAAAACTCTTTTTCTCCCTTCCTTTGCCTCCGGTTGGCTCTCCCTCTACCTCTGTGTTCACGACAGAGCGGCCCCCAGCCACATTTGAAACATACGCGTCCGCTTCTTTTGGTTAGATACCTTGGGTAGGCCTTATCGGGCCCGACCTCTGCCCTGTAACCTTTTGTTAACCTTTCCCTTTTTCACTCAATGGGGCCAGGTCGTCTCCCCTCCTTTTTCGATTTGAATCGGCTTTTTGGATTTATCCGGTGAGCACTAAAAGGCTGCGTTTTCGGAATGGCTGGACGTTCTGTCGCCCTCTCCAATCGCTCTGTCCCTTCTCCCTTTTGTTCCGTCCTCAGAGTTGTCATAGCGTCATGGAGACCCTCGGCCCCTCGCCCTAAACTCCAGTCTCGGGGTCCCGGCCCTGCTTTTTACGAGGACACGTCCAATATTCGCATCTTTTTTCTTTCCATTTTTTTCTGGCCTGCTCCGTCCATTAAGGCGCACTTTCTTCCTCCCCAAGTCCCCTAAAGATTCACGATTGTCCTTGACTCTCGGCCATCAGTGGAGTAATCCTCCCCCCTTCCTCCCAGCCAACCTCTTTTCTCCTTTCCGTTTTGTGCAAAGCAATTATCCGTAATTTAATGAGAGGTCATAGTGAAAGGATAGCGGCATGTTGATAAGATATCGACCTTGAGTTCCTCGCTTTCAGTTCCATCTGGCGAAGTGCGCCTCTCCTTTCAATACCATAAAATCCTCTCTCAGCTTTTTCATCGTGCATTCTCCCGTTTGAACGATGCCCCCCCCCCACACAACGTGAAACCCTCTGAGGCCGTTTTCTTGTTTCTCCTATTTTCCTTTTTTCCAACTTTTCCTGTCTTTTAGTTGTCTGTCTCTTCAATCTGACAAGGAAGGAAAACTCTTCCCTGAATTGTGTCATTACGTTCCCGTGGTCTGTCTCATAGTCCTGTGTTAAATTCTTTCTTGCACCGCCCGTCCTCTTTTTCTGTTGGTGGGGGGTTGGTAGGGTGTCATCAGGGCTGGTTTAGGGTTTTTGACCGAGTTTTTAGATGTTGGCTGTGGCTTGTGTCTCCTCTCTTTTTCCCCTCCTCCTTTGTGGTTTTTTTATCTCACCCCCCCTCCCACTCACTTTTGGCCCCAAAACTGCAGGTTCAAAAACCCTCCCGCACAATGTCAGTCCACGCCAACCCCACACATCCTGCCACACGCCGTCCTTTCTTCCCTTCCCAGCCTCTTCTCCTACCATCTTTGTTCTTCAAATGTTGTACTCTTCTGTCCTCATTTCTTGGCATCTTGCTTGACTCTCCAGACACTCGGTTTATAAAAGTGTGATAGCTGCTCGGTCTACCTGCCCAGGACTCCCCTTTCTTATAGCTTTTGGGCGAAATGCTGCGAGCGTTGGAAGAAGGCACCTCTGTCCCAGGACCGCTTGAGGCCCCCGCGGATTTATTTCTCGAGCTTCTATGTCATCCCCGCGCTCGGCGACTTTTCCGGTTAAGTTCCTCCCCTTCACTTTCCCCCCCCCCTTTTTCCTCTATTATCCCCGGCATATTGACCTACTATACGCATGACATGACGTTCCAGAGCAGTTTGCGCTTCCCTTTTCAAAACTGTGGAAGGCTCCCTATTTTTATCGTTCTCTGCCGCTTCCTCCTCTGGCCGATGCGTAAATGGTGACCCCCTCGGGAATATTTTTGTTCTGTTCCCCCGATTTTAGAGCGACCGATGTATCCTCCTAGGTCCCCTGATCACTGGCCCCCTTCCCCCCACTGTTACGAAAACCTGGTGGTTTGTACATGACCAAAATCTGTCCGGTTACTCTTTGCGTCCGTTCCACTGCTCCCGGAGTTTCTTCTTTCTCTTGTGAGGGCTCCGAACTTCGCCGCCCAGGCGCCCGCGGGCGCCAGCCGTTCCCCAATTGAAGCCAGAAGCGATTGTCTTCCTGGTCAGACGCTCCTCCTTCCTTCCTCCCCCTCTCTTTTATGCTTTCCCCCCCTTAGGAATACCTACCTTTTTAATCGCCAATATGCTAGCCGTTCAAGTGATTGAGCAGGCGAAGGTTTTGGGCAGCGGGTAGCCCGGTCGGGGGCCCTTTCAGGGTCACTAAAGTTTTACCGAGGGTTCAGCTTCCCCCCCCACACTCTCCCATCAGTGACGTCCTCGTTTTCCTTTTCCTTCGCCTTTCTTCAGCAGAGGTCGCCCCTTGTGCAGGCCCTTCCCCGCATTGCCCCAAAAGAGTTAATAACTCTGCGTCCTCAATCGGGTTTCCCAACCGGAGCAACCAATGTGTCCCTTTTTTTCCCCCCCCCTTTCCCTTCTGTCCCCCCCTTCCTTAAGGTGTGTCTGTTTCTAATTCTTGAATTCCTATTCCGCTTTAAAGACCCCAACAAGCGACATGATTTCGGTTCTTGGCAGCTTTCTCGTTTTCATTTTTTTTTTTTTACTTGTCTGTTACTCCTCAATTGGCATCGTCTCGTCCCTCCCTTGCCCACCATCTTCCCCTCTTTCCCCCCTTTCTCAGGGTCTAGGTGAACGGCACGTACGGCGGTTATTCCGACCTTAGGGAAGGCACCCGTCACGGATTTCAATCCCTTTAAACGGCCGTCTTTCCCTCCTCTCTTTTCGCGCTCACCTCCTTTTTTCCCGCCCCTGAGTTTTACGGAGAAAACTCTGTTTTCTTCACTTCTGGCAGTTTAATTCCCCCTTCCCCCCCGGGGATCCCCTTTCCATGCGATGTGTAGTCTCCAGTTGCGGCCCCTCCGTGTTTTGGTTTTTTTCTCCAGTTTGTTCCCTCCCCCCCTTTTTACTTGGATCGAAGGATTTCTCACTATCTCCGAGAAGAAGAAGCCATCCTACCGTTGTCCAATTTTTCCTCATGATGCGGGCGCTTAATGTCCGAACCGCCCTCCCCTCTTTTCTCTCGTCCACCTTTTTTTTTTTTTTTTCTTTAAGGCGTTTGATTTGTTCCCAGTCTAATCACTTCCCCTGTCGAAGTGTTCCTATCCACCCCTCTTCTTCTACAGTGCACTTCTCATCAAGGAGTTCCGGAATGCTTGTCACCACGGCGATCCATCCTGCCCCCCTTCTTCCTCTCGTGCCCTTTTTTCCCTCCCCCTCGGTCCGTCTCCTCTCAATTGTACCCCTTTCAATGGAAAAATGACTAGTGTCCCCGCGCCTTGCGATTTTAAAATCGATCCGTTATAGGCTTGGTTTCCCCTTTCCCCTCGCCCCTCCCTCCCCGCATTCATAGTTGGCTCTTCCTGCTAGGTAAGAAAGTTTCCCCCCCTCATTCGATCTTCGCAATACTATCGCCCGGCTTAGAGTGATGGAATCTTCTTCCGTTCCTTTCTTTCTTCGCTCCTCGCGTCTCCGTTCGACTTGCTGTTGCTGCACTCTGCGAGGCAACCAACACCCCTTGTCCCCCTTTCCGATGCTCCGCCCCCAAAGACAAGCTGTGCCGTATGAGAAGGTATTCTCGTCTTCGTATCGATTGGAAAGATGTCCTTCTTCCAGCTTCCCCTTGGTGAGTCTTTTCTGACTGACGCCCCCCCTTCACTTGCGGTTCATGCTGAGATAAGCTCCTCTAGATTTAAATCCTCGTTGTTGTTGTGACATGCTTCAAAGTGCCCGGTTTCCGGCTGCAGAATTACGGCGCCGCTTTTCCTTTTGCCTCCTTTTCCTCTCCCCCTTTTTTTTTCTTTTCCTGAATAGTTCTCCCCTACGTTCCGTTAGTTTTTTCGTAGCATCGGTTTGAAATTTAGATCCGGATTTTGGTAACTTTTTTGCAGGGCGATTTTGTGCACCCTTTGCTGCGACGTGGAGTCGTACTAGTCCTCGAGACGCGCTTCAACACCCTTCTTCCCCGATTTCCTCCACTCTTCCTCTCCTCCCTGCTGCTTATTTCTATTTCGCTTTCTCCCTAAAATTTAAGTTTCTCGACCGATCCACTCTCTTTTCCCCTATGCGTTTGTTCGCATTCTTGTCTGGGCGCCTTTTCTCCCCCCCCCCTCATATCGGTTCACCGTTATCGATTTAACCGCGGCTCCCCGACGCGTCGAACTACCCAAAGACGTATCCCTTGTCCGTTCCCTTTCTTGAGCCCCTTCCGATTGCAAGGAGGATTTGTTTGCCCCTCGATTGATGCAAAGTGCACTGTGCCCGAAGGATAGATTCCCGAGCATTCCCACTTCTCGAGTAGTCCAGTGTCCCTTTCCTATTGCCCCCAAAATGCGCCCCCCGGTCAGGCCTGACCCGGCGTTGCCGATTTCACTCAGATGCGCCCCTTCGGGACATTACGCTGCATCGATGAGGCGGGCCCCCCCTTTCCTGGATCTTCTTTTTCCCCTTTCCTACAGAGCTGCTTGCTCATTGTAATCAAATCAACCCCCGTCAAGTGGCTTCAACGCTACGTCCACAAACTCCATGGCCTTTCGCCTGGGAGGGAACTACCTTTTCGCAGTGAGAAACGATGGTGAACTCCCCCTTTTTTTGTTTCTCTGGCCCCCCTCTCCCAAATGAGAAAATGAAGAATGGACTTTCTCTGCAAGGTTACCGTGACAGAGGGCGGCACACGCTTGCAGGTCCTCTCCGCTTCTCTTTCAGCTCCCTCCGTACACCCTTCAGACGTTGAAGGATTACCCTAGCTAAATTGATCCCTTTCGCGTCGTGCCGGAACCAATATTCTCATCCTGAAGGGAACTGTCAACTTTTTGACCCCCTTTGTTCGTTTATTCTTCTCTGAAATCATACTGGACCCCGAAGCGAAGCACTCCCAAGAAGATTTCGTGTGTTGTCCCGCGGATCGAATATCCGCTGTCAATTTCTGGCTCCTTCCCCAGCCCTCCCCCCCTCCCTCTGTCGTGCTGCAAGGCCCCCCCCTTTTTGGATGCACTTCTCAGCTTCAAATAACTATTGTTGATTAATGGAGGGGACGACTGGCTTCCTCCCCCCCCTCCCTCGGATGTTCTCCCTCTTCTCCCTCCTATCAAACCTTCTTACGATGCTCTTTTTTGAGCTATCTATAAATAGGCCCGTTTGGACCTTATCTAACTGTGCCTCCCCCCGCCAACCTTTCCTTTTTCTCTTTTTCTACCGGCGCTTCCCTTCCTTTTGGTTCTATAGGTTGTGCTTTATCAGATGGCGGTGCACTCCATCCCGAGGTTGCGCCGTGAATGAAGTGTTCGAGTTTTCCCCTGACAGGCAGACGGCTTCTGCAATTTCATCTTGCTTTTTCCTTACTGCCCCTCGTTCTCATGGGGGCTAATGTTAGGACCCTCCCATCTCCCGTCCCCTCCTGACGGCGTTTTTCCTTCCACTCACGGCGTTCACGCTTCCCCTTTTCTTTCTCATTGGCAGCCACTGTTTCGTTAACGCTTTGATTTTTCCTTTCTCCCTTAGCGGCTCTTCCCTTTCTCCCCCTCATTTTCCATTCAATTGTCCTTGCTCAGTCAGCTGGATCAATGCCCGCGCGAGAAATTCGGCGCTGTTTGTTGAAACGACGCGGCACTTCTCTTCCTTCCCTTTCCTGCGTCCTTTTTTTTTTCCTCTTCAGCGTACTGAAGGCCCCGCCCGGCATGGTTTGATAAGAATATCTCCCATTTCGTTAATCGTTCATGTCAAACTCGCTTGCGCTGCTGGCCTAGAATTCCCGACCCCACCCTCTTCTCCCCTCCTTTCCCCCCCTTTCCCCTGAGTGCATTCTCTTCTGCGTCATTTCGACCCCAACCAACGGACCCTCGAGCCCGTGTCTTTGTCTGACCTCTTTCTTCCACCCGTTAAAAAGCGCTGCGAATTATTGTTCTTTCCCCCCCAATTCAAAGAAGGTACGACATTGTGGCCTTTTCCCTCTTTTCAACGCGGTTTGCCAGCTGTTATAAATTAATCTATAAGGTTCCAGTGCGTGGCGGAGTGTGTTGGTCGTTGATTCCTTTTTCTTTTTTCTTTTGTTTGACGCGTTGTTGTTCTTTGTTCTTATTTTTTAAACGTTTGTTTTTGTTGAGAGAGATACACCCCAGCCACAGCAAACCATCCTGGCCTTCGGTCAAAAAACCCTTCTCCCCCCTCCTTTTCCATTTCCCCCAGTTCACCCCCCCTCCGTCACCGTTCAGTGACCCTGGCGTGGACGAATTTTTCCTCCATGAGACCAGAGAGGTTGAGCCGCTTCCCCCCCTCTCCCACTTTTCCTTCCTCTGTTTTTTTTCCGCCCTGAGTGATTGACTCCCCCCCTCCCTTCTCGAGATAATTCATAGCGGAATAGGTCTTCTCGACCTCCCCAAGAAAACTTTTCTGCTTGGTTCCTTTTTTTTTTTCTTTTTTCTGCCATTTGCGGAGAGCGGTCGAACTTGGACCTTCGTATGTTCCACGCGGCTCAAGCGGAATTCTTCAGACTTTCGCGCAGCCATCTCCGCCGTCTTTCCCCCATTCACGTTTTCGAGGAATTTTGGCATGTCTCGTATATTCAAAAATGCATCTATCATTCTTCCCTCAGCCGAGACATTAAGCTGTCCAAATCGGTATCAGTTACCGTCCTTTTCCACCCAAACCTTCCTTGCGACTTTCTCGTCGCGTCGGTACTTGCACTCCGCTTGCCGGGTCTGGCAAGGGGCAATGTGACAGACGATGGTGCCGATTGAGGCCCGGAATGAGCTACGTTCCCTCTCATGGCCCCCCATCTTTTTTCCCCCCCCCCCGGAAACACCTTTGCCTGTGACTTTCCCCAACGGGGCTTTCAATTGGTCCGGGACCCCCTTGATGGTACGGAGGAGATTTGCGAGGGTCTAACTCTCTGCGCGTCCCCTCTTGCCCGCACCAGTCCGTTGCAATGCTGTCCCATCAGAAAGCGGATTTTCTTCTGGCGACGACCCCCCCCTCTCCCTGCTTTCCCTTCTCCAACCTCGCTGGATTTTCCCGCCATCTGTCTAACAGCCGGCAAATTCAGCTCGCCCCAATTCTGCTCGCCTTTCCCGTGCATGAGACCCCAAGGTTTGGCAGAGGGTTACAGGTCCGATTTTTTTCCCGTTACTGTTTTTTTCCCCCTATGTCTTTCAGACCGCCCAAAGCCGCCCACGTCGTTGCAATAGTGTATTCGCCTCTGCACCCAGCATCTTTCTCTTGGGACAGTTAGTCCCGTGACCATCAAAGCGTCTGGATCCCCTGTTGTGCAACTTTTAGATTGTTTTCATTTTGCACCTATTACATTGCCCCCCCTCTTCCTTCCTTGGTTCCTTTTCTTTTAATTTCAGTCTGAGGCTCCCCCCCTCTCCTTTGGAGAGAACCCCAGACTGCTTTGGAGTGGAAGCTTGCTCGCAGCGTAACTGGGACTTTCGGTACCCTCCCCTTTTTTCTTAATTGCACCCCCAACGGTCCAAATCGATGCCCTTCCAATGCCAGAGGGGGCATCCGCTCCGCGCTGAGGAAGATGTATTTTTCTTTCCTCCCCTTCCCCCGTGATTCTTTTTCCCCAATTGGTTGTACTCAGTGATTGCTCGCTAAAGGTTTTGCGACCAGGGCGGGGTCCGGCACCTGACTCTAAACCTCCGGCTTTCTTTTTCCCTTCTGTCCTTTTGGCACTGTGTATGAAAAAACTGGACCCGGTATTTTTCACCGTTTTCTAACACTGCCTCTGTTTTTTACAATTTCCCCCCCAGTTGCGAATACAGATTAGAAGTAGGTTTCTTCTCTCCCCTTTCCCTCCATTCTTTTTCTTTTTTTATTCAAATTTTTTGAGCGAGTCTTCTCTCATGTCGTATAGGCCTAAGCTTCCCCGGAAAGTTTCCCATCAATAATCCGATGAATCTCCCTTTCCTCCCTGATTTCCCTCTGAGTTCCTCCCCTGATAAGATTTCAGAGGACGCCGCGTAGAATTTGTTTATATCCTTGCTCGCGCTAGATTTAATATACACCTCTAGCCTTCTTATCTGCACTTTGCATCTTCTCGTGATTTGTCCCTCTTTTCTTTTCCCAGGTGCTCTTCCACTTTTCCTGAATATGTCGGACGCTAGCTTTTTCATTTCCTTCTCTCGAAATTGAAGGGAAATGAATAGCATAGTGGTACTGCCGCTCCCTTCCCTCTTTTCAAATCCCCCTCTTCCTTTCTTGACCGGAACTGACCTAGAAAAGTTGAACCTCCCCTGCTCACGGAGGTGGTTTTTAGATTCCCCCCTCCATTTGATCACGCATTTTCGTTTCTCTCCTTCACTCCTCCCCTCTCTTCCTTTGCTCTCCTAGTGATTTGTTTCGTAGCCCGATCTCGCTTCCTTTACGCGCCAGCCCAGGGAGTGAAACAATCCTGCGTCAAATGCAAAACACAAGTTCCGAACAAATTTCACGTCTCGCCCCCCCCCTGAGCACCTCCTTGTGTTTAAGGTCCCTCTCCGTCTTTTCTTCTGTTAGGATGCAGTTGCCGCTGAGCAAGGTGTTTGAAGACGTCCAGCCTCGGGGCTTTATCAGGT
>Ga0179591_1278781_pt1 | contig 10733 bp, 12 predicted proteins | sample CZOMad2_1_08_16f_FD_182891 | JGI IMG/M metagenome (GOLD analysis project Ga0179591, IMG submission 182891) | Vadose zone soil fungal communities from Angelo Coast Range Reserve, California, USA - CZOMad2_1_08_16fungal (PacBio error correction) | ecosystem: Environmental > Terrestrial > Soil >... | reverse complement strand
GAGAGCACTTAGCCCGGTCCCGAACCTACTCGACGATCTCGTTCACCTTTTTCTTCCTTCACTATCTATTTGTCAGAGTGGCCTTCCCCCCCCCCCCCCCCCCCCCCGCCAACTGAAGAGTTGCGTAGACTGTGGTTTTTTTTCTAGTTTTACCCAACCGAGCCGTTAGATTTCGGCCTGGAGATGAGACTACCGTGCCTTTCGGAAATTTGTAGACTCCATTGTGACTTCTGCTTGCTCGTCCTCATTGAAACCTATGAGAGAGAGAGCGACCCGGCAGACAATCTTAGACTGTACAGAGAATATCTTCTTTTCCCCCTGGTTTTGTTTTTGCTCAAGAGCTTTTTTTTATATAGGAGGCGTTGGCCTCGTTTTTCCTCCCCAGATAACCCCGGCTGGGACTTCGTCCGAGGAGAGAACCCGTAGTCCCCCCGTCTTGAGTGGCACCTTTTTTTCCCTCCCGGTAAAGTCTTTCGCTTTCTACGTTCCAGGGACTACATCGGGATCGGCTGTTTACCGGAGACAAACCAGTACGCCGAAGAAATCTTCATGCGCCCGCCGGACGCTTTGACGTCATGCTCCATTACGCCTTTTTTTTTCCACGTTCAGACTTGGTCGAGCGGGGACAGTCTCCAAGGAGAATTCGACTCCCGGTACCATTTTCCTTTCACGGTCGGACCGACCCCGTGGTAATATCCCGGCGTGATTTCTCCCTTTGCTTCCAAAAGGTACTCGCTCTGTGGCCGATCGACTAGTCGGTTCTCGGCGCGATCGTATCGTCCCCTTGGCTGTTCCCAGATCGCGGAGGATACACAGCAGATTCTTCCCATACCAGATACTCCTCTCGACGGGGTTCATGTCTCGTTGCCTTCTCGAGTGGCAACTACTCCGTCAACGTCTTTTCAAGGTAGGGCATGGCGGCCTTCCCTCTCAATTCCGCACAGATAAGCGTGCTGTTGACGGCAAACGAAATAAAATGGTAAGAGACCCTTTTTTGGCCCGCTTCGTCCCAAGTGATTACCTCTTAGTAGTCAGAGAAGTTCGTCTTTTACATGTCCTCGCCGTTCCCCCACGTTTCTTCCAGTTCGGGGTCCGGCCATGGACGGGAGGGAAAGCCGCTCGTACTGGGGGCCGCTGGATCCCCCCCCTTGCATCGGATCTTCTTTTTTCGCTGCCAGTTTAGTAGTTTCCTTTTTCTACTGGGGCTTAGAATGGAGAAGGAAGGATACGCTCAGGTCACGTCCGCTGATTTGCCTATTTCCCTTCCCCCTAGTCATCAAAGCAGCTGCCCCGCCTCCGGTCTTACGGCTTTATTCCGAAGCTCCTGTCCATTCTGCCTTTGCTCCTGAGGTTGCAGAGCCCCCTGAACGGGTGAGAGCTTGGTCGTCACCGGCTCTTCCTGTCCGCTTTAGTTTTCGAACCCTCGAAAGGACGTACCTCTGTCGGCCGTTATCTTTTTTCTTTCCAGCGTCTCCCCTTCCCCGGCTCTTTGATCTCAACGAATCGCCCTTGCACGATGTCACTCGACCCTTCCTTCACTGACTTTTTTTTGGAACTTCCGCAAGATTCGCGCCGGTGCTTCGCTTTTTTTTTTTTTTCCAATACCCAATGTGGAATTTTCCATGACTCCCCCTCTAGATGTCTCGGAGAGATCACAGCTCTCGAGACCCCGACGTTTTGTCTGATTAGTCTAGAGTTGTTCCCAGAGATGGACCTTTCTCCTTTCTTTCACGTTCACCGTCTGCTTCCTGAGTTATAAGTTCGGCGACCGCGAAGTCCCCGCTGCTTTGTCCTCTTGAGTCCTACTCATTCACTATCTATCTCTCGGCCCAAGGACATAAGCTAGTTGAAGAGTGCTCCCCGCGGAGAGAAGAAGGCGCCCCGGGTCGCCTCCTCCCAGTGGTCGTGAAATTCTCCTTTTACTTCTTAGTTGCGATGCGTAGAAGCACACGCCCTCTTTTCCGTTAGCCTTCCCTGAGTTTTCTCCGCATCGAAGGGATCCTCCGGTTATGGGTAGCCGCTCCCTGCGTGCGTGCCTAGGCGGCGGACAGACTTTCCTTCCCAAGCCATCGCCTGCTCCCATTCTTTTCCTGGAGCTTGATATCCGTCGTACACTAATCGGCGAAGAATCATGCCTTCTAGGGGCGCCCAGTTTCCGCGAGACTTGGGAGCTGGGAGACTGCCATAGCTCACTCTCCCCTCCCGGCCGCCGGTCCCCCTTTTTCCTCGCATTAGGTTCCATCAAAAAACCTCTCTGTCCTAGCCGGACGGACTCGTTATTTTTCATCCCTCTTTCCGCGTATCTGTCGGTCTCTCGCCCAGACCACTGCGCGAGGCCTGAGACGGTCTGTTCGACCTGCTGGCCACTTCGCGCGGCTAGAGGGTACCAATCGGGTCCGGACGTATGATCCCGGCTCTACTTCACCTTTTCTCATGGGAAACCAGTTCAGAAATACGATTTCAAGAAGACCGAGAACCGGCCCCTATTACAAATCCGTGAGCACTTCAAGAAACTTAGTCGCTCAATCCCCCTCTAGGACCTTATTTCCCACTTCGTTACGCCCGCTCCTTGGCGGCTGCTTTCTACTCCGTACCTTTCGCGTTTCCCCATAGTAACCGAATAGAGGTTGGCAAAGGACCTCTCTCTTAAAGTTTCTCGTATCTTTTCCCCCAGGGTTTTCAGCTCTCCTCTTTACAGGTGCGAGAGTTTTTGCCTTCCTCTGTTTCCCCCTCAGTCGTGCGTGCGACTGGGAAGAGGTATTGTATAGAGGGACGTGTATTTTTTTGTTTTGATGTACTTGGCACCGATTTCTATTTTTTAAGGACGGCTTACGAGTCGGGCTCGCCCAAACAGAAGTCCTTCTATCCTCCTTTGTTTTTTTCTCTCTCTGTCCACAGTGCCCTGTTTTTTTCCCTCTTCCTCCTTTGCTCCTCCCGTTTTCCGATCGCCACAAGGTGCCCGCTCGCCCTCGAGCCGGATACTCGTGCACTTATTGCCCTCTCCTCTTCTTTTTTTTCTTTGATTTGCCACGACTTTTTTTCCTTAGGGCCCTATTTCCCTTACGTTCGCCTCCTTATTCTCTCGCTTCCCCTTGCACCTCTCGGATTCGGGGACATAAGGGTGAAAATCCGACTTGGTGTTCCCGTTGTCCTTCCCCCCCCCCCCCTCGGGGAGTACTTCGGTCCTCCTTCTCGGAGGTGTGCCTCGCCGACGGACTTCTTATGAGGGCCTAGTTTCTTTTTCCCGTCTGGTTTTTTGATTTTTTCTGATTTGTTTTCAATTGAGTGACAGGTGCCCTTCCGCCGTTCTTAAGTCCGTACCCTATCTCTCTCTGCTTCTCCGTTTGAGTTCTTTTTCGCGCCGACCTTTCTCCCCTTGAGGTAGAGGCCTGTTCATGCTCACTCGCTTTCTCTTCGATTGAAGGACGGTAATTCTACGGAGTTGGTTGTGGCGCCTATGACCTTCTCCGATTAGTCTTTCCCTGGCGTCCTTTGACTGTTTTTCTTAGCCATATGATTTGAGCCTTGGACGCCCGCCGAAGGGATATTTTTTCCCGTCTTTTGTTTTGGTTAATGATCCCGCCACAGAGAAGGAACGATGTCGAAGAGAGATGAGAGGTGATCTTCACCTTTTTTTCTGGCATCCCTGTTTTCCGAAAAGATACCTTCTCCGATCTCTTACTTTTTTAGCCCTTGAGCTGCCACGCGTTTCTTATGGTTCTCTCGCGCCGAGTGCGGAGAAGGACCGTAAAAAGTTCGGTTCCCCTCCTGCTCTTGTTAAGGCGTCACAGGCTGTTTTTCACGCGGGTCAAGCGGCCGTCGTGAGTTGTCGGGCGTCTATATAGCAGGTCAAGGCTTAGGATAATCGGAAGAAAGAAGAGAACCGTTGTTTCCCCTCCCCCTCTTTCGCTCTCCCCCTCCCCCTTCCTAGTGTGTCCCCTTCAAGTAGAGCAAGGAAATTCTTTTTGCCAGCCCTCTCTCCTGCGTTTCGCTAGATATCTTCTCTACTTATCTCGTAGCAGTCCCGAACGGATTCTCCAAGTAACCCTCTTCTTTCCTCCTCGATGAACAGATTTTTTTCCCAACGGAGGCTCCTCTTTATGTCGTGAACCAATTCTCTTGGACGGAGGTACTTTCCCCCCCATAGTGAAGTTAGCGGTAGTGAGAAGAGCGCGATGAATTTTGATGCTGACCTAGTGTAGCCCACTCTAGATGTCTACAGCTCTTCAGTCCGTTTCCTTTTGGAGTGGAAAAGCAGAGACCTGCGCGCGTTTCCCAGCCACCACGTCTCTCTGTCAGGAGATTTCACGCATCGTTCGACGGGCCCTCAACCCTTTTCCTGCTTGGAGGATCTCGCCGACGATCCGAGTTTGACTTCTTTCTTGGATTACGGAGGGCGGGCGAGGACATCAGGAGTTGTAGGCGAAGTACACGCCCTATGGTTCCCCCCTGCTGCTTCGTTTAGTTCCTTACGAGCGGAAAGCAATTTTGATTGTCCTCGCCGACCCTTGCCCCCTTGAGATTCTTCTATGACCCTCTTCCTTTCCTCCCAGCACAGTCCGCCCATGGAAGGGGCCCCATGTCAAGAATATTATCTACTTCAATTCTCTTTTGGTTTTCGGTCGCGTCTGCTGAAGTTTCCTTTCAGTTGACTTCTCCCTTTTTTGATTTTGCATTGCCTTCCGTTTAATTCCTCCATGCAGCCCTGGACGAAGAGGTGACGTGTAGGTGCCCTTTCCTTTCCTCGACCCCGTTACCCGGTTTCTAGCGTTTTCGACGACTGTGGATCTAAGCCTAATCGCACATGAAACGGTTCTCCCCCATTCTTAAGCTCTAGTAGAGAAAGACAGACGAGTGATTCCTGCCCCCCCCTTACGAGGCGAGACTTTGCCGTGACGTTTATTTTTTTTTCTTCCCAAGTTAGAATTGAGTCGAGACATGATTCCCTTTGAGGACGCGTCAAGTCCCTTTCTCCTTCTATCTCCCCGTTCCCTCGTCCTTATGCTTTAAGAAGACTTCAGGACATTTAGGCTCCCCCCCCCATGCATTTTTTTTACTTCGAAGTGATTTTTATCTGATAAACACTCTCCTTGTCAAGTGTGACTACGATATCCTCAACTTTTCCTTCTTCCACCTTCGCCCGAAAAGAGGAAGTCTGATTCTAGACTCCCCCCGCCTACCCCCCTCCTGATGAGATTTTCACAGCCCAGACGCATCCATGCTACCTTCCAAGCCCCCTTATTTTTCCCTTTTAATACATATCACGTTGTTGTTGTGTGATTAGATTACGCGCTTGTTTGGGATTTCCCTTCGGCGGCTTGCGCGGTGCGTCGGTCTTCCATATCTTTCTCTACATAGTGTTTCAGGCGGGGATTCGCCGACCTTTTACGTCCCCCCCCTTTTCCCGGAGGATACAGGTTGTGAAGAATATCCCCCTGGGCGGCGTGCTTTCGCGTTAATTGTTCCCTTCCCTTCTCGGTGGCAGAGAACAACGCCGGCGAAGACCTCGTCTTTTCCATCCGCCTCCGTCGTGAACTCCGGACGGAACGAGCTAGTTCATGTTACTACTGGTCAGAGATGTCCTCGCTGGTACCGTTTCTCCCTTTTCTCGCACGCTTTCACTTCGCAGGCACGCGTCTCCCGACCTTCCACACTCTGTAGTTTCTCTGTGCGCCCTTTCTTCGTTCAACCCTTGGATTTGGCGTCGGGGCCGCTGTTCTTACGAGTGTGCGAGGCATCTGTAGGCAGTCCACTTTCCCCTTCCCCCTGATGAGAGATGGATCACCAGAGCGTCTACCTCCCCTCTGCGCCGCCCCCTTCCGTTTTAAACTTCTCTTTCCTCGGCAAATACGACGTTTTTCCCGTCTTTTCCAGGTATCTCCGATTCTTCCTCGACAGGCCGGCCAGATCCGTCGGATTCCTCGTCAAATTTCGATAAAAGGAGTCCGCGCACTCAGAGAACACACCGATATAGTTCGGTATCTCTCTGTATTTTCCCTTTTCCTCCCTTCTCCACATGGTCAGGTGTACTTTTGAATGATTTTCAGGAGACCTCCTCTGGGTTGTTGTCTTTTTTGTCGGAATTTCTACTGATTTTCTGGTCTTCTCTTTTTCTTCTAAGGATCCCCGACGTCGAGATTCTAATACACTTCTTCCTCCCCCTCTCTCCCGCTTCCTCTTCCTCGAAAAACTCTCAAGAAGCTGGCATCCCGCGTTTACTTCCTTCTCGATCACGCCGCCGTGTCATTCCACCAATGTTAGGAAAACATGCCGCTCGAGACGGAGCGGTCTCCCGTGGGGCTTCCCCCCCCCCCTTAAGTTTTTTAGTGATGCGCCCCACACATTACCTAAACCCCCTGCGGCCCGATACTAGATTCCCTTCCTTAGACGGGTTGGCGGAACGCAGCATACACTGTCTCGCGCTCGATTAAACGCCCCAGAGAAAGTCGGCAAGCTGTACTAGACCGCCGTCACTCTGACGTGTTCAAGCCGCCTAAAGAGCGTCCTCCTTTTCTTCCCTTTCATCCGCGTCCCCCCCCATAAGACGTGATTCTTTTTCCCGGAGGAGATTGAAGGATCTGTTGCCGTCGATCCATGTTTATACGCGCGTCGAGAAGAGAGCTATCTTGCGATTCTTTCTTAAAAGATAGGAGATTCCTTTTTTCCCCCTCGAGGAAGGATGGCTGCTTTCCTTTCGCACGAGCAGTGTACGATGAGTGAAGAGTCCCCTCCCCCCGGTCCTCTCTATCTCTTCCTGACTTTAATCCGTATGTTTTTCCCCTCCGGCGCAACAATCATCAAGGCTAAGCCTTTCTTCCTTGCTAATTCGGAAAATAAAGGTTTTTTTTTCCTCCAGTATCGCGAAGTGCCTCTCGCCCCCGCCCTCCCTCGGAGTTGCCCGATATGGAGTAGAAGAATAGGGCGTCCGGCGGGTTTCCCTCTTCCCGTTCTGCCTTTGCAGGCTGCTTTGAAGGTTTGAAGTCCCCAATCTTCATCTTTAGAACTTCTCCCTTTTGTGCTCTCTGAGGAGGATAATGAAACCCCAGTCAAACCTTCGGAGAGAAGAAAGAAAGTCCCTCTGGCGTCCCCCCCCCCCTTCCGAGAGAATCGTCTTTTCGCCTAAGGCCCGAGAGATCATATTTCCTTAACCGACGCCTACCCTTTTAATCCCCCCCTCCTCTAGTTCCTGTCTCAATCAAACCAGATATCGTAGAGAGAAGGACATAGCATTCCCGCCTGCTTCCCTCCTCCTAAGTAAAGTGAAGAAACCTTCGGAGGTTCTCCCCTCGGGCGCGACCTTTAGGCGCCCCGGCCGCTTTTTTAATCGTTCCCTTTTCTTAAGGTCAACTCGAGGAGGATGGTACCGTAAATGAATGGAACCTCCCTACTCGTCATCCTTCCCCTCTCCCCCCTCCCCCGACGTTCCCTCCCTCTCCTTTAGTTATGTAAAAGACCTCGACTTAGTGATTTAATGACCTTTCCGCCCACCCTTCTGGTGGAAGGCTCAAGTACCATTAGAAGAGTAAAGGTTAGTGTTGGAAGTTCTTTTTTTTAACCAAGGTCCTCCCTATCTTGAATAGTCAGTTGTATATGTTTCCCCAGTTTTTCACAAGGCGCGGCAGTTGCTTTCTCTCCCCCCCTGTTACGGCCAGAGTAGAGGACCAGAGTGCTTTCCGGGACCTACGTATTCGGTCTTTGGACTCCTGTCCCCTCTTTTTTCGATCCTCGACTCCCGGATCGAGGTTGGTGAAACAAAAACGAGTCCCTTTTCATCTTTCTCCTTTCCTCCAACTTGTTTTTTCTCTCTTTTACGTTACGGTTGTCTCAGGTCGAAGTTCAGAGAAGAAGAGACCTTGTCCCGGTTTTCACTCCCCTTTTTCTATGCTTCTTTACCGCCGTCCCTCCCCCCCCCCCCCCCTTGAAGCGATAGTGGACTTTCGCGCTCAAAGAGAGGATACTTCTTTGACACATCAATTTTCCCTCTGAAGAGTCTTCCCCCTTCCTTTTTTTCCTCGATTTACCTTTGCACATAGAAGTAGTTCCTTTTGAACTACCTTGCTTCTTTCCCTCATTTCCCCCCTTAGTTATCCTCTCTTTCCCCACTCCTCCTGTCCCTTTCCCCCGTGCGTATAATCCCCCCCTTAGAGGATTTTGTGTAGAGAAGACGGCCTCACACTTCCCTCTCTTCGCGGGTCGGTTTTTTTTTTTCTCCCCCCCTTTCTGTGATCTAGAATGTTTGAAAGGTGACATTCCCTCCTTCGAGCGGACCTTTTTTAAATTGACTCTTTCCAGTACCCTCCTCCGCGCAGTGGAGACTATGCGTCGCTAGAAAGTCTAGAAATCGTCCATGTTTAGCGGATCAGATTCTTCTCCCATTCTCTCTTTCCTCCAATGGGAGTAAACGGTCGAGCTGTTTTTCTTTCTCCCTCTCCCTTCCTCCTCCTTGGCGTCGTAGAGATCTTAGATCCCAATCCCTCTCCTCTCGCGGACCTTTTTCTCCCCTTAGCAAGTGATCTTAGTCCTTACTTGGCCTTTTTCAGGTTCCCCTGATTTTCCCCCGAAGCCGCGCCCCCCAGCAATGTATTCAGTCCCTCCCCTCTCTTCTTCAGGGATTCCTTAGAAGAACTACGACTTCCAGCTCCCCGGCCTTCCTCCCTCTTCCCGCTTTCTCCCCCCCTATCAATATAGAAGCCCATAGCGGACATAACTCTTCTTGTGGTTTTTAGCCGTGCCCGACTTCCAGCCTCCAAGTAGTTCGAGTTTTTCTTCCCATCCTCTTTCCTCGTGAACGTATTGTTTTCCTTCCGCGGTGGAGCCGACTGCTTCGGATGACTAGTGCTCGAGCTCGACTGACCTTGGATTAGGAATAGGACCTCCAATCCTGCAACTCGTCCGAAATCTCCTAAGCTCGTCTTTTTCCCTGCCCCAAGAGCCGACTTCCCTTTTTCTCTGGCCGCAACGATCGAAGAGTCGATATAGAATTCAGACAGATCTTCTCCTTCCCTCCGCTTAGCCTCTCCCTTGTAAATGTTTACAAACCCCTGGGACTTGTGCACTCCAATAGATGCCCTCTCCGCAACCTTTTCGTTCTTTTTTCCTTCACACGTCCCCAGCCTTTTCAGGAATTGATTTAAAGAGTTTCCGTACGGTCTCTGGTTTTACTTTTTCCCCTGATCTCTCTCTCTGAAATTATGAAGAAACCTTCGCCGAGTCTCCCTTTCTTACTTTCCCTTGTATTTTTTCTCACCTTCACTTCTAAACGCTCCTGGTGCCCCCAAACGGCTCTTCCCTGCTTTAACGCTCTCTTTCCTCTCTGGTTCGCTGAATCTAGTCGTTTCCTGCCGAATACAGATTCTTTTTGACAGAGCTTCTTGATGAGAGGCGCTCGGGAGGGCCCCTCTTAGGAATTTCTCCCTTCTTCTTTAGCTTCTTACTGTCTTTAACTTCGTGTCTCCTGTAATAGGTCCTAGTACAGTTCCTTTTCGCGCTCCATGAAGATCTTGACCCGCCAGAAAAAGCGGATTCACTGATCTTCTTTATGACACCCACACACTTGCATCCCAGTCCTCCCCTCTGTTAGAACATGGAATTGTACCCATTTCCCCCTCATACTTCTTTTCCTTTTCCTACTTCTCCTATTGGGGCTTTCTCTTTCGAGTCTTTGACCAGTTGCCTTAGAATAGCGCCGCCTGCTCTTTCCTTCTTGTCCTTGCACTAAGAAAGCCCCCCTAATGTAGAAATATATTTTGACTCGTATTTAAATCTTAGTCCTCTCCCCTTGAAACTTTGCAGTAGTGATTTTAGAGGGGAATGTTCAGACTCTTCTTTTCTAGTCATGTGATTGAACGGACTTCTTCCCACGTCTCGTGCGCATTTTTTTTTGAACTATGTCCTCCTCTAGAAGCCTCTTTCAAGCCAGATTCGACCCCCACGCCCCTCTCTACTAAGCCAGTAGTATTCGTGAAGTAGACATTTCCCTGTTCTCTATGAGACACTTTTCTTCAGTCACCCTCTCACCTTCCTGGAGATTCGAAAGTCTCAACACGATCTGCTCTCCCCGAGGCCCTCCGTCCTCAGTATGAGAAAGGTGAAGAGTTAGTTATTCGCATGCTGCGTTGTTATCTTCCAAACGAGCTTTGTTACTTTTCCTATGAGACCTCAGAGACATGGTCTGAAAGAAACTAGACGCCCTCCTCCTTTTCCTTCTTCTTCGCCCTCCTCAATTTTCAGTCAAGATTTTCGTATTCATGTCGTCCCTTCGTGGAAAGGCGAACTTCAGTACCCCCTATTATATTCTCTTATTTTCAAATAACCTTGTTTTTGTCGAGATCCGATAGGTTTATAACTGAGGAATTGAAGGTCTTGGTCGGTCACTATACTCTCTTAAAGTTGAGTTTCTTGGCTTGATATTGCTTTCCCATCCCTCATTACTTCCTTAGGAGAGGTGGAAGCCTTCCCTAGGGAGTTTCTATATCTTCAGCATTCCCTCCTCCCGGCTCTTTTTCTAGAGTCCCCCCCAGCTGCGTCTCAGACCGCCCCGCCTTTGGTTAATAACTCCTGCCGATAGTCCTTCACTCTCTATTGACGGGAACGCCCCCTTTCTCCCTTTCCTGTCTTTTTGGCTCCCAGTCTCCCCTTTTTTGAAGGCAAACAAGTCCCGGAATTGCCACGCGTCAAACCTCCCCCCCCCCCCCCAACCACCCCCCCCCCCCACCCGTCTTCGCTCGTCGGGA
>Ga0179591_1443387_pt1 | contig 10734 bp, 16 predicted proteins | sample CZOMad2_1_08_16f_FD_182891 | JGI IMG/M metagenome (GOLD analysis project Ga0179591, IMG submission 182891) | Vadose zone soil fungal communities from Angelo Coast Range Reserve, California, USA - CZOMad2_1_08_16fungal (PacBio error correction) | ecosystem: Environmental > Terrestrial > Soil >... | reverse complement strand
TCTCCGGTTCTGCGCTCTTTCCCGCTTTCCGCCCTTCGCAGCATCCTCACGGGGTGCTGGCATTGTTCCGATGCACATCGGGGCGCGGGGGGGTGACCCGGGTCGTCGAGGGGTCCTGCAGGCAATGCTACGTCCGGGAGAATCGTTCGCGCTGCGCGAGCTGCTGCCTCCCGCACGGGACGAGCAGGGTCGGCAAGGAGGAAAAGCAAGATGGATAGGGCCCATCTAGCCAGGGCTCGGCTGCAGAGGGTCTGCGCAGGTTTTGTCGATGGGGCGGCGCTATCGCCGTGCTCGCACAGGCAGCGCCCGGGGCTCGGGCCGTCCCACCGCGGGCCCGGACGGGACGCGTGCTTTCGTTCGGTTTCGACTGGGCCGGCATCCGCTCGGGCGCTGTGCTCGGACGCGGTTCGGGTGTCGCCCCGCCTTGGGCGTTTCGCGGCGAGACGACAATAATGATTCGGTTCACGCTCGAAAGGGAGCGACGAAAGAAGGGTGTCAATCTCGATCGCTGTCTGCAGCCATGGTTCCGATTCCGTTCTGGCGCAAGCCTCCCTTTATGGACAGTGCCGAGTCGCGCCTGTGCAGAGAAGAAGAGATTCCGTTTACGACGATTGTCTTCGGCCCTGAAACAGGCGCCACGTTGGGCCGGCCGCGCTGGTTCGGGCGGCAAGTTGGTTTGGGGCGGCGCGTTGACAGGGGAAGGGGCTGCCCGCGGCCCTTCGCTTTCGCGCAGAGGACGGAGATTGAATATGAGATGGCGAAGTCAGCAGCGGATCTTGGGTGCTTTGTTCTGTTGCTCGGCACGCGTCGGGCGTTCAGCGGTCCGCCGGCCGATTCCATTGGCGGAGGCCCCTGTATTTCAGACCAGACCTTCAGCGCGCAAGCCTCGATATCAGTCGCTGCGCCCATCCGCGCTGTACTCCGGAAAATGGCACTGGTCGGCAGAATCGCCTCGCGTGTGCACTACCCGACGGAGATCGGGACGGCCCCGACCACGTTGGTTGGAATGGAGAAGCAGCAATACGGATTCCAAGGGGGCAGGACCTGGCGCAGGGGCGGTGGGTACAGCAGTCCTGGGGCACCCGAGCGTTGAGAAAGCGCTCAACGCCGTTCCGTCCAATCCTCGCGAACCTGGACAAGAACCTCTCCTGGTCCTCGGCGCTCCGGCCGCCTGCGTAACGTCAACCAGCAGCAGGCATCCGGTGGGGCTCGCCGCGGTTGCAACGGGAATGCGCAGGGCGAGGCGCAGAGGGCGGGACACTCAAATTCGACCCGAAAGAGACGGTTCACGGGAGCGACGGCTCCGGGACCCCACGTGATTTCCAGGACCTGGGAACCCGAGGTCGTTCTACCCGTTGCCGACCTACGATCGTGGGCTTTGTCCTTAATTTGGGCGTGGCCGCTATGTTGGGCCCTTATTACCCGGTCTGGTATTGGTATCCGGTGGCTACGCCGGCGGCCCCGGCGTCAAGCTCAGGACTCGGTTTTTTTTTCGGGATCGGGATGTGGTTTCGCGGGAAAGTCCGGCTGGGGCTGGCACAACTGGCGCCCCGCTATATTGGCAAGGGCACGGGATTCTGGTTCGACCCACGACCATTGGAAATTGGGTCTAGCACAGCCGACAACTTCTTCGACCACGACCACTTCTTATCGCGGGCGGGCCTGGATTCCCACGACGGGCCCCCCGGAGGCTCCACTGGGGGAGGCGCGCCGGCGTTCCACGGGAGGGGCGCGCCGGGCGCTTATTCCACGGGCGGGGCGCGCGGTGTTCCAAACCGGAAGGTCGCGCCGGGGGGTTCCACGGAAGGTCGCCGCCAGGGTTTCCACGGGGAAGGTGCGGCCGCACGTTTCACCCGGCACCCGATCCCGGGCGCGTTTCAGGCGGGTTTCGATCACGGGGGAAGTTGGGACGGAGGGGCTTTCGGGCGGGGCGTGGAGGAGGTGTTCAGCGCCCGGCGGCATTTCGGCGGCGGCTTCCACGGTGGTGGTTTAGGGAGGTCTCATCGATTTGGATGCGCGTAGCGCGGCCAGGTCAGGGTTCGCAGCGATCGCATCGCCAGCCCACGCGGGGCCGGGCCTGGCCGCTTGGAGGCGAAAAAGCAGCGGACGTTCTCCTCGCCGGAACAGGCCGGCGGAAAAGCCCTTTTTCAATTGCCGGGCGGTGCAGCGGGGGGCCGACGAGGAAGGCCCTTCTTTCGGCAGCTGTTCGGCCGGGCGACACGGAGATTCCTCTCCGGGGTGGGGATGAGATAGAGGGACCTACGGGGGCCGCAGGACCTTCCTCGCAAAGTATCGCGAGCTGGCCACCCGCAGCTCGTCCGGAAAAAAAAAAAAAAAAACAAAAAAAAAAAAAACGGCTTGGACCGTGGCTCTAAGGTCGGCGCGGAGGGAAAAACTGGCCCTTTTCCCCATTCCCGCTTTTGTTTGGGCTCGCGTTTACGGGGGGATGGCTCCTGCGTCTTCGGGATACGGCAAGAAAACGGCCGGAGCAGATCGTTCCTGCGCAGGGATTCTGGCAGGAACTTCTCTTTGGGGAAAACGGCAGTTGATCGACCGTTGCTGGGGTCCCCGGTCGGCGGGTTCGAGCAGGCGGATTCCGCCGCCCCGTCCTGGGCAAACAGCGCCCCGGCTCGACGGCTATAATTCGCCGGAAAGTGTTCCGGGCAATTCGAGCTTCGGTTACGTCGCGTACCTGCCGAAATACGGTTCGTCGGGAAATCATGCCGTCGTTCCGTCGGCCGGAGGAAACGTGGTTTGTACGAGCGGGCGCCCTGGGTCCGAGACCGCCGAAGATTCGTGAGCACCGTGAAAAATACCACTCGACGGCAGCTGCAGAGTGTTTCTGCAGCAGGGTCGGACTTCGGGGGGACCGGCTCCGGCGCGGCGCTTCCAAATTTGAGGAAAAGGAATGGAGAAGAGCGGCACGGGATTCTGCTGGTCCGAGGAGCACACAGCCCAAGGGACGGGCTGGATGGCTGACGGGCTTTCTCAAAGCTTGGGCCTATGAAGTTCGAGTTTTTTTTTTCGTACTGGGTTTATGGGGCCGCCGGGGGAGGGCCATCGAGGTCCTGGTCCCTGGAAACGGGGGAGAGTCCCCCGCGATCCTCCATCAACCGGAACAGTCGACCCTGCCCGGATTCGACGGGCCCGTTTCCTGACCCGAATTGATCAAGGGCTTCACCCCGACTACTGGCGCGTGGCCGGTGATCGCCATTTGGACGGCAAAGGACGCTGGAGGCCGAGCAGGCCGCGGTAGAGGCCGGATGCTTGCCTGCTTCACGGCGCCCCTTCGACCAGGGGGACGCCTACATGGGCTTCCATTTAGAGGGCCCTCGCTCCCGCCCGGCGCTATCGGCGTAGGGCCCGCCGTAGCGTTCTCTTCCGTTTCAAACGGCATCGTTTCGAACGGCCTTGGTTGTCCACAGCCGGGCAAATGGGGAAATGCCATGACAGTGAGCAACTCCGTGATGGGGTCTTTCGGGGATCGGGTTCCCGTGGCCGCAATTCCGTGCAGGACCGGGCGCTTTGTCTTGGTACGCGCATCTTGGTGGTTCGAGCGGATTCCCGGGCTTGGTGACCGGGAATTCCACGAAGCCCAACCCGCGTTATTGCGACAGTTCTCCGATTTTTTTTTTTTGCGCCGCAGCGACGTTCGGGGCGCCCAGCAAACTGGAAGTGCGCGGTTCGCAGGTCGAACCCCTCGCGATGGCAATCTGGGGAACTGCTCCATGCCAGGGGCGTCGGCAACAGCTTGGTTGTTCCCGGCGAAAGGTCCATGCACGAACGCGAGATTCGAGGAGGCTGTCGGCCAGACTTTGAGGCTGTCTTCGATCGATCCCGCCCGGTTTCCCGGACCCGTATTGGTCGAAACAACCACGGTCGTCGGGCGAGGGCTGGGAAAAGGGAAACACAGTCTATTCGATCCTTCCCTCTTGTTCGTTGGCGGAAGGAGGCCGAACCTTCTCTCAGCGAGGCCAATCCAATACCCCAGGGGCCGCAACCATTTCGTAATAGCGAAACGGCCGGGCGGACCATTCCCGCTCCAACGTGTGGCGTTCGCACCCTGGTCCGCTACTCACCGAGAAGGTCATTTCCCAGCGGGAACGCTTTCCCAATGACAAAATTGAATGGACGGTCTGTATGGTCCCTTGCGGAGGTCATGGCCAGAGGCTCCCTCAGGCCACAAGCTGGCAGTGCGATTGCGGCTCGGTTCGGGCTCGTAGTTAGTTTCCACGAAGCGGGGGGATGATGTCAGCTTGACCGCGCACTGGCGGTTGAGGACACAGGGCGGGAAATGCGGGTCAGGCCCTCCGCAGTGGCCACGCATCCGTGGCGGCGTAGATTGGCAGCGGGTATCAAAACCGAAGCTGGGGGAGGGCCGGCAGCGCCACGAATTTTTTTTTTTCTCGCCACACATCCCCAGCGCGCCTCGTTGGATGCTCAGCGCCCAGAGCCCGGCCCGAATGAGGGGTTGAGGTCACGCCGAGGGCAGCGGGGGATTTTTTTCCGACGTAACCCAACGCGATGATCTGCATCAAGTCAGGTGAGCGGCGGAAGGAACAGGGAACGTTAGACACCAGGCTGAACACCGCGGCGCCAGCGGCCAGATTTCCGTGAGCCCGCATGGCACCGGAAGGGACAAGCCAGCCGACCCACCGGGGCGGATGGCCCTGCGCCGCCAACGATAATCCAAGATGTCACCCAGGTTGGTCGGGAAGTAAGGACCCCGGGTTTGCCGTTGAGAAGGCGTCGGAGGGGATGGAAAACCCAGGACTGGGGTTCATGAACCCGCTCACCCGGTTTCGCCGAGGGCACGGATCTCCCCCCGGCACGGAGATGCCGCGGCGCGACTCACCGGATTCCGCCGCCAGCCGCCGCCGCAAAGCCGGGCGAACTCGGGCGGTTCAAGCACGCAGGCAAGTCCGGTGCCGCCTGGTGCTGGATCGCGGGCACCGCAGTGGCCCAGGGCACGTTGGCCTGCGCGAGCCCAGCGGGGACCCGACGACGGGCTCGGGTCCGCACTCGCATAGGGTGCACCGCGTCCGATGGACGATCTCGTCGGCATTGCGGGCCTCGGCGCCCGGCGGCGTAGTTTTAGGACATGCCATGGGGCGGAGCGGTCATTCCACTTCGCCGCCTCGCCCAGTAGGCGCCGCGTTTTGTGGCTTGGACGATGCCGGGACAAACGTGCCCCGGCGGGATCTCGCCGATGGCCGACGGCACCGGCCGGCGGGGCTCCCGTTCACCGGCTTCCCCCTGACTCGGTGGATGCGGTCGATCTGCAGGTCCAAGGGTTACTCGGCAAGCAGGCACGAACACGACTTCGGGGCAGGGCCCCATTGTGCCCTCGATGGTTGCCGTCGCCGACGCGCCTGGCGGAACTCGGGCCTCCGGACAGGGCCGAATCCGGACGTGCTCACGTCGCCGGGCCCGGTGTCGGAGGACTCCACCGCCCGCCGCAGACGCCGATGTGCCTGATGGACCGGTTCGGTTGGCTGGGCCAAGCGGACGTCAGTACGCTGAGCTGGTCGAAGGGGGACACGCAACCCGGGGTGATGGCCGTGGTTCGGTCACCGTCCAACGCCGTTCCCTTTTCCTGGCAAGGCGGCATTCGATATTGCGCTGCATGGCCGGGATAGCGGAGCTGCGGGTTAGTTAGAATTTCTTAGAAATAGAAACATGCTCTCCGACCCGCGGACGGGACGTTCAGCCAGCGGCCGGCCCCGCCCAATGATCGGCCCCGTGATGTGGTCAGGCCTGGGACCGGTCATGTGAACGAGCACGGCCGGCGGCTCAGGAAAACGCCCGGGCGGAGGCCAGTGTTGTTTTTTCGTCAAGGTCCGCAACAACGGGCAGTTGTCCCCGGCAGGGTCGCCGATGACTCGCCGGACCGAGCGGTCGGCCTTCGGGCGGTTCGGTTATCAACCGCGCCCCGAGCAAGGCCGGGTATAAACTTGCGCGGGTCACTCTGAGCGTGACCCCCGGCGAACAGGCGGCCGAGCGCGCCGATCCCTGAATGACAATAGGCGTCGTTTTCACGGCGACCTCCTGAATTGCAGGCGGGCCGCCGCTAGGACGGGCGACGCATTCCTTGGCTGCGGGGGCGCCCGGGGGCTGGCGGGCCCTGAAGCGGTTGGAGCCACCATTCGGGAGCGTACTGGATCACGCTCCAGTATGGTAGAGGAGCGCCAGGTTAGTAGAACGGTGGCGACCGGCGAACCGCCTAGAAAAACAGGCTGTGGTTAGTTCTCGGAGACCACGTTCTGGCGGTGTAAGCGAGCAGTTCCTGAAACCGACAGGACCAACACCAGCGACGTGGTCTTTGAATCCATTGCGTTGACCTGGTTGCTAAGCGTCCGGCAGGGAAGGTCCGCGCGCCCTTGCGGCAAGCAGGGCACCAAGGGCATGGGGGCTGGCTGCGGGTCATGGCCGGAGCGGCCCTGGCCGATCGGACGGTCCCACCGCCGCAATGAGACACGAGGGTTCGCGCGCAAGGCAAGGACGCCGCGGGAAAGGCCGCCTCGGTTCAGCGCCGGCCGACGACCCCCTCCTCGAGGCTTCGACGAGCACCGGGTATGGGCCGAAGCTGCGGCAGGCCCGAAGTAGATGATCCCAGCAGTTGGGCATATGAGGATCCGCCGCAAGCAGGAAAGCGGGCTGCGGGGGGGGCCTTTTCTTCGGGTTCGGAAACCGCGGGGACAATTCTTTTTTCGGGCCGCAGGGCGGCCAAAAAAGCTGATCCGGGAGAGAACATAACGATCCACGGAGGTTTCGCAGCTCGAAGATACCGGTCGCGAGTAGTTCCTAGCGCTCCTGCGCCGGCTCTTTGGAGAGACAGCGTTCGATCAACCCAAACGCACATCGCTTCGGGTACGTCGGCCGGTGTAGGCGGCTCGACCGTCGTCTCTGCCGGGGATGGCGAGACATCGTGGTCCGCAGGGTTTCTAGCTGGGGCCAAAACGCCTGCTTTGCCGAAGGCCATTTCGTACAGGAATTCCAGGCCCAGAGAGCATTGGTGGGAGCGGGGCCGTTTCAGATTCTTGTTTCTGGGCGCGAATCTGCTCCGGGCTCATGTAGGAGAGGCGTGGCCATCAACAATACCCAATGGCTTCGTAGATTATGTGTCGGACCCACGGCTTAGGCGTTTTTGTTTTTTTTTTCCCGCGTAAGCCGCCAGACCATTCGAAGGTTGGCCTTCAGCCAGGACCGAAATCGAGAATCTCGCGTGTGCCATCGGCGGCAGTCACGCTGATGTTTTCGGCTCTTCCAGATCACCGGTGGACGAATGTGGGCCGGGGCCGTGTGGGCGGGCGGCAAGCCGTCAGGCTTTTCATCACGATATTGCGGCAAAATTTACGGAGCCTCATTGCTCATGGACCGCATGTGTGGGGACCTCGCGGGAGGGCCTCTCGCCTCGATACCAGCTCAAGTAACCATGTAAGCCGACTTCGGTTCGGCACTCCGATGGTCGTGCCAGCGCGATTGATGTTCCGTGACCTCAAAAGGCGGCCACGGCTTCGCGCTTCCTCGGGCGAAACGCTGCGAAGAGGCAAGGATGTTTGGCGGAACTCTGCGGGGAGGAAAACTTTGGAGGGGCCGCGACGTTTCCACACGCCCAAAGTTGGAAGATCCCTGCGGCCGGATAGACCATCGCCCAATTCCGCCCGCGCCTAGACAGGCGCAGCCGGGGATTCTCGTATCTCCCCAGTTCTGGCTCGGCCGGAGAGGTGGCATGCTTAGATGGGCCTTAGAGAATTAGAAGGAGGCCTTTTACGTCTATCGGGCCGGTCGCGCCCGCTATTAGCGCGTTGATGGTTTCAATTATTTTGAGGTGCCGCTGACGGGGGGGGCGATCAGGAGGTATCCAGGCACCCTTCGGCACGTCCCGCGAATTGGCTTCAAGAGCCGGTTGGTTCCCGCCCACGGTACCACTCCGTACTCATGAAGGAAGATTCCTTGGCCACGTCGCTTGGGCGGCCGATTCGCCATACCGGGAATGGGCCGCCTTTGCCTCGCCGGGGATGGCACTTACCGGCGGCGAGGTCGATGCAACAGGCAGGCATGTGGCTGGTTTTTGGCGAGCGGCGCCGTCTATCTGTCGGCTTCCGGTTTTTTTTTTTTTTTTTTTCTTTTTTTTACGCGCACCTTTATCGCCGCTCGCGTGATGAGGATCGATACTCATCGGGCGCCACTCCGGGCGGAGACGGATTCCGCGATCGTCACGACTACGAGCAACGACACAAATGGATCGTGTTCGGAACACCACTTCGCCGGCGATGTGCAGGGGCGGGTCGGGTGGGTCCCCCCGGACGATGGCGGCGGCAATTCGGGAGATTTTTGCATGGGGACGCTCTGGATTCATTCTTGGGCGCGTTCTTGGCGTTTGTTGTTTTTGGGGGGGGGGGGGGGGGGGAGCGGTCCCGGATTTCGTTGATTCTGTTTTGTCAAACCTGCGGCGGGGCGAACGGGAAAAGTCCGCTTGGGGCCAGAGATGGTACAAAAGAAAAGAGATCGGCAAAGATCGGCGGCTTACCGCTCCCTCACGGTTTTGTGCTCATGAATTCAATCCTGCTCGGGCGTGCTTTCGGAACTTGGTCGTCGTGAACGCGCTTGAAGGGCTCACCTTGGGGGGACGTTCACGATTGGCGGCGACAATGCCGGGTGCCTCTTCATGGGGCTCACATGCGTTAATTGGCGTCGGGGGGGAACAGAAGTGCTCGAAGTATAGTAAGTTTCGGTATTCGGGATTCTGGTGAATCCTCGCGTCGATTTTCGCGGGCGAATGTGGGTGTCGAAATCTGCGGGACGGGTTTGCTCCGGGGCGGTTACATAACTCGGGGGGGTCGGCGTTGGCCGTCGCGGTGCTTCAATCTATGGATTTTGCCGGCGATGTGCGGCTTGCAGTGTGGCGCCTGGTGGCTCCGCGCGATTACATAAGCAGTTCGTGAAGCTCGGAGTTTCCGTCGTTGATGGCTGGATGGTGGGAATTTTTCGTCGTCCGGGGGCCGTCGGAGCTTGCCAATTGCCGCCCCTGAAAGCGCTTCGCGACGGGAACGGCCCCATTTTAGCCGGGCAAGATTCTTTCCAGTTCTGCCTTCATCACGATCGCTGCGGGGAGCGGATCTCGGTGATTCCATTCGCTTGATTTCGTCGGGCACGACTCCCAAAATGATAAAGCTAGGGCGTGAAGTGGAATTGACTCGTTGTTCGTTCGGCGTGGCGGCTGGGGGCCGGTGTCACCCCGGCTACGTCAACTTGGCGGCTGTTAACGTGCGGCCGTTAGCCATGGGGGAAGATAAGGAAGGTCGGGACGAGGGCACCCCCGGGCGCAACAAACCAGGTGGTGTCGCGACGCAATCGCAAGCCGCGGACACAACTATTCGATCCTCGAGAACCTTCGAAGCGCGGCCGGCGTCGCGCTCTGATTGGGCCACCGAGGTTGACAAGCATGCGTGAAGGCAGGCCTTCACTGGCAGATGGGCGTTCGCCCCCTCGACGACGGTGAGAATTCTGGCTGCGCCAACCTGCACATCCGGAGTATTCACCGGAGGCAGCTGGACCAACACACGCGCCGGCGGCGGCAAACGAAAGGTTGCTGTTTGCACCGCGGGCGAGCTCGAACAACCCTGGGGTCGGGCAAGATGTCCGCGCAGGACGGCAAATGGACGTTGGTTTTTTTTGCCGCTATCGCTGTTTATTCACCGACGGCAAGGTTCAAGGTTGGAAGCCACGCTCGCGTTTGGCGCGAGGGCAAGGGGAAGGCAGGAAGCCACGACAAAAGCGGCAGTCGGGAACATGGGCCCAGGCGTGACGGCCGACAGGGGAAGGTCAACAGGGGGACAACTGGGGGCGGGCGCGGCCAAGGGCATGGAACTGATCGGGGTCGTCTTCGGTGGTTGTCGGGCGTTCGCGGTTTACGCCGTTTCAGCGACTTCGTCGGGCCATGGCATTCGCGGGGGAGGGGTGGCAGGCCCTGCGGGTTGTGCTGTTCCTATCGGTGGCTCATGACTCTTTGCTCACGTTGTTGTCCCTGATCCTGGGCGGCACATAATCGGGCGCCCCGCGGGATTTTGTTGGGGCAAAAAAACTGATCGGCGAACCGGCTGAACCGGGGAAGCCGGTTCGGGGCGGATACCGTCGGGACGGTGAAAGCCCCTCACGCCCCCCGCCACCCACCCTCCGACCCACCCCCCCCCCCCCCCCCCCACCCCCCCCCCCCCCCCCCCCCCTCCAGTCGGGAGGTTCATCGAGCGGGCTCTTCGCGGGTCGTGGGACGTCATCGACCGGCTGGATGGGGTTCAGCTCGACGCTCCCCGTGGAAGTTACCAACGGGAGCTGCCGGGATGGTGGCGGTTCGCGATGGTCTTTTTTTTTTCAGTACGCCACAGTCATTCGGCACCGAGGTTCCAGATGTGTAGGGTGTCGCCCGCCCAACGAGGTGGGGGGACGTTCGGACGTCTCGGACGTTCAGTAACGGTGCGACTAACGGCCATTCGGCGTTAGCGCAACGAGTTGCTGGAGTGGCAGCACCTTTCGGGGCGAGACCGGCGAGATGGTGCTCACGCGGTTTTTCCGCGACGTGACCGCCAAAAGGCAGCAGAAGTGCTGTCAACACATTTGACCAGAGGGAGTTCTGGAAACGGGGTCACCGTGAACGCCCGCCGGACCGGACCAAACTCGGCCCGGTTCAGCGGGGGCGGACCTTCGACTTGCTGGATGCACCAGGCGGACGTC
>Ga0179591_1289796_pt1 | contig 10734 bp, 9 predicted proteins | sample CZOMad2_1_08_16f_FD_182891 | JGI IMG/M metagenome (GOLD analysis project Ga0179591, IMG submission 182891) | Vadose zone soil fungal communities from Angelo Coast Range Reserve, California, USA - CZOMad2_1_08_16fungal (PacBio error correction) | ecosystem: Environmental > Terrestrial > Soil >... | reverse complement strand
CTTCCAGGATCGGGTCTTCCCGAGACATTGCGCAGATGCTCTAGGGCGGCTCTTCTCCCCGTGTCTTTCATCTTCACCAGTCTGCATTCGCCGTCCATGACGCGTAATGTTTTCAAGATTCCTTCCGTGTCCCACGCTAAATGACTACATTTTCCGCGACCTTGTCACCACCCCCCGCGACCCTTGCTACTCTTCCGGGATTCGTAGCTGAAAGTCTCCTCCCTTCCATCACTTCTTATTTATCCGCACGGACCTTCGCACTCCTCGGCGTTTTTTCTGCGCTCTTCCATGCGTGCGGTTTTAGAGTTGCCTCTAGTTCCTAGATAGTAGAAAGGACTACGAGATAAAGTCTGGATGGCCATACAATATGGTGACCCTGATGCAATAGAAGTCCCTTACCAAGTCAATTTTTACCGCTTTTCAGAATTTCTTTGCGGCTGTGAATCATTCCATGGAACACTTTCGTGAAAACCTGAGAGTCCTATCAAGAGTTTCATCTCGGCCCGTTTGCCAAAACCCCCCCCATGGCCCAAGCGCAATGGGTCCTCCATATGCCCGAGACTGATCTCGGAAGCGCCGAATCATGGCCAACAGAGGATAAAGAAACACACTAAAGCTTATCTTTAATATCTACCGAGAGCGCCAGAAACATTTTCAAGTGCGTTGAGAGACTCTGTGATTCGAGGGCATCCCCCTATTCATCTCCCCTTCTCCTATGACCTTTAAGAGAGAGCTTGCGGCAAGACGGGACTGCTTAGGGTTATGCTGTTGGCCCATGTTATCGACGTGGCGCCAGGTCCCGATCGTGAGTGATGACCGCGCGAGTTTTACTCCATCCCGCGGGGACGCTGCACTCCTGTTTTTTCCTTGGACCTTGTTTTCCCTCGGCTTTTTCCCCCAAACTAAACACGGCCCCTGCTGCGCGTCCCACTATCTCTGCAGCTGAACTTTTCTTCAAAAGCTGTGTGGAGAGGACTCCCTCCCGACCTAGTTGCGACCCAATGCGTGACGGTTGAGCTCTCGCGCTCTACCCTAGCGAAAGTACTAAATGAGCCTAATCTCAGGTTAGCCGTCAGTTCGATTCTTTTGAGATCTGGGCGGCTGTGAGAAGGGTATCCAAACGGTTCTGTTGCCGCCATAGAACACTTCTGTTCCGGGGTATAGATACATTTTTGAAATGACTCTTGGCTGATTCGTTAACCCCCCCCTGGATTCTCCCCATGCACTCTAGATGGACGATGTCCCTTATGGGAACTGTTTTCGTTTCCCAGTTGTGTTTTAATTGATCCCACCTGATTACTCTCAATACAGAAAGGTTCCCTCTTCGGGATTTTCGCCAGTTGAGCCCGACTCCCCTGAGTTACAGTCCGGGCACCTCTTTCATGACTGTGTTAGTTTTTCAGAGCAGGCGCCGGTGAAATCTTTCTCACACTTTTAACTTGTTACCCACTTTTCAGCACTTGTTAAAGCCTGTCATAATTTAGGCTCTATAATACTCGTAGAGATTTGACGATGCTCGTCGAGGATTTTTCTATTCGGGAGCTATATAGCTCAGAAAGGTCCCACTGAATCTTCCCCCCCGTGAAGTTTTGACGCCCGTTGCTTCCCCCCTTCCGAAACACTTTATGGGCGTCGTTCTCGGCTTGAAGCAGGGGCCCCAAGTTCTTTTCCTGTGGCTTCTTGGGCCATCATTGTCGCCTGTCCTACAAGAGTCCGCCCGGCTGAACACCCTTTTGCACAATCGCCACAGTTTGCGCGCCCAAGCCTTCCCCCCTGCCCGCTTTCGCTTAGGCTTGACCTCGATGAGGAATTACTCTACGATCTGGAAGAGACCCCATTTGAATCAAGTGTCTCTTTCTTCGTACTTAAGTCCCCATGACCACCCGGCCCCTTTACTCCCCTCGTCGATTGAGATGGTTCGTTCGTTTTCTCCTCATTTCTGCCTCTCTTCGGCCCGTCTTCTCGCATTTGCCCTGGTATTCGCGCCCTATGCTGATTGTGAACCTCAGGTTTCGCCGTTAGGGGGGTTTCGCCGCATCTGACGTGCGCAGCGGGTGAGGACTACGGCTTAACTATAAGGAGTAGGTTGATCCCCCTTCTGATTTCGGACGTAGTCCCCCCGTCCTAACCCTGGGAAAGATCTCTCTCTCCCCTTGTACTCTGCACTTGCTTTTTTGTCGCCGGGTACCCCGATCAGAAATAACCCCCGCGAAGCAGTCTTTGCAGATGCCGCTGCGTGCGCTGACGTAGGGTTGCTTTCCACTCCCCCAACAGCGTGTCCGAACCCCCCCGGTCTGTTGCCCCGCTGCCAACCTATATGTGCGACGAACTCGCCGCCTTCCCGCCCGGTTCGTCATCCCGTGGCCGTCGAGATTCAAAAGTGCGCACTTTCCCCCCCTCCCGTGGGACAATCGTCAATATCAACCCCTCCATTGCCGCTCAAGCCCCGAAGCGGCTTTTTTGTGTTAGTTTCCCCCCATTCTAGAGTCCCTCCCCACTTAGACACGTGGCGCTTTTTTTCCTCTCCTTTCGCCCTTTCCCCCCACCTCCCCTTGATGGTAAGCCGCCTTTGTCTCCCCTCGGCCCCCACCTCTGAGCTGCGTTGTTAAAGGAACTGGGAGGCCCACTTGTTTTGAGTACTGTGCGTCTGCTGTTGCCGATCGCTGGACCTCACTGCCCCGGGAATCACTTCGTTTTTCGGTCTCCTATTCCCCGGACCCCGATACGAACCCCCCCAATTGTTAGTATACCCCCCTTAGGTACGGTGTCCTCCGAAGTTCATGCAAGTTTAGGGTTTCGAGTTCCTATGAGGCCCCGACGACGTAAATCATTCCCAAGTAGGATAGGGTTAGTTTGTCTTTGGGATGCCTCTAGCTTTCCGTTCCACGTTTGCCCAGTCCGCTTCAATTCAGTCTTCAGCGTCGCCTCTTATCCCAGCCTGTGAACACCCCCCCCGTCCTCCTCTTTTTTTCTCACCTTCGGCGGCAAATGCTTGAATCCTAGCCAGCGCACACTCGGCTATTTCGTGGTATCATGTCCCCCCTTCACCCCCCGGAGGATCGCTCATGGCCGCTTACCTAGCTAGTCCTTTCTTGAAACATCCGTTGGGCGTCCCCTTTCGTTACGTACAGATCTTTCCTTTCAAGATTGTCTCGGTCGACCTCCCTCCTGCTTGCGACGACCCCTTTTCCTGCGCCCGGCCCAAGCAACTGTGAAGCGCACGCCCTCCCAGGGGCCCCGCGCTTTTGACGTGATTTGGTCGCTTTTCGAAAGCTTTTTTCGGTGCGTCTCCAGACACCCAGAGCTTTCGACAACTATTGTTTGCGCTTATTTTCCCCTCTCCCCCTCCACATTTGCCCCCCGAACTTTAGAATGACTCTGCCGGCCAGTAAGAGCAGCATCGCGGTTGTTTGGAAAGAGTCCAGCACATTCGCCCAATTTACAACCCCGCCGTATCACAGTTTTTCTTGCTATTAAGAGATTCATCTCCATGCCGTTCTTCGTTAGTCCTAGAGAACTCTTTCCCCTCTGCCCTCTTACTTGTCGGCGACCAAGAAGCGGTCAATTCCCTGCTGGCCCTCTCGATACTGTTCACCTGAACAGCAATGAGAAGTCTACTACTGCCCTGCGTCAGAGTTATTTCATTCTCATGTCCGTGCATTGTTCGATTTGGGATCTCGTTGCTCATCCCCTCCCCCTCGAGCTTTTTCTCATCGAGCGCTATTTTGCCGGTTTGACCTTCAGCGTTTGCACTGTTTCCGATTTTGAGCAGTCCTACTTCTAGATTAGTTCCCTTCCTTTTTGTGAAGAGTGCTTGCACTTCTGACACAGGCGTTCTTAAGCCCGCTGCGTTCTTGTCCTTTTTTTCTTACATGTAGGCCAGCCCCGTGCACCATGTCATCGCCATCCCTCCCTTTTGATTAGTTCTTTGTTGGTCCTTCTCTTAGCTCCCATTTGATCGACGTTATGCTGAACTAGACCCCCGTTCGGTACTTTCTGCTAGAGAGGGAGCAGCCCTTTTTATTACTTCATTTGCGTCGCTAGGTCTATTTCCCGATCACACTTTGCTGTCTTGAAGGTAAGTCGACCTTTTTTTTTTTTACTGCCTGTCCTTCTTTTCATCGCGGCCCGCATCCTTTTGTAATCATTTAGCCCCCCAGCCGCTTGGCATTTTTCTTTCACTTGGTCCCGGGTCCTCCTATGCTCCCTTTCGCAATAGCGATCCCTCGTTTATAGTCTTATTTCGCGTTCTTCCCTAGCCCGGTGATCCTCTCTCTCCGTTTTGTTTGTTTGTTTCGAGAGAGTTCACCCCTTTTCCGGCGTATCCGCGAGGCGAGTCGTTCTCCGATGGCTCCTTTCTTATCTGCGCCGAAACGCGCATTAGAAAAATGGGTCCTGCGACACCGATTGTCTTTCCCCCGTGCCGATCCCTTGACTGCCCTCAGACCATTTGACAACCCCGCGGAAGCTCATCTTATGTTGAGGATGTCTACCGAGGCGACCCGATTTTTGTTTCTGCCCTTCCCCTGGCCCCAAACGATTCGTCTTTGAGTTGACCTGCGTCGAGAGAGACTTGCGTATTCCCCCTAGCTTAAACCCTTCTTTTCCCCAAAATTGCATTCTCCCTTCGTGTTTCTTCCGTTAAATGTCTTTGTTTGACTTGTTTAATCGTCCTTTTCCCCAAGTCACGCGTGATCTCGCGGCTTGTGTCCAGGACTTTAGCCACGTGAACGGGCGCAATTCTCCCCACTTTCTTCGTGCCTTCCGATCTAAGCGGTTTATGCAGGCACTCCCGTTCCCCTGAAACGTGCAGTTTTTTCCCACACCCCACTATTGAGTATTTCGTCCGCCGTACTCTCCGTTTGATCTTTCTGTAGCCGCGGTATCTTGCCCGCCAATACCGACTGAACACTACCCCTTTTTTCTTTTCGCTCAACCAACGAGCGCGACCCCCACAACCCATGTACTCGTTGTGCAGCGAGCCGACTTGAGTCTTTTCTGTGCTTCCTGCGGATTTCTCCTTTCGATGCGATAGCTCTCCCCCTCTGAATGCGGTTCGCCTGACCCTTGCCGTGCGATTTTCATTTGGAATGATTCGGAGGAAGGTGGGGTCTCCGCTGACTCCCCAGTGCATGCCGTTTCAAATCACGGCTGTGGGAAGCCCCTCTTGCTCTGATATGGCAAAATACTGTCCTCATGCGCGTCCCGAGTTCTGAATTGAAAGCTCCCTCAAAGCTTTTGCTCGTCACTCTCTGCCCTCCCTTCCGACGGGGCGCTCGCGCCCCTTCCCCCCTCTGAGACGAGACCGTATACAAGCGCTTTTGTCAAGCGTGTCTCTCTTGTTTTTCTCGGCCGGTTTACACTGGTCGGCCGCCATGGGTGTTCGCTTTTTTCAGGGCCGTCGTGATCTTCCATCGTTCACTTGCGATCTTGTCGTGCTTTCAGTCGAACCCCCCCACCCCCCCCCCCCCCCCACAACGTTTGCCCATAATGAACTCTTAGCTTTCCCCCTGCTCTCCATTTTTTCTGGCCGGCCCTGGCGATCCTTTGTTGTTGTCGGGAGCACCATACCCCTTCCAGCCTGTAACAGGTGAGCATCCCAGTCCCACCTGCATTCGAATGATTTTCCTCCTCGTTAATTGCATTTTTTTACCCTTTCTGTCCTCCTCCTTTTTTAAATGAAGGGACGCCTGCGACGGCTGATGAGCCTTGAAGAGTACTTTCCCCCTTTCCTTTACGTCAAGTTCATCCCCCGAAGGCATCTCATCCCGAGCGGATCCTGCTTTTCGATGAGGAGTAGTTCCTTTTTGAGTCCCCTTCATCGAGCTCGTCCCCTGTTTTCCCGTATTCTAACCGGCAGATTCCCCCTCCCCCCTTTTTTTTCCTTCTCTCCCCTGCATTATCTTCCTTGTCCGAATTTCGCAGCCAGGAAGTTTTCGCCTGGCCCTTCCTGGGTTCAAAAACTCGATCCCAAGGCGTTTGCCCCCCCCCATCGTTAAGCCGATTATTGCACCCCAGAACGTCTGCGTTGCTACCCTTTTAGGAAAAAAGAACTCCTTTTGCTGGTCTTGATCATCTTTAGGAATGACCCCCTTTTGGAGCGCCCCCTCCGGCCTTGTCGCTTCGTCCGCGCCCGTAGCAAAAAGATACCATTTTGCTTTTTGATGGCGGTTTTATATGGGGTATTTTGCGTGCTTCCTTGTTCATCGTCGCGGAACTTTTTGCCATTCGCGCCTAAGTCTGAAGCACCCGCTTCACTGCGAGCTTATTTCTAGCAAAGATGAGGTGGGTCGTGACAACATCCCGAGTTTTAGTTTTTTTCGCCTTCTTTGAGGTGAGCCTGTTTTTCTGCGTATAGCCTCGGCAGAAGAGTTCCTTCTGACTGAACGTCTAGTATTTTTTTCGTTCTTGATGCGAGGCCGACCTTGACCACTAAGAGTTTTTTCATATCGATATATTCCCTTGACTAATCTTTTTTTTTTTTTTGAGATGACCTTCGCTGATTTTTCCGCGAAGGCTTTTTTGACCAGTATCACCGTTTCTTCAAAGTGCCATTTTACGAACTGACCGAGACCCCGCGTATTGACAATTCCTTCTTTGCAAACCTCCCCATCCGCTTCAGTCAACCTACGCACCCCTCTTTGGATTATTGTAATTTTTCATAACTTTTCCTGACGACCTCCTCTCATCCCTTTGAAGAGGTTAGGCGCGTATTCAGAGGTTCCTTCCTTCTTTGCCGGGCCCCCTTTTTTTCCACAAAGCTTTACCCCCCCTGTAGTTGACCTAAATGAAAAGACCTCCTTCCCTATTTGTTCGGCCGTTTCTTTTAGCTCCTGCACCCGTACCGCCGAGGTTGACAATGGCGTTTGTCAGTCCCCACGAGCCGATACCTTCCCGCTGCTTCCAAGACCTCCCCTTCCTGACGTTTGTTTTTTTTTGCATGTTTCTGACTCTCGGTGGGGTCACTTTGTTTTCTGGTGAGCCCCTTTCCCCGCCCTTTAAGATGGTGTCCCCCCCAAGGGACCCTTTCCCCTGGAATACGCTTTCCCGGCCTTCCCTCCGGTGCAATGAGCCAATCCCTTTTTTTCCCTTCCCCAACGCCCGTGTCGTGTCATGATTTCCCCTTTCTCTCTGTGAATTTTTGGGCGTGCTTCGCATATCTTCCCCCCCCTGCTAACTTATCTTTTCGGACCTCACATAGCCAGATACGTACGAGATGGTGTTTTCCTTTTTCCGTCTTTGAGCAGCGGTTTCAGTTCCCCGTTGCCATTTCATGGCATGTCCTCAGCTTTCTCCTCGGAGCCCAACTTCCAACCAAACACTCGCCGACCTGCATTTTAGGGATTTTTTTTTAGTCCCCCTCCGGACAACTTTCTATTTCCGGCACTTTCTCACATTTTTAAGTTTCCCCTCTCTCCCAGCCCCATGTATTCCTTGCGATGGAATTTTTTGGTTGTTCCATTTCTCAACAACACGCCGGTTCCCCCTCAGCTTATATGGACTTCTTTTCCTCTTTCATCGTATGTTGTGAAGGAACCCCGTTTTCTGCATTTTCCTGAAGAGCCATCAGAGGCCTTTTTTAACGCATCTTTGAGATTCAAAAATCCTTGCCGTATATCTGAAGACCCTCTTTTCTGGCGACCTTGCTTCCCTCCGCTTTGGTTTGAAGAGACCCCGCTTGCCCCGCGCTTTCTCATCAATACTTGTCCCTTCCCCCTATTTCTATTTTCTCTTAAGGGAAGCAGCTTCCAGTCGAGACACCCCTCTCCCTATTGTCAGTCTCGTATCGTTATGATTTCCGTTTTTCCCCCTCCCCAAAACTCTGACCAGCTTCCCCAAGTTCGTTCACCTCTCTTTCGAATCAGTCAAGCTCCGAGTTTTTCTTTTTTAGCCATTCTCGATCGCATAGTATCCCGCCCCCCCCCCCCCCCCCCCCCCCCCCCCCCCCCGTCAAAAAGCGTGTAGTTTAGAACTGGAGTGCTTTGCTCCCCTCCTCTTCCATTACCACTCCGAGTTGCTTCCTTTTTTTTGCCCAATCAGTCCCACATCCTGAAATTAGAATTTCCTCGCTTCGCCTAATCCTCACTCCCGGGCAATCTTTAAGGCTTCTTCTTGCATCGAATCTCTTCTCCTTGACGGCCATTACACCCTTTTCCCTCCTGCGCTCGACTATGAAAGATTGTTTTCTGATTTTTCTTGTATACATGCGATATTTGCTTATCTTTTGCCAGGGTATCAGACCTCCCCGTTTGTCCCACGTCGCCTTCGCTTATTCCGGCCCGATCTTTGTCAGTATTGAGTTTGACACAGTTGCCTATGTTTACGGTTTCCAGACGGGTGCGAGCCGACTTCAACCGCGCTTTTACCTGCTCCTGAGGGTGCGGCCTTCGTAACGTGCCTTTCCTTACTTTCCCTGCCCCTCCTGCATTTCGTTGACTCCGCTTTTTCCCCGTTCTTCTGCACCCTTAAATGCTCGTCAAGAGTAAAACATCCCCCCATTGTCATACTCACCCTTTCTGCGTTTTTCCTTCTTCTGCCGTTTATCTCGTTTCTCCGCCCCATGGTTCTCTATGATCGCAGCCTGATTCTAGAATCCCTCGATATTACTTTTTCCGCTTTATATCCGAGCGACGTCTGACGGGAGAGTAATCTGTGACTTTTTCAGCTCAATCCCTCTTCCGGAGTTCTTTTTCGTCGTTACCTGTTTTTGACAGATCTCATGGATCTGTCCATCCCTCCCCCTCTACAGATTAAAACCTGTTTTTTCATTTTCTACTGACCTTTTGAGGGATGCTCCTCCCGCTTACTCCTCTCAACTCAGATTAGTCCCTGCCTCCCCCGTGTCTCCATCCCATTCTTGTCGATTTTCGGATCCTAGGCTGCTATATATATTTGCCTCCCTCCCTTTTTTTTGTTTTTTTCTAGATAAAGCGGCTGCGGGTCACTACTTCCCTGCCGTTCTCTATTTCACGCGTCTGTTGCCTATTTTTCCACGTGAGACATCTCCCTTCGGCCTAGACAAGAGGTCCTTTCGCCCAAAATTGCCCACGCGTAGGCGTTCTAGAGCCCAATGTTTTTTAGTGATTCGCTTCCCACTTCCCCCTCACTTTCATCGACGGATCCGCCCAAATGATCCCGCATTCCTCCTCAGCTTTATTTTTCTACAGCAGGGGGGCGTACTCTATCTTCAAGAGTTGCTCCAGCTTTGGCGCCTCTCCGAATTGCCACTCTCGACCTTTTATCTATCATCTTGGCCTCAGTTAAATTTTTTCTGTTTCGCCTAGACCTACGGACGCTCCTTACCATCCCCCTCTCTTCAGGCGTTTTCTGTAGTCTTCCATTGTTGTTTGGTTCCGTCGGGTCGGAATGTCCTTCGGCGTCAATCCACATCTCCCCCGGCTATCAAAGAGATTGTCGGTTTCATTCAGTCCAACCTGGTCACGTTGGCGACCTGATCTACCACTAGCATTTCCTGTTCTTTTTTCCATATATCCGTCCCATATTGAACGTGACCTCTTGCAGGGGTACATCCATCTTGGCGCGCTATTATATCCCCTGACAATCGCCACCCAGTTTTCATTGTGAGCAACTTTCCGTCCCCTCCACATCCCGCCTCCTGATACAGAGCTAACACTCGCTGCTAAACCATTTCTCATCCCTGTGGGAGCTCTCGCCTCAGGTTAGGGCCGTGTGCGGCCCAGGAATCTGTCATACCAGCCCACTTCCTTTCCAGATTCCCTATGCTGAGTGGCCGACCGCCGGGACTTTTGCTATGTGCCTGCTGTGTTAATGCTTGCATCCCTTTCGTCCCTTCCGTTTCCATTGCAGTCGCGCCAGCAATCCCGCCGTTTACGGCTTGTTTCAGGATCCCGATGCTCTCTTTGCAACAAGCCACACATGTGAGGTCTGCTGTCACGTCCGCGGTGCCGGCTGACTGATGTCTAAAGCCCTTGGATTGAGCGCATATAACGTCCCCCCCATTGTTTGTCCCTCCATCGCTCTTTTTTGTCCGCTCGAGCCTCCAGCTTGGAATCGAAATTACGTTACACGTCCAGATTTTTTATACAGCATCAGGTGCCAGCTTTGGTCGCGTATTTTGCTTATTCACCCTTTCCTGGCCTCCGACGCCGCAGTTTGGTCGTCCGCACACCGACCGTCAATGGGCCAGGGATTCAGCCCAATGACACACTTAATGTGAAATCCCAGACCGAATCGTTTTTTTATCTTCCGTCCCAACTGATTCAATATGCCCTAGTTCCTTTCCAAGCGGAGCCATGTCGGGAGCGTTTCGCAGCTGTGAGTTTGCCCGGCCATGGAATTTTTTACATAACCCCATGCCATCGTCAGTCTTGCCCGTTTTGCATTTCTCTTCTGGTTCCAGTGACTACTAATTTGCCTCCCGAGTAATTTCGGTTACCCTTTTGCAGTTTTCGTGAGGACTATGCGAGCTTTTCTTACGACCCAATTGAATCGTGACTTTTCCCCGTGACGCAACGTAATCCGGCCTCCCCCAAGATCAGTGAATATCCGATTTTGAAGTGTTGGGCGCTGATTTGAAGTGTTCTTCTATGCTGAGATCTTTCAGATTCCTACACCCACGCCCGTTTCATTTTCTTTTTTTTGCCCCCGGACTGACCTCCCCGTATTATCTGACCAGATTTGTTATCTTCCTTGCGCCACCTTCCTCACCGTAATTTTCGACTGGCTTTCTTGTTTCCAGCTCCTTCCTTTCTC
>Ga0179591_1160415_pt1 | contig 10735 bp, 9 predicted proteins | sample CZOMad2_1_08_16f_FD_182891 | JGI IMG/M metagenome (GOLD analysis project Ga0179591, IMG submission 182891) | Vadose zone soil fungal communities from Angelo Coast Range Reserve, California, USA - CZOMad2_1_08_16fungal (PacBio error correction) | ecosystem: Environmental > Terrestrial > Soil >... | reverse complement strand
GATATCACTTTTTCCTTGAAGGTTTTGGATAGGTGGATTTTTGCCTATTAGCTTCATTACTTTTACTTTACTACATTTTTCGAGTCGGTATTGTCTGTTTTTGGATTTCTCCGCGGATATGTTGACGCCTTTTTCCGAAGAGACTCAGAGGATGAACAGTTTGGACATGTCCTACGAGTCTCTGTTTTCCCTATTTTCAGAACCTCGAGGGCCGCCTTTTCCTCGTCATGTCTGGACCTCTCCCCCCCTTGCCCCCACCTCTGTTGGCTGGCGCCTCTCTTTCTTTTACTCCATCTCCTTTTTTCCCGTTTTTAAGTTAGTTTAGCTCTTCTGGCTTTTCGTGTATTTTCTTGTTCGGAGTTGACTTGCAAAAGGCTCTGGTAGCGGGTGCCCTTTTTCATGCCTCCCCCGCGAATTTTGCGAACCAAGTTTCCCACGCACCCCACTCGTGCTGTTCCCGGTTGCCGGACACTTCTCTTGCTTTGAAGTTTTCCGTTGTTTCTAAAGTTTTGGCTTCAGCTTTGCTTTCTCTTTTTTTCCTGTTTGCTTTCAGTGAGTCTTATAATCCTGGTTGAACCAGTTTAGAGGGTAGCGGATGCTTAACGTCTGTTTCTCTCTCCCCCCCCATTCTCCCTTTTCTGGTTTTTGTTGACCAACGTCTCCCTTCGATAGTCTGGCAGGCATCGCTTGTTGCGCGGTATTGAGAGTGACCGGATCCCTGGAGGGAGTGTTTGGGTGGGTCTCAGAACCTTTCATTCCACCCTTTTTCCCCTATCTGCTTAACCCAACGCCTTCAAAATCCACCTACTCTCGCTCCCTTTTTAGAATGTAGCCTATCTTCAGGTTTTTTTCCCTATCCTTCCGCCTCTTCTTTACACATCTAGAATCGGGCACGCCCTCGCCCCTTCTTCCCTTCGTAGTGTCATAAATCAGTACCTTTGTTTTTTCTCTCTCCGAAGGAGTATATCTTATCAGTTGTAAGAGGTTCTGTTTCGCTTCTCCAGAATATCTTGCTTCAATTTTTTTTCAGCCTTTTTATTTGAGAACATCCCCCAACCCCCGCACACCCCAGTCGAAGTAGGCTGCCTTAGTGCGCCTATCCCTCTCATTGCCGGGGGTCTTACAAGAGCTTCTAAAGTTGACACTTGGTTTGAGCTTGATATCCCTTGGCGGGGGAGGTGGCCCTCGTTGATACGATCGAATATTAACCCTTCCTTGGTTCACCCCTCAAATTCATTTAAATGGCTGCCTGCCTATTCCGCTTTCTTTGGGATACTCTCAGGAGATTGTCCGGGCTTTGGCGTCCATTGTGAAGAAGAGTTGAGATCGTTGTAAGATCCCCAGGAGTTTTCGGATTTGGGGGGGCTCTCGATTCCTTTTGGTCTTTCGGGTTGGCACCTACTTATGCGGTTTTTATTCCTTCCTGCCGCTGCCTAGGTTTTTTTTGTGCTTTATAAGACCCTTCTTTTGCGCCGTTTACTTCTCACACTCTCCATTGCTTGGTACGAGCGCAGTCCCTGTTCCTTCTTGCCTGACCCGGGCCATCCCTACTTAGTCGTTTCGGATAGAAGGATTGGAACCAGCCTGCACCCACTTTTGCGCCACCCCACTCTTCCTCTCCTCCCTCCCTTGATTTGTATAGCAGAAGCAGGAATAACATCCAGTTCCTCGTATCTACCGGATCCGCGGACTTTGATTAGGACGATCGAGCCGTCCATTACTGCCCGTCTGGTCAGCCCTCTTTGTCGATTTTTTCAATAGTTTTAGTATTGTAGATCTGCTTTCTTTCTGAGTTGGGGGTAGATGGTTTCGCATATTGTGTCTTGATGTGATCATGAACCTGCCATGGGGAATGCGGAACTGGGATTTTTCCTTAGCGTTGTTTCTGGTCATGATGAACATTTCCACAGTTTCCTTGCCATTCCTTCCCCCCCTCTTCCTTCTATCTCTTTTTTGTTGCGAGAAGTCCTTTTGTTTTGAGCCAGGCATGTTAAATGGGCCCCTGGACTAAGACACCCTCTGCCGAGTCCTCATTCTTCTCCCCAGTGCCAATGTCAAAGTGCGAGTGCTACATCAAATGAAAAAATCTTCTCCCTCCCCCCTACCCACCCCCCCCCTTTCACGCTAGGAAAGTATAACCTTTTTTTTTAACACATAGTTTTAAGAACTCTTTTGCTTGGCGCGACCTTCGGGTTCTCGTGATCGACTTCTCACGTTACGTTCTCGTCCTCTTCCTCTCCTGTAGACTTTTCTACTGTCATTTCTGATTTGTAATTTTACCCTAGGCTGCTATCCTATCTAATTGGCTTTTCTTTTTTCTTATATTGAGAGTGTTGAGCAACCTTGTTTGAGTTGGAGAAAACATAGATAATGAATATATCTCCCTTCTTCTTACAATAGTTGGCTTAAATGCAGTCTGAACATGTTGTATCTGGGTAGTCTGTGGGGAGTCGAGGGATTGTGGGGGTTTTGTTGTGGGTTTTTTTTTTTGGGTTTGGTTTTGGGGGGGGGGGTTTGGTTTGGGGGGTTGTGTGGGGGGGGTTGGGGCTGGGGGGGTCGGGGTGATTTCTTTGGGGGAGAGGTTGTTTGTGCTTCGGGGGGTCTTGTGGTCGGGTGTTGGGATGTTGTGGGGTGGGTTGGGGGGGGCGCGGTCTTGTTTTCTTTTTTGGGCTTGGTGGTGGTTTTTTGGGGTTTTTGGGTTTGGGGTTTTTGGTGGGGGGTGTTTTGTTGCCGGGGGTTGGGGGGTGGGGGTTTTTGTTGGTGTTTGTTGTGTTGTGGGGGGGGGGGGGTGGTTTTTTTTCTAGTCTCTCCTGCTTGGTTTTTTTAGACTTGGAGATACCTCCACTCCTTCTTTTCCCCTTGACATTGCCTCTGCCCACAAGGTTACAGTATGTGTCCCCCCCCTCGGCTTTCCTAAACGAATTCTCCCTTCCCCCCCCGCTCCTTCATCAACATGTAGTCTCTCCCCTTTACCCCTTTGTTCCGAAAAGAAGACCTTCCACCATTACTCCCTTTCTCGGCCGAAGGCCGGAAAAGGAGGAATCCAGCAGTTTTATTTGACCCCCCTGACCTGTTTAAGTTTCTGACTCTTCTCTCTATATACCCTAGAACCAAATCTGAACTTAGTCCCCACGAGTTCACTCACGTTAGCTCGCTTACATAGCCTCCTTCCCTGATCTGAGTAACGTCCTTGACTGAATTGTGATTGCTTTTATCGCAGTTTCGGAAAAAGGGCAGCCCCATCTTTAACAATTCACATATGCCGCGAAAAAGTAGATAATTATAGCTTTCCTCTCTGAGAAAAGAGGTTACTCCCCCCCACCCCCCCCCACCCCCCAAAAATTTCGGAAGTTGCCTGAAAAGAATCAGCTTCGTGCTCGATTTTGGTTGTTGGTTTTTTTGGTTTTTTTTTTTTTTTTTTTGGGTGGTTTTTTCTCTATTTTTGGGTTGGTTGTGTTGGGGTGGTGTGTTGTGTTGGGTTGGGGTTGGGGGTCCACAACACCACAACACCCTCAACCCACCCCGAACCCGCGTTCTCACATCCCGTTTGAACTACGAATTTGAGATTGCCTTTCCCCGCTGTCCGAATATTCCTATTTCATTTTTGATTATTTTTGCATTTCTTTTTCCTAGGCTTTGTTTTGAAGCAGATGTATTTGTAGTTTCAAGCAGTTCGTCGCCCCCCCCCTCCCCCCGCTATGTCCCCTGAATTGCCAGCCTTCGCCCCCACCAACGAGACATAGTACTTCGGTAGACGGTTTTGTGCCCCCCCGTACCCTCCCCGGGCGACATGTGGAGAGATCAACAATTTATCCCATCCCCTCCCCCCTAAGGATCACCAATGGCCTTTAAGACCGAACGGTTAACCCCCCCCCCCTTCAAGAAGAAAACTATTGGAAATCCACACCACGCTTCCAACATGCGTTTGGCACACGAGTCGTGTCCTTCCCCACCTTGTGAAAAAGATTGGGGGGCTGTTGAGCATTTTCGACTCCGTTCGTCTCGCCCCCTATCCAGCGCCCGTTTTCCTCATCCCACCCCTCTCAACTTTTTAACCTATCCCGCTGTTCCTTTCCCAAGTGAGGTCTGTCACTCCTCTCTGCGCCCTACCCCCCACAACCCCCCGCCTTTCCTTTCGATTGACTTTCAACTGCGGTAGATGCTGGCCCCTCGGTGTTTTCATCTTAAACCAAGTTTGAATATGTATGCGTAACTTACCCGATGTGCGCGTTGCGCTTTCGCGCTTTCGCAATCTCCAGAGTTTTTTTAAAAAAAATAACCTTCCCTTCCCACCTGCCCCCTGGTCTTGTCTCTTTTTTCCTGAAGCCGTAAGCTTTTTTTCAACCCTGTTATTCTTTGAACTCCAGCCACCGCTGCTATCTTTCTCTTTCTCAATCCCCCTCTTTGTTGTTTAGAGTCTCCTTCCCCCCCCCCCGTTGAATGGATGTTCTTTTTCCTGTTGGCCGCGCCGTTCTTATTCATGTACCAGACTGTTTTCGACCCTCCTTGGAGAGTTTATTCTTTTTTTCTTTGCCAGTTTTTGATGAGAGTTGCTTGTAGCGTCCTCGCGCGATCACCTTCTTTGACCCTACAACTCTTCCGTGTGCATGACTTCCCCGTCAACCGATCGGTCGGCCAGCCTAATGCCGCTCTTTTGACCAAAGGAAATCCACCATGCGTGTTTTTTAGTCGCATCTCGTTGACCTTTTTTTTTTCGGCGACGGTCGGGGGCTGCGAGCGGGAGCTTTCCCCGGTTTCCCGGCGGAGGGGTGGATGGCTTCCCCTGGTGTCGGATAGGGGGCTGTTTTTCAAGAACCCGAGAATCGCCTTCCCGTTTCTCCCCCCCCTCCCCCCCTTGTTTTTGCCTTTTGTACCCCCGATCTTTTTTCGTTCAGGAGCCTTTTCGGTGGGCTTTCCGGGGTTCCTAGGGTGCCTGATGAGTTTGGATTCAAAAGTCGCGTTTTTTTTTCCCCTTGTTGATCTTTTCCCCGGTGTTTTTGAGGATTGACCAGTCTTTTTCTTCTCCACATGTCGACCGGTTCTTGGTTACGGGTGTGGCCACACGTATAAATTTGAGATTGGGATCGCGTGGTTGCTCGTATCGCTTGCACCACTTCCTTTTTCCAGCGGGCGTTTGTTGGGGGGTTCCATGCGGCATAACCCCTCCTCTGGCTTCCAAAAACGACTGGACTCCCCGTACGATCGTCGCTCCGTATAAGAGAAGAGCGGTAAAGAGTGAGTTCTTTGCAGTCCCCAGATCGCCCCACTCATGTTTTCTCCTCTGGCTTTTTTTTCACGGCAGGAGGTGAACAACCTTGTAGTTGGAAGTACCTTAAAGTTCCTCGACCTGTTGGGGCTCTCTCTTCCTGCGGCCCTCTAGGATAGACTTTGCTAGTCGAGGGTCTTGTTTTCGCTGAGCGGGTCCTTGCCCTTTCTTTCAAGGCGATGTCATCTCCGCCCCGGCACCACCCCCTCCCCTCCCGAGAATTTTTTTTAGTCCAGCGGCCGGATTTCACTCTGGGCGACCTTTTCCACTTAGGTTGCCTCTCTTTTCTATAGGTTAGTGGGGGTGTCGAGGGCTTTTTTTTTTCTTTTTTTTTTTTTTTTTTTTTTTTTTTTTTTTTTTTTTTTTTTTTTTTTTTTTTTTTCTTTTTTTTGTTTTTTTTTTTTTTTCTTTTTTTTTTTTTTTTTTTTTTTTTTCGCTTTTTGTTTTTTTTTTTTTTTTTTTTTTTTTTTTTTTTTCTTTTTTTTTTTTTTTTTTTTTTTTTTTTTTTTTTTTTTTTCTCCGCTCGAAGTACCTCCCTTACTTCTGGTCTTTTCACAAGAATCTTCCCCCGGGAGGAAGAAGGTCCTGCCTTTGGGTTCTACGAGAATGAGCTGTTGACGGGCTTTTTCTGTAAATGTGTCTTAGCCTCTTGATCTTTGTGACGCTCGAAGGGCCTTTTGGCTGGAGTTCCTTTGTGGGATATACCCTATCATTGGTCGAAGACCGAGGTTTTTGTAACACATCCCCTTGAACGGGTTTTTGTAGCGCATTCCCTCTCTTACTAATGATTGACCCGTACGAACTTTTCCTCTCCTTCGTCGCACCCCCGAAGGTGCGGCAGTCGCGAGAAACATGTTCTCCTGCTTGCATCCCTCTTGCCATCATCCTTTTCCCTCGGCCGCTTGCCCTTTTTTGTATTGAACGACGCAACACCAGGTTTTTTTTTTCCACAACACTCGTCGATTCCTCCCAAGCCATAAATATGATAGGGTTTTTTTTAGATGGGTTTTCCCACTTCCTTCTACCAGGGACGCACTCTTTCCGATGCACCTCGGCCGGAGCCTTAGCTACGGTCGATCACCGAGCCTTCGAAGTTTTGTCCGCCGCAGGTTTTCGAAATCCTCTTTTGATGATTTTGCCCCTTCACCTCTTTTGTCGTATGCTTTTCTCAGTGATTGGAGGGCGTCTGTTTTTTTTCTTCTGCGGCTTTCTATCGTGTGTCGTTTAGTGAGAGGACTCGGCCCTGGGGATTTTCAATTTTGCAGACCTTCTTCAGTTCATCTTGATTCCGATCCCATTCCCCTTGAAACTTCCTGCTCCACCAAGTTTCTCCCCCTTTTTAAGCATCTCCGTTTTTGCTTTTCTAGATCGGGACTCCCCCCCCTTTGTGTGGCAGTTCAGGAATGGGCACTGTTCCTGTTCCCTTCCCCCGATTTTGGTGTTTTTTGAAGCGACTCATGCTCTCCCCAGTTTCCCCCCTTGTACCCTTCCCCCGCGTTGCCTTCTGCACTAAAAGACAACCGTTCCCTAATCTCAAACCAACAATTCCTCCTCAAAAATGTTTTCTGTGCCCCCTATTCCTTTCAAAACCATTCGTCAAGCCGCTGGTCCTCCCCTCGGTTTTTCCTTGGCAGGACTCCCCCTGGGATAGACTTCACCTGATTTAAGGAGGCAGCTCATGCCGTCTTGTCTTACTGACAGCCTTTCTTGTTTTCTTTACTTTTCCTGTTTTGGAGATCCTCTCCATTTTTTTTCGGCCAGACCCAGGAGATGTTGTGACTTGGTTAGTGGGTTTCTCTTTCCTTTCGATCATCTGACAATCATTTCTCGGTCGTTGCGGTCCAAGTGGAGAAAATTTTGGATCCCCCTTTTTTGAGTGGTGTCTACGGACTTCCGATGGCGTACTTATTCCAGTTCTCCAGTTCCCCCTTCCTCTGCAACAACAAAAAGTATGTGGACCCCCCTAGACTTTACCCAAAGGGCTTTCATCTCGATCACCCAACCCCAGCCCTCAGCAACGGCATTTCTCTCGTCACCTTCCCCTCTGCCAATGCTCACTAGCAATCCTTTTCTGTCGGAACACGCAGGCGTTCTAGCCTGCAGCAATGCAGGTGGCCTGTCATGCCCCCCACGAACGGTTTCCCACTGACGATTTATCGACCCTCCCCCCCCCCTTCACCATCTAAGGAGTACCAGACGTGCACTTTGAAAAGGTAGTCCCTTTTTTTCCTCCTCCGGACTGATCTTCTGGACGGACGTCTAAGTGATGACTTTGTTTTTGATGAGAGTACTCCTCCTGGTCATGCAAAGGGCCAGACCCTCTCGCTTTCCCAGATAAAAATAGCCTCTTCCCACTTCGCCTCCGATAATATCTCGCATTAAGAGAGCTCCCCATTTTTTAAGGTGGATGCCTTTTCCTGACCCCGACTACGCCGGAGTTCCGAGATTTCTACATCTTTCTGCACTCCCCCCTCTTTTTCCAGTGGCAGGCTCGTATCCCCTGAAGCTGAACGATTCGCTCTTCGGACTGAGTTACGATCGTCGGTGCCTTGGGTCCCGCTTGCTTTGTTGACCCGCCGCTTGATTGTTAGTTTTTTCCTGGCCGCAAACAACCCTCCCCCCGCCCCCTTCTGGCCAAGGTGACCAATAGAGAAACCACCTTCCTCTCAATACCGATAGACTTTCTCTTCTTTTTGCACAAACCACTGTACCAAAGACTTATTATTTTTTCGAGACTCCCCACAGCATTTTCTCCCAAACAACGCGAGAAACCTTGTCCACCTTTTTTCTTCACGAGACTTTTAATCACAAATCTAAAAGTCCCCCCCTTTTTACGCAAAACCCCCCCCCACATTATACAAAAGCCTGGCCCCTGGTTCCACCCCGTACGTCTGTAAGTGCCCCCGGTTTTTCCCAAGTGTGGGTTTGATGGTGGCGATTTATCGAGTGTATTCTTCCCTTCCTCCCCCTGCGCACAGTCTCCGGTTGATTTCATTCCACCCTCCCGCACCAATGCACCCCCCGCTCTCCTCGTCTCCGACCGTCGACGAACACCGAGGATGAGTACTCATCGCTGGACCCACCAAGCACTTTTTCGAGATTGTGGATGATGTCTTCTTTGCCGCCTCTAGGTTTTTGGAACTCGTGAAACCCACCGGATCTCCTTGCTAAACCTTCTTTCCCTCCGCTCAGGAGCCTCCCCCTCGCTGTCTCCCGGACTGCGGCTCAACCCTAAAAAACGAACGAAGAACTCGTACAATTTTCTTCTCTGAGGCATTACAGCAAGAACGGCTCTTCCCCCCCCAACTGGGCCTCGGAACCCCCTCCCCTTTCAAACCCCGATTCCCCCCTCTTCTTCTTTCCTCGGCGTGTGTTGGTGAGAGGATAGAATCCGGTGTGAACTGGAATGTGTCCTTTGACCTTTTGTGTTTTCTTTGCTATGACTTCCCCCCTCGGTTTACGTCCGTCTGGTGCTGTCTCTTTCGGTTGGTTTGAGTTTTTGAGTTTGGTTTCTCTTCTGCTGTGCCTCTCTAGTGTCCTCTGCAAGCCTTCCGGTTAATCATCCCTGCGTTTCCTTGGTTTTGCACGAGTTCCCACCCCATCCACTGCTTTTCCGGACCCGACATACAGACGCTTTCTTTCCCACTCCGGTCATCCCACAGCGTTTTTCTGCGCGCAGCCCCCTCTCTTGACTCCATCCTTTGTTTTTGTGTTTCTCCGGGAGTCTGTTGCTCGTGAATGGGTTACTTTTTCGGGGGGTGGTCCTGGCCCACTGCCGCTTGGAAGGTGGGTAGGCGAGATGCTCCATAATCCTCGAACTTCGTCCTCCCTGTGGACCCCCGCCAACACCTTTTTTTCCACTGTGAGGACCAGAAGTGGTTTTCCCTTCTTTTCGCCGTTGCGTGGTGGATAAATTCTCGTCCCCGAGGTTGTATTTTGGTTTGTTCTTTGACTTTGCTCTTTCCAGATCCAACTTGGTTTTTTTATCCTGTTCTTTTTTTTTTGTGGTTTCTTTTGTTTCTCCCTTATGGCGCTTTTTTTTTCCTCCCCCCCCCCTTTCGCCGTGGCGGGGTTCCGGTTTTGTAACAAGTATTCCATTTCTTTTCGATTTGAAGGCTCCTCTGGTTTTTTGAGCGCTTTATCTGGCATTTTCCTCGCTGGCGGAGTGGTTTCCGCCAAACGCATGCGGAACCTCCCCCCCCCCTCCCCTGAGTCCACCACCGCTCCCCCAATCCCGACTTGATCGCGTTCCCCCCCAGTATCAGAGCCTGAGTCGGTTCCCCCTTTTTGACGTTCGTCCCTCAGGCGATAGTCCCCTGATTGTGATTTCCCCTGCTCCTCCCTTGAACGAACTCCCCCTCGCACTCGGCGTGCGTTGGAATTCACTGCGTCCATTTTTCCCTTTCTTGGGGCTTCTCTGTCCTGCTGCGATGATCGGATCGACTTGCAGATTTTAGTTGGATGTGTGTGCCTACCCTGGCTGCCCTTGTCTCCGGCGTTTTTCTCAGCAAAAGTTCCCCCCCCCCACAGTCCGAGTTCTTAGCTCTTCTAACTCTCTGCTCAGGCCGGATGCTGATAAGCGAGGCGAAGGTTTTCACCTTTTGCCCTTTCTCCGTTCTGGGGAGTCTCTTTTTCCCTTCTTTGCCCTATCGATCGAAGAGTTTTCCCCTCCTTAATTTTGGTCAATCAACCCTTCTTCCCTTTTTGCAGCCCATTTTTTTTCCTTTTGCTGGGGGCGCGTTTTCGATGATGTTGCGGGACGTCTTTTTCCCCCTTCCCCCTTTTCCGGCAGTTGGAGGAATCGCTTGAAGAGCAGAAAGTCGTTATTGTCGCGTTTTTTTGGGTTATCTTAGATAATTCTTCTGTTAAGCCTGATTTGTCCAACCCCTTCCCTTTTGATTCTGAGCGCCTTTTTCCCACCCGTCTGACTGACTTTCCTTCGTGCAGGTCTCATCTCGCAGTCGTAGACCCTCCTCTTCCTCTTCCCGAGCGATCGCAGCAATGGTTCGGCTTTTACGCACTCTTGCAATCCCCGAAGTTGTCTAGTCTGCCAGTTTCGGGGTAGGACCTTGACGCCACCCCCCGGTTGCCCACCCCCCCTTCTATATCCTCCCCCCCAAAGCCATTCGATAGGGATAGCCTCCCTTTGGTCGGTTTTCCCCCCCAGGTCTGATTCCTCCCCGAGAAGGCGATTTTTCCCTCCCCCTGCTTAGCTGAGATAGATAGTGCTCAGATAACTCTCATTCTTGTACGCGCTTTCCGTTCCCCAGACCCTGACGGATGGACGGTTTTTTTTTTCCTGTTTCGTAATGGTTAGGATAAAGTTTGTTGAGGCGTTTTTTTTTGGGAGCTTTTCGAATCTTGTTATTTGATGAGAAGGCACTAGGCACACGGGAGGGCAGGTTGAAGCCGGAGTTCGGCATTGTTTTTCCTTCTGACCAGTTCCAGTTGCCTATCCCCACCCTCCTT
>Ga0179591_1363206_pt1 | contig 10736 bp, 11 predicted proteins | sample CZOMad2_1_08_16f_FD_182891 | JGI IMG/M metagenome (GOLD analysis project Ga0179591, IMG submission 182891) | Vadose zone soil fungal communities from Angelo Coast Range Reserve, California, USA - CZOMad2_1_08_16fungal (PacBio error correction) | ecosystem: Environmental > Terrestrial > Soil >... | reverse complement strand
CTCTCTCTCTCGGAACTTCCCGAAAGCCATTTAATTGAAGGGGAATTTCTTTATATTCTTCCCCCCCCTACCCTCCTTGAGAGACTTTCCCCCATCTTACCTTCATTGGACTCCGGAGAGTCCAGGAGCCTCTCGGCAAGCTCCAGCGCAGGCTGTCCTTTCCCTTCTCCAAAGAAGAGCATTGATCCCACATTCTATAGACGTCCCTGTCTGCACTGCGTTAACCATAAATCATCTTGGTGGTTTTATTTTTTCTTTTTTTTTTTTTTACGAGGGAATCAATCCCCTCTCGAAATTAAATCGCACCCCCTTCTCCTAAGTTGAATCTCTTATTACAGAAATTTCCTCCTATTAAACTTTTCGGCTTGTCCCCCCCATGGTGAATGAGTCTTCCCAATTCCCTCGTGCCCCAAATTCCCCCACTTTTCCTTCCTTTGTGGATTTGCGCGGGATTGCCCCCTATTATTCATTCGGCTCGGCTTTTTCCTCTGCTTGGGCCTTGAGCTTGATTTGCGTCCAAATTTTCCCAAGTTTCTAGATTGGTTGTGCGCCTTCCCCTCTTCGATTCGACACGCCTTCCCGCATTAGGTTCCTTTTCTTTTGGAGATGTGGAAATCCCCGGCAACTGTTTCGCTGATCCCCCCCCCCCTGGACTTCCCTCCTTCTTCCCTTTGCACGAGATAGACTCCCTCTTTCCCAATTCCCCCTTCCACAGTCATCCTTCACTGTATCTTGGTCAATTTTGGAACTTTTTCTGAGCACTAAGCCTGCATGTCCACTGTAGTCATTACTGACAGGTAAGATTTTTTTTTTCCCTTCTACGTAGAATCTACTCGGGCCGTTTGTCTCCGATTGAACAGTTTTTATCTATTGACACTCTCTTCGAAAACTAGATGGCTTCATCCTTTTTTATACAGTGCTTCTGAATGAGTTGGCTATTTCGTCTCGCGATAACCTGATTCTTCCGTGGCCTGCAGTAGAAATAGGGATAGCCGCGGACAAGTTTTGTTCTCCCATGCTGTTCTTCAAGCCCACCCCCCCATCCTCCCGCGGAACTTGGGCGGGGCGCTCGCTCAAAACTTCGTAAATGGACGTTTTTCTGCCCGATTTGCGGTTGTCCCCTCTGCTTTTCAGTCCCAGTTTCTTGCGACTCTCTCTCTTATCACAGCACCCCCTGGTTTTTTTATTCCTTCCCGAGGTGGGGTTGAGCCAATTCCCAGGGTTTTTTCGGAGTTAATTAGCTTATGGCTTTATGTTCCCTCTTGCTAAATATCCGTCCGCCTCGAACCCTGCGGTGGCGTTTAGCGCTGGTCCCCCGTTCGCGAAGGAAACGCCCCCAAGCTTTTGGTGTGATGCCCCCAGTTTCTTGACTCTTCTTTTTTCTCCGGCTAAACCGAGGGACATGGATTAATCACCCCTGACCCCCTGACCAAAGCTCGTTAGACGTTGCATTAGCGATGTTCTTTCTCTGAGCTGCTCATCCCAGTATTTGTCATACAGACAACCGTTGCTCTCTCCATGACTCCTCTTTCCCTCTTCTCTTCCAGATAGGAGAGTGGCTTTCTTCTTTCTTTAGCCACTCGCTCATAGACTCCTCGAAGTCCCCTATCCTTTACTACGGAACCATTTCTCCCCCAGTACTTCCTTGTGCAGTTTAAGATAGAAGAGGACTTCCTTTTCAGATCTAGTCCTCCCCTTTCAAACCCGTTTGACGGTGCTTTCACCGCCTTTCTTTCCGGGATTTTCCTTATAGTTTTTCGTTCAAAGATTCAAGGAGTTAGAAGGGTTTAGTCTTCGGTTGAAAGATTGAGTTGAGCAACATCTCGTTCTGTTCCTTCAGCAAAGGATCCTTCTTTCTTTTCTTTTTATGGATAGATAAAGGTACGTCGAGCTTTCAAAGAGAGATCTTTATAATTTACCCCTCAGGAGTCAAAGAAAGTGTCTTCTTTCTTTGTGTTAATAAGACGCCCCCCACTTCCCCCAACTCTTTCTTATTTTTTCCCCAGCTTTTCTTTCCCAAGAATTCTTTCGCTCCCCATCATTCTCTATGTGGTCCCCGTGCATCGCTTCTGGGTTATACCTACCCAGGCGACCTTTAACTTACCTGAAGTCACGCGAGTATGTTTTCACCCCTTCCCGTACACGCTCGCCTGGGTCGTTTCGGGATGAGAAGAACTTTCCCAAGAGGGCCAGGGTCCTTGTCGTCAAAATTTCTTTCTCCCTTGAGCGACCTGTCCCCAAAAAAAACGACTAGTATTCTCCTTAGTCCCCGGATTAGCAGTTTTTCGCTCATATCTTTCTGTGGTTACTTCCTCCTCTCCCGTGTATGGATAAAAGAATCGTCCCGTTTTTTTTGAGAGGGTGCTTCCGTCCGTTACAGGGGGTTTTTCTCTGATGTTTGCCTCTTTTTCTTTTAAATCCTGTCGAGTCCCTTTCCTGCGAAAAAAAATGAGGTTGTTGGGGTTCTTTCGACTATGAGGCGCAGAAGAATTCCAGTGTGATGAAATAACATCCGTTGTGTGTGTTTTTCATACACCTGTATTTTGGATTTTTTTGTCATTTTTTTTTTTTTTTTTTTCATTTCGAGATTAAGGTTTTTTTTTTTCTTTTTTTTTTTTTTTTTTTACAACAAAAGCATGGTTGCTAGAAAGTGCGCTTCTCTATCAGGATCCCCAGTTCCCCCCCCCCCCCCCCCCACACCCCACCCACCCAACAAACACCCCCCCCCCCCACCACACCACACCCACAAACACCCCCCCCCCCAAAACCACCCCCCCCCCACCCACCCCACACAAACCCCCCCCCCCCCACCATCCCCACCCCCACCCCAACCCCCCCCCCCCCCCCCCCCCCCAAAACCCCCCCCCCCCCCCACCCCCCCCCCCCACAACCCCCCCCCCCCCCCCCCCCCACACACAACCCACCCACCCACCCCACCCCCCCCCAAAACCCCCCCCCCCCCCCCCCCCCCCCCCCCCACAACACACACCCCCCCCCCCCCCCCCCAACCCCCCCCCCCCCCCCCCCCCCCCCCCCCCCCCCCCCCCCCCCCCCCCCCCCCCCCTAATATTCAGCCGAAGTATGTTATTACCTTTATTTCCAGAAACGCCCCATCCTCCCTCCTCATAGGGCCCGTATGACTACTATTTAAATTCCGCTTGGGGGAAGAGATACGAGATTCCCACAGATAATTTATATCGTCCTCCCCGCTAAAGTGGTACCGGTTTCAGAATCGCTAAATCGGTCTCTACCTGTTCTTCTCCCTTCGAGCTTCCTTTCTTTAATAAGAAGTTTTTTCCCCTTTCCAGCTATGGAAGATGGAGCAAACATCTTAATGTCCAGGTCTCCCTTAACTTTAGTATTCCTGCGTACCAGAGCCGTGTCTGTTTTTTCACAGATCTTACCTAGAGCCTAAACCTCTTCCCAGGCCTGGGACTGACCAGGATGCTCCCCTACTCCCCCCCCACTCTTAGTCGCCCCTCCCCCTCACCCATAATCCAATTGGAGATTTGGTATTAATTTTCTTAAGAGAGATTCCTACCCTCCCCTTTTGACATGACGTAACACCAGACCCCGGTACGACAGTTATATTATCCCCGCCTGTCTTTCACTAGCTCTTTTTCTCCTTTTCTGAGCCTCCTCCCAGACTCCCCGCTACACACACCTTTCCTAGAGATAGGAGAACTTTTTTTTCCCACTTTTAACCTCTTACTTACACTCCCGGTGAAAGAGTCCTCACATTCTACCTTGAAAGGGAGCGCCCGCGCATCTTCCGAATGGCAGCTACTTCTCAATGGCGCAGGTATTTACTCTGTGATCTTTTGCCTGATTCAAAGCTTGCCGCCCTCTCTTCCGCTTGCCTACGCATGGTCGGAGATTTTACCTCCGTTTTTCAATCGAATTATCGCCTATAGATCCCTTCATCTTAGATTCTTACGCCCCCTTCCACTATCCAGAAGGCTTGAGATGACCGTTTCTACATAAGACCTGAGCACCAACGACGGCTACTTAAGGTTACAGGTTCCTCGTCCTCTTTTTTCACTCTTGTTTTTCAACAATCCTACGTATTTCCCACAATGCAATGGCCCTTTCCCCCCACCGTTGGGAGCGTTACGATTCGGTGCCCCATGCCTGCTCCACAAGCTTTGCTTCTCCGGGATTTCATATCTACCTCTCCGAGATAAATTTCTGAACCTGTCCGGTTTCAACCGGTCCCACTAACTTTTCAAAGCAAACGCGACTTCTTTCCCTTCTCCTGAAGGCTCGCTATGAGTTCCGTAGAAGTTAATTTGAGCCAGTAGCCCCTCTCTTCCACCCCTGACCTTCTTAATTTCGTCAAGTGGTCCCGCCCGAGTTCCGTTTTTTTCTAGGAACTGAGCTCCCTCCCACTTTCCCTCTCTGTTTAAGCATTTCTTTCCCTTTTTTTAGCTATTTCTTCCTGCCCGCCTAGCAGACGTCCAGTTATATAGATCTCTCTACTTAGCTCACTTCTCACGCCCCCCACCTCTTTTCCCCTATGAAGGCCACTGTTTGAAGAGAAGATTGTCCTCTCGGTGACCCAAAGGCTCTTCCCTTTCGTTTTTACGACTCTCAAACCTCTCGACTTCCACCGATATGACCGTCCTCACTTTACCCCCCCCACCCTTCCTCTTCCCCACTTGTCTCTCCCCACTTACTCAATTTCCCCCCCCTACCCTTTGTCATGCGGCACGGGGCCCTTCTTTTGTAACGTTAACCGATTCGGTGCCCTCCTAGTGGGCCTCGACTTGTACGTCCACGGTTTGTTTTGTTCTATAACTTTTTTTAGCAAACATCCCCTTCTTTTCCTCAGGTTCACCCATCCTTTGAGTCAGCGCTTTCCTGCTCTTTGCACGATATTTTTCTCGCGACGCCCACGACCCCCCGTATCCTTGTTGAAGATTTCACCATGGTTCTGTTGAAAGAATAACCTTAGTCCCTCCACCGCCTTTTGCTTTGACCCCCCAACCCCTTCATCCCCTGTGCAATCCTCTGTGATAAAATCCGTAGATGAACTGCGAGGCCTTTTTTCCTTTTTTCTAAGTTGAATTTGGCCTCTCTATCCCTTCCAAGCCCTCACAGGTCCCTACTTACCTTTCTCTGTGGGATCTATTCTGTCCCTCTCATGCAAGGAATGTAGAATGTTGTTTTTACAGTCTTCCTCTTATTCCTAGTTTCCCCCCTCCAGTCCCATCACATTTCTATGGGCACCCCCTGTAAGAAAGGCTTTTGTCCCCTACCCCTTCCTATTGGTTAAGAAAAGCATCTATATGACTCTCCTCTCCCTGCCTATCTCAGCCCGATCTGGCAGGCCTGAAGGATTGCCTTTCTGTTCCTTCTTCCCTCCCACTTTTTGGGCTTTGAATTCAATCAACAATATCTGCCGAGCCCCCCTGGGATAGTAAACGTTTTTCTCCTCCCTTCGAATGTATATTCTGGTCATTTCCGAAATATCTGACTAACAGAAACATCGAGCCATCCCTACGTTCAGGAACTTTTCGTGCCCCCCAAAAATCTTCAGGTGTCGTCTTCTTTTTTTTCCCGGTCCAAGGCACATCGCCATAAGAACAAGCTCCCCACAGCATTACCACTCTTCTTGACAGAAAGACCTCTCCGTAAGTATGTTCAACCTTCCAGATTTCCCCACGGACTTTAGATAGGCCCCCTTTAAATGATGGCAGTACCCCAACCCAGAAACTGTCCTCTCTTTCATCTCCTTCCGTCTTTTTTATCATTCTCGTGATTGGCCATCTTATTTGCATTTCATGATTTTTCACGCCGGCGTTTTCAACTTCCAGATGAGAGTTAAACATCCCCCCTTTTCGACCCCCCTCGGATTTCTCATGTTTTTCGCTTTTTTTCCACTATCTCCCCCCACAGCTACACGACCGGCGAGGGGGGCCTCCCTTCGAAGATTCAGCGGGGGAACTGCATTTCCCCCTTGAACCTTCCTTCCCCCCTCCAACAACTTGGACTTCCCCTATTCCAGTGACCCCTCTCGTCACGCGAGATAGGTCCCTTTTTCCATCCCTAATTCCTTTCTCCTCCCTTTTTCCATTCCTTAAATTTTGTTGGGAAAAGTTCATCTTGGAAGCCTTAGCCAGATATTGACCCTCTTTAAGTTACTGGACGGTTCCACGTTTTTTCCTTTCGTCTTTCTATTTAAGACTGTGTCAGGCCTTTTCTTTCTTGGAAATTTTTTGGCACCGCGAATAAAGATAGCCCACTTATTCCTTTGCATTGACCTAATAATTTTGTTTGCTTCTAATGCGGTTCTTACTTTTCCTCAAAAATGAGGCGGCGATTAGTCGTCCTCCCCTCTGCTCCCCCCCGCGCCATGCGAACTGATCCTTCTACCTCTTCTTTGAAATTGGGTTTTCTCTCCCTTCAATAGCACCCCAGTATGGACCTCTCCCTCACGGATCGGAAATTAGAGTGCCTTCTTCCATGGATATTCTAGCGTACATTTTCCCTTATTCTCGTAGCGACCTAAACCAAGTGCTCCTCCCCTGAGAGAGTTGGCGTATCCCCTTTCCTTGGATGCATTTTTACGTAAAGATCCGCCCGCTTCGCAGGGATTTGAGACTTCCCTTTGGCGCATCACGTAACCTGCCGACCTCGTTTTCCAACGGGATCCCCGCACCTCAGCACAACCAGGAGTTCATAGTGGTGTTTTGATTTTGCTTATTTTTTTATGTGACTTTTCCTGGGGGCCCCGTTTTTTCCCAACGCTTACGTCCCCCATATTATATTCCGAGAAGTCCAACACCTTAGTCTTTATTCTTGGTGTTGGAGATTCTTTCTCTAGAGTTCGCCGTCTTTAGCTTCCTCCCTCCCCCCGGATATCCCCCTCATCCCTATGCCTTTATCGATTCGCGTTGAAGATATTTTCGAGTGGAACTGCCCCTTCCCTCCTGCTGCCTCATCCCTCCCCCAACGCGGCTTCCCTCTTTGTCGACGCGGGGTTTTTATAGTGAAAACCCCCTTCTCCAACCCTCCCCTTTTCCTTTACAGAATGCTACTTCTCCTTTTGCTAGATTGTCAGGCGACCTTCAGTCCCCCGGGTCCGGCCTTCCTTCGCGGGCACCTCCTTTTCCTTAAGCATCCGATTAGTTTTACCCCCGTAACCCGGCAGGTTTTTAACGCTTCTCCTCCTGTTGTGGTTACGGTCGGCGGTGGTGCTGCTCTTTTTCTCCATCCCAGTCGCAAGTCTTGGCTTGGCTTGGTCGACTTTTTCTCACGGCCTGTTGTGTTTCAGGATTCTCGCCGATAACCTGGCTTCCCCCCGCGCTTCTCCCCGCCGTCTCTCTCTCTCTCACTAGCCGGCCCATCTGATAATTGAGGTGCGGTTCGTTTTTTTTCTCTTTCCCCAAGGGCCCACCCCTTTCTTTCCTTTTCCTCCGCTTCCTCCGCGTTGCCCCCAGGGTTGTTTCCCAGGAATCCTCTCCCCGGTTAAACGACTAATTTTCTGGGATCCCTTTTCGCCTGCTGATTTCCCTTCTTTTTAAGACTCATAGCGATTCTTGTCCCTTCCGGTTAAACGTACAACCTCGTTTTTTTTTCTCTTAAGCCATTGCGAGCTTCCTCTGGTCCCGCCCCTAACATGTTCGCCTTCTCCTCTATTTCGAAACCCCCCTGTACCCCCAACCTCCGGTCTTTGTTTCTCCTCCTCCCAGGTATCGCAGGTTCCGTCATATCTAGGACACCCAGCTTGAATGTATCATTGTCTTCGTCCCTTCGATAGGATGTGCTTTTCGGTCCCTGAGCGGTCCCCCAATTAAATCTTTTCGATCCCCCTTTCGGAATATTTTGGCGCTGGTCATCTTTGTCTCCCTGCGAATTCACCCCTTTCTTTGGTCTTCCCAGGAGCACGGAAAATTCAGACGGTTATGAATCTCTCTCTTTCCTCCTGTTGCCGATTCATAAAAAATTTCCCCTTGCTTTCTTCTCCTTTTAGAGTTTCATGGAACTCCCCCCCCAACTCTGTTTGTCAAGTTTCCGCCTGGCTCGAGATTTTATTTTTTCAGGCAACCCCCCCATTGCGCAAAGGTTCCCTATACGGGATAGCGTCCCCAGACTCGCACGCCCCTAATCCAGGTTCTCAAGACTTTCCCGAGCCTCTTCCACCGTATTTTGGCGAGATTCTGAGCGGACCCCCCCCCCTTCCGCGTCTGACACATAGAAGAATAAGGTGTCATGTTTCGTACGAAAGGCGGAAGATACTGTTTTTCTTTGAAATGAAACTGGACGAAGCTGGCATGGATTGCACTGTCCTTGTCCCAGACTTATTTTACGCCTCTGGCAGAAAAACGCCAGTCCGCGATGAAGTCTTAGGCTTCCCCTCGACTTTATGATTGAGATACGGTCCCCCGGACCTTGCTCCTCCGCCGAATTCTTCTATTGACGGGGAGATAACAGTTGGGGTTTCCATCCTTCAAATGAGTCACACGCCCGGTCTTGGGGGGAAACTAAAAGAAAATCTCCCTGATCATGCTGGAGGGTAGAGGTTTTTTATCTCCCTCGGCGAGGGATATGCCTGGCGACCGTTCTTAGCTTTCACCCACCAACAGTTCGTCTGATTAGAAGAAGGAAGTCCGAGATTCGAATGGGAGGCGCCAACTTTGCCCCACAGACGTACACCTTCTCGCTCTCGTCGAACTTATAGCGACTTTCTCCTGCTTGATTCAGGTTGCTCTATCGACACACAGCCTTACGCAAGTTTTAGACCTTTGACCCCCTACATTAAACTTGAGGATTCTGGATGGGTTGACGAATCCCCCACCGCGTCGACGTACGGATTTTTTGATTTCCCCTGACTCGTGGGCCTCGAAGGAGGCCTGTCCGATCTCGGACTGATCGTAAATCACTGACGAGAGAGAGAGCGCAACGGTAGTATGACCGATCCCTACGGGCTGATCTCCGATCGGCTGCCCCCCTAGACTCCTCAACTCCAAGTCTTCTTGGGGGTAGGAGAGGATCTCTATCATCTGTTTTGGGTGCCCCCCACGGCGCCAAAAAGCCGACGTCATCCCCCCCCTCCCCTTGTTATCTGTCAACACCGATCCGGCATGTCTCTTTCTACAGATGCCTTGTGGCATCCGGCGCGCTTCCTTTTGAGGTCCCCCCTTCCCTTTATATTTGCGGCTGAAAATCCCCTCCCTTTTTTCTTCAGTCGATCAGAAAGGACCCTCATCCCCTTCCTTTGCCTCACGCCAACATCGCGACCTTTCTTCCCTTACATTTTGCCCGGAGCGAATTGCCCTGCGTTCACTTCGATACTTTTCCCATTCTCCCGTTCAACTTCCCCCCCCTTTTTTTTACCGAATAGAGTTTTCAGGTACACGACTGACTTTTTCCTCGGCCCTTTTCGCCCCGCCATTGAGCTATTCGAGCTTGGTCTCCTGTCGTCCGTGCGATCGGGGCGACTATTAGTCCTTCCCGGTTTTCTCAGGTTTATAGCGTGGTATAATGACGACTTTCCCCATTAGCCGAAACCCGCTGGATACTTCTCTCCCTTGGTTTCTTCGCGCTGATCCCTTTTGCCACCAAACGGCATTTTCCTGCTTCTTTCCCATGGACGAAATTTTCTCTAAGAAAAACCGAATCCAAAAGTTCTAAAGCACATTTACCCCGTTCCCCCCACGGCTGCTCTCTTCCAATATTTCCGAACCCCCTTTCCCCCGCCACCAACTCGCCCAAATTCCCTGCGGCCATCCTTTCCGTTCAAGCTTTCCTGGTCAACTCTTTCCTGGTGACTGACTCTTTCCTAAATTGTGAGTTTCGGACCCCCCCTTTTTACCCCTCCATGATTACCCTCCCCCCCCCCCTTGCTCGCCTTACCATAGTAGCCGGGCGTTCCTTTTTTGGATTGTTCGACTCTAAACGTCCCTCCCTCCCTTTCATTGTTGAACGCATTCCCATTGACCGACCCCCCCTTTCGGCCTTCGAGCAGACGTTTCGTACATTCAAGTCCCTTCTAGTGCCACTCACCTCGCATTATCAACTCCCTTTCCCCAAAGAGCTTCTTTTTGTCATTTGTTTGCCGCCCGTGGACATTTTTCTTCTCGCCACGGGGCCATGCCGTTTTTCTTTGTCCCATTTCCCATTAAAGTTCTTTCTTTTAGATCTATTTCTACTCCTCCCGGTGTCGACTTTGTTGTTCTTTAGGGACCTTTCTCATTTTATTGAGCCGGTCCCAATTCATCCATAGTGAATATTGTTTTACTCCCTGGCAGAAAGGTTCTGGCTAGGAATATTGTCTCCATTTATGGCTGGACTAACAGCCATCATATGCGCTTGCCCGCGTCTTTTATGTTGAATCGAGTCCTTTCTGGAAGAAAAATGTCAGGGATTGATTTTTCCTATCGGGTACATACTTCGTGTGTTGTTTTGAGAGTGAATAACCATCACTGGACTGCGCACCCGAGCACGGGACTCGGCCCAAGGATCGCAAAGCGTTATGAAGAGTTCGTGCTTACCTCCCCAGCCGACCCCTTCAGACTCTTAAACACGTTCGTCCCTTAAACCATTCCAACTTTCCTTCCGGCCTTGATGTATGATTTGGTCAGCGGGCCCTCCAAGGTCCTCCTCCTGACCAGGTCGCCCAATTCAAAACAGCTCATCCGGTTCTCCCCCCTTATCATCCTCTGATCTACCTAGGACCTTAAGTAGGACAGTCTGATGGCTCACCTTGACTGAGATCGGACAAATGTATCTGG
>Ga0179591_1320055_pt1 | contig 10736 bp, 14 predicted proteins | sample CZOMad2_1_08_16f_FD_182891 | JGI IMG/M metagenome (GOLD analysis project Ga0179591, IMG submission 182891) | Vadose zone soil fungal communities from Angelo Coast Range Reserve, California, USA - CZOMad2_1_08_16fungal (PacBio error correction) | ecosystem: Environmental > Terrestrial > Soil >... | reverse complement strand
TTTCATACACACTCCCACACCTTCCCCCCGAAGACGAGATGTTGGGCTACAACCACCACTACTTTTCTCCTACTAGTCCTCCGTCCCCTAGCCGCACGAGCATTTCTTCTCCCCCCACCCCCCTTTTACCGGCATTGCTGGTTTTAATTTTTCCACTGAACTACATTCGGGACACTACACCGAGCTCTCATTTTGTTTTTTTTCCTCCGCTGTCGCCGCGTCTTCCCAGGCGATCTCACGAAGGTTAGCGAAACCTCCCTCGACCGCCCCCCTCCCGGTCGAATTACTTTTCTTTATCTTTTCTTTCTGTGTACCCGAGTTATGTGTTCTTTCTATTGCATGGATTTTTTGTATTTCTTCTATCTCCAACCTTGCGACATAGGGCGGTCATGTTGTTTTTTCAGCCCCCTAGACGGCACTTGCTCCTGTTTTCCCCCCCCACATTGATCTCTTGATTCCTGCATGGCTTCGTTCGAATCTAATGTTCTTTTTCTTATTGCCGCGCGTGTTCCTACATTTAAAATGGCTCTGGATGTCTTTCAGCGATGGCGACGCCTGCCCGCGCGTGAAGAACCTCTCTTCTTTCCTAAACCCAGCCATTTTTTTTTCCCTTTTTTTTTTTTTTTGAGAGAGTTCCTCTGTCTATGAAGTCGCTATCCGTCTTCTCGGTCTTTATGTGTCTCTAGTGTGTGATGTGTTCTTTGTGCCTGAGTGCCGAGAGGTTAAGGTGTTTTCCCCCCTGCCGTTTCCTCCCCTTGAAGAGGGCTGGATCTCCATGATCTCCCATCGACTTTCTCCTCGTAACTAGTACGAATCCGGAATGGAGAGTGTTCTTTTTTCCCTCCGTCCCGCGCTTTCCTTTTTTTTTTTTATTCGATTTTTCTCTCCCCAGGTGTTGGCGATGCCGCTTCATTTTTTTGCTCCCACGACTTCAGCTTTGGCTCTGCGGACCTGTGCTTATTTTTTTTTTTCATTACGCATGGCTTATTTCGCTATGTAGTCACCCCCTCTTTTGAAGATGAGCGACGCCCCGAGGTTTACCCCCCAATGCTTTTTGGGGCGAAGTTGAGCGCCTTCCTAGGATGGTTTTTTTCCGCAAACTTCGAATGCTTCTAGTTTTTCCTTGGACGCCTGTCTTCCCCAGTCAGAGAGTGTGATTTTTTGGTTGACTGCTCTTTGATTCTCTAATTTGTTTGATATATTTTTTGCCTAGTTGTGTCTATTTTCAAGTTTTTTTGTTCATGCAGAAGGATTGGACCTTTGTGGCTTCCCCCCCCTCCTTCCGCTACCCCCCCCTGGTACACCCATTCCTAATTTTCTGCCCGCGAATCCTGGATCATTTATGTTTATCTGGTCTACCATCCTTCCCCCTTCCCTTCTCTTAAGATTGATCAGAGGTATAAGATTTCCCACCAGCCATCGCATATCTCCGAAAACGCAACTCGCGAAGCCCCTAGTCCCTGCTGGCTCGTTGCGTTTTTTTTTTCGTTTTTTTTTTTTTTTTTTTCATCCTAATTTCTGTTTTTTTTTTTTCCTCTTATATGTTACTCCATTATCCGTGTTGTTTTTTTGTGATGATTGCTCTTGTGTTTTGTTTTCCACTATATTCTTTTTTTTTGTGTAAACGCGTCTCGTGCCGCCGGATCAGTTTTTTGGCTGTCCCCTTTTCGCGTTTTTTTTCCAATAGGGATCGCGACTGGTTGAATCACAGGAAGAGGAACTTAATACTAGGATTTTCTTCCTCAAGCCCTTTTTTCATTAGGCCTTATCGGACCGAGACTTTAGTGTTAGTTTTTTATTGTCCATCTGGAACGATCTCTTTCCCCCCCTGTCGACCTGTTTTGTTCTTTGTCGCTGGGAAGACGCTTGACGAGAACCCCCCAATTAGCCGCTTTACTGGCCCTGCAACGAATGTTCTATGTATCTTTTTTTTTTTTTCTGGCGATAGTAATCCGACCTTCTTTCGGCCCCCCTCCCCACTCCTCTAGTGAAGCCAGGTTTAATTCAACTGTACCTCTCGTTCGTTGTTTAATTCGGCCTCCCCCTTCCGCGCAACCGCCCAAATTTTCTTCCTCTCCCAAGAAGATCTAAGATTGACCCCCTCTAATCCCTGTAATCCCCCCCCGAGCGTATAGTTTTAAAGCTCCTCAAATCCATTAATCCCCCCTTTCGGAATTTTCCGTATTCTGTCCCGAGCGCCAACAGTTTCTTTTTTTCTCCAATGAACTCATGATGGGTGAAGACTTCCCACCTTTTTTACATCGATGGAAACCGCCCTTCTTCTTGTTCCGCCATTTCCCCCCGTGACTGCTGACCTTTCGAACAATGTTGCGCTTCGAGAGGTCGTCAACTTCCCAGTTTGCTACGCCCGCCCCCGAGTCCTGAAAAAACTCTTCCGACCCTTGTGACCTCCCACTACTTGAAAAATCAGAGTTGTGAGGCTACACAGTTACCCATCTTGCTGCACGCCGAAGCTGAAGCTTTTCCTTTTTCTCCGGTCTCCCCCTCCTTTCGTCCTTTTTTTCCGGGGCGGGACCAATCAGGCGAGTTTCCGATCCCCTTCGCGTCGAGCATGTTCTCCAGCTTGCCAGTGCCAGTTCCCCGAGGTGCGGCGGCCGAATCTCCTGATGGAGAGATGAGGCCCGAGCTTCCTCTTTTCCCCCCCCTCAGCATGCGGAAAACTGTTTCTCATTTTTGCTGTTTTTTTTTGTGTCTATGGCGTTGCGGCCAATTTTTGTTTTTGGGAGTGTGTGCGCCAGACCAGTTTTCTGGCTCCGTGGCGCGTTTGTAGTTGGTCGATTCCTTTTCTCAGGTTGTCGCGAAGTGTCTATTTTTTTTTTTTGAGTTCAGGAGAAACTAGAGTAGTTTTTTTGGTGTCGATTTCGTTGAGGAGGTTGCGGACCCAACTCAAAGAGCCCCGGGGAGGAAAGCCCGCTTTTCCCCCCCCTCCCCCTTTTTCCCTGACGTTCCCGTCCTCTACCCCAGAGTCGTCGGCGACGTATCCCGCAGATTTATTTTCCTTCCCGCCGGTGCCCCTGGAGGAAAAACCTTCATGTATGTGGATTTTGAGTTCGTTCGTTTCCTTCTCTTCCAGAGGATGTTCCCCCCCCAGGGTTTGCTGTCGGTGATCTGTCAAAATATAGTTCTTCTTGCGCAGCTTGGTAATGCCCCAGAGGTCGGTTTTCCTCTTCTTTCCATCCGTTTTTTTCGAGAGATCCAACGACCTCATTCCCTTTGCGCTCGACTTCGTACTTTCCCTTCATCTTCGAACCCAGACCTTACCTTTTTTTTTCCTCAAACTAATCGTCTTTAGATTCCCATCTACTACTTGCTTTTTTTCCAGTCCTGAACCTTTGTGAGAAACGTCCTACATTCGGAACCGACCTTTTTCGGCGTCTTTCGCCTTTCTTTGAGCGCTTCCGCATCGCCTTTTTTTTATATTTCTCTCACTGTTTACGCGAACTTCCCCCCGTTGCCTCTCCCAATACCATACCGCAGCACCGCCGAGGTAGTTTTCCCACCCCTTATTGCATGGATCCGTCCCCTTTTTTTCCCTCCCCCAAGCGACAAGGAGCAGTCGTGTTTTTTTGGTCCCGCCGTACGCCCGTTTTCATGTCGCTTCGCGGCAGATGCGCAGGCTCACATGGCCCACCCCACGATCTTCCCTTGACTAATGATGATGCACCTTTCCCTTATTTCCTTTTCCCGCGCGGACTTTTTAAGAGCTACTGCGCCTACAGGCCTACCTGGGCGTGTCAAGTTTTACCCCCCGCCCTATCCGAACACCTTCGACTTTCCGATAACGATGCTCCGACTTCTCTGCCTTCTGGAGCAGCGTTTCCTTCCCTTTTTATTGCAACTCAAAACCTGTTACTTGTGAGCGTCCCGACCTTTCAGTTGCAAGGACGCGGGGATTTTTTCCCCCCACCACCGATGTTAACGCGGCGCCGTTGCCTACACTACTCCCGCACTTTTATTTTCCTGGAAGTTTTTCTTAACCAGCTCGACGGTTACACCAGTTCCAAAAGGTGTGTTTTTCCGATGGCGAAGCTCCTCAGCAGTCCAAACTTTGCGCTGTCCTTTCTTCGTTCTCGCCGCTTCCCCTCTAAACGGCTTACATGGATTTTCAGGACCCCCCTATCCCTTTGCGCTTTCCGATGAGCCGCCTGACCCCGCCTGTTAATTGCCCCTTGCTCTGAAATGGTTTTTTTTTCCCTTTGACTGAGCGAGTTTTCCCCCCTTTCCTATGCGTCTGTACACGGTTTTTTTGAGCCCCTTTCACGAGTTTTTTTTGCCTTGTGACTAGCGACCCTGTAGTTCTTTCCCTTTAGACACAGCCCGTTCTTCCCTCGCCTTGTGCATTCCCCAGTCTTGGCGCGTTGTTTTAGTTCCAACACTGAAACCATTGGGTGATAGACGAATGATGTTTTTATAGAGACCATCCCCTCGATTCCCTATCCTTACATCTTTCTTTTTACAATGACCGGCTGCTCCTTATTATTACGTACTCTTTACTCCTGAAGGTTTGCCTTTTTTCTCCCTTTAGGCAAAAAGACCCCCTCCTGAGCCCTCCTTGTGTTTTTTTTTTGACGGGGCAAGGTTGCGCGTTCCCCAACACTCGAGGCTTCTCATATATCCTCTCTTTTCATCATTCCTTGTTGTTTCTCTCTTTTATAAGGTGGTGCCGCTCCGCGCTTTTTAAACGCGACGCGTCCCGCCCGGTCTTTCCGTCCAGCTTCAGGAGGATTTTGCTTCTTTGGAGCGAAAATAGCCCCTTCCAGACTGACCTTTTTTCCCTTTTTGGGGGGGCTTTTTTCCCTCGGTCCAGTAGGTAACCCAGCCGAATTTTTCCCCGTCTTCCCCGACAATCGGGATACGCAATTCTTCTTTCTTGACCGCGCAGTCCAATTCTCCCCTTTTAAAGTCCTTTCTGGTTGTAGAGAATCTTTTTTTTTTTTTGGTTTCCAATAGACCCCTTCCTTTTCTCCACAATCATGGCGTAGTTTTGCGCTGTCGCAAACTCGGGGTCCGTCGAAGAATCAAAGAGCACCTTGTTCGCTAGCAATTTCCCCCCCCTCCCCCTATAGCTTCGTGAATTTTCTGTAATCCCACCCCCTGTCCTCAGTCGAGATCGGCGTCTGGCGCCCCTAAGGTCCTCCGAACCACGTATGAGCGCCCCGCCAACATATTGCAGATCCCTTCCCCTTATGGAAATCCGACCCCCCTCCCATCCGTCGGCTCCTGCGTTGCGACTGGTGCCAAAGAAAATCCATTGTCAGTCAGCTGCTGGAATTCCCTCGGTCGACGCTCCATTCTTTTCAGTTCAACCAAGTTTGGCCTCATCTTCCTCTTGGTTTTCCCCGCTGAATCGCCACACCTGTGCAGGTAACCCCGGCATCAATTTTTCTCACAACCCCTTCCGAAATGCGGCGCGTTAAGTTCTTTGGTGCAGTCTAATTTTGGTCCCAGTTTCCAAGCCACGTCTTCATTGAAAAAAATTCATTCCAGTTTTTCAAATTAAACCTTCCCTTCCTTCCCCAGGGGGTGAGTGCTCCCCCCCCCGGTCGCCCCATAGGCCCGAGTGCACGCCCTTCCTTTCAGACGCGCGGAGACTCTCGAAGTTTCAGCGTGGGGATTTCAGGAGGAACACTTGATTGAGGTGTATCAGCTTCACCCTTTTGATGGGCTAGGCGCATTCTCCCATGCTCTTGCGCGACCTTTACCCCTTCTTGTGCCACCGCAGTTATGAGCACGGTGACCGTGGTCCTCAAGCCATGCGGAAATACTGACTTTTCTTTTTACTGAGTCCATTCCCTTCCAGTTCGTCGGGGCGTTACTTCGCGTGTCACTGACCAGTCTCCCTTGATACTTGGCTCTTGATCCGCCGCGTCATCGCGCTACCCTGGACGCACTCCTCTGACTAAAATACCATAGTCGTGAGGCTGGGTAAGTGGTCTTTTTCAGGGGGATTTTCGCGAGCCATTTTTTCTCTCCAGATCCCCTGGGGTGCCAAGGATTCACTATTAGGCGCGCTCCTCAGCGCTCGAGACGCTCCTCGTTTACGCATCCCTTTTCTTCAGAGCAGGTGTCTTCTTTTTTTAAAAAAAAATCCTCTGTGGCCGTGTTCCGTCTCTTGGCTTCTGCGTTCGCCAGTTGTTTTCCTTGAGTAGCTTCAATCTCTCGAATCACTTTATTCGCAGCTTTTGGTAAGGTCTTTATTTCCCTCCTTTGTTGTGAGAGATTACCCGAAGCCCCCAACCAGTCTCGTCCTCGTTACTCATTTTTCTTCTCGCACAAGCAGGCACTTCCGAACGCCGCGCCACGGTCATGGACCAAGAGCCTTCCCCTTCCTCCCCATTTTCCTGGCACCGTTGTTGAAGTTGAAAACTACGGTACCCGAAAGTCGCGACGCTGTCTTTGCGATTGAGCTCCCCCCTTCCCCGTCCTTTTTACCGCGGCCCTTTCCCTTTCCTCTTCCGAGCTACACGAGGATCCGAACCTCCCCCCGTAAGATGAGTATACACAATCAAGACGCACCTTTGATTGCCATATACTCGGTCCCTTCCTCTTTTTCCTTTTAGCGGTCATCGACCCGAAACCCCCTTCAAAGTACTTCTGGCGATCTTTCCTTACCGGCAATTGCCTACTGGAGATAACTCTTGTATTTGAAGGATTCTCATTTATTCTCACCAGATTCCTAGTTGATCCTCCAGTTTCTGGGCACCGCACCTATTTCCCTGGCAATCCGCGGAAGCGCTATCGTCACTCTTCCTTGCGTTGAAGCTGACTTCACGAGCCCCCATACTCTTGAAAAATACTGTTTGCTGCGTTTCTTTTTTTCTTTTTTTTTCAATCTTCTTCTCTGGGCCTGGGGTAGGCCCACTATTTTTCGCGCTTTTTGGTCGTGGCTTTTTTCTTTCTTCCCTTTTTCTTTCTGGTCGCCGAACCCCCCAGCCGCTCTTTTTTACGTGCTCCTCTAACACTCCTCACATTACTTGCCCAATTTAAGGCTTTTGGCTCTTTGCTTACTGTACAGATGTTAAATTTACTTTTTCCCCCCCCCCCCCCAAAAGTGGGCGATGCCTCCGGACCATTTCCGTCATTCACGTCTTTGTTCCACTTGGCTTACGTGACTTTCCCTAGGGTCAGTCCGCCACGTTAATGGAATGTTCTTTCACATATCGCGCGTCAATGCCTACGTTTTTCTATCGTTTCGGCTTTCCACCCTTTCCTGATAAATTTTTCTATCTTCTTACGTGGGCGGAGCCGAGGTTTTAATCCGAAGTACTTCCTTTCTCCAGTTGTAGATTACAGCCTTTCGATCTTTCGACTGGTCCCTGTTGACTAGTCCTCTCCCGTGCTTCTTCGAACCAATTGTTCTCAGCCTAGTATGACGCAGGATTTCTCCTCTGGCCCTCTCTTTCCAAACTTTTGCGGACCACCCAGCTTTCCCCCCCTTCTTCGCCCTGAATGATCTCGAAGACTTTGAATTTCTCCTACTTTATCCGTCCTTCCCCCCATTGACATTCTTGACGACACCTTCTCTTCGAATTTTTCTGATCCCCCCGACTAGCGATCGATTTTCACTCTCGACCTCAGCATAGACTTAGACTCTTTTGATCCCCGCGGCTCCCATCCCCTTCGATTGCACCATACTTATCTCTCTGTCTCGTTGTTTTTGTTTGATCTATGGTTCAAGCTCGCATTTGTTAACTTTCCGAGAGCTACAGCCGATGCTCCGTTTGCTTTTTTTTTGCAGGGCTTTCCCAATTATTCTCGAATAAGCCCTGTGCCCCCCCCTAAGGATGCCTTTCCCACCTAATTTCCCCTCGTACTCTTTTCAGCTTTCCCAGGAAAATCTTTATTTTCTCCCGATGACTCTGGCCACTCCCTATTTCCCATAATTGTTTTGGTTGGTGAGGAATACGAGGGCACCACATCCTGCATCCTTTTGGCTCTGACCGGACTCATGCTTTATCCCCCTTTCTCGCGTTCCGTACGAACCCCAGGCTCAGTTCGCTAGTCACAAAACCTAGATATGTTCCAAGGATTTCTATTCACCCAACCGACGCGAGTCATTTCGTGCTCAACTCCCTGTTCGCGCCCTCCTGCCCCCCCTTCGCCCCGCATTGCCCGAGAACCAAGATGAATCCTCTCGCTTCTTCTCCTTTTCTTCAGTCTAGACCGGTTTGTAACCATAATTCTTTCCACCTTCTAAGTCGCTTCTGCATCCCCAGCCCCTCGCTTTTACCTTCCGACGCCAAAAGTTTGGTCTCCCCCCTCTAATCTTTTTTTTTACTTCCCAGCTTCCCTCACCTTTTGTAATCGAATGTCCCCCTTTATCGTAGGAGATTTTCCCCTCTCCCTCCATCAAAGTGACGGCGCCTGTGTTAGAATTCATTCGCTCCGGTGTCGATTTTGGTTTTTGCGAGTTAGTGTCCTCAAAAATTGAAATCAAATCCCCCTACTCATTATCTCTCCCACCCCAAACTTTATTTTAATACCAACAGGCTGTCTCTTACGATGCACAATGCGCTGCATCTTTTTTGATCGGGATATTCAGAGACCAGTTGGGTCAGTCGGGGCTCTCTTCCCAGACCCCTCTCCTTGCTTCCTCCTCATGCCTCTTCCTTTACTCTTCCTTAAAAAGATCGTCTGCCCCTTTCCCCCGCCCGAAACGAGGAAGATCTTTTAAGCGAGATCCCTGCGCACCTGCTCATCGAAATGAGGGTTTAGTGTGAACCTACTTCTTTCTTTCTTTCGTCCTACGGGTAGGAAAGACAACTTTTACATACTTGTCTTTTGAGGGTGCTCCTTTCGTCTCGCGCAGATCAATGCAGAGTTTTTCGGAAATAGGCTTTGCGGCTTTTGTAGGGTTCCGAAGTCCAAGACTGGGGACGTATTGTTTACAAGAGCCTGTTTTCAGGACTCTCTTTTCTCTTCCGCGAGCCAGCGCAGCGCGTTCTTCTGCTCGACTCCTCTTCCCCCCTTCCAGAGCCTTTTCATTTCTTAAAAAAGCATGTAGCATATGGCCGCTTCTTAGGCGAAGGACTTTTTCTGTTTCTGCGTTTCAAGAAATGGTGATGAAGTTTTTGAGTTCCTTCAAATATATGTCTAATTCCCTATTCGAGCCGCAGTGACTTCCCCCTCCCGGTAGGGTACTTTTTTCTAATGATCTTTTTTGTTGGCTCTTCTCCTTTCTCTCTGCATTACAAACAAGTGCGCTACGCACCCCTTTACTGTACGCGCACTCCGAGCAGCAAACTCCTTTCCCTAACGAGCCTCGCTTAGTCTTTTTTCCCAGCGTAATCCTCCTTTCTCCTGGTCCTTTTCAAGCTACCCCCCTTCGCTCTTCCCTCCCTTCTAGGGCGTATCCAGCGAGAGGGAGTTCAGGACCTTAACAGTAGTCACAGGTCCTTTCGAGACCTCCACTAGGACTTTCTTCCTTCTAACATACACTAGCTCCCCCTCTTTATGTTGTTTCCCTTCCTTTTTCATGGATATGCGAGGGAGGTTCGTCACTCGTTTTAAAAGAAAACTAGCCTCTCAAGTCAGCTGGTGGCTTTACGGCGAAGTTTCCCCTCCCGCAATTGAGCCCCTGAATTTCTTCCGTAGGGCCCCTAGGGATTTCCAATTTCTGAGGTAGAATACACCCCTGCCCTTTTTCTCACTCGTATAATCGGCTTCGCCCGTTTCCCGCAACTATTTTTAACTGGCCCCGTTTTGATTCCCCCTTTTTCTGCCACGGCCCGAAGAACCTCCTCGTGAAGATGCCTCGCGAGTTCCGCTTTCCCTCCCGAATTTTTCCCCTTCCGCGAATTTTACCCTCTGCTCCTCTCTTTCGTCAAGCGGCGGCTTTTCGGGACGATGTGCACTGACGGTCACAGACCTTCTGTCCTCGAGGTAAGTGGTGAGTTAGCTCATGGGCGTGGCACTCCTTTTCCCCGTAGCTTTTTTTATAGAAACCCTGATCCGGAGTCCCCCGAAGTTGCTCTCCCTGACCATTAAGCCCTCCCCCCTTAGGATGGAGTCTTTTCTGACTCTTCAGCCCCCTGAGTTGCGTTCCCTTCTTTTACAAAGGTGTTTCCGACGTTCACCATTCTTGCATCCTAGATCCCCCCCCCTTTTGGAGATGCGTTTGCCCCGTGAGCGTCCCCAGAATCTTTAATTCCTCTGCTTTTATTAAGTTCGAGTCCCCCTCCAGCTAGACTTTCTCCCCCCTTTTCCCCCTCGGGGTCTCGTATGCTTCCCCCTTATCTAAATTTCTTTTTCACTTTTGTCATCTTTAGTGAGCATAGAACCCGACTTACATCAGAGTTATTTACACGTTTTTTTTTTTTATTACCTCCTTGTCAGAGAGTTGTTTTCTTTTTTATCAGAAATCTTCCTCTGGCACAAAAGCGTCTTTCTCATTTTCAATTATTCTTCGGCCAATTTTGGAGCCTAGACTTTTTGATAGTTCCCCACCCGGGACGTCCCGAACAGCTTATAAAACCCCACCTTCTGACTTGCCCTTGTATGAGCCTGGGACCGACTTCAAGGGCAGCCCATTTCGCCGATTTCCTTCCCTTTTTTTACCAATTAACGGTTTGAGCTTATTATTACCTTTCCGTACGCCTTAGCCGTTTCTCGCAGATCATTCCCCTTTGCCCAAAAAGAACGTCCCTGAAGAACGCCTTCCTGTCGATGGAGCGCTGCGGGGTCCCGGCGCGTTTTCCCGACCTCGCGGATCCAAA
>Ga0179591_1337690_pt1 | contig 10737 bp, 6 predicted proteins | sample CZOMad2_1_08_16f_FD_182891 | JGI IMG/M metagenome (GOLD analysis project Ga0179591, IMG submission 182891) | Vadose zone soil fungal communities from Angelo Coast Range Reserve, California, USA - CZOMad2_1_08_16fungal (PacBio error correction) | ecosystem: Environmental > Terrestrial > Soil >... | reverse complement strand
CTCTCCCCGAGTCCGAGTTTTTAAGCCGCGTCTAATAAGGCCCCTCCGGCCCATGGATATTGGGGTCACCTGTGCAGGTCAGTTTTTCCTTTTCTCTTTTTTTCTTTTCGGGACGGATCTAACTCAGAAACCCCCCTCCCCCGGAGGAATTAGATCCTGCTTGGTTCCCCTTCGTTTTCGACCATTAGTCGTTCCAAACTAGCGGCCGTGGATTGAGTATTGATTTTTCTGTCTTCGGTCCCTTTTTCTTCCCGTTCTTTTTAGGTTGGTTATGACCGACCTGTCGGGTCCTTGCTCCTAACATATCACAAGAGGGATGAAGGAATTCCCGTCCTCCCCTCTCTCTGAGCTACTTACTGTGAACTAGTAAATCCTGTGTTGTCGAACTATTCACTCCTTATCTTGACCCCCCTTCCCGTAGAGCGAGTCCTCTTCCTTTTTTCTGTCCCTTGTGACAGGTCATAGTAGTGTGGAAGTCGACTTCCTTTTTCCGCCTCGGTCTGCCCTGCCGAGAAACCATGAGGATCAATCCGCAACTCCTGCCGCGAAGCTTTTCCTTCTCGATTTTTTTTTTGACTGAGATATTTTAACGTTAGCTCCCTCTTCTCCGCCTCCTCGGTCTTGGTCTCGCCGCCCTACTCGTACTACCACTTTCTCCTGACCTCCCACCATTTTTTCCGTAGTCAACCACGCAGTTTTTTCTTTTTTTGAATTCGGGTTTCCTGCCACAGACTCTTCCAAAGGCGATTTCACGGCCCTCCCTGCGTATCCCCAGCCGTAAGTTCTTGGCACCATTTGAGTCCCGCGTTCCGTTTCCGGATCTGACCCTCCCCCCCTTTGCATCATGATTTGGCGTCTCTGCGGATTCAGGTTTTGATTTGACCTGAGGCTACTTCCCTCCTTTGACCGCCCCTCCCGGTGGTGGTGTTTATCTTCTTGGCGGTGTCCCCTTCTTCTCTGGTTTCTCCGTGTTCTTGTCGGGGAGATCCAACGTTTTTTTCTGCTCTGGGTGTTGGCGTGTTTCTCTCTCTCGTTTCCCCTTTTGTTTTTTGACTGCTGGGTCGAGGCTCTCGCCTAATCCCCCTATTCTCTTTCCCCGCGGCTGTCTTTTCGTCTTTTCCGTCGGCTTCTGATGGACTCAGCGCGCTTTCCCCTGACCCGTCTTTTCACCTCTCCCCCCCCCCCCCTCTTCTCTCTACATCTCTGACAGCAATCACTCTCCCATCTTGAGTCACAAGAACGATGCCAAGCGGCCCTCGCTTCCTACCCCTCCTAGCGGGCAACCCAACGAGATGTTTGTGCCCCGTCATTACAACTACCGCCTCCCCCTCTCGTCAGTAAGTTGAGGAGGTTTCATGCCATCAAGCCCTCCCCTGTCGTGCCCGCAGCGTTTCACCCCCTTTCTTTCTGGAAAACTTTTTTTCTCTTTGATCTTCCCCCCTTCTCGCTTGCTTCCACCTCTTCATTCCCATTTGTTTTACCACAACCGCCAAGCTGATCAAGTTTTTTCCGACCCCTGTGCCATTTGTTGTTGCAGAACCGGTTTCCGTCCCAAATGACTTTTCTTCCCTTTTACTTCCCCCCCTGCCCCTCCGGCCCTTTTTTTTTAAACCACACCTAAACTAAAGATAGGCTCTCCTCCATCCCTCATGCGATTCGCCCCTCACCTATAACCAATCATCCGGACCCAAAACGCCTCCCTTCCCCCCCCCTCATCCCTCTGTTGTGACAGATGAGCCACACCTCCTGCGGGTTGTTTTTTGGGGGGGTTGTTTGGTGTGGTTGGTTGGGTGGGTGTGGGTTTTTTGGTGTGGCGGTTTCCCCCACCTCCTCTCCCAGCCCACCCAATTCCGGTCCCGCCCTGACGGTCGCTCTTTTTTTTTCTCCGTTTCCCCCCCCCCTTTCCGTTCGGTTTCATCTTCCCCCCCCATCTCCATCAGGCCACCCCCCACAAAGGAACAAAGCTATCCCTCCTTCACCTCTTTTCTTATCCTCCCCCTTACACCTGCGACCTCCGCCCAACTACCCCCTCACCCCCCGAATCTTCTTCCCCCCTCTCCTCCTTCTTTTGTTTTTGTCTAGAGTTGATGGTGATTTGGAGAGGTTAGAGGTGAGGGTTTGCTTCCTTCCTTCGAGTTTGTTTATCATTTTTTGACGTTTGGTCCGTTTTTTTTTTTTCTTCCTAATGGCCCTCTTTTTTGTGGAGTCTGGCTTTTTTTCTTGGTTCAAGGACTGACGATTGGTTTTCTGGACGGCGTGTGTCGATATAGGTATTTTTTTTTCTTCTTGGGTTCTCCTTTTTTCCTTTTCCCAGCGGCTTATTCTTGGGGTTTTTTTACGTTGTTTTTTGGTTCTTGTCTGACGAGGATTCGAGGATTTTTTCTGGAGCCTTCCTCTCTTGTTAGGGTTGTAGGGTGTTGCGTTAAAATGTCATTGCTTTTCTTTTTTTCTTTTCGCTCCCCTTTTTGTCCCGTTTGGGGTTTGTTGCCTTAGTTATGACCCCCTCCCCACGGAGAGTTCGTGTCTTGCCTGTCCCCCTGCTTTTTAAGCAGGAACGTTAGGTTTTTTTTCCCCCCTCCTTTCAGTCCTTTTCCGCCCTGATTTTTTAATGTACAGCCTTCCCTGAACGTGTCCCGAATTTTTTTGCCTGTTTGAGGGAGGTGGTCCTTTTCCTTACAGGTGTTTCTCTGTGCTTCTGTCTCCTGTCCCTTTCCTTTAAGTAGATCGGTTGTGTCTCGGTGGTTTTCTTTTTGTGTGACCTCCTTTCCTTCCACCTCCTTTGGGTGGCCCCTCTTTCCAGAATTTTATGAGGACGGATCTCGCAGATTTTTTTTTTTTTTGACCCAATCCCTGGCTGCGTGAGAGGGCGTCCTCTCCTTTTTTCCCCTTGAGAGACCCGCTTTGTTTTTTCTGGTGCCTCTCTTTGTTTTTTTCGTCCCTTTTTGAGTGTCCTACGCCTGCCAGATATCTCGCCCTTTTTCTCGGGGCTTCCCCTGGTGAGGGATTCTCGGCAACGATAGCCGTGTTTCCTCCTCCTCACCCCAGCAAGGTCCCGCGATCCTCTCCCCGACCCTCGCCCCCCACAGGTCCCTCCCCAAGCACCTCCGGGGGCTAGCCCCTCGCCCAACGCACTCTCCCCCCCAGTCGCGAAGTTGCAACGTCACAACGACTCCCCATCACCCACACCAAAAGCGGCTTAGTCTGTGGTCTTTTTCTTAGAGACAACTTTCTCCTTTCGTCCTTATCACTCAAAATTCATTTTCTTAAGAACCCCGTGATGGTTTCTTTTTAGAGGGGCGTCCTCGGGGTCACTTTTTCCTGCCACAAGCCGGGCCCTTTGATGTTCGTTTTTTACGTTTCGGCAGTATTCTTGTGAAAAGCGTTTTCTTCCTCGGCCTGCGATTATGGGCACCGTTAGTTAGTAACAAACCTTCCACGAAACCTGTAAGCTGTTTGGCGTAGATCCTGCGGTCTGTTTTTCCTTTCGATCTTTTCGTTCTTTTCGTAGCCCCCGCTTGTAGACCCGAGTCCCTCTACCTAGCCTGGTGTCGTTTTTTTTAGCTTGTGACCGTTTCCCCCAGAAATTTTTGCCCCCTCTTCTCGTTCTTTCCCCCGTTTTCGCGCAGGCCTTTTTTGGTCTCCTTTTTTGTCTCCTCGTCTGGCTTCCGTGCTGTGCTGCAGTCGAGTACCATTTCCTGAGCAAAAGTCGTCGCCCCTGTTCGGCTTTTCTCCTCCTTCCTCTGTAGCTTTTGGTCCGTTTTTCAAGACCCTAGGTTTGAGACTCTGAACCCATTGGGAGGCGTCCTCGTTCCCCCCTTCCTTGTCGTTTTTTTCTTTTCCTTCTTCGTCTCATACACTCGTGGAGAGGTAGGTCCACGAACCCTCCCCGGTCGGTCCCCCTGACCTCTTTGCCGCAACGCAGTGACTGTAGGTACCCACCTTCGAAGACCTAACCCCCTCCTCCCCGCTCCTCCCCCCTCGTTTTTAGATTTTTTTTCAACCGGTTCGAAGCCGTTTTTAGGTAAATGCCCCCATCGGCCTCGGCCGCGTGGTTTCCCTGGGGCCCTTTTTCCCCCCCCCCCTCCAGATTCTTAAATTCACCCCAAAAGTCAGATAAAGTCCCTTTCGTGGGACAATTTTTTTCATAGTTTTTCAGTGTCCAGGCGTTAAGAGTTGGCTCCCGTCCTTTGGCGAGTTATCGATAGCTTCCCCGAGTTTTGTCCAGCCCTTCATTACAAACTCCACGTCGCCTTTCCATCTCTGCATGGCAGTCTCCTCCCCCTAGACCATCCGTTCCTCCTCTTAGGCTTTTTCTTTCTCCTTCCTTTTCCTAGAGGAATGGGTTAAGAGTCACCTTCTTCTTTCGCTCGGCCCACGCAGGCCTCCGCACTGTCATTGATCTCAGTTCCCTCCCCCTCCCCTCCTCTTCGCCCTCCCCCGGCCCGTTTTGATGGTAGTGTCTGATCAGCGGAGATAGTTCAGAATGTGACCCTCCAGCCTGACTTATGTGGTCGACTTCTATTCCCCCCCTGTGCACCCTGTCCCTTTTTCTTCCGAGGGCTCTTTTTTCCTTGCCTCTTTTTGAGCTGATTCAGTGTGTAGAGCTCCGTTTGCGGTCTCTCCCGTCACCTTTTGCTTCGACTGAGCCGACGGAGAGTTTCTTCTCGGGCCTCTTTCTTCCGATCACGTCGTTTGAGAAGGGATTTCGAATTTTTTACAGTGATCCCCCCCCGGCCTTTCTCCTGACTAACTAGCTGACTGGGCTCCCGGTTTTAAGTTTACGCTCCTTTCCCTTCTGCTTTGTCGTTTCTTCTCCCCTTCTTCCCCCTTTGAACTTTTTTTTTTGGTGTGGTTTATAATCGATCCATGCGTGTATTGGAGACGCCCCCCGATGATACTGAGAGTGGATGATGGGGTCTTTCCTTTTTTCCCTTTCCTCCTTCTACGCTTTGACCCTACTTTCGGTTTCGTCTAGCCTTTTGGTGAAACAACCTCTCAAGGTGGCGTACGGGTTCTCACGGGATGACTTCCCCCCCTTTCATATCTCACTTTCTTCCCCTTTTTTATCCTCCCCCGTTTTTTTGGTGTTTTTAAACGAGAACCTCTTGCATCCCCCCTCATTCTTGTGTTGAGAGCTTGTCAAGCCTTAAACCGGGGTTCGGATACCGAGATCGGAGTTGCCTGCCTTTTTTTTCCTCCCTGTATTTCTTCCCCCGTTGCCCCCCTGATAGGGTTTGGAATTCTGGGTGGGGTTTTGGCACAGTAAAAACCACTTGGTTGTGTTTGCGAGCAGCTTCGGTTTTTTTCAACTCTCTTTCTTGACTGCCCGCCAGTGAGACCTGCAGGCACCGACTTTTCTTCCTTTCTTCTTTTCCTCCACTTCCTTCGCCCCCCCCGCGCTTGGCGATGTGTGAATTGACCTTAGATCCAGAATAGTTTCATGTTTCTTCTCTGCGGATGAAAATGTCCTGATGGCCAGGCAGCTCCCATTCATCTTATTGGGCTTTTTTCCCTCTTCCCGCTCCTCCCCCTTCTTCAGAGACTTTTCAATCCCTTTATTTGGGAGGTGCCGCGCTCTCCCCTCTTTCTTCCCAGTTCTCCGGGGTGCATCTTAGAAGAACCGGCGAGTTGAGAAAACGAAGCCTCTTGTCTCCCTTCCACTTCCTCTTCGCCTTCCTTCTTTCAAAAATCCCCCAAATTAACAAGGGGAGTTCGTGTTCTCCCCCCCCTGTATGTTATGTTAGACGCTCTCCGTAGTCCATACGTCCTTTGTAAGGGCATTTGCCTTTTTTTTCGAACTTCTTTCTGACTTGCTGCTTGCAGGGCGAGCGTTTCGTTGGGGAGGCGATGCGTCGACCTTCCCCCTCTGGAACAATCCCCGGCTCGATCCGATCGTCTCCGCTCTATGCGCGTGCCGGATTTTTTTTCTTCTCGTCAGTTCTTCTTTGCGCCGGAATCAGTACTTTTGATCCTGACCTCCCCTCCCTCACTCTTCCGTCGCATCTCCGCCTCAGTCTCCCACGCGGCGAGCGCGCTGACTTAAGCCGACGTGATCGCAATTTTTCTGTCCCCCTCTTGGTTTCTTTTTCCCGATTGCCCTTCTAGTTAGTTTTGAATTGCTTTTCCTTGTGCTTTCTTTTCGCCCGTTACTCCGTCAACCACCGCGACCTGGCGATCGCTGGACTTTCTGTCCTTTCGTCCTGTCCTCGTCTCGACTCTTCTTTTTTCTTTTGATTTGATTTCTGGGTTAGGAGAACCCGGTGGTACGTGCACTGTTGCGGGCCTAGTGGTCCCTTTGCCAGAAGGGAGGGTAGGGAGACCGCAATCACCTTTTCGACGGAGCTACCTCCTCCCCTCCCCCGCCTTTTTTTTTTTGTTGTTGCCCTTTAGTTTCAGAGCCGCGCCCGGGCGTTCGTTGTCCTTTTTCCAGATTTTCTGACCTGAGTGGTCTTCTGAGGATGGCCCCTCATTTCCCAGTGGCTGATCTTTTTTTTTTTCGATCGACGGTCGTCCAGCCCCGAGGGCTGTCCCTTTCCGCAAAACCGTGCTTCAACAGCCTCGCAAGAGTTCATCTCGCTCCTTGAAAAGTTGGCTTTACCTCACGTTCGCGCACGCCTGCGCCGCCTGCCCGTTCTTGAGAAGACTGCGTTTCTTCCTCCCCGCTCCAGTTGCCGGCCCCGCTCTAGTTTTTTGACACAACCTCTTTCCAAGTGGGGCCGGTGTTTGGTCCCCTGGTGAGGTACACGTTCGATCTTTCACCATCTCTTAGTGCACCCCCCTTATCATCGACGCAGCCCCACCCACGAAGCTATTACGTCTGGTTTCACCTTTTCTCCTCCGTTCCCGTCCCGAAATCTGGAATCCCCCAGAATCTTTGGGAAGCGGAGTTTTTTTTTCTTCTGTCTTGGCTAAGGAATACCTTGAAGTTGTCTCCCGCGACTCCTGCCTACCTACCCCCATTCCGTTGGGGGGATGATTGTTTGTAGTTGGTAAGGTTTCCCCCCTTCCGCTTTTTTCTCCATTGTTTATTTGAGTTTCGCCCGCCTGAGGTTTGCGCACGGTTTTTCGCTTGTTGTTTCTCTAGCTAGTGGAACGTGGTTTCTTGCCTTGTTGGCGTGGCTTCTCGTCCGCTTTCGCCCTCCAATTCAATGACTTGCCCTCCGCGCTGTCGTCTTCCTTTGGATTTTTTTTTCTTCATCCACTCCGTCGCTTTCCTTCAGCAGGCGACCAATTCTTGTCAAACCCCCCATCGCGCGACGTCGACCTTTTTCCGATTACGATTTTTTGTTCACCACCCCCCCTCCTCCTCTTGTTCTTCATAAATAGTATAGAGCGGAGCCCCCCCCCCCCCGAGCGGTGGCGTCCTGTCAATTAACACACCCCCTGCCCGAAACCTCCTTTTCCGTACCCTGATGTCCTGAGCTGGCAGTTAAGACGCAGTACCTTCCTTTTCCCTCCCCTGTTTGACACTTCCGTGTGACGCTGTTCTTCTAACGTGCGCCGGTCTTAACCATACTACCCTTTGGGTTTCACCCCACTCGGTCGGGCCCCAAGTTAGCAACGCCTCTTGCCGACCTTTTCTTTCGTGGTGCAGACATCCATCGCGGACACCCCCAAACAGAGTGACTTCCCCTTGGAGTTTAACGACCCTCAGGGTTTTACTGCCCCACACCTTTTTCCGATCGCCCTCTTAAGGACATTAATAGACCTCTTCGTTCCCTCCATTAGAACCAAAGAGCGTTCCCCCCCCTTCCTCACCTGCACCGACTTTGGCTAAAGCTGTTTCAAATGCCCATAAGTCGACATCGACCCCAGTTTTTCTTTCCCACTCTTTTTTTCGTCGGCGGTCTCCCTTTCACCCCTTGACGCGTCTTGTCACCTTTTCCCCACCAAGACATCGGAATCCCAAACGTAAAGTATCCGGTAACATCAGAATCGACTTCGCCATCAAAGCAGACCTTTCCCCTCTCCTCTCCTCACCCTCATCTCTTCTTTTCTTCTCCCAGAATGGGTTGTTGGATCTCTCTCGGGGTTTTATTGTTTTGTTTGCGGATTCCTTTTGGCTTTTTTTGCGACTTTTTGGGCGATTTCCTTCTTGTACGCGGTCACTTTTTTGGGTTAGACCTTGGCTTTTTTGGCTTCTGGCACCTACGCGCCTGGGTCCGGATCTCCGACGGCGACTCTTTTCTTTTTGGTTGGGTGTCTTGTAGATTTTTTTTCCTTTTTTGGTGGTCAGCGATTGTACTTTTCCCAAGCTCAGGAGTGGTTACTGTTGGCCGGTATGGGCGCTGTTTTGTAGATGTGATACCTTTTTAGGCTTCCCCTTTTCCTGCTATCTTGGTCCGGTTTTTTTTCGGTTTCGGTGAAGTTCCCAGGAGTTTTCGCGTCACCTTTCCGCCAGGTGTTTCGTTTCGGCGCTTTTTGAACCAAGCGCGTCAGCCGTTTCTTTTTTGCGGCCGCCTTGTCCCCTCCCCGGGTGGTTTGACCCCCTTAAAGGGCCAGTCATCTTTTTTCTTGGTTCTTTCGCCGATGCTCACATCACTTGACTGTCCACGACGATGGTGCCTGCCGTTTTTTTTTGGGCCAAACGACCGGGTTTTGGTTTCGTTCTTGCTCAGGCCCTTCCTAGTCGTACGATTTTGGAGATTTCTTTTGGTGAATCTGACTGACATCTCGTGGTGTTGTTCCTTGAAGCGGATGTCGTACTTCCGCTTGGCTGGTCTTGTTACTTTAATGTGTCTAGGATGCGAATTTCCTTCGAGACTTGGTGTGGTTCGTGCAAAACGGATCGGTCGGCCGTCGCCCCTCCCGCTATGTGTCCTTCGACGCTCCCTCAAGCCCCGTCCCTTCTGCAGAGGATAGCATTCCGGTGCGGCTTGGGCCGAGGGCTCTCCGCGCGGTCACCTCCGCTCCCCCCCCCCTTTCCAACGAATGCTTCTTCCACCAAGAACGGACACACAGTATTATGACGCAACAAGATGGGCGTGCCCCCAACACACCCACGCCTCCTCACAGTGCTATCCCCCTTTTTGACACCCCCCGACAGACCCCCTTCCCCCCCCAAATCGCTGTCTGTGGTCTTTTCTCTACCTTCCGTGTCTTTCCCCTTGACTCCGAAAATTCCTCCCACTGCTCCCCCGCTGATGCGTCGGTCCTCTTCCGCAATTCGGATTTCGGGTGCCTTCCCCCACGCCGTGTAGGCGCTTGGCGGTATCATATGGGCACCTTCAGCGCCTTCTTTTTTCCTCGATCGTGTCCAAGCCTTTGACAAGGCCCGCCCCGCTGTTCGATCTCTTCGGGGTGCCCTTTACTTCGCTCGGTGGCGTATTCTCTTCTGAAGCTGGCTTCGCGCCCGACTATGCGTCGGCGTCCCGCGTGAGAACGTGAGTCAGCCGAAGCAGCTTGCTTGCCCCGCTTAGAGAATGTTTGTCCGCGGGGCGTGTCGCCATTAGTAGTTGCCAGTCAGCGAGCCTCAGCGAATTCACTACGAACCTAAGCAGTTTGGCTTAGTCCATTCCTCCTCCAGTAGCATCGTCCTCCTTTTCCAGTTTTGGGTCAGAAGATTCCAGAGTGAACTAGGTTCCGACCCCCCTCGGGCGGGCGTCGAATCATCTGATCTCTTGCTAAGTGTCTGTCTGCCCCCCTCACCAAGACGACGAGGTATGTAGCACTAACCCTTACCCGTTAGGGATAAACGATACCGACATCCACTCGGGACGGCCTACCCCCCCGGCTCCTCACTACACCACATCCGCCCTCTGTTGGGCCCACTCGTACAAGGCTTTCGAACCTTTCATCAGGGAAAGCGAAGCGATCCGTCCGGCCGATGGTTGTAGAGGAGCTGGGCGCACAACCCCCCTTCCAGAGACCCGGCCAACTCCTGTCCCAGAGCCGTGACTGGTCTCTGCCAGGTGGCGATCGGCCGGATGTCTCAGTCGTTCGATCCCTTGGAGCGATCGCGGGATCAGGATACCCGCCGGTAAGGCTCTCCCCGGCTCCATCGAGGACGGTCTTTTCCGTCGCCTGCACATCGTAAAAAAGAGGAGCGCCAGTATTCCTGCGGCGACCTATTTTTCTCTGTTGTGCCTACGCGTAATCCTGGGCAGCCCTTCCTTCCCACTGCCCCAGCTCGCTTTTTATCCCCTCCTTCAAGAAGAACGTTCGACGGATCTCCAATTCTCCTCCACGACGGATCGTTTTCTTGTGACCGCGAAGAGACCCACCTTCGGTTGCCGGTGGCGTTCCGAGGCTCCCCGCTTCGGGGAGTTTCGCGCACGTGCGCTGCTTTCGAGCAGGTCGGTCTGGAACTTTCCCGTGAGGACACTCCTCTTTCGTCTAGAAGCGGGCCGGATCCTGCTCTCCGCAAGGGGATTAGATCAGTTTCTTTCCTCCTGCGGGGTCGACTCCTCGAGCACGGCCATATCAGAGCGCTGTTTGGTCATAAGACGGTTGTCATCCTCCTTTAGCGATTTGGACTCGGCCCGTTGTTAGCTCCTGAAGCAGTTCGCCGCGCAGAGAGGTGAGCTCTCAAGATATCCCCTGTAGCTTGGTTTTGCTTGGTATCAGCGCTTTTTTTGTCTAGCAGGCCTCTTGCTCTGTCTTTTCCCGAAACGACTTGTTTCGCCAGTTCTTCTCTCGGGGACCCAAGGCACTTGTTACGAATACCCCCCGGTGTCCGGAACCCCAGTTCAGATTTTGCCCCCCTTATGGGGCTCTCCGGTACCGGAAGCTGCCCCA
>Ga0179591_1257146_pt1 | contig 10738 bp, 14 predicted proteins | sample CZOMad2_1_08_16f_FD_182891 | JGI IMG/M metagenome (GOLD analysis project Ga0179591, IMG submission 182891) | Vadose zone soil fungal communities from Angelo Coast Range Reserve, California, USA - CZOMad2_1_08_16fungal (PacBio error correction) | ecosystem: Environmental > Terrestrial > Soil >... | reverse complement strand
ACGACCCCTTTCCAAGTGAGAGGACGAGCCCAGAATCCTTCCCCCCCATAAGGTAGATGTTGAGTCACTGGACGTTCGGGTCTCGATTCGATTCTTTGATCAAAGGTCCGTGGGGTTACGTCCCCCTCCCCCCCCGTTACCCTGACCTACACCGCGTGACATCTTGGTAGTTCTACGATAGATCAGGGCTTGCGCCCTTTCATCAAGGTTTTTCTGGGTCCTCGGTGTCTGGTGTTTTTTTCAGGGCTTTTCCCCTCAGTTAAGCGGTTCCTCTTTGGCTTAGTCTGGAAACTTTTTCCTTGAAATTCGGATTAGGCTTCCTTTTTAACGAGGTCCGAATTTAGTTTTTGGTTCACCCCATCGCAGGCCGGACGTTTTTTTGGGTGTGGGCTTTTTCTCCCCGCTCCTCGATTGGCTTTTTTCCTTTTTTTTTCGCCTCGCGAGATTACGCGTTTCCTCACAGCGCACGTTTTCCGCCAGATTTCCACCTCATCCGCGCCCGCGCATATTCACTGGGCCGCACTGTAACTGATCACCCTGCCCCGCTCCCCCCGATTTTCTTCCTCCTCCCCGGCTCCATTTTACATGCAGTCGCACGCCCCCCAGGAACAACGACCAGTGATGGGCCCAACCCCCTTTGATACAGACCAAATGTTTGCCGCCGTTGAATCCAACTGTTGCGAAACCAGGCCTCCCCCTATTAATCTAGACCCAGCGGCTTCTTTCCCCCGCGAGTATGCGGCCCTAATGTTGGGTTCTTAGTACATGGTCGTGTCATTTTTTTTTTTCTTCAATCGCGCAGGGTCCCCCCCAGCATCCCCAGTCCAAGGCGAAGCACGGATTTCCCCCTTTTCTTGCGTTTTGTTGATCGAGCGCAGTCATATTCAGTATAGCCGGTCGACCAGTCCCCTTGTTTTTTTCATTCCACCCCCCCCCCCTTTACTTTTCTCTTTTCCTCCCCCAAACCAGATCACCAGTCCATCCAAATCGGCCTTTAGCCCCCCCAGCGCCGACCGCTCCGACCTTTGTGTGAATGGGGTCTTTTCAACCCGAGGCCTTGCTTACCACACGACCAGACAGGATCGTTTTGCCTTTACTCTTTCGGTTCCTCTCCCTCTTTTTGCAAAGGTACTGCTGTTCTGATGGAAGGAGGAAGCCACACGACACATAGCGCCCCCCCGTGCCGCCCCCCAGACCTCGTGCTCCAAGCGCGTCCTGCTTTTTTTAGGTCCTGCGGTTTTTGCTTTGATTTTCGTGAAAACATTAGACTTTGTTTTTGATTGCTTGCACTTAGAAGACGAACATTAGACCGTTCCAGGGTCCTCTTTTTACGCAACCCGGCCTTTTTGCTTCGGGAGTGACACACACCAACCCCATTCGGTTTTTTTTTTCCTCGGTTGCGCGTGTTTCGTCCCTTTTCCCTTAGAACAGCAGTTGATCCGACCGATTTCATGGCACTTTGCCAAACACACAGCTCCTGTTTTTCCTCCTTTAATGCCCCCCTTTTGTCTTCCTGATTTACTGCACTTCATAAGAAGCGCGGCCCGAACTTATGAAACCCAACCTTTTTATGTTTTTGTCCAACCGGGCCCTTCTTTTTGACGGGCCTCTGATGACTCCCTCCCCGATGTACCCCACAAACTTTGGACGGGGAAGTATGCCGGTTTGTTTTACATGAACCGAGCGATTTTGGCGGGCTTTTTTTTCCCTCCCCGACGCCTGGTTTTTTTTGCTTCCGGACACCGATCATTTTTCTTGAAAACCCTTAATACAGGCGGCTTTTTTTTTGCGGCGCCCCTTTTTTTTTTGCTTTTGGTTCCTTCCTCCTGCGCAATACAAAGGCGCTCTTTTTTTATTTTGATCGCGACCTTTTGCCGGTTTTTTTTGGAGATTATCTCGGTTTTCCCTTCCGAGCGCTATTTTCCAAAATTTGTTTTATACTTTCCCTCCTCACCTTTGACGGCTGTGGTCATACAAGTTTCCCCGTGGTCCCTTGAATTAGTCGTCGCGGCGCCAAAAAAGTTTTGGTTGAAGAATTGCGTTACTGCGAACCCTTCTTTCCCCCTTGTTCCGGTTAGCTTGTTCCCACCTTTTTTTTGTCCCCCACCCAGTTCCGAGCAGGAGTCGATTTAGGGTTGGATACTTTGTTTAATTGGCCAGGGAGGTCAAGGAGGCACATGCGCTTGCTCTGGTTACCACATTCCCCCCCCCCTCTCGGTTTGACCGGCGACCCAAATTTTCCCCCGTGCGTCACCCCCTGCGGTTTTTTTCTGCGATGAAGCATTTCGTTTTTGCCCAAAGGATCGTTTTCGGCGCGAAGCTTTGAGGAGCAGGTTTTAGTTCCCTCCGCTATTGGCCCACCTCCCCCCCCCCCGTTTTCAGATCTTGCTGTCAGGCTGTTCTATGTTTCTAAAGCTACCCTCAACAGGCCAAGTGCGGCAATATCCCTGACAATGCTGACGGCTTCCACCCACTTTTTTTTATTCTTTTTTTTGTTTTTTCACGTATTTCTCCCTTTTTTGTTCCCCCACATGTATCAATCCCAGGTCTGTTTCCTTCGACGGAAAACGGTTGCCATGTAGGAGATTTTTTTTCACCGAAGCGTACCATTTTCTTAATCCTTGTTTGTGTTCTCCTCCGCGTCCCTTTTTTTTCGGTCGTGAATATAGCGACCAATTTCGCCCCCAACGAGTCATCCTCCATGAGTTGCCGGCGTTGTCTCACCGTTAGTGGGCTTTTTCTTTCTTTTCTTTCTTTCGTCCTTCGGCGTTGGGTACCGAGGTCTGCGGTTTGTCCCGCCGGAGGTGTAACGCAAACCTACCGTTATCGGTTTTCGGCCCAACCTTCTTACCCCTCCTTCTCTTGTTGGCGGGCTTGTCTGTAGGCCCCCCCCCGTTTTTCCCATGATCACCATTTTCTTTGATGTGGGAACCCCGTTGTTCGGTCCCGTACCCCACTCTCGCCCCGGCCCCCCCCCCCTTGCCCCCCCTGTTTCGTTTGCGGTGACAACACCGCCCCCGCGCCGTTGAGATTTTACGAGTTCAAGAACATTTTTTGTTTTTTTTGTCGGTCCCCCACCACGCGAGAGCTTCGTTGAGGCTTGTTTCAAAGGCATCCTTGGTCCCCCCTCCCTTTTTCCCCCTTTCGTGTGCAGGTTCCTGACTGCCTGCGGCTTTGTCCGCCCCTTTCCTCCAGCACGATCGAACTGTTTTTTTTTCGAAACCCCCAGTCACCCCAGCACGAAAGTTTTTTGTGGTCTTTTTGAGACCTGTTTCGCGCCCTCGTTTCGGTTTACTTGAGGAAACTCAATTTTCCAAGCCGTTCAAGAAAGAAATTCCCCCCCCCCCCCCCCAATGAACCCTGGCATGGGACTCTTGGGTTCGTTTTTGGACTTTTTTTTTTTTCTTTTTGATTTTCCCACCAGTCTTTTCGTTACACTCTGCCCCTGTCGTACAATAGATGATCCCCCACCTTTCTGGGGGAGTTTCAGGCTGTCTGATTTCGAGGCCTTTTCCCGGGGGGTGCTGTCTTTCCCAAACCCTTGGTGGCGACTTTGAGTTCTTCATCCCCCCCACAATCGATCCACGCTTTCATTAGTTACCTGACACTAAAACCTTTCCTTTTTCCGGCTACCATGATTTTTCTGGCAGAGGCTTTTCGTGTTAAGGAAAACCAACGTTTTTTGTTCAAACTGTTGTTACCATTTTGGTGGTGCATCGTCGGATTCATCTTTGCTTTCTCCCCTTGGGAGGGCGGAACGGTCTTGGGATTCTTTTTTTTACATTTTGGTCGTCAGGAGTGACCCCCTCGGTGGCCGGGTGGTTTTCTTTTGGTCCAGGGAGGTGTGTACCTCTTTTTTTTCCTTGAAACAAGGGTCACCCCTTGGTTTGATTTTTTCTTTGGCGCGAATCCCCCCCTGGTGTCCCTTGTTGTCCGGCCGGTGTGGATTCGGCTTTAGTCCACCCCCACAATCTTTTGAGTGTCCCGTTCTTTTGCTTTTTTCAGCTTGGTTGAAAACCCCCTCTTCCTGTCCCCAATTTCACATTCTTTATATGTGCCCACACTGTTTTCCCCAGTGTAGTTGTGTTACTGAAATTGGCCCTGGCTGCCGGGTGCCCCTCCCCTCAACCCTTGCCCTGACGATGTTCCACCCCCTTTTCCCTGTCTCCACCAGAGCCAACGTAACTCTGCCTAAGTTTTTCCCCTACCTTTTTTTTTGTCCCCCGCGTCTCCTTGCCCCTGTCTCAACCGGCCGTTACATTCGTGTCAGTCTTTTTTTTCCCCCCTTTGCCTCATTTCTGCAGTTGCTGTCCCCTTTCCCTTTGCCAGGACCCCCCCAACTCCCCCCCCGACCAAAGTTTTTTGTTGTGCCCCCTTACTCCCCTCCCCCCCCCCCTTACCTTTTCTTAGTTGAGGTCCTCCCAATTTCCCCTCTCCCCAAAAGGGCGATGGACGCACTCCCTGGTGGTGAATGTCAAAGAAGTTTTGTCGGTTTGGATGCCCAGATTTTTTTCCCCCTAAGTTACTTTTAGTTTAGGTGACGGACCAGACCCCCTTCTGGTGTTTGGCCCCAAGCTGTCCCGAGTTCAAGGTTCATGAGTAACCATCCCCGTCGGTTTTCTCCAGAGCTCCCTTCAAGTTGAACACCCTTCCGGAAGGGGCAACTCGAAAGGACATGGGGCCTATTTGATGCCTTTTGTCCATCGCACTTTTCTGCTCATGTTTGTTGGTGTGACTATTTTTTTTGCTTTCTGTCCACAATTTTTTTTCATGGTCACTGGAGCCGGTTTCCCTTTGATTTAGTTACTTTTTTCTTTCACCCCCCACCCCACCGGCGGAGACACTCCACCTTTTTTTGGGTGGCCCGCGGTCCCTCTCCTTTTGCCTTCTTTCCCTCCCCCAAACCTTGTTTCCCGACTTGGCCGACCGCATACATGTTCCCTCCCCGGTGCCGCCCTACCCCTGTACAAGCCCCTTTTCCGGGGTTGAAATGAGTTGATTGCTCTTTTTTTTTTGTGTTCTGACGTATCCCCTTTTTTCCATTTTCGATAACGGCTCTTTTCTCCTCCTGGTTTGATTTCGAGTTTTCGTGCCCCCCCCCCCGCTCTTTGGTTCCCAAAGCGGCCTGACTCGACTTTTCCGTCGTCTTTTTCGTCAGTGAATTGACCCTTATATGTTTTCCCGTTCTCCCCCACGAGGGCGAGCGGTACAGGCCTTGCTTTCCCCCCCCTCAAGCCTTTTTTTTGCTCACCCGTCGGAATCTCGGCACCCGTTTTGTTTTTTTTTCCCAACGCCAATTCTTCGGCGTCGTTTCACCTTCCCTCACGATCGCCCCTGTCTACATTCCAGGGTCCGCAGTGCCTATGTCCAGAAGAAGTTTCCTTTGAACGAGGAAGTTCCCTAGGTTGTGGGTCTGGTCTTTTTCTGGTCCGGCCGACCCCTGTTCGTCTTTCCCCCTTTCCCTGCATGATCGCACGTGCTAAACTCCCCAAACTTGACCTGACGCCGGTTTTTTCCCTTGTGAAAATTTTTCGGCTCAGGGTCAGTGCCCGACTCCCCTTCTCGTGAGACGCACCTCGCTCACCCTCAATCTGTCCTCGCTTTTCTTCGTCCCCCCCGATCGTTTCCAACCTTTTTTCGGGAGCGATTTCTCACCTGCCTTTTTTATCAGAACTCTTAACAAAGGGCTATAGCACCAAGTTTTTTGATGTGGGCCGGACTTCCTCCCAAGAACCTTTTCTGCTCGGTGTTGCCCGTTTTGATTTGATGGGTTACAGCGTTTCGCCTTTTTTCACTTGCAGATTAGCCCCTGTTTTTTTCTTGAACCTGTGACAGTCCTCCCCTGTCCTCCGCCCGCCCAACCAGACCTTTTTTCCCCACCCTTGACATAGAGATGTTAACGCTGTTTTCCTTTAGTTGCCCGGTAACACCTTTCCCCCCCCCTTTCCCCTCCCCCCTGCCCGAGTCTTGACTTTTTGATCTCTTATTTTTTTCCCGTTTTTTTGATTTCACCGAGTTCCGGGTCTGTAAAGGATATTTTATCCCAACACCCTCTAACCTCCGCTCGCGTCCCTTTTTCTTTTGATTTGAGTTGTTCTTCCGCCCCAGTCATGGATTGTACGCTTGTTAGCCGCGCGGGATTTGTGTCGAGTGATCAAGTTCGGTTTCCTTCCTGGTTCCGGCTTTTTCGCCTCTGCCCCCCCTGGCTCTCTCCCCGGATGACCTCTGTAGAGCGGCGTATTCATTTTTTGCTAGAGTTGTTTTACTATTGGTTTCCATCGTCTGTCCCGTGCGCCCCATCATTCTTTTTTTTTTTTTGCCTCGTTACTCTTTTTCTTGAAGGTCTCTTGTCCTGAGGTCACGGGTGGGGCCGGCTAAACCATGAAACAAAGCTTTTTGCTCTTCCCTGATGTCGTTTTTCTAAACTTTTCTTTGCCTTCCGTTTTTTAAACCCCTCTCATGTTTGTCCCCTTTTTTCTACCCAACCATACAGGCCCTTCTTTCCGTAAGAATGAGGAGACCTGTCCCTTCTCATACCGGCGGGAAAGGAACCCCTGAATTGTTTCGGTTTTTTTTTTTTTGGACCATATCTTCCTTTCTCCGTCTGTCTCTTTAGGTGCTATCCATCCCAGCGGCATTTCGCGGCCCCCAAACGTGGATTTGAAGCTCTGTCCCCGTGGTCGTAAACGCGGTTTTTCACTCCCTCACTTGACTTCTCCCCTTCCCCTCCAACCTGGGATTTTTTTTGTTGATGTTTTTTACACCATACGGCGGGTTTATAGAAACCAAACCATCCCCTCCTTGTCTACCCAGTTTTTTTTTCCTCTCCTTTCTCCGTTCCAGATCTTTTCCCACCCTGGAAGAAGTGTAACATACACAAAATGCGTTGCATTAATTACCGTACGACCCCCCCCCCCGACCCTCGTTCTCTTCCGCTTTCTCCCCCCCCTCCACCCTTTTGTCCTGAAACCAACCCCTTGTAGTCTCCCTGAATAAATCTTTAGGTTGGTCACCGACGTTACACCTTCTTTCCCCTCTGACGATCGATTCCCAGTCCCTTTGTCCTCTCAATCTTATCGGCTATCCAACGTTTTCCAAATCTCTGTAATGTTCTTCCGTCTTTTCAGGGCGAGGTGCGGGCCCCAGGCTCGGAATCTTTTCTTGCAGTCCGTGTTTGGGACGAATTTTTTTTTTTTGTCGTGGCTTCCATTGTCTCCCTGCAGGTATTATCGCCTTTTTTCTGACCCCCTAGACCGGACCCTGATAGCAGTTTTTTGGGCTAGACAACTCGGTTCCCTTTCCCTTGAAACGACTCCCGATCGCCTCCCCGCCACCCGCCCCCCAGTTTATAAACCCTCTTTTTTCCCCCCCAGTTCTTCCAGTAAACCCCCCCTTTACGTCCCGGTTTGCGGAGTGATGCCTTTTTGATACGACCCCATGTTTGCTTTTTGTCCCCGGTCCCCTTAATCACTGCTCCTTTTGCCAGAATGGTTGATTCTTTTTTTTCGGTGGACGGGCAGGTTCCCCCTTTCTTCATCGGATGCCGCTTGTCGCTGAGTTTACGAACTTTCGTTTCAGATTTGGAGGCTCTCTTTGGTTTTTGTTTTTCTTTCGATTTCCCCGGTTCTAGCTCGTGCGCTTCCGTTTTTCAGTTCTCCCCCCTGATCTCGACTTTCCCCCTCTATTCCTTAACGTCTTTGACGTGGCAAACCCCTGTTCGACAACCTGCGAAGTCCCGTCGCTATACGCGTTTTCGTCCTGGTTCCAGCCTTCCCTGGATGATCAGAAGTATTCCACTTTTCCCAAGTGGCCTCGATTTTTTTACTTTTCTCAGAGATCTTAGAACCCCTGACAAGCCCTTAACCGACGTCATGGCCCTCTGTCGATCCTTGTCATTACTTTCCTCCCCCCAGACGCGTCATTTTTTGTAGCCCTCCAAGAACTCTTCAAACCTGGACCGACGGTTCTGTGCTGCCGCCGTTTCAACTTCTTTCTTCACCCCTCTCCCTTTCCCGGGTCCCACCGTGTTTCTCACCGGTCCACGCTTTGGATTTCTTTGTTTCACCCCTTTTTGGGGTCTGTGGACCTTGCTGCAACCTTGCCGCCCGATTTCCTTCTGACTGTCCATGTCCTTTTTTTTTTTTTTCGGGCCTCCCTCTCTTGACACTTCGCTTTTTGTAGTGTTTGGTCCCATCCACAATGTTCCCATGGGAGTGACCCCAAAATTGTCGGGACATTTTGGGTTCTTTGTTCTCTTTTTTGTCCTTTTGTCCCGGGGGGGGTTTGTGGTTTTTGTGGGGGGTTTTTTTTTTTTGGGGGTGGGGGGGGGGTGGGGGTTGGGTTGGGGGGGGGGGTGGTTGGGCGTTTTCTCCTCCGGTTTTTTGACACGTTTCCTCTTTACTGTTTGCTCAGGCCCTCTCACCCCCTCGGTGAGGCTCGACTTCCCAGTTGTTGCTGAGATGCTCTACGAATGCAGCGGTTCTTTTTCCCCTGTTGCGCAGCTCGTCCGTTTTGTACTTCCTCTTTTCCCCCCCCTTGATTGCTCTCCCTAGATTTTTTTTCGTTTCTGACATCGGCACCTTTTTCGAAGTTTGGCCCGGTCCGGTCATCACACCCCCCTTTTCTTTTCAAGTGGTCTTCTCCACCCCCTTTAGATTTATTGGGAATGATGTTCCCACTCGTTGACGGCATTCGACTCGTTATCAGTCTCGGTTCCTTGGTCCACACGCCCGGTTTTACACAGCGCTTTCTCAGCAGTGAGGCGTGGGTGCCTTTGACTTTCCCTTGATGTTCCCAACCAACCATTTCGAGGGCCGCGCTCCTTCCCTGTCTCGTTGCGTCCCACCCCCCCCTCTTCCAACGTGCCTCTTTTACCCTTTTTGACGCGACTCACAATTGTCATCCCAGCAGTTTTTTTGATCTGGTTCTTTTCTTTTTTTCGTTTTTTTTTTCCTATGGCCTGTCTGGGTTTCTTGAGGGAAAGGGCACTTGCGTCCCACCACCACCAGTTTCACCTGGCGAGTGTTTTTGCCCCTTTCCCGTGGGCTCCCCTCTCCCTTTTCCTGGTAGTTACTCTAGACAGTTTTCCGTTTCCTACGCGCCCCCTTTTTTTCGGAGGTATTCCTCGTCACATGCGTCTTGTAAGTCACGACGAGCTTGACCTTTTGATATTTTTCGTCCCTTTTCTCCGCGGTTTGCTTTTTCCTTCCCCCTTTTGACCCCCTTTCTTGGGCTGACCGTGCCCTGCCTATTTTCTGTTGCTAATTCGCCGCTCTTGATTCGTTGCAGGGTTCCTTTTCTAGCTCCTCGATCCTTTTTTCATTTTCGTTATGGTCCCTTTATTGTGTATTTCCTTTTCGCTCATCAGGTCATTTTTTTCCTCTTTTATTTTGGCAGTGTAGATCAAGCCGTTCCTGTTTCCCCACTTTTATTAGTCGTGGACGTTTTTTGAGACACGAGATCGCTTCTTTGTAGTTACCTTTTTTTTCGTTTCACCAGGCGACCCCCGCTTAAATTTGGTCTTCATCTTAAGAGACACGTTTTTTTGATGAAGACCCTTTGTTTTTATCACGATCCTGGCGCCGGCCTTTTTTTGTAATTTTCCTTCCCGCAAAAACCCACCTTTCCCTTTCTCTAGCCTTCCTCAGTCTTACTGGCCATGACATTCTTGTGATAGGGAAGGCTTTGGCTTTCCCTGCCCTACGGATAGCCACAATTAAGCGTGCTGGTGCAGATTTTTCTTTTGATCTTCCTTTCATTAGACGTCATCCGCTACGTCCATTCCACCCTCGTCGACGTTTTCCCGTTCAACATGTTCGAAAACCTTCCTGAATTTTTGGTTATTCAGCCATTCTGTTTCTTCCCGAAAGAAGGCCACTTGACTCCTTCTGCTAAGTCCTTCTTGATGATCACCTTTTAGTCGTCCTTTCTGCGCTTGATTTTTTTTCTTTATTGTTTTTATACCTTGTACCTCTAGAGTTCGCTTTCTTTTTTTTTACCACTTACTCCCCTTCTTTTTTTCGTGCGTCCCTCTTTCTGGGTCCCACCCAGTACGCCGCACGTCGTAGTAGATTCGCGGACCCAAATAGGACGTATGCGAGTTTTTGTTCGCCATCGCAGTCGATCGGCCTCGTTCCCCCCGACCCCTCCCCCATCCTCGGAACCGGGTTATACCCCGCTTGTTTTTTTCCTTCCAGGTGTCGGTCTTCGAGTGACCTTCTTCGAGTGTAGGGGAAATAGCCCCCCCCCCCGTGTTCTGCGCTCCTTTTATTTTTTCTTGTCTATGCTTATTCCCCCCAGGTCGGCCCTTTTTGTTTCAACCATTCCTTTTTAGAGTGCCGACTCCCCTGATTTTGGGTCCCGACCTGATTCGCGGTTTTTGCTTTTTTGCGCTGGCACGAAGTCCTCCTCCCACCTGAAATTTTAAGAACTATCTCGTCCGGAAAGATCGTCTGTATTTCCCACCCCCCCCCCCCTCAAAGCAGGTTTTAGTGACCCGATTTGCTTAGTGGTCTTCTCGATCTATTCCCTTCGCCTTCGTAGTACCAGTTGCCTTTCGTCTGGATTACCAGTTGTCATCCCCCTTGACAGGTTCTCAGTGCTGCCACTGTTTTAGTCAAAGTTTTGTTGATTTGCGTTTCCTTTTCCGGACTTCGGTTTAAGGGCTTTCCTCCTTGTCCCTTGGAACCGCGCCCCCCCCGATGTAGAGACAGGTTGCCGCCCCGAGCTTCCTCTTTTG
>Ga0179591_1244688_pt1 | contig 10738 bp, 5 predicted proteins | sample CZOMad2_1_08_16f_FD_182891 | JGI IMG/M metagenome (GOLD analysis project Ga0179591, IMG submission 182891) | Vadose zone soil fungal communities from Angelo Coast Range Reserve, California, USA - CZOMad2_1_08_16fungal (PacBio error correction) | ecosystem: Environmental > Terrestrial > Soil >... | reverse complement strand
CTTCTTTGTACGATTTTGCTCACTGATTCTAAAAGTACCTTGGGGAGCACTCCCCCTCCCTGGTAATGAGCCTGAAAGCAGCGCAGTCGCAAAGAGGAACTACGCCATGTATGATCCCAGCCCCGCTCACTAGACTATTTGTTCCCTACCCGCGCCCTCTGCTTCGTTGAGGACCCCGTACGAACTTCGGGGTGGTTCAACTCAGGGTTAACCGCCATTCTTGAGCGGAACAGGCCCGCTGGCGGGCTTTTCTCCACCTTTAAAACCTTTAGCGAGTTAATCTTATTTTTCTCCATGACTTGTACCTTTCTGCGTTCCGCCTCACGAGAAAAGGGTCCTACTTTCCCTTATGGTGGGATTATCTGGAAAAACGACCTCCCTGCACCCCCCTCCCGCGTGCCGGCAATAGCCTCCTTCTCAACTGTGTTCCTTTTAGTCCAGCTAGTTTTTTTCGCAATTCCACACTTTTGTTTTGTCTGCTTTTTGCCTGCCTTCTTACTGTTTGCACAGATAGAGCTCGATCGGGTGACATATCAGGCTCACTAGGCAGCTTGTTTAACCTTCTCGTCCGTTTTTGAGTATAATGTCCCCGTTTTACTTTATAGAAAAGAGTCTGAGTCTGGAAGTCCACGACACTCCGCGATCCTTCAGTCTAGTCTGACGGTACTAGCATTGGACCAGAGAGTTGATGCCCCGCTCATCGTGCTGGTTCACGTTATTTCGGTTCACAGAGTCGTGGTGGAAGTGACTAATGCACCGACTGCTCCATTTCCGACATCTCAGCGGAGTCCAGAGCTTCCCTCGACTTCGAGCGTTCTGACGGAAGGTTAGATTGAGACCCTTAGCCGCAGGAAGAGTGTTTCTTAGTCTCTAAAGGAAAGTAGGTACGTCTAGTCTTGTAGCCCCATTCGTCTCCTTCGCTTACCCTACCTTTCTCGCTTCGCTCTTAAAGCCGCAATCAACTGTTTTTTTTTTTTTTTGACCTTCTAGACCACTTACAGACAGATACACGGTTTGGCAATATCCTGGTCGACCCTCTTTTTCCTCCTGCAGGTGACGGTTAGGGTCGCTGGCGCCGATAGAGACTTGCCCGATTCTCCAGTGGGCCAAATGCTCGGCACGCTACGGGTCCATGCGCTCAGTTCCCCACGTAATTTTTTTATGAGGGGATCGCCTCCTAGCCTCCTCCCGCCTACCCACTTGCGTTGACGATCCAAGGACAGCTTGTTAAAAGACTGATTGCGATATTTTCGACCAGTTCCTTTCAGTAGTTGTTGCACCCGTCTTCTTCACGTACTCAAACCAAGAGAGCGTTTTCAAGCTCAGGTCGTCTCTTCTAGTTTAATACGTAAATGTCCTTGCGCGCGTGTGGCTAACTGCTCTTCCCTTGTTCGACTCCATAGAGGTCCGACGCCGTATTGGCCCACGGGTTCGGGTCTCCCCACTCTAACCTGATCCGCAGGGCTGAATTCTACAAGAGGATCCTTATCGTCAGGGACCCCTCTCAGTACGCGGTGCCCTGCATCGCGGGCAAGCCGTTCAGTGTTCCATGACTTCCGGCCTTGTATTTTTGATCTACCGTGTCATCGATTTTCCTCCCTCTTGTGTGCAGGACCCCGATAATACAGTTGGTGATGGTTACTCCGTGGCGCTCCGAGGCTCCCCAGCATTCCGGCGTGGAGAGAAGATTAACGTATTAGATGGTTCTTCACTATTGAGCAACAGCCGGCTCCCGACCTTTGATTCCGCACCTGCATAAGAGGGGAGGCTAACCGGCTTTTGTTTTTGTGGTGACCCATAGGTGGTGTGACCGAAGCGTCCGTGTTGAGCGCGAACCCCGCTGTCCGCGCGTCCGCCCGGTATGCCTCACCATGTCGAACGTTTTCCTGAGGCCTCAGGCGAGACAGTTTCTCAACGGCTCCCTCGTCCTGGCGCGTACGTAGACTCCCTTGTCTATCTATTTCGGACATCTCTTCGAGGCGTCCTTGCTTAGCTCTCGCCTAACCCAGAATTCCTCCAGGCCGACAATCCAAGCTTGACCCTTCTTTTCTTTTTTTCCCTTTTTTTTTTTGTCTTCTTTTTTTTTGTGGTGGTCTTTTTTTGTTTTGGGGTGGTTTTGTTGTTTTTTGTGTTTGTATCTCGCGTTCATCTATGCATGAGGCCGCGGCCGTCCCGTAGATACTCCCAAAGTTGCGCTGTACGATTTCCTGAGGACGGACGGTTTGCCTACTGACCTGGGAGCGAGCATTTTACCCCTGCTGCTCGAGATGTACGCTTAGACCTCCGCTTGTCTCCGGTTGGCCATACGACGGAGTACCTCGGTCATATTCCCACTACCTAACCCTTATATGGTGAGACCCTGTGGGTACTTAGTAATTTGACATTGGTTCCTTCTCCTCGAGATTCAGTTCCTATTTCCACCGAATTCGTCCCCGGCACTGGTCCTCGCTTTGGCCTCGTTTTGGGCGACCTTCCACGCGTATTTCCCGGTGCTCCGCGCACTGCTGCCACGCTCTACTTCGTTCCGGTCTATTTCTCCCCCGCTATGTGCGAGGTCTTCGCGTATTCGGTCCAAGAGATCCGCCCGCCTTCGAAAGGGTACTGTTACTTCGACGCTGTTTCTTTTCCACTCGCTCAATCATTTCCAATCCCCCTGCCCCCTCACCTGATGCAGCTGTTTGATCGAATAAGACCTTGATTAACAGAGACTATACCCGCGCCGATCAGCCCGAGATGAGGATATCCTGCCCACAGATCGACGTTTCTCGGTCGTATGTTAGAGGTCTTCGCCTTGGGTTCTAGAAGAGGTCATTCTCCCTATTGTGTGCCGCGCGCCCGCCTTGCAAAGTCAGCGTTCGCGGCCATGTGGATTCGTACTCCTTTCATGTGCACCTGTGTTTCCCAACCACACTGTTTTTCGAGAGCGGGTCCGCTCTTAGGTATCGCTTAGCCGAGACGCCATTGATCCGTCTTTGAATCTTTTGCCGGCTATGTTGTACACTGGAGCTCAGGTCGGGACCAACGTTAACCTGAGTGATATAGAAGCCCTCTTTTTTTCCGCGCCTCGCGATTTTGTTAAGTGTCCAAAACGAACAGTTCTGCACACGTGAGGGGGCTGTTGCCTACCCCGGAGTACCTGATCAAATCTCACTTCCTGGAGTAACCGCGTTTATGAAATCTCTCAGAACTGTGCGGCAGTCTTACGACAAACGGTGCTTGTCGCTCCGTCGCATTCTCGATAGGAGCGGACGTTCTCCCCTCTGAGGCAATTCTTCTGCGTAATCGACTACCCGGTCCTCTGATTTTTTGCCGTGCGATCCGTTTTCATTTCCTTGGTAATGCTCGTAAGCGGATTCATCTGGAGTTCCCCGAGATACTAGTTTTTCGGATTAAAGAGTCTCGCAAAGGCTACCTCTCAGTTTTCCGAAGCCAGGGGCAATCTGTTAGCAGCAGGGACTTAGAACGTGAGCTATTAGACTCTTCAGCGAGCCTCTTCAAAGGCTTGTTCTGCCTCGGTCCTTATGAAGCAGTCCGTCTCGCAGATAATTCCCTTCGCCGCGTTGCTCTTGAGGTTTCTTTTCCTCGCAATTCCAATTCTGCTCCGCTAATCGCGGTAAAGACACAAGTACCCTCTTTTAGTCCAGTTGTGTTGTCGAGATACTTGGTCGTCGTGCGAAAGAATTATTTTGGGGGTGAGAGACCGGGCGGACCCCCTTTCGTGGATTGCTCCATGCCTATTCCTGGCTTTTTATTTTATAGCCGATCTCTTGAATCTTTTCATTTAGAGCCTCCAGGACTCTTGCTGCACCTTGAGGTACCATTAGCGCGTCTTTTTAGAATCTTTCCTTCATGAACTAGAGCAATAGACTCGTGCCCCCGGACGACTCCGATCCTCCCACCCCTCCCTACCCCCTTCAATCACCTCTCCTCCTTCGTTATTCCCCCTCACCAGTCGCCGGCCGATTTGCCCGCTATAGGTTCTAATTCCGAAAATGGGTTCTCTCTCGTCGAGCTGCCTATACCCGGCTCGCATTTTTTAGACCCGCGAGTCGTCTATTGATTTAAGGAATCCAGCAGGATTCGTGCCCCGTCCCGACACTCTGGCGTGGACAAATGCTCCATGGAGAGCTTACACAAACGGTTTTTTTTTCGCGAGAGCACAAATATTTTTTCCTTAGTTTCAGGATGTGGGTACCAGTGATTAGAATAAGATTTTTCGCGAGGGGGCGCTTGAGTTTGAGACTGAGTGGCCGACTAGCTCTCGCGATTTCTTCCAAGATCTGCGGGACTTTTAGCGTACATAGCTGACTCGAGTGGTAATCTAATCCGCATCGTGGCCCGAGCCATTCATACCCGTACTAGTTTTTAGGGGTACCCCGGCCTTTTTTTTCCAGAGAGAAACCCCAGATCTCGGACTCGTATTGTTTCTTTGTGCTGTTCCGAGTTTTAACGCATGAGCAGATCGCTTCCTTGATCTAAATTTTGGAGGAAAGTCTTCTTCTTAGCTTGAAGTAGCGAGCTACTTTCTAGTTTTCTCTCTAACACTTTTACTATCGGAACAGTACAATCCTCTGGCCAGACCAGATTCCTGAGAGTGCGGGTCTGAACTCTCTCTCAAAATCGGTGAGGTCTATTTATTTCTTTCGCCTCGAGTGGCGTTAAGAGGCTTCGCTACGTACTCACTCTGGTGTTCTCTAGCCTTTTTGGACCTGGCCGGCAAGCTAGAATTCTGTGTCCTGTCCGGAAAACGTTGGAAGTATCGGATTGTCGTCAAAAGTGGAACTCGCAAGAATGGTCGGGAACCTTGATTAGGTAAACAAGAATTTCTCCGTTTGCGACATCTTTCCTGGTCTCCTCACTATCGGGTTGCGCAGAATCTTGCGATTCTCGGGCGACATTATCTCGCGGGTGGTGAGAGAGGGATTTTTTCTATCTTTTTTCCCGACATCCCAGGGATAGCGCCAGGCGCACAGCCAGTGGATCGGGACCCAGTGCGTCTTTATTGCGCACCACGTGCTGTGCTTGTCCGTCGTTTTTTAAAGATCCCACCACAGCTTTGTGCTAACAGCGGCCACGCGAACTTCGCACACGACGGCCGTGGACGAGTTTCTAGTTAGATCTCGACTCCGGCATCGGGTCCGGATCGCCCATAACTGCAGTATGTGTAGGCAACTTCTCTGTCGGCAGTCAAGTGGAAGTTTCCCTGGACTACCGCTAATTGGGCGCGTGACCGCCAGGTTCACCCTCCTTTCCTGTGTAGTGTTTCCATAGAATTGTCTGCGACCCGCTGAGTGAGGCGGCTACTGTTCTTTTTTTTTTTTTAGCGTCCAAAGCGCCCTGCCCCCTGCAGCTTGCAATTGAATAGTCGTATTTTCACCCTTGTCCGGTTTTATATGCGGTCCGAGTCACGGCGTTGAAACTGGTCCGGCGACTGTCCAGTGACCGTCCCTCCCCCTTAAGAATGCGCAGCGTTCTGCTAAAGTGAGATTCTTAATCTCCGGATTTAACTCCGGGACGCAGTCCCGCCCGTTTCCTAACCTAGCTCGGTTAAGTGGGCTCTCAGTCCCCGTTTGTTTCGTCCCCTTCCCGGATTTTGTCGTATAAGAGGCCAGATGCGCTAGTTAGAGTTGTTGCTTACAGAAGAGCATCCCTTTTAGCTACTCTTTACCTGCTGACTGTCTCCTCCCCAACGGAAGGGGTTTCCGATGCCCCCCCAGTTTTTGTCGGCTGCGAGTTCACGGCGGCCTGCAAAAGTACCCCCTTCCCTTCTGCCTTTATTTTTCAGTAAGGTTTGCCTGCGTTTTTTTAGCGCAAAGAGCGTACGATCCACGCGTCCAGGTCAGTAGCATATGAGCTTCCGTGTCATCTGAGTCATTGTGTCCCCTTGTTTGGTTTAAATTTTTCGGGGTATGGCGGCGCTCGCGTGGGTTCGGTGTAGATCCAGTGAGATTTTACGCCCCGGATAGCCCAAGTCCCGATTGGGACTGGAGTCCCTGCGCAATCTTAGTCGTTCACCGCACTCCTACGATCATGCCCGACGCGTTGTAGTATGGTATTGCTCTGCTAACCCAGTAGTGGGCAGCTAGGCTACGCGAGTTCTGTTAGATAAAGAGTCGTCGGCTGTCGCGTTTTCAAGGAGGTAGGCGTCGGAGCCCGCAGTATACGATCCGCGTTTGAGAAACAAATGTTCTAACACCTCGGTCTCATTGGACGAGCAGTGTGTTTTGTCCCCCACCTCGTTTCCATTTCCGAAAGGAGACTTTCCCGTCTCCATCGACCAGCTACCGTCCCTTATTGATCGGGTACTACCGATAGGGAACTAGTTTGAGTGAGTATTGTGTTATTGGGGGTGTTATTGTCCCACCGAGAGTGTTGATTCTGGCATTCGCTGCGAAACTAGCGAAAAATATCCGTGGCGCGGAAGCCTCTTCCACCAGGAAGACTGACGGTCCCTTTTCTTCCGTTCTCTCACTGACTATAATGCGTTTCATCGGGCTGTATAAATCACTCTTCAATTTTCCAGATGTATCTTTCCTGCAACTTTGGGACCTGCAGTCTTGCGATGCCTAACTTTTCCGGTATTGGTCTGGGTTTGGGTCCCAATTCCACCCCACCTTGATTCTCTGAGAAGTAGCAGTGACATTTCGCTCGCGGCGGTGCTCCTAATCCCCTAATTTTTGCCCCTTGTACATTTCCGGCCTTCTGCCTGAAGTCCGTTCCCCTCCGTCGTGGTTCTGTTAGGCAAACGACTTTTTTTGTTCTTGTCCCCTTCCGTCACTGGAATTTTCCAAGGGCGCCCCCCCCCCCCCGTGTTCGCGCCGAGTTATCTGTTCTTGGGCCTGCGTTGCGATCAGGATTCTTCTGTCTGGACTCTGGGCTGCCTCTGCTTCCCATGCAAGGGTTTAAGTTCGAAATATTCCTCTGGCTTCATGTATTCCCGACCTACTTGATAATTCTTTTCGAGTTCCGGCCTTTGGGACGGTCCCGGTGTTTCAGTCCAGGCCCTCTTTGTATGGCCTAGTTTAATTTTCAGCTTCCAGTAACCTTTAATAGATGCCAGCCTACGGTTTTCGCCGCCTTCATGCCTCCGGGCGACCTCATAGTTGACAGCTCGCGGATTGGTTTGAGTCGTTTCCAAGAGTGTTCCCTTTTCTTCACTACTTCCGTTCGTTCCTGTCTTACCCACCACATTCACCGAGCCCCATTCCCAGTCGTTTATCTTTTTCTTTCCCTCTTGATGTACTTGGGAATCCTTTCCCCCCCCCACGTCGTCCATATTTATTCTTTCCTCTTCGATGATGTGTATGTCTTAGTATTGGATTAGTCTTGGGGTGTTTATCAATGACTCTTCGCCCCGAAAATCGTGAGTTTCCTTCAGTTGGAGCGCTCCAATTTCTTTAGTACCTGAGTTAAAAACAGTCCTTTGATTGGGAGTATCTCTTCGCGCCGTCAGGTTCCCTAAGTTAAGCCCGACGCTAGGCCCGCTCCCCGGGCCCAGTCCAAGGCGGCTATGTAGGTGACTTCTCTCTATTTCCCCTCCCCAGTTTCCTCGGATCGTCAGACAAGCAAGTACCAGAGCATCACGGGTGTCCGACTCTTTAAGCCCTTTCTTTTTCTTACAGCTTCTTCAACCCGACCGATCGATTCATACTGCTTGTTCCGTCCTGAGGAGCTTGAACCCAGGACTCGAGCAAGTCGAGCTATCAAACCCGGAACGCAGGGACTCTTTTTGGCTCGTGAAAGGTTACGAACGATACGCCGATGAGCCGCTGGCATGACATAACCGAGTTGCGCGCCGAGGTGCGGCGGGAAGGGGCGCTAGATAATTATATTTTCCTTACTACGTTGTCTCCTAGACTTCCGAACAGCCCTGTACACTGGTGATATAGGCGACCTGCGTGGAGGTTCTGTTTTTCTCGGGTAGTCTTTCAATCCTTCATGGACAGTTAGGAGTTAGTTTCACTAGGATTTCGCGGGATGCGCCTTTGCCCTTATCGTTCCATCAATTCCTCGCCTCCCTCTCGTGACCCTTGTTTTAATTCGAAAGAATAGGATGTTAGCGAGCCATTTTTCGCCTTGCGCTGGTATACCGTGATTTCACCGTTCAATTACACAGTGCCCCCCGCATTCTTGTCTCGCTTTGTTTTATCCTCCCTCGCCTTGTCTGAGTATTCTTAGCGTTATGAAAGGTATCAGCACTTTGCTTACCGTTCGCGTTTTTGATTCCCTGAGCGTTGACCACACATAGTGGACGGGGGTTTACTTTCCAACCTTTCTTACCCGACGCGCACACCGATTCAGTGGGTAGCCCTCCTCCCCTTGTTCCCTTTTACTAACCGTCCATTTACCCCCCAGAGCCCGCTTCAGTGACCCCCCCCTGCCCTCAAGCTCTCCCATTCCCCTATTGGTTGTGCATCTTCCCCCAGTACCTCGACTTTCCGTTGGAAATTTCGCGACATCTTCTCTTTTACCCCGGGTTCAGCTTCTCCAACTTGTTCGGTCAAATATTGACCGGCCCGTGTTTTTAGGGGTGCGAGACCCAACCCATTTACAAATTGTCGCGAGCCGCCCAGATATCGTCGTGCGCTCCTCTGCTTTTTCACTTCGGTTGAGAGCTCGTCCATGCTCATAGGCCCAGGTGCTCCCCGGCGCGTACCAATTAGTCGATGTTAATCCGACGTACCACTCCACTCTGCCACTTCCGAATAACGAGTCAGAACTACATTGGCTTTCCCGTCTCGTAGGAGTCTTCCAGTCCCACAGTACATTTTTTACTGGCCCTCTTTTGAGTTTGAGGATGTTACAGTATCCTCCGCTACGCGCCTTTTTTCGCTCCTTTTTGGAAGGACTCGCCGGCTCTCGCCGTCCCTGGCCGCCGCATGATTTTTTAAGCATTTCTCTCACTTGACTTTTGAGAAGTTTTTGAGCGACAAAATTCCCGACTCTCTCTCGCGTCTCCTGCGGCTTCGCACTTATGTGTCCCGCTGTTGTGATATACATGCCATGGCTCTTAGTAGAAGTCTCCCTGTTTTAGTTCAGACGAAAGGGCACCCCTTCTTTTTTTTAAACCAATTTTTAGACGACAATCGATCACGGATTTGGATTTTCCAGTTTGCTTGACTTCGAGGATCCTGAAGAGACCTCTTCTCTTCTAGGAGCGACAAGGCTAATTACGCGCGCTTTATTCGTGGAAATTGACGGCGTTCCTCGCCGCGCCCTCATCAGTAGCGAGGCTTGCCTATCAAGAAAAACATCTATTTGTCTCACCCAAGACATAGAAGACGACGCCAAAGGATGGCTTCACTTCGCAGAGAGGATTCTTTTTCGTTTTCCCCCCCCCTCTAGCGTTCCGTGATATCGCTCACATGTGGACCATTTCCCCCAAGTGTTGCGCGGTGTTGCGTTCCTCGTGCATACCAGATCGGATCTGGAGACGATTCAATATCCACTCGTCGCCGCTGCAATTCCCTACCAACGTTCCCTGTTCAGTCGCACAAGAGGAACATAGACAGGTTGCCTTTCCCGGCGAGTAGCTTCAATCAGCTATTTCAGGCCAGTTACGTTTTTGCAATCGATACCTCTACCACAGACTTGCTGGGGTGGGTTGTTTTGTCAGTCCTCCTGCGTGCGCCGGCGTAATCGCTCACCCTGCCACATCGCCCCCCTTTCCCACTGCCCACCCTTGAGTTTGTCGCGGCTTGTTATACTCTTGTGGTCTCCCGTCACCCCCCCCCACCTTCCGCAGACCCTCACCCGTGCGTGGTCCACCTTTTAAGCTAAAACGCGCTTCGCGCCGTGTTCTTCATTCCGACGGTATGTTTGCTGAAGCTTTTTTGCTACTTTGTTTCCCACGCACCCCCCGCCTCAGGTCCCAACCCCCCCCCAATCCTTCCGCTACAGTGGATCGCGCATGGCACATTCGCCATCTGGCTTAGTGCTCGCCCGCCCCACGGTCCCCTGCTCAGCCCACCTCTGCTCTCCCTCTTGGGGTCTCCGGCCTAGTTGTGATTGAACACGGACAGTAGAGGCGCGACTTTTTCGTCGAAGATAGAGGCCCACCCCGACCAGCCCCTCCCCCGCCCTCCCTAGATTTGCCCAGCACCCCGTCCCCTAAGCCCCCCCCAACCCCACCATAGCGCGACATACTCCCTGACCAGCGTTCCATTTGGAAGAACCCCCCACACTCTCTTTCCCTTTGCGACGACGACGGGTCTGATTCACCCTTCTTGCCTGTCGACCTGCCCTCCCTTGTATTTTCCTCTCCCCGACCCCACCCACGTGATATCTTGTTATTTGACCCCCTCTCATAATGGAATGATGATTGCGGGAACTGACAGACATTCGCGACTCTTTCCTTAAATTGAAGAGCCCAACCCCCTTTGATCTTTCCGCTCCCGCCCTGTGATCGATGAGATGAGTGACCTGTTTGCAGTCGGCCGGTTCTTGCCCCCAAGGCGCTCCCTCCCTCGACCCATTCGCACACGCCGCACACGTCCCGCACCAGAAGACTTTCTCATGTGTTCCGAGAACAGCCGGACTTCATCCTGTCCGAGTCCTCGGCAGATCCTTCGTTCCGGCGTCGCTATCAGCCTAGACCGGTGATCCGCGGACACGGGTTGAGCCTCATCCCCGAGAAGAGTCTTGGGCCTTCTTCGTTGGAGTTACCTCTTCCCCGGGTCCCCCCTTTATTTTCACCCGGACTCCGCCCCCACGACTCACCGACATTTCGTAGAGCCCC
>Ga0179591_1240633_pt1 | contig 10738 bp, 11 predicted proteins | sample CZOMad2_1_08_16f_FD_182891 | JGI IMG/M metagenome (GOLD analysis project Ga0179591, IMG submission 182891) | Vadose zone soil fungal communities from Angelo Coast Range Reserve, California, USA - CZOMad2_1_08_16fungal (PacBio error correction) | ecosystem: Environmental > Terrestrial > Soil >... | reverse complement strand
TGGCTTAACAATTTTTCCCCGAGTGACCCCCGCCCTCCCCCAGCCATCTACGTGGATTTAGTTTCTCCCTACTTTTATACTTTTGATTCCAGAACTCAGCTCCAGCCCTTCTTCCCTGCACTACTACCCTGCTTCATGAATTGTGCAGATTAAGTGCGCACCTCCACTTCCACCGCAGATTCTTTTTCATTCCCCCAAAATGGTCAGTGGTCGTGATCCTCGAACAACCTCCGCCTCCGCGGTCCCTCTCTCTCTTCCTGCCTTATTTTGTTCCAATGAGACCCCCTTTGCCCTCTCCCTCCCCCCCCTGTGACTAACTGCCCAAACTTGCCATTTTCCTCTTTACGTGTTTTTAGCACGACCTTAATTGTCTCTCCTGGCGGTTGCCTGTACGAAACAATTTTCTCAAATAGTACTCCCCTTCCCCTCATCTTTCCCTGGGCGGCTCCTGGTCTATCTCCGGGTTAAAACCAGCTTCCTTTTCCACTTTTAGTGGGTAAATCTTTTTGTTGTCATTTCTTTTCCTTGCATTTTTCTCCTTCTCGAATTTCAAGCGAGGGGAATCTTTTCTTCACTTTTACTTTTATTCTTTGCCCACATGTGAGGTTTGCCAGAGCCCCTGGACATAGACTTCCTCCTATCACCAGCACCGCCCGCGTTTCAATTCTTTTGCCGAATAGCTGCAAATTTCTCCGTAACAGAAGTGTAACTTTCTTCAGGATACCCTTGCAATTCCCCCCCCCCTTTAAGAGCGTTATATTTCCATCATAGGTCAGCTGTCCTGATTCTTTTCTTTCGCACAACCCTTAGTGAGTTTGACGTGACCCGGGCTGCATCTCTTCCCCCTTTTCCTCCTTCATTAGGAGAGACTCCGTGGCTGTTGGGATGTCCTAGCCCTTTAACCCCCGCAGGGGATGTTTCCCTCCAGGGATGTGCTTAACTCTCCCCGCCACCGAGAAAAATTTTGGGCTATCAACCCCTTTCTACTCCTCCGGTCCACTGAGCTTGGTTTTTCTTTTTATCTCCATTGAGACCCACAGTCGCGTTCTATGTCCCCTTCGGCTATGCGCACCCGGGCCCTGTTCCCCCCGCCCCTTTCCCCTTTAGCGAAGAAAAGGGGGGGTTCCCCGTTTTATTTACCCTGATTTCTCGCGTGAATACCTTTCGCTCCGGAATTTGTGGAAGCAGGTTCCTCTTATCTTTTTTATCAAGATAATTCTTGTTTGTTTTCTCAGTGACCTAAAACCTCAAAGCTTTTCTGTCATCTCCCCCCCCCAAACCGCTCATTGCTTGTACATCCTTTTTTGCGCAATCGTTCCTTTTTCCTTTTGATGGACCTCAGACTGGAGCGAAACTTCCGAGTCTTTGTTTCCCTCCCCCCCCTATGTCCAACCAACTTTTTAATTAAACTCTCCGCGTTCTTTCCCTGACTTCTCTCTTGCTCGTTTGTTCAGACCCTCGCTCTTGGTGTTTTTCGAAAATGATGATGACGACAATAGTACTAAACTCTATTTCCACCGTCATCCCCCCCTCGTTTGCTAAGACCGAACGTTTGGTGTTATTACTGAGTTGCTGTTTGTTCAGTTCCATAGGAGGATTGACCGCGCACGTTCGAGGTATTTCACAGTTGGCGACCCCTTTTCCCCCCCTCCCTGATTCCCGTTTTCTTTTTTGACCCTGGCAGGGTACAGACCGGAGGGTTCGCAATCTTACAGATCTCGTAAGAAACTCACCCTTCTCTTTCCTCATAAGTTGTTGTTTAGAGATCTTGTTTCTCGCGCTCCGAGGGCTCCATCCTTTTTACTCTTTCAGAAGACCTCGGCGTTTTCAACCCCTCCCCTTAGGGCTTTTTACCTTCCCTCTCGTTGCGTTTGTCTCGGATACACAAGATAGAAACTGACTCCAGTCCCCAACCCGGTCTGTTTTCCAAAGGCCTTTTGTGGAACCAACATATTTACTTTTCCTGCGACTTTCGGTCATTCCCCTTGGGAGTTCCCCTGATTGTCGAAGACAGAATCTTATACTTCCTGTTCGGTCCCATGGCTGAAAATTGGATGTTGAAATTTTTGTACCTCTACCCTGTTTTCGCTACCGTTCATAAACGTCCCAAACTAAAGGACCCTCTTGACTTGCTGCTTTTTTCCTCCGTCTAGTGAGTCCCTTGGAGATGCGCCTTCCACTTAGGAGTTTTTTTTGCTTCTCTTCCTTTTTTTCCTTACGTGTCCGAATCTGATCATTTTAGAGTCACTCCAGCTTCTTCATCTCTATATTACACGACAACCCTTGAGTCACTCTTTTTCCCTTTTCCTCGTATGCCGACCAATCGTAACCAAGTACAGGGTTATTCTCCACTCCATCCCTCTTGGATTTCCGGTTTCTGCACATAGCCCGCCCTTTCCTCGAATTGGTCGAATCTCTACCTCCTCCCCCCACCTTCTTTGTTACTCGTCTTTTCGAGACTGTTGGCACGGTGGCGGTGATCTTTCATCCTCCCCCGCGCTTTCTCCACGCAAGTGCTTAGTCTAGGCCTCGCCACTCCCGATATACTGATCGGTTTAATGACCCCCTTCTTCTTCTGGTCCTCTTTCCTCCCTGCCCGTGCCACTGTCTCAATAAAGTTGCCTTTGTGTAGAAATTTCCCTCCGTCTTCGGCTCTTGCATGACATAGCCCCTTCTTCATATTGGTCGGGACTACCGCTCTTTTACCCGGTGCTCTTTTCCCTTATACGCGAGATTTCCCCTCTCTCAAATGACTCTTGTCGAGCCTTCTTTTCCCTTTTTTTTTGCTCCCCTACCGTCGGTCCACGGCGCCGTCCCAACCCGCGCTCCCCGGGAGTTTCCCCTCCTCTTTTTCAAATCAAGGTACTGAGTGACAAATCCGAATCTCTGACTTCTCCCAATGCCTCGCGTATGTCAGCTTCTCCAAAAATTTCAGTCTTCATATTGAAAAAAAGGCCTGATTGACTCCTTCATTTTCCGTGGATTCTCGCTCCCCCCAAATAACCAGTATGAGGTCGTACTTAGATTCCTAGTGCGCCTTCAACGCTGACGAAACCACCCGTCCTGTCTCTCCCAATCCAGTAAGTGTTTTCCTTCTCCGTTAAGTCGTCCATTCTTTCCTCCTGGTCCCTTGTGTTAGAGTTTACCCACTTCCTCCTTGGTTTTTCGCGCTTTGCACTTTGCGGGCCGGCGGCGGCTTTGCTGAAGATCATTTCCCCCTATTGGGTTCCCCTCCCTCCCCCCTCCAAGGAGCGTTTGTAAAACTGAGTCTACCGTTTCACAACCCTTGTTCCTTTCACCGTTATTTTCGCGACGGGAGTTAGGCGGTTTAAGTTGTATCCCTTGGAGGACGATTTGTTCAAGTACGCTCTGATAGTTTTTTTTAGAGGGCCCTCGTCTCTTTTCCCCCCCCCAAATTTCTTCCTTTTTCTCCCTCTAACCCGGTATTGACTAGTAGCTTTAAGACCGCAGTTTTGGTTTCCTTTTTGACCGCAGGGGTTCGGCTGGGGACGCTTTTGTCCCTCAGTTTTCAGCTTGGTTTTTGGTCCCATTGTTTGCCCGTTGAAATTATGCTGATTTTCTCTGCGTGCTAATCTTTTCTTCCCTGAGAATCGTGGTACCGGACTTCGAATTTTAAAGGTCCTTTAACTTCTTCCATGACTCCTTCAGAAGAAAGGAAAATCTTAATCCCTCCCTCTTTTCGTTGCGACCTGCCACGGTTTCTAACCCCCTCTTTCCAAATTCGTGACCTAGCCATAGAAACCAATCCCACAACTTTTCTGTAGTCCCCATCAGCTAAACAGATTTATGACTATGCCCTGGAGTTGCATCTTGCCCCCTTTTTCAAGGATCGACTTGACGCTTCAGCACACTTGTTCTACCCCCAGTTTTCTCCTCCTTAACGTTATCCTAGTTCTTATAAGAATCCCGTGGTTTTTTTTCTTAGAGATCTAAGAATCAATTTTTTATGCCCCCCACTTGAGTCAATCACGGACTACTCCTTTTTACCGCGCGGCCCTTTCCACTTTCCCCTTATGAAAGAAGTCATAGAATAGAGTATGTTGATTCTCTATGCAAGGTTCACCGAACCTGGTTCTTATGGCCGTTTTAGATATATGTCTTATTAATGGAGAGATTTTTTCTGTATCCAAGTACAATTCTCTGACACTCTATCCCTTTACAGATAAGGGCTTTATAGACTCCCTGACCGTACTTTCCATATGACCTCTAATTTTTCCCAGATCTGGCCAAGTCTTCTCCCGTTCCAACCCCCTAGCAGAGATAGGAAAACCCATCTTAATTCATCATCCCCACAAACTTACCCCCCCCCCCACACATCCCTGATTTTTCCTCTGAAAGTTTACTGATACGAACACGCCCCCCCCACATTGATTCCTTTCCCAATATCAATTTTGGACCGCCAGTCTTTGCGTATTGAAGATGGCCCCCAGTGGCCCGGCCCTCCTACTCTCTCGAAGTATTCTTTCCTAAGTCCCCGGTATAATAGCTCGAATACTTCCCCAGCCAGCCTGAGCCGCCCCCTTACCCTGCACTTCCCCCCGAGATCACAATGTTAAATGACCCTTTTTCTTTGCTCTTTTTCCTCAGCCAGGCATCTGAGTGGGAATCCCCAAGATGAAGTGACGTTTCGTCTTGTAGACTCCCCCCCCTCAGACTTTTCAAGCCCCCATCCGGTTCTTTTCGCGATCTGGTCCTAGTTTACAATATTACACCGACGTCCTCCCATCTGAGGACGCCTCACTTTTCCTCAACCTCATTCCCTATGTCAGACCTCCTGTCGCTTTTTTTTTTTTCCCCCCTAATAAGCTTTATTGAAGTGTACAATTCGGACAATCTACCTTCCCTCCCCCGCCTCCTGTGTAACCACCGTTGTTTCGAGCCTCCTTTTTCTGGCCGAGTCTACCCCCATGTCCTTCCCTTTTTTTCCAATTTCCAAGTCTGGAATTTTAGATCTCCTTGTTGACCTTCTAGATGTCCTGGATTTCCACTTCCCCGTGGGACTCTCCTCGTGACCTTGAACGATATCGAAACCTCCCCCCCCTTTGCGGCTTTTTTTTTTCTCCTAGCCTTTTTTCACGAACTGGATCGACCAGACCCCCTCCGCCCGCTTTTTAAAGACGATTTGTTGACTCCGTTCTCCTCGCTTCCCTTCTTCGGCCGTACAGAAGAAAGGTTTGTATTCCCCTGGCGTCGTCCTTTTAAAGAGTAAAACCCCATTTTTAGAGTCTTCCGAATTTAGGCCCCCATGCCTTTATTTTCCTTAGAGAACAGGACAGGTGGCTTTCCCCTTCCTTCCTTTCCCCTTTAAACGGGTACCTTTACCGATTGATCTTAACCTGTACTTTCTTTTCCTAGCCTTAGTATCGATGCTCCTGACTTTCTCCATTTTCCGGTCTTTCGAAAGCGGCGGGTTTGACTTCCAATTGAACTCCCTCACTCTCCCATGAATATGAAACTTAGCGTCACGTCTCGACCTCTCCACGTCCGGTTTGTAGTAAATTCTGACACAATATGGATGAAGGTTTTGACTGCTTTCCCCAACCCCTTTGGAACTGGCCCCCAAGTCCTCCGATGATCTCATCCCCCTACCCAGGGGACTGCTCAGATTTTCGTTATTGATGACCGACTATGACTGGATCACGGTAGAAGGTGCATTTTTGAATGCCATCATCTTCTGTCTTTTGTCTTGGCGGCTTCCACAGCTCGAATTCTTTATTTTTTTTGAAAAAGGAAACGGACTAACCAGAAGTGGTTTTCCGCCCCTCCCCACCTTCCTAGGTTCTTTCGAAGTCCCCTCCGCATCGTTATCCTCATTTTGTCCAAGGTCATGTATCGCCCTAGCGTAGTGTCGCTGTCCAAAAACGGTACATGAGCCGTATTAATTTTGGCATTTCCCTACAGCGCTAATGCCGGCCTTGAATCCAATCTCTCCCGCTTGGGGTTAATTTATTGAACAGGCAGGTCCCCACTCTCCTCATTTTATGTTTCCCCCGGTTTTTTGCGTCCCCTATCCTCCCGTTTGCGGCTTGCAAGTTGACCTTCAATTTGTCAGCAGCTCCTGGCATTCTGTTTCCCCCCCGTCCTAAGGGTCCCTCCACGTTGGCGACCCCAAATATACGATGAGTCATCCGGGCTGGTACCCTCTCACGTCTGGAGCTCCCCCCAAGAGTAGCTCGTCCAAAGAACTCCCCATCCTTTTTTTCTCGGATTTTTCATTTTTTTTCTGAGAGCTTTCTTTTCATTCGCGCGCTTCCGCGGTTGAGATCCCTCGGCGGGGCCTAAGGTCAAGTTACTGCTCTGATCAGATGGACCCCCAAGTAGTCCCTTAACTACTCTCCTGCGGCGTTTCTGACCATTCCCATTGTACCCCTTCCTTTTTTACTGATTTCTCCCTTAAAAGGGGAGGCTTTACTCGCGCTCGATGCGGTTAAACATACTGGACGTTCTTTCTCTCTTGGGGACTTTCAGAATTTTGCCACTCTTGTCCTCATGGCTTCACGACATAGAGCCCTTCTTTCGGCCTGTCGGTCCAGACCCTGAACCCGGACGTTGAAAATTTCCCCCCGTTTTGCCCGCCTTCCAAATAGTAGCTTCGATAAAACCCAGTCCCTCAAAGAAAGTCTAAGCTTCCCCCGGCAGGATATCATCCCGCTCGATTTCCCATTTCTTTTTGGGAGCTTTTTTCAATCGGGATTTTTTTCTTGTATTCATCTCGTTCAAACAGATTGCGATCTCTTCCGGTCCCGAGTGCGAATCTTCATGAGACCTGCTTCCACCCGTCAAATATCTTTAACCTTTTGTTTCGAATAGCCTTCATGCAAGTTAATCGTACAACCAACCGTCCCTTTCTTGATTTTGCATGCCGCCTTTGTGTCTTCCGGGAGAAATTCTCGACCCTTACTAACTCTTTTTTTTCTCCCGCAACCCCCAAAATGATCCCTTTTCCGTCCCCTGCTGAGTTAGCCCTATTTTCGCATTCGGTGGCGTTTCTCCATTCTTCATCCCTCCCGAGATATACCTGGGAAGTGACTTTTCAGGGCTCATCCTCTTCAAGCCTTATCTGCTCTACCCCCCTCGTACTACTCCCTTTTTCTTATCGATTCGTGCAAGGTATTAGAAACTCCCCTTTTGTCCTTGGTGTTCCCTACTCCATCCCTAAAGGAATTGAGTCCTGACCCTCACGAGCTCCCCGCTTTTCATTTGTATTGGTTAACTTTTCTCTTTTCTTCCATCAGTTGCAAGAGACTATCAAGCGCTATCCCCACTTTCCATATCTTGCGGAATCCGGGGACTGGTCCTAGGACTTTTCTTCCCCCCAGTTTCGCGGTCCAAAACAAGATCTCAATTTTTCTTGGCTAATACAATTCCCTGTACGTCGCTTTTTCCAAAAGGGTGGACTTTCGAGGCAACCTTTCCCCCAAATTCCCTTTCCCAGACAGATAGAAACACTTTGAACTGATCACCTCTTTTCCCCCCCTTACTAATTTGAAACTCATATTCGTTATCCCGCCCCCCCCACCCCAACCCCCACCCCACCCCCCCCCCCCCCCCCCATGTAAGATGTCATGCTACGTAGATTCTTCAGCATTTCGCCCCTTCCCTCCGCCCCAGCCGCCGACCAACCCAGCTCTGGGTGAGTTTTCCCACCCGAGTGCACTTTTGACCGTTACCCTTTCTTTCTTAAAAGATGGGAGACTTCCGGCGTTGTTGACAGTACTTTTCCAAATCGCCCGCCGGTTCTTTTGATTTTCAATGAGGCGGCCTTTTTGGGCTGCGGTCAACGGCAACTTACCCCCTCCCCAGCCTTTTGGATTTTCCAACCTCTTTCGGAGGGTTGGAACCAGGCGTCTCCCGCCGTTCATGCCACCATTTTTGATCTTCTTTTACGTGGTCCGTTCTCTTGGGTGTTATCGAGTTTCTTTGAGATCCCCTGTCGACCGCTTAATCCCCTCTTTTCTTTTCGCCGGATGGCAGGGCCAATCTTCATTTCTCCCTCTGTAACTCTTTGAGCGGTCACTTCCCCTCCTCTCAAGTTGGGGGTCGTTTCCTCATTGCTGAAGCTAGGAACGTTCTTCCCAAGCGGAGGTTTGGTTTTCATTGTTTTCCTTTATTCCTTTCTGATTGTACCGGCCCTTTGTCCAGAGCAAGCTTTGACGATCTGGGGAACTCTTAAAGTATTCCCTCCCCCTGTCTTCACATTAAATCTGGAGAAAGATGAAGATTTTAACCAGATTCTCGTGGGTCTGGGAATGCCCCCTCGTTTACCGATCCCCCAACCTAGCAAACTTTAGATCTCGCCCCTGGCCCCATAACCAAACTTGCTGTAGTACCAATTACCCTAATTCCCCTCCTCCCCTAGTGCTATGCATTTCGGATACTTACAGTTCTCTCCGGTTTCGTCCCAGTCAGTCAGTTTATCAGTGCTGAGATGACTTTTCGGGATCCCCCTTTTTCCTTCCTCTATTTTGGGTTGTTGAGCTCACGAAAGGAAAATTTTGCGATCCCGCTACAGACTTGATTACTAAAAGGCCTCTCCCATGTTCCACCCCGGCCCCTGTCTGTATGACACTCCATTTTTCACCGAGTCGCGCTGGATTCCTCCTCATTAATTTTGCTACAGCCCCCTTGGGGGGTTTTATTCCTTATCGAATGTTTGCCTAGGCTTGTAGAACCTAGCTTGGTCGCACTTCTGCGACACGAGATAGTTCGATTTCTTCTGGTTGTTCGATGGCCGATTTTAAACTTATTTCCTTCTACGGGCGCCCCCCTGAAATCCTTGCTCGGTCAAAGCAGAAGAGCTACGCCCCCTAACCCCACTAAAAAAACCCCCTTTTTTCCCACCCCCCCACCCAGGTTGTTTTTTATTTAATCCGCTACCGACTTTTCTTCCCCCCCTACACACAACCCCTCGTACGCGTACCGAAATCAGTCAAAGTACCTTTCGGCCTATTCCTCTTGGAACCTCAAGGGAACACCTCAAACTCCGAGCATATCTTTTGGTCTTCTTTCCTTCCGGTTGTTTATACTCGCTCGAAGTTCCCAAGCAGCCCAGCCCTTCCTCAGTGTTTGCCAACGAATTGGTAAAACAAGTTATTGACTTAGTTGCTCTCCAATGGGGTCTCCAGCGTGTTATAAACCAGATGATCGGAAGTTGCTTCTTTTCTAATCCGTGACAATTCGACTCGTTCAAAGCACAAATCTGAGTGAGCCTGTATTCCCCTGGCTCTATTTTTACCCGTCCCCCCCCTTGACAATCAGTAAGATTCCCTTGCGATTTACGCCCCCCCCCAGGTTGTCCCTTTCCCCCCCAGTGCAATTTTGCTTCAGTCCAAAGAGAAATATTTTTTTATCCTTTTCTTTTTTCCGACGATCCCCCTAGTGAATTTCTCCTATTCCTCCCCCACCAGCTTTCACCGGGGAGGGAGCTTTCCCTATGCCCTCTTTGCGTCTTTCCCCCCTCCTTTTCTACTTTGTGAATGGCCCTTTTTTACGTATCTTTCCCTTTCCGTTCGGACCGACTTTTAATTTTTTACTTTCTCTAGTCAAGTCCTGGGCCTCTCGGAACGTGACTGATGCTAGTACCATCCCTTTTGTCTTGTACCCTCTCCCTTTTCCCTACTCTTCGCACCCATTTACCGCCTCCCATTCCCGCGTCTTCGTGATCGCGCTTTCGAATGCTGCCTCTTTAGTACGATACCAGCTTCCCCGGTAACCTTTCGCTGAACTTACTGAGATGTAGTCGAGGTATGGTCCTTTTTGCAGCCTAATGCGAGGGTCATACTAGACCCACACAGGCCCGGTTTCCCGTTTCAGTCGCTACCTTTTTCCATTGCAGACGAGCCCATTTAGTTTTACCGATCGTCTTATTCACAGTGTAAGTCAGACTGCATTATCCTCTTTTCCGAGGCTACCCTTCACCTGTGCCCCCAGTCCACTCTTTTTCGACATCGCGGCTGTCTTCTCCCCTCCTCACAGGAAGACCCCTCACTCTTTGCCCGAGATTCCCGTTCGAAACTCCGGCCACGGCTTTCTCTTTCTTGGATCAATAGTAGCTTCTTGCTTTTTGGCTATTTTTTACCGGCCCGTGAATCAAAGCAGGCCTGGTCCTTTCGCGCCCTCATCCCCCTCCATTCCATGTGTGCTAAAGCTGCTGGAAGCCGACTTCTGTCCCCTCCTTCGCCCTCTCTTAGTTTTCCTCCCTGGTTCATCTTCTCCTCTGGAGGTTGCCTCCCCACTATTAATCGTTTCCGTCACTTGCCGTCCCAATATGTTACCCCCAACTAGGACGGGGACCGCCCTTTCCCACCCCGACTCTGAAATCGCTTCTGCTTCCTCTCCTGCCGGCTCGATCCTTTTCTTTAGTATCAACTGGTCTCTTCCCAGACTCTTCTTTTCCTGCCCTTCCTAATTTCTCCTTGTCAGGTGACTTTTCCCCACAGGCGATAAGTTAGTTCTTTCCCCCTCGCACGTTGGTTTGTTCCCTTCTGAGACAGAAGTCCAATCTCGGCGTAATCCACTTTATTTTTAAACCCAGGCTTGAGAAAGCCCCGAGAAAGGTGGTAGCCCTTGCTCTCATTTGGTTCATTTTTGGTTCTGATTTTATGGTTCCTCCCCCGTCTCGGAAGTTCGATTGGCTACACGTTTTTTCCTCGAGGCCTTTTTTCCCTTTCCTTGGTACCGCGAGATGGAGCGACCGAGGCGCGCTCTCACCTCCACG